>Ga0335072_10001761_pt1 | contig 34423 bp, 14 predicted proteins | sample Lox_Sample_21_FD_206725 | JGI IMG/M metagenome (GOLD analysis project Ga0335072, IMG submission 206725) | Soil microbial communities from Loxahatchee National Wildlife Refuge, Florida, United States - Lox_Sample_2.1 | ecosystem: Environmental > Terrestrial > Soil > Wetlands | place: USA... | reverse complement strand
TGTCGCCGCGCCAATCGGCGCGGTCGACAGGAACGCGTCGTCGAGGAACGATTCGTCGTATGTCTCGCCGGGCTGGCGCGTCGCGGTAAATGTGTATTCCACGTAGCGGGTGCCCGCCACCAGCGCCGTCGTCCCGCCCACCAGCGCCCAGCGGGTGGTCGTATTGGGTGCCTGGACCGTGGCAGTGCCGAGGACCGTCTGGTCGTCGGCCGCATACATCGTGACGGTGATCGAGCCCTGATCGGGCGGGAACGCGTTGGCGGAAATCACGCGGCCGCCGAACACCAGGTTCAATGTGCCGGAATCGATCGCCGACGCGGTCAAACCGATACCGAGCAAGGCGACTGTCTGCGACACGGTGCCCTGTTGCACGGCGCCGGCGGCATAATAGTCCGCCCCAGTGAACGGCGTGGGATAGCCGGGTTCCTCGCCGGCATAGGCGGCCGTGCTGCCGGGGCTTGCGGTCCAACTGGCGAGCCCGTTCTGGAATCCTGGATTGATCAGATAGTTCGCGCCAATGCCCGGCAGCGGCGATTGCGGTCCGCTGCCGCTCGACAGATTGAGGAACGCATCGTCGAGATAAGCATTGTACGTCGTGTCGCCGCTCTGCGCGTTCACCGCGAATTTGAACAAAATCGAACGCGTGCCGGTGGGCAGCGCGATTGAACCATTGGTCAGCGACCATTGCGTCGTCGTGTTGGCAGAATTCGCCACCGACGAGCTGATCGGATTGCCGTTGGCATCGAGGAAGGTGACGGTGATCGAACTGGTGTCCGGCGTGGTTTCCGCCAGCGAGCGCGTGTAGCCGCCGAAGTTGACGGTGAGCGTCCCGCTGTCGAGCTGTGTCTGACTATAGCCGGACTGCAGCAGGTTGATTTGTTGCTGCGCATAGCCCGAGACGCCGGTGGTGACCGTGCCGCCGTAGAAGTAACTGTTGTCGGTGTATGCCGCGGGTCCGCCCGATGGCACGCCGGCACCGGCCGCGGCGTCGGTCGCCCATCCCGTCAGCCCTTGCTCGAACGCCGGATTGGCCAGCAGGTTGCCGTTCTGCAGTTGCGTGTCGTATTCGACGATCGGGTCGCCCTGCGTCAGCGCGGCATCCGCCGTGGCCTGCCCGCCGATCTGCGGCAGAAGCTGGAAATTGTTGTTCTGCAGGTCGACAAAATGCGGCATGCCGTTGTCCGGTTCGGGCACGGTCGATCCGGTCGAGTGCAGGTCGTACAATGCAACGTCGTCCTGCCAGTCCAGCAGGTCGGTGAAATTCTGCGTCCAGTAGATTAGAATCCCGTTCGGGCCGGCAAACAGGGTGTTGTAGTCGCTGAAATATCCGGTCTGGCTGTCGTTGGCGATATAGATGTCGTAACCGTTCAGCACCCACAGGATCGAATTCAGTATCTCGACGTTGGACGAAGCATTCTCGATCCGGATGTTGTCGCCGGTCGCCGTGTAGAACGTGTTGTCCGAGGTCTCGATGTTGGAAACGCCGGAAATCAGCAGCCCGGTCGTGGTGTTGTTGTAGATCAGGTTGTGCAGGATCTGCTGGTTCGTCGTCGCCAGGATGCCCGTCGTGTTGCCGTCGATGCGGCTGAACTGGATGGTGCCGGTGAAACCAGAGACACCAGTGACGTTGCCGTTGATGTCGTTCGCCATCGACAGGCTGGTGCCACCGATGACGCCGCTGCCGGTGACGCCGACCTGGTTGCCGCTGATATTCTGGTTCTGTATCTCCGCACCGTTCAGATTGACGCCGGTGGTGTTGTTGCTGATGAAATTGACGCCCGATCCGCCGACAAAGCCGAATCCGCCGTCAGCATTGTTCACCGTCGCCACCACACCGGTGGTGTTCTTCTCGATCCGGTTGCCGCTCAGCGCCGCCGCGGCCAGGTAGTTCACGCCGATGCCGGACAGCGTCACCACGTTGTCCTCGATCACGCCGGTGAACGCATTGGCGATGTTGATTCCGACCGAGGTGCCGCTGATCGTGTTGTAATCGATCGTGCCGTTGTTGTTGGCGCCGATCTGGATGCCCGTGCCGGCGCTGGAGATCGTGTTGCCACGCAATTCGAACCCGACGGCGCCTTGCAGGGACGCGCCCTGCCCGTTCAGCGTACTGTCGATCACGAGCTGGTTCTGGCCGGTCAGCGTCAGGGAGCCGGTGGTCTGCATGCTCTCGCGCAGGGCGAACGCGGTACCGCTGGCGGTGATGCTGCCGGCGATCGTCACGCCTTCCAGCGTGATGTCGCTGCCGGTCACGATCACGGTGCCGTTGATCACCGCGCCGAGGCCTGGCTGACCCACGATCGTCAGCCCGTTATTGCTGTTGCTCAGCGTGATGCCGGCGTAGCTGCCCGTGCTCAGGAAGATCACGTCGCCGGCGCCCGCATTGGCGCCGGTCAGCAGGGCGGCCAGGGTCGATGGCGTCGCCACTGTCAAAACCGCAGGTGTTGTTGGCGTGCCGATCACGCGCAGCGCCGGTGCGCCGTCGCCCAGGTCGGCCCAGGCCGCGAACGGATTGCCGTTCGGGTCGAGAGTGATCGACAGATCGGCCAGTCCGCCCGTGCTTTGCGCCACGCCTTGGCCGCTCGCCTGCCCTGGCAGCGCCGCGGCGAAGGCGGTGCCGTTCCAGGTCAGCACATAGAGATCAGTATCCGTCCCGTTGCCTTCCGCCCATTCGTTCGACCACGCCAGGATGAGTTGCGTGCCATTCGAAGTGAGCTTCGGCGCCAGCGAGATGTTGGCGTTGTCGGAGACGCCGAATCCCGTTTCGGCGCCGCTACCAGCCGGCTGCCACGCGCCGCCGGTATATTCGGCGGCATAGATCACCGGCGCCTGTTGGAAGATCGTCTCGGACTGCGCTGGATTGGTGATGTATTGCTGCCAGCCAACAAACAGCGCGTCGCCAAGATACGCCACCGTCGGCGCCGAGGCGGCATACAGCGCTGCACTAAGCCCGGTCCCTGACGCCGAACCGGCCAGCGCGGCCCAGCTTCCGCCGCTGTATTGCGTCACGTAGACCTGGGTCGGAGCGGACGCGAATGCCTGCGTCCACGCCACGGCAACTTCGGTGCCGTTGGTCGCCGCGGCGAATTCGGTAATTGGCAGCGATGATCCGCTGATGCCGTTGCCCGATGCCGCGCCGCTGCCCAGCGCCACCCAGGTCGAGCCATTGAACTGCGCTGCATAAATATTCGAAACGCCGCCGGAAGTATCGAGCCACACCACGGTCGGCTCGCCGTTCACCATCAATATCTGCGCGTTGGACGCCTTGCCGGTCCGGCTGATGCCGCCCGCGGACAGCGAGGTGCCGAGCCCCACCCAGCCGCCGCTGCCGCCATTCGCGGTGGGGCTGTACTCGGCGACTTCAATGTCGGTGCCGCTGCGCGTCTGCGCTGTCCAGGCGACGATCGGCTGGCCGCTGGCCAGCAGCGCAATCGCCGGTTCCGATGCCGCCTGCAGCAACCCGCTGATGCCACCGCCCTGCGCGCTGCCGGCGAGCTGGCCCCAGGACGTACTGCTCTCGGTCGCCACGTACACGACCGGAATGCCGCCAAGCGTGCTGATCCACGCGACATAACGCGTGGTGGTGCCGGCGGCGATCACCGGGCCGCCATTGTTGGTGGTCGGCGCGGCAAGGCTGGAACCGACGCCGCCCGCCAGCGTCGCCCAGACGCCAGTGCTCGCAACCTGGGTCGGCAATGTGGCCGCCGCGTTGGCCGCCGCGGTGAGCTCGGGATTTTGTTCCGGGATCGGCGTCGGCGCGTAGCTCGTCACCACGGACACGCCCGGATTGAACACCTGGGTGCCAGGCCCGCTGCCCTGGCTGATCGTGTTGGTGCCGGTGCCGGCATAGATCATGTCGTTGCCGGCATTGCCATTGAGCTGGTCGTTGCCGGCCACCGCCGGCGACGTGCTGCCGGTATCGCCGTAGATCGTATCCTGGCCGTAGCTGGAGCCGGGGGACGACGGATTGCCGGCATTGATCGTGTCGCCGCCTTCGCCGCCAACCAGCAGATCGTTGCCCGTGCCGCCCGAGAGCAAATTGCCGGTCAGCTCGCCTTCGATGGTGTCGTTGCCGCTGCCGCCGAGCACTGTGTCGCTGCCGCCCTCGGCGAAAATCTCGTCATTGCCCGCCCCGCCGGTGATCGAATCGTTGCCGCCGGTCGACCCCCAGATCGTGGCATCGCCGCCGCCGCCAACGATCGTCTTGCCGACGCCGCTGCCGCCGTAGATGACGTCGTCGCCACCGCCGCCGGTAATCGAATCGCGGCCGTCGCCGCCATACAGCAGATCGTTGCCGGCATTGCCCATGATCGTGGAGTTGCCGGTGCCGCCATAGATCGTGTCGGGCGTGGTGGCTGTGTCGGTCAGGTCGCCAAACAGCTCGTCATTGCCGGGCCCGCCATAGATCAGGTCGGTGCCTGTGCCGCCATAGATCGTCTGGTTGCCCAGACCGGCATAGATCACGTCATTGCCCGAACCGCCGATGATCAGGTCGTCACCGGCCGAGCCCCATATCGTGACGTTGCCGCTGCCACCGTGAATTGTGTCGCCTTCGCCCGGTAGGCTGACCGCGTCGGTGCCATAGATCAGGGCGTTCCCCGATCCGCCCGACAGCATGTTGCCCGGCGTATCGCCGGCATAGATTGTATCGGGACCGCTGCCGCCGGTGATGGTATCCGCCAACAGTCCACCGACCAGCAGATCGGCGCCGCTGCCACCGGTGATCAGATCGGCCAGAGTGCCGCCGTACATCGTTTCGGGGCCGGCACCGCCGGCCATCGTGTCGCTGCCCGTGCCGCCATGGATCAGGTCGCCGCCCGTGCCGCCCTGGATGCTATCGTTGCCGGTGCCGCCCAGAATGACGTCGAAGGCACTGCCGCCGGTGATGGTGTCATTGCCGCTGCCGCCGGTGATCTGGTTCGTCCCGATGCCGCCAAAGATGCAATCGGCGCCTTCGCCGCCCGCCACGGTGTCGTTGTTGCCGCCACCGTACATCGTGTCGTTGCCGCTGCCGCCGAACATCGAATCGGAGCTGCCGCCGACGCCGCTGATATAATCGTTCCCCTGGCCGCCAAATACCGTGTTGGCGCCGCCCTCACCGTAGATCGTGTCGTTGCCGGTGCCCCCCAGCACGGTGTCGCTGCCGGCGCCGGCGCCGATGTAATCGTTGCCGCTGCCGCCGAGAATCGTGTCGTTGCCGGCACCGCCATAGACCGTGACATTGCCGGTGCCGCCGGTAATCGTGTCGGGTCCGCCCTCGCCGTAGATGACGTCGTTGCCGCCGTGTCCACCGGCGCTGTCGCCAAAGACCGTGTCGGGCCCACTGCCGGTGAGGATGGTCGAATTGCCGGTGCCGCCGTAAATCGAATTGTCCGAGTTGCCGCCTTGAATCAGATCGTTGCCGCCGCTGCCGCCGGCGGTGTCACCGACGATCGTATTGCTCTGCGGGCCGCCGAAAATCGTGTCATTGCCGGTCCCGCCGTAGATCGTTGCGGTGCCGCGGTCATAGATCAATTCGTTGCCGCCGCCGCCGGTGATCAGGTCGGTGGCAGGACCGCCCACCAGCGTATCCGGCCCGATGCCGCCATAGATCGTGTTGTCGGCGGTGCCGCCGATGATCAGGTCGCCGTCGGTTCCCGCATACAGCGTGTCAGGACCATCCGGCGCCGGAGCGGGCGACTTCGGCAGGCTGGTCGGCAAATTGTTGACCGGCAGCCCGAGATTGAGGAATTCGTTTTCACTGCCGTATTGCAGCAACGGAGCAAGCGTCGCCGATCCGCCATAGACCACGCTGTGGCCGGGTAGCCCGCTCGATTGGTCCGGCACCGGCACCGGCGTCGACGCGTGGCCCGGATTGGTGATGGCAAAGCTCGAGGGTGGCGTCTGGCTCGCCAGCAGAACGGCTTCGCCGTTGAGATACGATGCATTGGCGCCGGCGTAGATCTTGTTCGAGCCTGGGCCGCCGACCAGCAGATTGTTGCCGTTGCCGCCGATGATCGTGTTGTTGCCGCCGCTGGTCTGGATGTCGTCGTTGCCTGCTCCCCCCACCAGCAGGTTATTGCCGCCGGTCGCGGTGATTTCGTTCGGCACCGATGTCGACAGCGTCGCCGGTCCACCCCATGTACTGTTCGGATTCGGCGTAATCAGCAGATTGAAAAGATCCGGCCCGCCATAGACAGTGTTGTCGCTGCCGCTCGGGTTGATCACGTCCGACCCGTAGCTGCCATAGATCAGGTTGCCGCCCGACGTTCCGCCATTGATCGTGTCGCCATACACCGTCTGGTAGACGGTGATGGTCTGGTTGGTCAGGACATCGACCGACTGGCTCGTGACGATATTGATGCTGACGCCGGGATCCGACGACGTGCCGCCGTATATCGTATCCTTGCCGGTGCCGCCGTCGATCTGGGCGGTGCCGTCGCCGGCCTCGATCACGTCGTCGCCGCCGCCGGCATTGAGCGTGTCGTTGCCCTCCTGGCTGCCCTGGCCGCCGATGATCGTTTCATTGATCGCGTCGCCGTCCGTCTGTGTCAGCGGCGTCGTGATGTTGAGAATATTGTTGCCGGTGCCCATCACGGCGTAGAGCGACGTGACGCCGTCGAACTCCTCGCTCGAGCCGTCGTTGGCGGTAACCAGGATGTCGCCGGGCGCCTTCTGCGATACCGTAAAGTTGTCGTTGCCTTCTTCGCTAGGCCCGGCGCTGCCGGTATCGCGCAGATACCACAGCGGCCCGGTGTACAGCTCAAGTTCGCCGCCCGGCAGCAAGGTGCCCAGATTCTCCATCTGGACATTGCAATTCAAGCCGGTGGTAAACGAGAAGATCGTGATATTGAACAGGGTCTGGGTGAATGTCAGACCCAGCACTTGCTCTTCGAGAAAGAGGTCGGCGGTGATGTTGCCATTCAGGTTGAAGGCGCAAAGCGGATTGCCGAAATCGTCGATCCAGGCGAGCAATTCGCTTGGCCTGGTCTTGTTGTCCCCATAGTTCGCCTGCTGGTACGCTGGCGTGCCGAAGTCGCTGGGTCCGTAATCCTTCAGCGAGACGCTGATATTGAGCCCAAGGCCGCCGCCGACGCCGACGCTCAGCAGGCTGCCGAATCCGACGCTCACGCCCACGCCGAGCATGCCGCCGATGCCAAAGAACGTCGCCGGCTGCATACCGAGCAAGCTTTGCATCGGCGCATCGTTGATAAAGAAACCGTCCGCGAGGTCGCTGGCGATCTGGTAGGCCGGCGCTCCAGCCTTGATGTCCTGTGCAGCTTCCACAATGCCGGTCGTGTCATAACCGGCGGAGATCCGCGCGTCGACTTCAACTCCGATCACCACGTCGGCGGTGATTGCCGGATAGACCGGAATGTCGATCGAATCGTCGGCGCTCGCCGTCAGTTCGGGAGAAGTGACCACCACCAGGTTGGCCTGCTGGCCGAACATCAGGCCGATCAGCGTCATCGGATTCGACAGAATCGGGAAGGTGATGCTGCCGGATCCGACTTCGCCCATGAAGCTGCTGAACCCGGAATCGTCGTCCTCAGCCTGGGTCAGCCCATCCGTCGAAGGCGCTGACAGCCCCGAGTTCTGCACATCGTCCAGCAACTGCGTGAGCTGCTGCGGGTTGCTGTCGTTTGGAATCGAGTTGCCGCCGCTGCCCGGCGCCATCAGCAGATTGAACTGATCGAGATTGAAGCTGCCGAGATTGACCTCGAGCTGGCTGCCGTTGCTGATTTCGCCCACGAAGTTGACGATCGCATCGACGAACTGGGTAAGCTGCCCCAGCCCGTTCACGTTGCCGCCAAAAAGCTGCACGATGGCGGTGATCAGCGGTTCGTTGATGATCGGGATTTCAGTGGACAGGAAATTCAGGAACGGCTCGATCGGCTTCACCACCGACGCCAGCGGATCGATGATCTTGCCGAGGTAGTTGTTCAGGAAACTACCGAGATCGAGCTCCAGATTGTTGAACGCCACATCGGGTGACGTCAGGTTGACGCCTTGCAGTCCGACCCCGAACGTCCATGGCCCGGGCGTGGAGGCCAGGCTGGTGCCGACCAGAAGCTCGGCGGTGAAATTCGGATACTGCGTATCGACCTGGCTGCCGTTCAGGTCGAAGCCCAGCGCCAGATCGAGGTCGACACCCATGCTGCCGGCCAGGGCGATGTTCACATTGTTCGACCCGAACGAGCCGACCGGCAGGATGTTCTCTCCCCCCAGCATGCCGGTACTGTTCTTGAACCCGGCATTGAAATTGATATTGGCGCCGGTCTGGAACGCGGTCACGCTGTTATTGTCCGGATCGGCCTGTCCGGGTACCGGCTGGCTCGCGGTCAATGCCAGGAAGCCGAGCTGTGCCGTGATGGCAGCGGTGGTCGACAGGTTGGCGAACACCTCGGCCGTGACGTTGGTGCCGCTGGAGGGGATCACGATGTACGGGCCATCGTTGCGGTCGATGCCCAGATCGAACGTGAGCGACCAGTCCACGCCGACCTGCACGGCGCCCTGGCTGACATTCAGGCCCAATCCCGGCAGGCCGAGATTAAGGTTCGGCATCGTCGCCGGCATCCAGGTGCCGCCGAGATTGAAGTCGATCTGGACGGCTTCGATATCCTGTGCCGACGGCAGCAGCGTTCCCGCCTCGCCCAATGTGAAGGTCTGAAAGACGGTCCCGCCGCTTTCCAGATACTGGATCTGCACCACCGGGGCCGGCGGATCGAACTGCTGCAGGGCATTGGTCAACGCCTGATCCACGCCCTGGAATTCCGACGCCGACGTGACGCTGTCGATCGCCGCCTTGATCTGCGTCACGAAGCTGCCGGCCGAAGCCAGCGCGTTGCCGATCACCGGAATGTTCAGGCCGAATAACTGGCCGTTGAGCAGGTTCTGCAGTTCGTCCAGATATTTGTCGAGCGACCCGGTGATGTCGGTGATGTTGCCCAGCAGATCGAGATTCTGGAACGCATTGGTCAGTGACGGCGGCTGAAACGTGATGTCGTTGCTGATGTTCCCGGCGTTGGTGAAAAGATCGGTAATGAAACTACCAAGATTCGGAATCGTCAGCGTCAGTGTTCCGAGCGAGGACGACGTGGTGCCGATCTCCGCCGACAGCGGCAGATTGACCGTGACCTGCCCGACGATCGTTGCGGTCACCGGTGAGGAGGAGGTAAGCCAGCCGTTGCCCGACAAGGCCTGGGACAGCGTCGAGAGCGATGTGGTGCTTTTGAGCCCGATGGTGAAAGTCGCGGGATCGGTGGTGTCGTTGCTCGCCTTGCTCAAGGCCAGCGTACCATCGGCCCAGGTGATTCCGAGCGGCCCCATCGCGATGGAGCCGGCGGCAGGCCCGGTCATCAGCAAGCCCAGCACGAACTGGCTGGCCGAGTCGAGATCGTACAGCGGATTGGACGGCGACGTCAGGTCGATATCGAGCACCAGGTCGAAACTGGCGCTTGGCGTGACTGTCAGGTCGCTGCCGGTAAAGTCGGTGACGCCCGGGATGTTTGCGTTTGTGCCCAACCCAAGAGCAGAAAGGCTGACGTTCAACGGCACGTTGATCTGAGTGAGGCTCGGCTGGAAGTTCAACGTCAGCTTCAGAACCGCCCCGACCTGCGTCACGGTCACGTAATTTCCCGCGCTCAGGCCAAAGGCCTGAATGACCGCGGCATTCAGCGACGTTTGCAGTTCATCGAGGCTGAAATTGGCCCCCTGCTGCAAATCTGTCGCCAGGGCGGTGAAGCCCTGCGTGATGCCCAATGCCGTGCCGAGCGGCTGGTTGATCAGCGGCACCATCTCGCCGAACAAACCGGACGAACCCGCCAGCGACCCGGTCACCACCGAGCCAAGCTGCATCAGGGCCTGTTGCACGTCGGCGAACGACAGTCCCTGCAGATTGCTCAGCCCCTCGAGATCCGAGCCCGTTGTATTCCAGTTCGACAACTGGAAGACGTCGGTCGAATTCAGCGCCAGCGAGGCATTCGCATCCAGGCCGAACGCGCTGTCCATGCCCTGCGCCGCCGCGAGCGGCAACGTCAGCGCCGCTGTTCCGCCAAAGCTCGTCTGCACGTAGTTGGCGATCTGCGACGGCACCGCGAGCATCGACGCCAGGTTGGGACCGCCGGGCACGTTCACGGTGACCGTTGCGTCATAGCTGACGGGCGTGGGACCCAGGTCGATCGCCACTACGCCGAGGCTGGCGGTGGCCCCGATCGTGCCGGTGACCGCCAGCGTGCCGTTCATCGAGAGCTGCGTGAGCGTCAGATTGCCGGCGAAGCTCTGTCCTGCCGCGACCTCCAGAGTTGGCGCGGCGCTCATGTCGTCGGGGCCAATGCCCAACTGATTGCCGGGCTGGCCCTGCACGACGATCGTCGCCGACGGGCCCATCGTAGAAAAGAACAGTACGCCGTCGCTGTTCGTGGTCGAGGCGCCGGCATCGAGGTTGGCATTCGAAGCCGGCGTGCCGATGGTGGCCGTGACCTCGGCGAGACCGGCGCTGGCAAGCGCGGCATTGACCGGCGCCAGCGCGGCGTTCACCTCATCGGCCAGCATCTGCTGCGTGGTCGTGTAGAGGCTCTCCGCATTCGCGATGGTGTTGCCGGTGGTGGCGGAGCCGTACACGACAATGTCGAAGGTCGGCAGCGAATCGACCGTGATGTCGAACGTTGCGTTCTGCGTCAGTATGTCATTCGACGGCACGGCGCCGCCTGACGCTTCCACGGAGACGATAGGCGCGCCCGGCTGTATCGAACCCGACGGCGCCAATCCCAGCCCGCTCTGCGCTGCGGCATTCGCCGCGATCGTCAGCGAGCTGTCATAACCCGATATGGCGAACGACAGGACGTCGGCACTGGTCAGGCTGATGACGATGGGAAATCGGTTTGCCGCGGTCAGCGTCGCGTTCAGCGGCGCGAACGCGGTCTCCACCGCGTTCAGCAGCGTGCCGGCGGAATAGCTGCCGGCCGGAATGGTGATCGGGGTAGCGGTGCCGCCATCGACCGTCACCGTAAGCGTCGTGCCCGAACCCAGAACCGCGCCGCCCGACACCGTCGCCTTGCCCAGAATGGCCCCGGTCGGCGCCACCGATGGCGCGATACCGAGTTCGTATACCGCCGGATCGTTCGGAGCGGTCAGCACCTGGAAGTCGGTGAAGGTTCCCGGCACCATCGTCAGCACAAGCACATTGCCGCCCGACGCGAAGCTTGCCGTCACCAAATTTGAAGCCAGCCCTGCTCCGGTCAGCGCGGTTTGCAACGCGGTGTTGATCTGGGCGAGCAAGGTCTGTGGCAGCGTGTTGGACTGCGTCTCACTCGCCGGCAAGGTGACATTCACCAGCGTGGGCGTCTGATTGCCCGGCGCGGTCAATGACAGCGTGAAATGCGCATCGTCCCCCACCGGCAGAACGCCACGCGTCGGCACCGCCGTCGCCGCGCGGAACTGCACGGAAGTCGGAACCAGCGACAGATCGAAGCCGACCGCGACGGTGCCGCTGCCGTTGATCGACAGCGTTGCCTGCGCCGAGGTCGACTGCACGTCGGCCAGATTGGACAGCGTGCTGCCCGCCTGCCCCGTCAGATCGTAGGTGAAGGAAGCCGGCGTCGTCGCAAAGCTGCCGACCAGCGTGAACCCGACCTCAATTTCGTTGTTATAATCGGTGAAGTTGACGCTTGAACCGGTCACGCCCGGGAGCGTGGTGAGCAAGGTCTCGAACTGCTGGATGCTGGCGAATTCCGGTGCATTGTTCCTGGTATCGTTCACCCCATCGATGATGTCGGCATTGAACAAGCCGCCGAAACCCGCGGCCTCGCCGACCGTGACGTTGGTCAGCGGCACGTTGGTATCGAGTGCCGAAGACTGGCCAATATCGCCCAGCGCCCCCGCCAGCGTGGACAGGCTGCCTACGAGATCGGTCGCATCCACGTTCGAGAAATAGTCGAAGCTCACCGCCTGCGCGCCGGTGAACAAATAGGTCAATGCCGCCCCGCTGAGCGGATTGCCGCTGATGGTCAGCGTGCCTTGCGCGTTCGTCAGATCGCCGAAACTGGAAGTGACCGGCAGCGGGCCGGTCACGCTGCCCGCAAGTTCTCCGACATTGAGCAAGCTGCCCGCGGTGGTGCCGATGACGGCGCTGACCGGATTGGCCTGCGGCGGCCCATTGCCGTCGCTGACCATGGTGACCCCCACAGCAGCGTTGAGCACGAGCGATCCGCCACTGACCGTCGCGCCAAGCAGGCCGATGCCGATCGGGAAGCTGGCGGGCAGCGAGGCCGTACCGCCCAGCGTCAGGCTGTGCAGGGTGATCGTCGTCGCATCCTGCGCCGAGAGATTTGGCGTGTCCGCGACCGCGATGGTGATGTTGAGGCCAAGCGAGCCGGTCGCCGAACCGGTGACCGAAAAACCAATCTTGTCGTCGCTGGTGCCGGGGGTGAGGCTGAGCGTCGGGGCTTCGCTGTAGCTCGCGGAAACCACCACATTGAAAACATACTGCGCTGTGCCCGCGGGAAGTCCCAGCGCCTGGAGCGCCGCGGTATTGCTTGCCGCGACGTAGCCACCGGAGGTTCCGGCACCCACGTTGAAGGTGTAGCCCGGGTTGGCGGCGGCGAAACTCGCAAGCGTGCTTTCGATCGAAGTGATAAATCCATCGGTGCTTGCGCCCGATACGGCATAGGCGCCGACCGCGTTGGCGATTTCGTTCAGCAATCCCGGGAACGACGTGCTGGTCGAAGGTGCCAGGCCGCTGAGCTGTCCCAGGCTCTGATTGAGTATCGGCAATTGCGTGGACAGCAGCGTGCTTTGGTCAGCCGCGGTGGTGACCGCCGACGCCCATTGCTCCACGGTCGGCAGACCCGCGAGCGCCTCGGAATCGAGGGTCGGGTCGGTGGTCAGGCTCGCCGGCGCCACGTCGAGTGCCGCCGCCGCTTGGCCGCCGGTGATCGTCGGCGCGGCGGCGCCCTGGCCGAGTTGCCAGGTGGCGCCAAGCGTGGCGGCCGCACCGTTGGCGGGCTGCGTCAGCGGCAGAACCGCCTGCACGACGCCGCTGTACGCCGCGCTGATCGCGGCAGCGGGATTCGCGATCAACTGCGCCAGCGTCGTCCGGCCGTTGCTTCCGGAGAAGCTGATCGTCGCGGTTGCCGGCGTTGTCGGATCGGCCGTCTCACCATTCTGCGCGCCGATGGCGATGCTGCCGCCATTAGCCTGCACGCGCAGCAGTCCCAGCATGGCCGTCGCCGTGATTGGCGCGGCGGCGGTAAACGCCAGGCCCAGCATGCTGCCGCCCAGCACCTCGATCCGATCGCTGGTGGGCAGCGAGGTGTCGAATGAAATGGCCAGGTTGAGGGTCGCGGTCGCTGTCCCGGTCACCGGCAGCGTTCCGTTCAGCGAAAGCGTGTCCTGTCCGACCGGCAGGTCGATCTCGTACGGCAGCGCGGTATCGAACGCATTGCTCGCCGAGAGCTGCATATCGAGTTCATTGTTCGCGGTATCGACGGCGAAGGAGACGGAAATTCCGGCGTTCTGCAGCGCCGTCGCCACTTGCTCGAGCGAGGTGGCGCTGCTTGCTGCGCTTGCCGCCGATGCGAAGGTGGTGCCGAGATTGAGCAATTGGCCCAGTCCCTGGCCGATGACCGGCTCGTTCGCGGCAAATCCCGCGCTGCCCGTCCCGGCGGCAATCACGCCGGGCAACGCGCTGACCGCCTGCTGCAACAGCGCGGGAGAAATCGTGTCGAGCTGTGCCCACGTTCCGAGGCTGGCAAGGTTGGAACCGCCGACGCTTGCCAGATTACCCGACCAGTTGAGCGTCAGGGTCTGCGGTCCGCCGGCGACGAGGCTGGAGCTTATCGGCAACGCCAGGGATGCGTTGCCCGACAGGCTGGTGGATACCAGTGAGGCAAGCGGCACGGCCGCCGGCGCCAATTCGGCCTGCGTTATGACGTTGGCCGTATCGTTGGCGATTGGATCCTTGAGCTGGACGGTCGCGACCGCGCTGACCGTGGCCGATCCGGAGGTCACCGTCGCGTCCGCCGCGCCGAGTATAGCCGTCGTGTTGAAACCGGCCGCGGACAGCGCGACCCCTTCGGTGATCGTCGTCGGCTCGACAAAGAACCCGGCGGGCAATCCGGCGCTGTTGCCCGCCGCCGCGTAGCCGAATGTCAGTGACATTGACACGGTGGCCTGGCCGGACAGGATCGGCGGCGCGCCGACCTGGAGGTTTATTCCGGCGGTGTCCTCGGTGAGATTGAGAGATGCGCTGACGGGTGACGGTGCGTTGGGGTTGAGCATCGCGCCGCTGTTGAACGCGCTGAGCGTGACCAACAGTTCGCCCTGGGCGAACTGGCCCAGTACCGCGCCCGTCTCGGCCGGGTCCGCTTGCAGCGCGGCGACGACGCCCTGCACCGTCGGCGCGGGCGTCGACGACAGATACGTTTGCAACGGCTGAACGATATGCGTCTGCACCGCGGCCGGAAGATCGACCAGGTCCCCAACCGAGGTGCTCACGACCGGCAGTTGCTGTGCGAGCTGCGCTGTTTGATTGAGCTGGGTTTGCGTCCAGTTCTGGAATGTCTGAATGCCGAGCAACAGGTTTTGCGTGGCCGCCGTGAATGGATCGCTCGACAGCAGCACCCGAGGCTCGAGTGTCTCGAACACCAGTGGGGTTCGCGAAAGCCGGTCCGCGCGGGCCGAGCGCCCGGCTTTGCGCCCACGGGGCGCGGCGCAGCGATCAGCCGTCCCGCCGGCGGTAAATCCGTCTCCTCCGATGAGCGCGCACTGGGATACCGCTCCCAGCAACTTCTGGTACATCCCCATGCGTTCCGACCCCCATTTTGGGTAGCGCGCTTTGCGGTTCGCTTGATTTAACTTTAGTCAGAGCTACCGGGGCTGTCCAGGTTATTGCAATAATGTCTGGTTCTCAAATTCTACGATTCCGTGAGATTCTGCCGAAGAATCCCGAACGGCCGATACATTATTGCTCGCATCCGGTATCCTGCCGTAATATCAGCGCAAATGCGTTGGATTATTTTCCGTGATCGAACGCATTGTAACACTGCTACGCAGCGCGCGATGACCGCCCCCGGATGCGCTGCGCCGGCGCCCGCGCTCACGGGTGCGCTGCGCCGGCGCCCCCCGCGTCATGCTGCGCGAAGGCGCGCCATCCACGACTTTGCAGCACACAGCAAGGGAAGTCGTGGATGGCCGCGACAAGCGCGGCCATGACGCGGTACTAACGTTCTCCGCTCCAATGCAGCGTTTATTTCCCCACGGGACCCAAGTGGTGCAACCTTGCCCGCGATGACGACCAGCGGCGGACGGCGCGTCAGGGAACGCGTTCACGCTCCCACTCCGCAACCTCCGTCTCGCTTCCAATCTCGGGTCCGCTCAACAGTGTCGCGAGTTTCGGCAGACGCGGGGCGTGGCCGCCGGATAGTCGTCGCTGCAACGGCGACAGCGACAAATACACCGCCGGCGTGGTGTACAGCGTCAGCACCTGGCTGAGCGCCAGCCCGCCGACGATTGCCATGCCGAGCGGCTGGCGCAGTTCCGCGCCAGCGCCGCTTTCCAATATCAGCGGCAGGCCGGTGAACAACGTGGCCATCGTCGTCATCATGATCGGGCGAAAGCGCAGCAGGCAGGCCATGCGGATCGCGGCGGCGGGCGACACGCCATCGCGGCGTTCGGCGGTGATGGCGAAATCGACCATCATGATACCGTTCTTCTTCACAATGCCGATCAGCAGGATGATGCCGATCAGCGCAATCACGGTAAACTGGTGGCGGAACAAAATAAGGGTCAGCAGCGCGCCCACGCCGGCCGAGGGCAGGGTCGACAGGATGGTCAGCGGCAGCACGTAGCTTTCATAAAGAATGCCGAGAATGATGTAGACCGCCACCAACGCCGCCGCGATCAGATACGGTTCCGTGCTCAGCGACACCTGGAACGCCTGCGCTGTGCCCTGGAACGTCCGGCGCAGCGTCAGCGGAATTCCCATCTCCGCCTCGCTGCGCCGTATCGCATCCACCGCCGCCCCCAGCGACGCGCCATTGGCGAGATTGAACGAGATCGTCACCGCCGGAAGCTGGTTCACGTGGTTCACGGCTATCGGCTGCACCGGCGACGTCGTCGCATGGACCAATGCCGATACCGGAACCATCGTGCCAGTGCTCGAACGTACGTGGAGCTTCCCCAACGTCGCGCGTTCGCCCTGTTGCTCTGGGCGCACTTCGAGGATCACCCAATAGGCCTTGTTGCCGGTAAAATATTGCGCCACCTGACGCTGGCCAAAGGCGTCGTACAGCACATTGTCGATGTCGGCCGCCTGCACCCCGAATCGCGCCGCCTGGTCGCGATCATAGGTCAGCGTCTCCGTCGTGCCGGCGATCTGCTGGTCGGTCGCCACATCCGTCAATTGCGCCAGCGACCGCAGCCGCCCCAGCATCCGCGGCGCCCATTCGTTCAGTTCGGTCTGGCTGGCGTCCTGCATCGTGTACTGGAACTCGGTACGGCTCGACATGGCGCCGACGCGAACGTCCTGCACCGCCTGCATATAGAGCCGGATGCCTTGCAGGCCCGCCGTCGCGCGGCCGAGCCGGCGGATCACCGACGCAGCATTCACATCACGCTGCCCCCACGGCTTCAGCGTGATGTACATGCGGCCGATATTCGCGGTCTGGCTGCCGCCGACCCCCGCCATCGACGCCACCGACTCCACCGCCGGATCCGCCAGCACGATGCGGTCCACCTGCCGTTGCAGCGCCGCCATCGCCGCAAAAGAGCTGTCCTGCGCGCCCTCGGTCATTGCCATCAGCGCACCGGTGTCCTGGGCCGGAAAGAATCCCTTCGGGATGACCACGTACAAAACCACCGTCAGTGCCATCGTGGTCAGGAACACCAACAGCGTGACGCGGCGATAGTGCAGCGCGACATCGAGCGTGCGCGCGTAGAACCTCAGCATGGCGCCGAATATCCGGCCGATCGCGGCGGCAAACCGGCCATCGCCATGCGCCCCGGCCTTGACGAAGCGCGACGCCATCATCGGGGTCAGCGTCAGCGACACCAGGGCCGAGATCGCTATCGCCATGCACACGCAGATCGCAAACTCCTGGAACAAGCGGCCGACGATGCCGCTCATGAACAACAGCGGGATGAAAACGGCGATCAATGACAGGCTGATGGAGATGATCGTGAAGCCGATCTCGCTGGCACCCGCGATGGCAGCGTCCATAGGCCGCATGCCGTCCTCGACGTGGCGGAACACGTTCTCCAGCATCACGATCGCATCGTCCACCACGAAGCCGACCGAGATCGTCAGCGCCATCAGCGACAGATTGTCGAAGCTGAAGCCGCACAGGTACATCATGCCCAGCGTGCCGACCAGCGCGACCGGAATGGTGAGACTGGGGATAAGCGTCGCCCAGACGTTGCGCAAGAACAGGAAAATCACCATCACCACGAGCGCGATCGCGATCACCAGGGTGAATTCGACATCCCGCACCGAGGCGCGGATCGTCTGCGTGCGATCCGATGCGACCGTCAGGCGGATGCTCGGCGGGATGTTGGCTTCCAGCAGCGGCAGTTCGGCCTTTACGCCGTCCGCGGTGCGAATCACGTTGGCGCCGGGCTGCTTGAACACCATCAGCAGCACAGCGCGCCGGCCATCCACCCAACCCACCAGTTCCCTGTTCTGCGGCCCGTCGACCGCGTGCCCGACATCGCCGATCCGGATCGGCGCGCCATTGCGATAGCCGATGATGACATTGTTGTATGGCGCCGCGGTAGTGAGCTGGTCGTTGGCATAGATGGTGAAAGACTGGCGCGGCCCGTCGATGCTGCCTTTCGGATTGTCCACCGTGACATTGGCCAGCACGCTTCGCACGTCCTCCAGCGTGAGGCCCATCGAGGCCAGCTTCGCCGGATCGATCTGCACGCGGATGGCAGGCGTCTGCTGGCCACCCACCAGGACCTGGCCCACACCGGGAAGCTGCGAGACCTGCTGCGCGACCAGATTCTCCGCATAGCTGTCGACGTCTGTTATCGGCGCTTGCTCCGAATGCATTGCCAGGATCAGGATCGGGGCGTCGGACGGATTCACTTCGTGAAACGTTGGCAGGCTCGGCATCCCCTTCGGCAACGAGCCTTCCGCGGCATTGATCGCTTCCAGCAGCAGCGTCGCCTCGCGGTCGATGTTGGCGCTCAGATCGAATTGCAGCGTGATCTGCGTGGTGCCGAGCACGCTGGTCGAACTCATCTGCGTGAGGCCCGGCAGCATCTGGCCGAATTCGGTTTCCAGCGGCGTGGCGACGGTGGAGGCCATGGTTTCCGGACTGCCGCCGGGATAGTTGGCGGTGACCGTCAGGGTCGGAAATTCCACATTCGGCAGCGGCGCGACAGGCAGTTGTGGCAGGGCGACAACACCGCCAAGGAAGATCGCCAGTGTCAGCAGCGACGTCGCGATCGGCCGGCGGATGAAGGGACCGGAAAGGCTCATGCCGGCGTGCCCGCTAGCCGTGCCCACCGGCGGATCGAGCCGCCGGTGACGCCGCGGTAATGCCGACGCGCATGCCGGGGACCAGGCGCGACTGTCCTGACAGCACCACAGTCTGGCCTGCCTGCAACCCCGCCGTGACGACAGCGATGGCGTCGTCGGAATAACCGATCTCGACGCGTTGCAGCGCGACGGTCCCGTCAGCCGCCACGACGTAGACGAACAATCCGTCCGGCCCATGCTGGATAGCGGCAAACGGCAACGCAACGACCTGGTGCAGCGTCTCCAGCAGCACGCGGGCATTGACGAACATGCCCGGCCAAAGCGCGCCGTCATCGTTGGTGAACATCGCCTTCAGCGCGATCGTGCCGGTGGTCGTGTCAACCGCATTGTCCGGAGCGGTCAGCACGCCCTGCGCCAGTCGCGCACGGTCGTCGCTCGCATAGGCCAGCACCGGCACCGGACCACGCGCCATCGCCTGGCGCAGAGCGGGCAATTGATCCTCGGCGAGGGTGAACACGACAGCGATCGGCCGGTCCTGGGCGATCGAGACGATGCTCGCCTGCGTCGCCACTTCGATCAGGTTGCCGGGATCGGTCTGGTAAAGTCCGATCCTGCCACTGATCGGCGCGCGGATGGTGCAGAAGCCAAGGTTGATAGAGGCGGCCTCGATCGCGGCGTCGTCAGCCTGCAGGCTGGCCACCAGCTTTTCCACCGCTGCCTGCTGGTCATCCACCTGCTGGCGCGGGGCAAAGTCGCGCGCAGCAAGGTGCTGATAGCGGTGGAGGTCGAGCTGTGCTCCGTGCAGTTGCGCCGCATCCTGCGCGCGCTGCGCTTTGGCCTGGTCGAGTGCCGCCTGGTACGGGCGCGGATCGATCTCGGCGATCACGTCCGCCTGGTGTACTTCCTGGCCCTCGCGCACCCGGATCGCGAGCAAGGTGCCGCTGACCTGAGCCTTGATCAGCACGGTGTAGAAGGCGCGGACAGTGCCAAGGCCGCGCAGGAACACCGGCACGTCCTGCAAGGTGACGGATGCCGCGACGACCGGGACAGCCGTCTGGTTGGGCGGCGCCGCGGCGCGCGAGGGTGTCCATCCCGACAACCCTGCCAGCACAAGGCCGGCGAGCAATGTCAGGCATGTCCCCGTTATCAGGCCGCCCGCGACGTGGCGGTGCGGCTGGTGGGATGGCCCGTCCGCCATGGACGCGCGCTGCATGCCATGGTCCGTCCCACCGCGAGGGCGGCCAAGGTCAACATCGAGACTGGCAGGCTCGGCCACTGGCGCATTCCGGTATTCGCAGCCCGCAAACTCGGCGGATGCGACGGTTTCTGCATTGACTCAAGTCAAACGCCGCCGCTCCGGCCCCGCGCGCCGCCAGCCAGAACTGATCCAGATCAAGGCGGAAGCAGCCATGTCGGAGGCACAAATAGCCGCATGGCAGACGAAGTCGTCACGGCCCATTGGCGGCTGCCGAGGTCACGATGCCGGCCGCACAGATCACGCCACCCCATCGCGCCCTGATCACGCTCTGCGTGATGACCGGCAATCTGATGCAGGCGCTGGATGCATCGATTGCCAACGTGTCGCTGCCCTATATGCAGGGCACGCTCTCCACCAGTGCCGACGAAATCACCTGGGTACTGACCTCCTACGTGATCGCCGCCGCGATCATGACCGCCCCGGTCGGCTGGCTCGCGGTCCGTTACGGCCGCAAGAACCTGCACGTCGCCTGCATGACCGGCTTCGTCATGGCATCCATGCTGTGCGGCGCGGCCGACACGCTGGGCGAGATGGTCGGCTTCCGAATCCTGCAAGGGATTTGCGGCGCGGCGCTGGTGCCGTTGAGCCAGGCCACAATGCTCGACATCTACCCGCTCGAGCGCCGCGCCCAGGCAATGGCCATCTTCGGCATCGGGGTCAATCTCGGGCCGATCATCGGCCCCACGCTCGGCGGCTACCTCACCGAAGTCTATAACTGGCGCTACGTCTTTTACGTCAACCTGCCCTTCGGCATCCTGGCGACCATCGGCCTGATCATCTTCATGCCGAAATCTCCGCCACGCACAGAGTTGAAATTCGATTGGACCGGCTTCGCCGTGCTCGCGATCGGCGTCGGCGCATTGCAGCTTCTGCTCGATCGCGGCCAGGAGCAGGATTGGTTTTCCGCCCGCGAGATCATCATCGAGGCGGTGCTGGCGGCCCTGGGCTTCTATTTGTTCATTGTCCACATGTTCACCGCAAAGCGCCCCTTCCTGCCGCCCGCGCTCTTTCGGGACCGCAACTTCGTCGGCGGCGCCGGCATGGTGTTCTTCACCGCGACGCTGCTGCTGGCCAGTTCCGCATTGATGGCGCCCTACCTGGAAACCCTGGCCGGCTATCCGGTGGCAACCGCCGGCTGGGCGATCGCGCCACGCGGCGTCGGCACCGCCATCGGCATGGAGCTTGCCAGCGTGCTTTCCGACAAGGTCGATCACCGCAAGGTCATGGCGGTCGGGCTGATCGTGCTGGGCGGCGCGCTCTATACCATGAGCACCTGGACGCCCGACGTGTCGCAACGGGACATGATGGTGACCCTGCTGCTGCAGGGTTTCGGCTTCGGCTTCGTGTTCAATCCCATGACGGTGATCTCGTTTGTCACGCTGCCCGCGGCGATGCGCGGCCATGGCACATCGTTGCAGGCACTGTGCCGCAATATCGGCCAGGCCATCGGCGTTTCGGTGACCTCGCTCATGCTGGTTCGCGGCACGCAGGCGTCACACGCCGACATCGTCGCCACGATCACCCCGTTTGACCGGGTTCTGCAAGCCGGCAATGCGACATCGCGTTGGCTCGATCCGGCGACGCGGCAGGGTGCTGCCGTGCTCGACCAGATGGCGAACCACCAGGCCCAGATCATCGCCTACAACAGCGACTTCCGCCTGATGGCGCTGGTCGCGATTCCGGCGCTGCTGTTGCTGCTGGTGATGCGCCGGCAAGAGCACCCGCCGGTCGCCGTCATACCGGGTTCGCAGGTCCACGTCCGGCCGCCGGACGTGACTGCCCCGGCCGCGGGAGACTGAACCAACCGGCGATCCTGGCCGGCGCGGCGTGTCCGTCTGTGGCGGCGTTGCGACGGCAGAGCAATCCGGATTGCCGCCGGACGCCGGGACGAGCCAGATCACCCATGCCAGTGTCCGATCGCAGAAAAGCGTTAGTCACGCAGCGATCACGATCCGCCGCGTGAATTGAATATTCAGAAATCGACGTATCGACTTCCTGCGAAAGTCACTGATAATGTCGCGAACGGTTATCATCGGGGCCGGCAGGCGTGGCGAGTAACAAGCGAGGCAATCGGCGGGCAACGGGTCCGTTACCCATTGTTACAACATTGTTCGCCAAGGCGGTGCGCCAACATGAGGCGGGCCGTTCTGCGGAAGCCGAAAACTCCTGCCGCCGGATTCTCGCGATCGACCCGCGCCATGCCGACAGCCTGCATTTGCTCGGCGTGCTGGCCCATCGTGCCGGCCGCCACGCGCCTGCGGCCGATTTGCTCCGCCGAGCGATCGCGTTGCGGAACGATGCGCCGTTCTACCACAACAATCTTGGCAACGTCCTGAAGGACCAGGGGCAGATCGCCGACGCGCTGACACAGTATGAGCGCGCCCTCGCGCTGAAGCCGGATTTCGCCGAGGCCAGCAATAACATGGGCACCGCCCTGCGAAGCGTCGGCAGACTCGCCGAAGCGGCGGCGAGTTATCAGCGAGCGCTCGCGATCAGGCCCGACTATGTCGAGGCTTGCTCCAACCTCGGCAACCTGTGCAAGGATCTCGGCAATCTGGCGGAGGCAATCGCACTCTACCAACGCGCCATCGCAATCAGGCCGGATTCGGCGGAAGCGCACTTCAATCTCGGCGGCGCATTGCAGGCGCAAGGAGCGTTCGCCGATGCGATCGCCGAGTATCGACAGGCACTCGCGTTGAACCTCGACGTCGCCCAGGTTCACTACAACCTGGCAAGCGCTTACAAGGGTCACGGCAGCTTCGACGACGCCGTGGCGCATTATCAGCGTGCCGCCGCGATGAAACCCGACTTCGCCGAAGCGTTCCACAACCTTGGCAATGTTCTCAAGATCCAGGGCAGGTTCGCCGAAGCAGAGCATGCGTACGGCAAGGCGGTCGCACTGGCACCCGCGACCGGGCTGTATCATCGCCATCTGGCCGACATGCGGCGGGTGACGCCGGGCGATCCGCAGCTTGCCGCGATGGAGCAATTGGCGCGCGACATGACGTCACACCCGGTGGGCGAGCAAAAGGAATTGCATTTCGCACTTGGCAAGGCCTATGCCGACCTGGGCGAGCACGAACGCTCCTTTCGTCACTACCTCGCAGGCAACGCTCTGCGGCGGCGCGAGATTTCCTACGATGAGACTGGAATGCTCTGCGTCTTCGACCGGATTCGCGCGGTATTCACCAGCGACCTTGTGCGGACGCGGCAGGGGCACAGAGAGCAATCCGATCGGCCGATCTTCATCGTCGGCATGCCGCGGTCCGGTACCACGCTGGTGGAACAAATACTGGGCAGCCACCCGGCGGTGTTCGCCGCCGGCGAACTCGAAAACTTCCCAAAGACCGTCGGCGTCGTGAGTGCGCAAAATCCAGCACAGCCATTCTTTCCGGAGGCGACCACCGGCCTGACCGACAAGCAGCTTCATTTGCTCGGAGCGTCCTATCTCGCCACGGTTGACGCCATGCCGCCGGACACCGCTCGCTTCGTCGACAAGCTGCCGCAGAACTTCCTTTTCCTGGGCCTGATCCATCTGGCGCTGCCCCATGCGCGCGTTATCCACCTGCGTCGCGATCCCATCGACACCTGTCTTTCCTGCTTCCGGGTATTGTTCGAATTCGGCCAGCCGTACAGCTATGATCTCGGCGAGCTGGGACGATATTATCGGGCCTATCGGGACCTGATGGCGCATTGGCGCCAGGTGCTGCCGCCGCACGCGATGCTGGAGGTGGATTACGAATCCGTCGTCGCCGATCTTGAACAACAGGCGCGCCGAATCCTCGCCCATTGCGGGCTGCCGTGGACCGACGCCTGCCTCGCCTTCCACGAGACAAGACGTCCGATCCGCACCGCCAGCGCGATGCAGGTCCGCCAGCCGATCTACCGCCGCTCGGTTGGCGGATGGCGGCCCGGCACGGACATCCTGCAACCGTTGTTGACAGGCCTCGGGACGGCCGCCGCGACGGTCTGACCGTTGCCCGTCCGCCTGGGACAGGTCGCGCCGGCTATCGTACCGTCCAGCGCATCGGCAGCGGCGGCGAGACCTGCGAGATCTCCTGCGGCGCGAAATCCCGAAGGATCAGCACCAGATACGACCGCCCGCCGTCATCGCCGGCGAACACCCGAGGCGCGGAAAATACCGTTCCGACGCTCTGCACCAGAAGCGGCCGTGCGGCGCCCGCAATCCTCACCAGCCCCTTGGTCCGCAGCAAGCGCTCGCCGCACAGGCCCGCGAGATTGTCCAGCCATTCGGCCAGCTCGTCCCACGTCACATCCTCGACCAGGCGCACCAGCATGACGCTGATCCGCGGATGAGCGGGTCCCGCCCACTCGGCCCACAACGCGGACCCGCGGGTCTCGGCCTGCGCGCGCAGCGAAAACGCCGCGCACAGAGCCGCGCGCCGGTCGTCGCCATCGATCAGCTCCGCGGTTGGATTTACCCCGGCCGCGGCACGCTTCGCCGCCTGCAACGCAGCCGGCGTGACGGCATCGCGTTTGGTCAGCACCAGCGTCTGCGCCCCAGCCCATTGCGCCGCGGCCTCCTCGAAGCATTCCAGCGTCATGCCGCGCACGCAATCAAACGTCGCGACCACACCCACGCGCAGCCGTAACGGCGCCAGCCCCGCCAGCGACCGCAGGATCGGCCCCGGCTTCGCCAGACCGCTGGTTTCCAACACGATGCGTGCCGGCGGCGGCAGGCCGAGACGTTCCCGTTCCGCCAGCATCCGCACCACCGTCCCGCTCAGATCGCTGCCCGGCGAGCAACAAACGCAGCCATTGCCAAGCAGCGCAATCGGCAGGTCGCCACCTTCCGCCAAAATCGCGCCATCCAGGCCGATCTCACCCGCTTCATTGACGAACACGGCGGTATTGGCCGCTTCCGGCAACGCCAGGTAGTCGCGCAGCAGCGTGGTCTTGCCGCTGCCCAGAAAGCCCGTCAGGACGATGAAGTCCGTACCCGCGCCGATCACGTCAGCCGGGCGTCCGGCCGCGCGTCCGGCGCCTCGGCATAGCTTTGCTCTACCAGCGCACGCACGTCCGCCAGCAATTCGCCGACATCGTACACGACGCCGCCCTTGATCGTGTAGCGCAGCGCGCGATGCCATTCGACGCGCCGCGTGTCGTCGTTCAAACGCATCGCGCCGGTGCCATACAGCAATTTGAAATCGCTCAGCGGATTATGGTCATGCACCAGCAGATCGGCGGCCTTGCCGACCTCCACGCTGCCGGTCTCCTCGCCAATTCCAAGCAGGTCGGCGCCTTGCGAAGTGGCGGCGCGGACCACTTCCAGCGGATGGAATCCGGCCTCCTGCAACAATTCCAGTTCGCGAATGTAGCCGAAGCCAAAAAGCTGGAATATGAATCCGGAATCGCTCCCCGTGCAGACCCGCCCGCCCCTGTTCTTGTACTCGTTGATGAACTGCATCCATAGCCGATAGTTCTGCTTCCACTCGATCTCGTTGGTAGTGGACCAGCGGAACCAATACGATCCATGCGCGCCACGTCCCGGCTGGAAGAAATCCCACATCGATTTCCAGGCATATTCGTGATGCCAGTCGGCCTGACGCGCGCGCATCAGATCGCGGTTCGCATCGTAGATCGAGAAGGTCGGCACAAAGGTGAAGTCCAGCGCCAAAAACTTCTCCAGCACCTCGTTCCATTTCGCGCTGCCCGGTTGCGCTGCCTGGGCAAACGTCTGGCCGGCATAGGCAAAGCGGAAATACTCGTCGCTGTAGTCGTAATCCGTCGGATAGGCCTGCACGATCCGATCGTCGAACAACGCTTCCGGCAGCCCATAATAATGCTCTGCACTGCCCAGACCCCAGGTGGCGCTGGTCAGCGCATTCATGCGCGTCACCGCCATCTGCGCATGGTGGCAGCCGGACCGCAGCCCCAGCTCACGGCATGCTTCCAGTGCCGCCCGCATCAGCGCTGGTGGCGCACCGAAAAACTTGATCCCGTCGGCGCCGCGCTGTTTCACCCGCTTGAGCCAGGCCCGCACTTGCGCGGGCGTGTGGAGCGTCTTCAGCATGTCGTTGACGACCGGAATATACGCATAGGCCAGCAGCCGCGGCGCGGCGATGGCATTCGCTTCCGACAATGCGCGTTGCTCCAGCATCCAGCCCAGACCGTTGAACGAGCCCATCTCGCGCACCGTGGTCACGCCATGCGCGAGCCACAGCTTGTAGACGTAATCGACCGGAGGAACCCAGCCATGCACCCCATGATACGGAACGCCCGCATGCGCATGGCAATCGATGAAGCCCGGCGTCACGAATTTTCCAGCGCAGTCGATTTCATGTTCGCCGGCAGGCGGGCGACGATCCGGATTGATCGGCGCCTTCGGCACCCCGACCTTGCGCAGTTCGGCGATGCGGCCGCCTTCCACGACGATATCGATCGGGCCGATCGGCGGCGCGCCGGTCCCGTCGATCACCGTGGCGCCGCGCAGCACCATGCGGCCGAACGGCCCGACGCCACGGTCGCGCGACGTCGCCGGCTCAAGCGGCGGCATGCCCTGCTTCGCCCGTTGCTCCGTCAGCTCCTCGCCGGCTTCCGGTTCGAACGCGGTTTCGGGCATCACTGGACTCCTCTTCCGTCGAGTGGCGTTGTCGACGCATCGGCCCCTGGCGTCCAGCCCTCACGAAGCCTCGCCGGCCGCCGCCGCCGCCCGGCCCGCAGCGCGGCCTCACCTTCTCGTGATAGGCCGCATTCTGGTGACGCTGCCAGGCACCATCAAATGGAACGCTATCGTGACAGGCCGCAGCCGCGTGACCAGAGCATGTTGACCGGTGAGGGCGGGAAGACACCATCATGTCGGAAATCGCGCTGAGCTTCGCTGTCCTGCTTGGCTCCGTCCGTGCCGAGCGCAACGCGGCGCGCGCCGGCCACATGGTGATGAACGCATTGCAGGCCGCCGGACATGGCGCGCATCTGGTCGATCCGTTGACATTGCGGCTGCCGCTGCTGGAACATACCTACAGCGAATATGAAACCGGCAAGGCACCCGCCGGCCTCGACGAACTGGCCGCGTTGTATCGCCGCGTCGATGGCTTCATCATTGTCAGCGGCGAGTACAACCACGGCGTTCCGCCGGCATTGAAGAACTTGCTCGACTATTTCCTCGATGAGTATTTCTGGCGGCCGTCCGGAATCGTCTGTTATTCCTCCGGCCAGTTCGGCGGCGTGCGCGCGGCAATCCAGCTTCGCGCGATCCTGTGCGAACTCGGCATGCCGAGCATTCCCAGCATGCTGTCGATCCCCCGCATCGGCGCAGCGCTCAACGAAAACGGCCACCCGCAGCAGGACTGGCTCGCGCCGGCATTGAAGGACTTCCTTGACGAACTGGCGTGGTACGCGCGCGCATTGCAACACGCGCGCGCCGCGGGCACGCCCTATTAGCGCGCTACATCAGCCAGGCGGTCTCGCTCTCGCCCCAGACGCGCGCGTCCTTCAGCCGCGCCTCCACCGCCTGCGTCAGCGATGCGAGGAATTCGATCATGACGCGCGTGCGCGGCGCGAGATGGCGGCGTGACGGAAACGCAATGAACAACTGGTCGGGACCCGAGGCGTGGTCGGGCAGCACGCGATACAGCCGCGCCGCACGAAGATCGTCGGCCACCTGAGGTTCGCGCATCATGGCAATGCCAAGCCCGGACAGCGCCGCGCGATGCACCACCTCGCTGTTATCGGTATGGAACGAACCCGACACCTGCACGTCAACCGGCCCATCCGGCGTGGCGAAGGTCCAGCGCGCACTGTCAGTCCCCGTCTCGTGGATGATGCAGGCGTGATTGACCAACTCGTTCGGGTGCTGCGGCGCGCCGTGTTGCTCCAGATACGTCGGACTGGCAACCAGGACGCGGCTGAAAGTGCCAATCGCGCGTGTCACCACCGAACCGTCCGCCGGCCTGCCGCGCACCAGGGCAAGATCGAGCCGCTCCTCCACCAGATCGCCAAACCGGTCGCCGACCACCAGGTCGACGGAAAGTTCAGGATATTGCTGGAGGAATGCGGGCAGCCGCGGCACGACCAGCGTCGCTGCCGTGGGAGGAATGCCGACGCGGACCCGGCCGGCCGGAGACGCACTGTGGTGTCCGAGCGCCGCTTCCATCTCCTCCTGCGTCGCCAGCAACTGGCGCGCATGGCCCAGCAGGTCCTGGCCGTCCTCGGTGAGGCTCAGGCGGCGCGTGGTTCGGTGCAGCAGCCTGACACCGAAATGATCTTCCAACTGGCTGATGACGCGGCTGGTGGCGGCGTGGCTGGTGCCGGACTCCCGGGCGACGGCAGACAGGGAACCTGCCTCGGCAACCCGCACGAAGGTGCCGAGAGAGCGCAACAGATCCATGAACTTCACCTGGTTACGAATGAAACCTCTGGTGGCCGGGAGAATGGACACCGGATGCGGTAGACGTTCTGGTTCAGCACTGCCGCCGCCGCGCATGGCGATTTAGCAGACACGACCCCTATGCCTGCGATTGGAACACTGCCCGCATCTTCGGAAACAGCTCGCTACATCGGCACAAACCCCCGCCCTTGCGCAAATAAGGTCGATCTCGGAGCATTCAATCGCTTCGCTTGCCGTGAAGCGGGTCAGACCGGACATTCGTACAACGCATGGGAAATATGCTGACAAAATCGCGAGCCGGGCTTGAAGCAGCGGCACAAGCCCGACGCGATCGATGAATTTGGCAATTGATAAAACCACACGGCTGATGACCGGCGATCGTTACGCCGCCCTCGCCGCCAAAGGCGCGATCCTGCCTACATCCCCAGCGGAGACCATGAGGGATCCGTCGCATTTGTTGGCGTGGCGATGGCCCGCTGGTTGAAGCCCGTGATATCGACGCTGACCAGATGCGATGAATAACCCTGGCCACGCGCATTCACCGCCCGCGCCTCGCTTTGGAACATCATCACCATGCCGCCGGGCGCCCAGGTCGGCCCTTCGACATCCCACCCCTGCGCCAGGATGCGCTCGCCGCTGCCGTCCGGATGCATGACGCCGATATTGAAATCGCCCAGATCGCCACCGAAACGTGTATAGGAAATCAGGTCGCCGCGCGGCGACCACACCGGCGTACCGTACCGTCCGCTGCCGAAACTGATGCGCTTCACCCCGCTGCCGTCGGCGTTCATCACGTAAAGCTGCTGGTCGCCGTCGCGGTCCGAGTTGAACACGATCTGCGAACCGTCCGGACTGTAGCACGGGCTGACATTGATCGAATCGGCGTTGGTCAGACGCTGCGAGCTGCGGCTGCCGAGCTCGACCACAACGATGTCCGATCCGCTGCCTTGCGCCAGCGACATCACCACCTTCGATCCGTCCGGCGAAAAGCGCGGGGACAGTGTCATGCCGGCATAATCGCCCAGCACGCTCTGCTGCCCCGTCTGCAGATTGAACAAATAAACCCGCGGCCGCTCGTAGGCGAAGCTCATGAAGGCGATTTCGTCGCGCGTCGGATGGAAGCGCGGCGTCAGCACCAGCCAGCGGCCGTCGGTTAGGAACCGATTGTTCTCGCCGTCCTGGTCCATGATCGCCAGCCGCTTGGTCTGCCGATCGCGCGGACCGGTGGCCGAGACATAGCAGATGCGGGTATCGAAATAGCCTTGCTCGCCAAGCAGGCGCTGATAGATCACGTCGGCGATGATGTGGGCGATGCGCCGCCAATTGCTCTGCGTGGTGGTATAGGCAGTGCCCTGGATCTGCGCCTGCGGCCGCACGTCCCACAGCCGGAACTCGACGCGGACATTGCCGCCGCCCTGAGCCTGCGCCGCCCCCGACACCAGCGCCTGGGCGCCGATCGCGCCCCAGTTCTGGAAGTTCGGAACATCGCCCTGGCCGGGCGCCACGTTCACGAACGATGCCGACGGCAGCGGCTTGAACAAGCCGCAATTGCCCAGGTCGTTGGTGATCACCCCGGCAATGTCGCGGCCAAGCTGCGCGGAATTACCGTCGGTCCCGACAAAGTCCGGAATGGCGATGGGGATCGGCGCGGCCCGCGCGCGGTTCACGTCGATCACCGCGCTGGGCGCGCCCGGAGCGCCGGGTGTCGTGGCGGGCGTGCCGCCAGGGCCGGCAGCGGGCGGCGGGGCAGGCTGGGCCCACACCGGCGTCCGCGCGGCCAGTGCCATGGCTGTGCCAGCCGCACCCATCAGCAACGGGCGGCGGCCAATGGCGGAGCGGGGAAGAATAAGCATGGGCCAGACTTTCAGCAGGTGGCGGGTCGCAGGGGAAGTCAGACGCTCGTTACGGGCTGAACCGGAAGGTCAACGTGTTGATCTTGCCGAGCATCGATTGGGGTAACGGCAGCGTGGCGCAGGCCGGGTCCATCACCGCGTTGATCGCGCGGCCCGAGAACGCCAGCAAGCGCGGGTCGGCAGCCACGCGCGCCTGGTCGTCATCCGCTACCGCCGCCTGGCGCACCACGCCGCTGGCGTCGGTCTTCACGGTCAGCAGAACGGACATCTTGTCCAGGTCGAGCGTGCCGGGAGTATCGGTCCAGCACGGGCGAACGTGATCACCGATGGCGCCACGCTGAGCCAGCGACAGCGCCGACGTGTCGTTCCCCAGCGGACTGCCGCCACTGTTCGGCGCGCCGCCGGCCTGCGGGTTGTAGCGGTGCGTCGGCGCCTGCTTTTGCTCCACGAGCTGGCGCAGCTTCTCCAGCGTGTTGTCGAGTGCCTGGCTGTTCGCCGCGGCGTTCTTGGTCGCATTGGGCTGCGAGGTCGCGCTCTGCAGCGGCGGCGCCGGCGCGGGCGGCGGCGGCAGCGGCAATGGCTGCGCTTGCGGCTGGGGCGGTGTCGGCTTGGGCGGGGTGGGCGGCGCCTGCGGCGGCGGCGGTGTGGGCTGCGCCACGGCCGGAGTGGGCGGCGGCGGGGGCGTCGGTGCCGGTGGCGCCGGTGTCGGCGGAGCCTCCGCCTGTGGCGGCGGCGGCGGTGGAGGAGGCGGCGGTGGCGGCGCCTCGATCGGCTGCGGTTTCGCCGGCTGCGTCGTGGCCGGAGCAGGAGGCAGCGGCGGCGCGGTCGACGGCGCGGGTGTCGGAGCCGGCTGCGGCGCCTGCGTGGTCTCCGTCGCGGTGCCGCTGAACATCATGGAGATGGCGGTTTCCGGCGGCGGCTCGGGCGGCTTCGCGAACGGGATACCGACCAGCAGCGCGGCAAGAACGGCAATGTGCAAAGCGGCCGAGACGACGGCTCCCCGGCGCAATTCCCTCGGCATGCCCCGTCGCCTGCCTCCGAGTCGATCCTCGCCTTGCAGCACGTACTGTAGCACCGTCGCGCGGCCCTCAGCCCGGTTTTTGGGCGGCAGCGCCCGACGGGGCGGCCGCGCCCGGCGGGGCGGCAGGCGCCGCGGGGGCGGGAGTTGGCGCGCCAGCCGGCGGCGCGGCCGGCGTCGCCGCGGCCGGCGGCGGCAGGCCGGTTTGCTGCGCCAGCAGCGCGACCTTGGTGAAACCGCCCAGCGTGATGGTGCCCATCACCTGCATGATCCGGCCATACGGCAGGTCCTTGTCGCCGCGCACGAATATCCGGCGGTCGGGATTGTTCTGCGCTATCGCCTGCAGCTTGGTGACAAGATTCGCCAGATCGATTTGCTCGTTCTGCAGGTAGATGTCGCCCTGCGCATTCACCGAAACGGTCAGCGGCTCGCTGTCGCTGTTGATCTGCTGCGCGTTGGTCTTCGGCAGATCCACCGAGACGCCCGATGTCATCAACGGCGCCGTCACCATGAAGATGATCAGCAGCACGAGCATGACGTCCACCAGCGGGGTGACGTTGATCTCGGCCAGCGGACGGTAGCGGCGGTGCCCGCCGCCATTCCGGATGTTGAGGGAAAAGGCCATCAGGTCGCCATGGCGGGCGCAGGCCCGCCACCCCGCGTCATGCCCGGCGCAGCTCCGCCACCCCGCGTCATGCCCGGCGCAGCTCCGCCACCCCGTGTCATGGCCGGCGCAGCTCCGCCACCCCGCGTCATGGCCGGCGCAGCTCCGCCACCCCGCGTCATGGCCGGCGCAGCTCCGCCACCCCGTGTCATGCCCGGCGCAGCTCCGCCACCCCGCGTCATGGTGCGCGCAGGCCCACCACTCCGTGTCATGGCCGGCGCAGCTCCGCCACCCCGCGTCATGGTGCGCGAAGGCCCACCACTCCGTGTCATGGCCGGCGCAGGCCGGCCATCCACGACTTCACCGCAACGCCACGCTTGTAGGGACGGTCGCGTATGCCAACCGGCCCGGGCTGGAAACGGATCGTGACTCACGCCCGTTCCTCCGTCTGGCGGGACAGTATCGCGCTGAACTCCGCGCCAAATCCCTCCATGCGCGCCGCGAAGCGGGACAGGTCCGTGCTGATCTTGTTGTAGGCAAGCACCGCCGGAATGGCCGCCACCAGACCGATCGCGGTGGCGAACAAGGCCTCGGCGATGCCGGGGGCGACGACGGCGAGGTTGGTGTTGTGCATCGCCGCGATCGCGGAGAACGAGTGCATGATGCCCCAGACCGTGCCGAACAAGCCGATGAACGGCGCGGTCGCGCCAACCGAGGCGAGGAACACCATCCAGCGCTCCATCCGGTCCATCTCGCGCTGCACCGTCACCGCGATGGCGCGATCGATCCGTTCGCGGACGGAGGTATGGCTGACATCGGCGCCGGCCACCCGCACCGTGCGCCGCCACTCGCCCATCGCGGCGGCGAACACGCCTGCCATCGGATGGGTCGGATTGACCCCCTCCTGGTCGAACAATTCATCGAGGCTGCCGCCGGACCAGAAGCGGTCCTCGAAGGCGTCAGCCTCCCGGCTCACCCGCCGCAGGCTCGTCCATTTCTCGAACACGACGGCCCAGACCCAGACGCTGGCGCCGAGCAAGCCCAGCATCACCAGCTTCACCACGATGTCCGCCTGCAGGAACAAGCCCCACAACGACAGATCGCTGCCGGCCGCCGCCAGGTTCACCGCATCAACTGCTCGATCCACCTCGACCCCCTATGCGGCGCCGTCACTGACCGCGCCGATCCCCGATTCTGCCGGCCGTGCGTCGCGCATGGCCTGCAACCCAGCCCGCCAGCGCGGCGGCAGCCGGGCAGGACGTCCCGCTCCTGACGCCGATTCGCCGCTTCCCCCCGCCGTCACGCACGCCAGCCTGAGCCGCAATACAGCGCAGGCGCCATGTGGCCCTTGCACGACCTGGCGCAACACGGCCGACGCGCCGCCCGCCTCCAGCACCTCGCTCTCCACGACCAGCGAATCGTCAACCCGGGCCGGACGGAGATAGTCCACTTCGACGCGTCGCACCACGAACATGAGTTTGAAGATTTGCAACAACTCGGCGTGCGGGACCCCGAGGTCGCGCAGCGCCTCCGTGCGGGCGCGCTCGGCAAAGCGCAGGTAGGTCGCGTGGTAGACGATGCCACCGGCGTCGGTGTCCTCATAGTAGACACGCACCCCATAACGGTGGCGGCCATCCGGCGGAATGGAGGCAGGATGTTGGTTCATCCATCGTCCCGCAGCAGGTCGAGCTGGCCGGGCATCTGCGGCGGCGGCATTAGCCCGAGATGGCGCCAGCCCGGTTCGCCCAGCATGCGCCCCCGGCTGGTGCGCAGCACGAGGCCCTCCTGGATCAGGAACGGCTCGACCACGTCCTCCAGCGTATCGCGTGCTTCGGCCAGTGCGGCGGCGAGCGTTTCCACCCCCACCGGCCCGCCAGCATGGTGCTCTGCGATGCGGCGGAGGTAGCGGCGGTCCATGGCGTCCAGGCCCAGCCGGTCCACCTCCAGGCGGGTCAGCGCGGCATCGGCGATCGCGCGGTCCACTGGGTCGGATTTGTCCACCGCGGCGAAGTCGCGCACCCGGCGCAGCAGGCGGCCGGCGATGCGGGGCGTGCCGCGCGAGCGCCGGGCGATCTCGGCCGCGCCTTCCCGCGTGAGGCGGAAATCCAGCTTCTGCGCCCCGCGATTCACAATGAGTTCAAGCTCCTCCGGCGTGTAGAACACCAGGCGCAGCGGGATGCCGAAGCGGTCGCGCAACGGGGTGGCGAGCAAGCCGGCGCGGGTGGTGGCGCCCACCAGGGTGAATTGCGGCAGGTCGATGCGCACCGACCGCGCCGACGGCCCCTCGCCGATGATCAGGTCGAGCTGGAAGTCCTCCATGGCGGGGTAGAGCACTTCCTCGATCGCCGGCTGCAGCCGGTGGATCTCGTCGATGAACAATACGTCGCGCGGCTGGAGGTTGGTCAGGATCGCCGCGAGATCGCCTGCCCTTTGGATCACCGGGCCTGACGTGGCGCGGAAACCGACGCCGAGTTCGCGGGCGACGATCTGAGCGAGCGTGGTCTTGCCGAGCCCGGGCGGCCCGTGAAGCAAGACGTGGTCCAGCGCCTCGGCGCGGTCGCGGGCGGCCTGGATGAAGACCGCGAGGTTCTCGCGCGACGCCCTCTGGCCGACGAATTCCGCCAGCGTCTGCGGGCGCAGCGAGGCCTCGGCGGCGTCCTCGGCGCGGCGGGCGGGGGAGACGGTGCGGTCGGTGTCGCTCATCGCGCGGGCGCCGCGGCGAGGGACGCGGTCGAATTATGCAACCGTCGATGAACGCCAATGAACGCAAATGGAGCGGGGGACGCCGCGGTCACGCGGCCCCACGCGTTGGAACATTTTCCGTAGTTCTGACGCCGCATGCCGGCCACCGGGCTATCCGCGTTCATTTGCGTTCGTCCG
>Ga0335072_10001760_pt1 | contig 34435 bp, 28 predicted proteins | sample Lox_Sample_21_FD_206725 | JGI IMG/M metagenome (GOLD analysis project Ga0335072, IMG submission 206725) | Soil microbial communities from Loxahatchee National Wildlife Refuge, Florida, United States - Lox_Sample_2.1 | ecosystem: Environmental > Terrestrial > Soil > Wetlands | place: USA... | reverse complement strand
TGGTGCCTGGGCAACCAGCGCCACCCCCTTACCTATGTGGGGCGTAGATGGCTCTGGTATGGTCCCCCGACCAAATATGGTATCTGTTTCACGTGACAATTGGGGTCAGACGCCGCTGTCGCGGGCCGCAGAGAACGGGCACGAGGCGGTGGTCAAGCTACTGCTCGCGAATGAGGGCGTCGACCCGAACTCCCAGGACTATTGGGGTCAGACGCCGCTGTCGCGGGCCGCATGGAACGGGCAGGAGGCGGTGGTCAAGCTGCTGCTCGCGAAAGAGGGCGTCGACCCGGACTCCAAGGACTCTGGCGGTCGGACGCCGCTGTCGCGGGCCGCAGGGAACGGGGAGGAGGCGGTGGTCAAGCTACTGCTCGCGAAGGAGGGCGTCTGCCCGGACTCTAAGGACTCCAGGGGTCGGACACCGCTGTGGTGGGCCGCATGGAACGGGGAGGAGGCGGTGGTCAAGCTACTGCTCGCGAAGGAGGGCGTCGACCCGGACTCCAAAGACTCGAGGGGTCGGACGCCGTTGTGGCGGGCCGCAGGGAACGGGGAGGAGGCGGTGGTCAGGCTGCTGCTCGCGAAGGAGGGCGTCGACCCGGACTCCAAGGACGCAGACGGTCGGACGCCGCTGTGGTGGGCCGCAGCGAACGGGTACGAGGCGGTGGTCAAGTTGCTTCAATCGCCTGGCGCTCTGTCTCTATAACCTCCATTCTGCTCAACCTCCTCCCCACCCACCTCCTGTTGTTGGCCTTTTCTTATACATTACTTGGACGTGGCACATAGAAAGCCGTAGAAAGCGGGAGAAGTAATAATGTGGACTCAGAAGCCTGTCAGCAGACACAATGCCCCCGGTACTGCAAATATTGTGAATTGTCCCTTCGATGTCCGAAGGAGGAGTTTTCAACATTGATCACAGTAGCTTTTGTCCCCGATGCAATTCTTTCTTAAGGCGAATTCATGACTCTGGAGTGGCGGAGAAGAAGATTCGCACATGGTGATTGCCTTTGGGCGTCATACCCCCAGGAGGAATAGAATTCCCGGACTCCTCGCTGCTGTGAGAAATTCCCTCATGGGGGTGTCAACAACTCACCAAAATGCCAAGATTGTCAATATAGGTCTTCCCGTATCTCGGCAACTCGTGCTCAATCTTTTAGCTCTTGGGGAAGCTGCCCTGTTAGGATGGTCTTGACAAGTGCTGTGGAATTCGGTAGTAGAGAGCCGGAGTCCGTAAGGAAGAACTCGAGTGCGTCTAAAAAGCGAGGCAGCGTGGATTCCTTCATCATTCGCATGCTAGAACAATTATTGTCAGCTTGGATGGCGTAGAATCCTAGTACTCCATGATCGTTAACATCGTTAGCGGGCCTAGTTTGGCTTACCGGTGGTTGAGGAGATCTGTTGGCAGTAGCAGCAGGATTCCTAAGTCGAGACGCTTCACCAGCGCCCACCACGACTTCCCATTTGCCCTCCAATTCTGGGCTTTTTGCTAGCAGCCTTCTCTCCCAGACCTCCTCTTCTCGGTTTCGCTCTGGCCTCTTCAGATTCGAGGTGCTCGTCACTAAGAACCAGGCTCGGAAAGATGAGGTCAACGATGCGATTATTCAGTAAGGTCGAAAGTCTATTGCCGCATCTCGTTGCAACGTCAGACGAGGACGCTCTCTTTCTCTTGCGAGTTGGCGTCAAAGACTGCACCGAGAGCTCCCTATTCTGCTCTGGGCACAGAAATGCGTGAGGATCGGCTTGGGCACGTGTAGAGTCGTTGTAGAATTGTGCAAGGGCAGCGCGCTGGCGTAGTCGGCATAGGTGTTCTTCAGCGCTGCTTATTTCTAATTCCTGTTGGAGAACTTGAAAATTATAAAACCAACAAAGACCGAGCCGCAAATATTGCCGTTTCCAAAACTCCAAGGCAAGTGAGCGCCTCTTCGCCAAAAACTCATCGAACTCATGACATGAAGACGACAGTCTGTCTCCTTCTCATCCTCCCTCTTCTCCCTCCCTCCTTTCCTTCAGTTAGATTACCACGCATTCTGTCCCGCTCTTTCTCACTGCTTCTTTTTCCCACGGCCACCTTCTCCACTGTTATAGGGAAACGAAAAGTCACTGCCGAGGAGCCACTTGTTTCGGCTGAATCCAACTGTTACCAGAAGGGGCCTCACCGAGAGGAAGACAGCGCTCGAGGCGGCAAGAGACACATAGACAAGGCCAAGAAAGATCAAAACACGGCGTTGGACCGCTATGTCCTCTAAGATATTAATCCCTTCAGGATCAAGGTTCAGGCACCATGCTGGAGCTTGCAGATACATTTCAAGCAATGTATGCTTCACATTCCCATCGTTCGCTAAGCTGTTCCTTTCGGCCAACGGCGTTCAGACATCCCCGACTAAGGCGTTGCTCTATCACACATATCTTTACTATCTCCAGCGGCTGGGCATGATGACCGGCTCATGCAGATCTTAGCTCCAGATGACATTCGGCGCGGAGCAGGTAACGAAGTGGACAGCGTGGACTCCATCTTCTTAAGGGAACTCGTGAGCGCTAACTTTGACGTAGAGGTGGCGGCGGAGGCTTTACTGCAGCAGGTCATGAATTATAGAGGCGCCAGCATCTTTCAAGCCTACCTGAATGAGCGAGTCGGGTGCGACGTACAGGCCGCCCTCCCCAGATGTCCGTGAGCGGACGCCCTTACCAAAGCTGCCAGCCACATGAGCCGTTACGTTAAACCCCGTGCGCCAACCGAGGTCACTGAACCCGAGGCCAATACACTTAAAACACGTCCCCACATTGTGAAGCTCCGACAGCTGCGAGATAGTCTTTCCCAGGCACTTCGGGATCAGTACGAGCACAATTACCAAGGCAACAGGAACGGAGATGTACGATATATACAAGAAAGCCCGAGATGCTTTACAGTGTGCAAAGGTCAAGCTGCAGAGACCAGCGTTGAAAGAATCTCGAGAGCACTTTTTGAATACCATCGACACTTGAGGGGATCAGCAACCAACTCGAATGACTTGCTATACGATGCGGATCGGGAGAGCTGGAAGCTAGAAAATGGTGATGTGCAATTCGGAAGAACGAAGATACACTGTCGAATTTTCATGCGACCAGCCTTCGGGACATGTCAAAGTCAGAAACGGTGCATCTCCAGCCCTAACTGGGAATTATTAAGGAGAAGGCGGATAAGTAAAGAGGTGCCAGAACCGCATCACCCCGAACTAGAGGATGGCCACCGTCTGATTGCCTCATTCTCGTTTCTTCGCTGCAGTAATAGGATTCACATCCCCCTCCAAATCCTCCATCCTCACAACATTAATACCAAAGTCCACCTCTCCCACAAGATTTTTGGTCTCACGCAGCAGCCCATCCAGATCATCTCCCAGCATTGTAGTCGCCACCTGCATCACCGCAAACGCCGCGTAGCCCGGCTCACACACATGCCGCGTGCTGAGAATGTCTGTGTCCAGATCGTCAAGCAGCTGACCGAGGTGATAGGGTTCCGGAGCTTTGAGGTATGGAGGTAGTGGTCGGCCGGTTGCAATGGCACTGGAGACCACGGAGAGGAGAGACGTCACTTCTTGGGATGTCAGTTCTAGGGAGATGATGAGTTGCTTGAAGTCTTTGAGCCACCAATCTGAAGAGGTTTGGGTTTGAGCGTTAGCTGGAAGATTTTGGAACGACTCGGTGACATAGGCTATCATTGTCGTGAAGTGGAGGATACTGTCCAAGATCAGCACAATCAGCCATTGAGACCGGAATTGGAACGGAAGTAAAACTAACTTCTGCGTATGTTTGATCAACCTGTCGTACGTATCTCGGGGGAACTTTCCTCCAAACGTGGGTTCCCATGCAGTGAATTCACAATGCCGCTTCATGCCTTGGAGGAGAACGAGCTCTTTGGCTAACACACGATTGCGGGCTTTCTCAAGCACCCTCCCAGGACTCTTCTTGTCCCGAAGGTCTCCCTGCGTACCTCTGATTCGCAATGAGACGGTTGTGTGCACCGAGCTATAGTAGTGCGCCAAAAGATAGAGAGAAGACCCAAGATCCTTTCGAAGCTGACTTCGCGCCGTGACCACGTACGGAAAGTATGTGAAGAAAGCAGCAACACCCACACCACCACCAACAGCAGCTAATCGATAAGGCGCAAGCTCGTATAGCGGGTAATATTGTTGGCCATTGGATTCGGATATAGGGATGCCGACTTTCTTGATCTGGAGGGAATAGCCCACAATCAAGACAACGGTGACCATTCCTATCATCGGTACGACCGGATTATCGGGACTCTTGATCAATAGGTAATGGTACAGGAACATGGTGACGCCAACGAAGACGATGACGCCTGCCGTATGCTGATCGACAATGTACCAGTCAATGTACGATGCAACCATGGCGAGTGCTGTTCCTGCAAATCGCGAGAATTGCCCGAACATCCCCGATCCGGCTGTTTGCGTCATGCTAATGGCAACCATGATCGAACCCCAAATGATGCGTTGTTCGATGAAGAATAGTTGAGAGTTCCTCAAATAGCAAACAACAGCAATAACAATGGTGCCCGTGGCCACTCTGAAACCAAATGCCGACTCAGGGGAGCCGAAGAAGTGAGGAATGATCCGAAAGTTATCAGTTACCTTCTCCCACATGGACACCGGTGGAAGGTGTTCCGCATCCTTCTCGGTCTGGAGGGCGTCGCCAAGGTAGACTGTAACGGTTCCAGATCGCGTACTGTAGGCTTCATAATCTAAGTTGCTGTCTTCCCTGGACAACGCAGCCCAGAACCACTGCTGCATTCGCTTCCAGCTTGGCAATACAAGTCGCTTTCTCTTCATTGTCCCATCGTCCACCTTAGAATCGGCGTATTTGACCAGATCTAGGATGCCTTTCGCAGTTGCAAGGAATGAATATTCCATCTTCAAAGGAGATCAGTAAAATTGCATTTCACGGCCGAGAACAAGCTTACATCGAGGAATAGGAACAGCTGAGCCTGATGCCGCTGGTGGAGCGGATAGTCCAAAGGCTTCATACTGTTCTTTTTGGAAGGATCATCCATGCCTTTCGAAGCACACCACTCCTTTAACGGGCCCTCTCGCTGTTCAAGAAAGTCTTGTATCATTTTCTCCAGATGCGCGGCAAAGCCCTTTCCGCCCGGCTGAGAGTCAAACGCCCTTGCTTCAAGATCAGTTTTGGAAGAGGCAGGCCGCTTTGCGAACTCAAGAGCGTATGCAGAATGGTCGAGGCCTTCGATCATCGCTTGTAAAAGCTGTCGGACTGGACCACGAAGTTGCTCGAATATCCAACGCCATTGCTCCTTCTCCTTCTCCTCAAGAGCATCCAATTCCGGCTCGGTCATAGTATGAGCAGTCGTTGACGCTCTGAAAGACCGCCAACCGCCGCGCCTCTCGATGCGATCTGTAACTTCAACGAGAGACTCCATCCCGAGGACCGGAAGTAATATGTTCTTCAACAGCCGGTCTAGCATCCCAAAGTCCTTCGCATCTAACTTGGCCCAACCCGCCTCACGCTTTGCATAGCGAAGTTCTGATTGTATCTCTACTTGTGTTTCAGCAACGTCCATAGTTGCCCGCTTCAACGCATCGGCCTCAGGCCATGGTGCGGTCCTTTGGTGAGAGTTGTAATCGCTGCCGCTTCTGCTATCAAGTCGTTTTGAACTATCCTGACCATCGTACCAGTGACGCGTGGGCAATGACAGCATGAATTGACTTTGCGCTTTGAGTGCTATCTTAAACGCTTGGAGGTCTTTCGCTATGCGCATGGAGACTATATCTCGAGAGGTAAATGGGAGAATGAAAATACTGACTGCAGCTGAGATTCCAAACCCTGTGAAGAACGTTTCAAGCAAGCGTTTGACTAGAGACCCCCACGATTAGCGTGTCACGCCCGAGAGTACCAGAACATGGAATATTACCCAGGGCTTCGGCCTCGTCCATAGTCGCAAACTGTGTTCCGTAGGTTCCTGTCACGTTGATGAAAATTGAGAATACTATGGAGGGCAGGAAGTATTGAGGTCGATATGCGCGGAACCTGTTTTGACTGTCAACCGGGCAGTGCGTAGTAGAGGCGTGCGCTAACTGACGTGTTTGCCAGCCACACTTCAAAGAATAGCCAGATTGCCATGTTAACACTGGCGGCGGCATTGTATGGACTGACTTGGGCACCCGGAACAGGACCATTGCTCTTCGCTTCCTTGGAGACATGGGTCGTATTGGCTCGAGCCCGGACTGCACACCACATGGCAAGGAGCGATATTGCGGCTGCCAAGCAAATCAAAAGCTGTCAAAGGGTTACAGGTTAGTCCAACAGATGCTTTAATAGGGTTAATGGGGTCAATACGCAGGTCACTAAAAGGTTCTGGATGAATCTTGCTCGAGGCATCACCGGAATGGTGAGGACGGACATGATGGGGATTAGATAGCCGATCGTAGAAAAGTGATACGCAACGCTGTTGCTCTGATATCTGCAGAGCATCAGTCCGTCGTATTTCACTAGCTAGAGCTGGGCACGTACATTGCGAGCCCAATGGTAGGTGCAATGGCCCCCCTGTGGTTCATATGTTAGCTCGGGTCAGATCGTAGCACATGACCGGGGGTTTTGAAGGGGGCCGAGACTGGCTCAGCTTTAGTTTCCTCATCGTTGAAATATGGTTGTGCCCCAAGGAGGCCAGACCATTCTGGGGACGACATACTTGACCATCATCAGGACAACGGGAAGGCTTAATCCGAGTTTGCCTACCATCCTCCTCCACATCGAGGGCTTCTTTACTCGCCCCATGATATGGTCGCTAGCCGGCGTTGGGTCGTTTCCCAAGGTATCCGTGCTCAGTAGGGGAGTCTGTCGCTCTCCATTTGTCGTTCCTTTCTCAGGGTCCATGTGGGACTGTGGTGTAGAGGGTTTCAGAAAGCTGAACGGTGAGCTCTGGGCAATTCTTCTGTCCTCATATGCGTATAGGCTAGACCCGTTGATGGAACTTGTAGAGGAGCTCGAACTAGGACGTAGACTGGAGAGAGAAAGGTCTTCGAGAGAAGCCTTCTTCTGCTGAGACGATCTGACACAAACGCTTTGCCCATCCCATTCGGAGCGATCCAAAAGTGGATCAAGAGAATTGCCCCAGACATTATTGGTAGGCTTTCGGCTCGACCGGAAAGGAGGTCGGGATGGGAACCAATTGATCAGTAAAACGAGGCCATCACTCATCAAGCCAAGCTATTGCCAGAACCACTAAGCGGATAACCTAAGTGTCTAGCGTTAAATTATTCACAAGTAGCGATACACGGCTGTACGACGACCTTTCCCCGGAGCAACAGCGAGCCTTCAGGCATCCACGGGCGCTTTGGAGCAGCGCTTTGGCCCCTGTTGCTCTAGCCCTTGTAGCCATCCAAACGGCCGAACTTAGTTTAAGTCTTCCAGATACTGTACCGAATCGTGCTAGACATTACTTTTGGCGCACAAAACTCGGCTCCTTCGGTGCGGGATGACTCACCCGCTAAAGCACCCACCGCTCGCCCTCTACTCACCTCCCCAGTGTTCTCAATCGTCCACCCTCGTTCACTCGATTGGCTTAGTTGATTGGCTGCGGCCAATCCATCCGGTTGGCTAAACCTTGCAACAAATCACCCAACATTCTGAATATGGAGCACAGTTCGACGTCATTTGACCACAATTCTGAACTTCGAAAACCCTCCAGCTCTGTACTAGGACCGAAGATCTTCTTCATAATCTACATGACGGTGGTGCACATATAAGAATCCATACCGAACATCGAGGGCTCAATGTTGAAGCGACTAACTAGGCGGACCACCAGTTCGCGGAATAGTGACGAAGAACCTCCGGTTCGTAAAGACTGAAAACATGTCTACAGCTAGGTTGATGTAGGGGCTAATGAAGTCATCAGGATGCACTGGCGGGTACAAGTCCGGCTAGAACGCACGAAGAAAGTGCGGCAGCTCTCAACCGTAGATCCTCGTCCTCTAGTCGACACAGCTCTCGCCATGACGACCGAGACAGTGACAGAGATACCCAGCAGGATACGCTTTCCATCTCTACGCCTGTTCCAATACACGGCGAAGCAAGACCAGGCGTGACGGAGACCCTCCACCGACCCATTCAATCGACAGGGTTGAACTTTACTATTGATGGTTCCACCGAGAAGGATGGGCTCAGTAAAGCCGACGTCAACCATTTGTTCTCGGGAGCTCCTCATTTCACTATACAGAAAAGCTCACGAGGTAAAGCGCTACCCGAGGCATTCTTCCCATGGGATAAGAACGTCGAACTAGGGGGCCTATGTGGTCCCCGGGTCCTGCAGCATGAGTCTTTCGCCCTAGCCACCCTTCATTCACGCCTTCCGATCCCAGGAACATCGCGGAGTCCAAGCGCGCAAGGCCCGCCGGAAAAGCAAGAAAAATGGAAGCGACCTGCATTCGATCTCGGCGTTTACGAAGTGCCAAATAGGCTCGGGTTCGAGGGGAAAGAGCCTGGTACAGTTGGATTTGGATATTTCCTTGAGCTACCGATTGGAGATGTTCTGCGTATGGAGAAGGATCGAGAAAAGCCGAACACTCCATCATATGATCAGCTGGCTCACATGTCAACCACCGAAGCTCTGAAAGCTCTGCAATATGGAGAAGCCTCTGCCACAATTGGCAAGCATGCTCCAAGACAGGATCGGCTGCAGTTAATTCGGGACGGATCCAAGTCCTGGAAGCGACTTGGTGTCCGGGACATCGAAATGGAAACAATTATCAAACGACTGGCCAGAATCAGTGACGGGCATGATGAACTAGTAAGAGAGGGGTTCAAGGTTACCATTCTCGACAGACAGGGCTGTGGAGAACTATACGATGAGCTTTTCGGCACCATCCTTTTCCCTCCCGAGGAGATAGCTCATGGAGAGAAGCACAATAGCGTGAAAATCCAGATCGAGGCAGTGTTGAAAGTTTTGACCACCCCAGGCGCATGGATCGACTTCTCTTGCGTGGAATGGCGTCTTCATTTGGGCCAAATCCTTTGGGAAGTGCCACCTCATGATGGAGAAGATATGTCTGGCGTCAAGGAATCGCCCGGCGCAGAGCGAAAGTGGCTCTTCGTCCAGCTCCTTCTCTCCATCGAACTACTTTTGCGGCTCGATGCCGTTTTACGGATTGGCACGTCTGACCATCAGAGCGACGTCCACATCACTTCATATGATATTAACCACTTCAACAAGCTGAGGAACACGAAGCTCGATTGGGACCTCATCCTCGCTCGCAGATTTCTCGATCACATCTACGTGGAACATTGGACACCGCCCACCTCCAATGTCCCGGTCTCTCCCAGCATCGATCATAAGCAAAGTCTTATGTCCCATTTTAAGCATAAAATGAGCTTTCAGGACGCTGCCGCGGACGATTGTGTCTGGAACTGTCGCCTTACCCCTCGCCACCCGGAACTCCAGCTCGAAGGTCTTCGTCGTTATGCCGAACTGATAGACTGGCCCAACCGAACAAAAGTTTTGGATGCCCTGCAAAACAAACTTGACGAGAAGTCTTCTCGCGACAAACTACTTATAGACCCAATACCCAGTCCCGGAGAGTTGAAACCTAGTCCTTATAGTTGGAACTCAATTACACCTAGTAACAATACCCTCAACGTCCTAAACGGAAGATATTTCGTGCAACTTCGACCGCCAAGAGGAGACAATCCTGGAGGTTGGTTGACTCGATCTTGGCTAACCGGCCTGGTTGTTCCAGGAGCATCAACACCTCATCTGCTCATCGCTTCCATCCTCGAGAACGATCCGTACGCCATTGAGAGGCTTGGGACAATCGCCGCCCTGCTTGGTGGCTTTCTGCTAGATGGCCGAAGTTGGTGGAGCAAAACCTGCATAGTCGGCAGAGTGATGGCTCCTCACAAAGGTGGTACGGAATGTATGGGCTGTATCAATACGCCAAATCTATCAGTTGTGGATCACAAAGGCAAGGCACTCGGAGACGGCTGGGTAACGGTTCAGGTTGAACAAATTCCATCCGCGCGTAAGCAGACACGGATCCACGATGGAATCAAAGTGGGAGACGAAAGCAGTCCATTGGGTACTGGTCAAGGGAAGATCACGAGCAAGGAATTCTTGATTCCTCCTGCGGATCTTTTCGATTCATTGGAACAAGTTGACGTCCATGTGGATGTTGTCGCCTTTAAGGAAGGCCGATCAAAACCACAACCTCATCCAGACAACAAGCAGCCAAGAGAAAACCTTGCGGCCTCGGTCGCTTTCACGTGCAAAGGGTCAAATGCATCCAGATTACCACCTAATATCGTCTTTCATCTCAGATACAATGTGTGGTTCGTTGTTGCCCAACCATGTCGGTTACCGCACGGGCATGCCACATCTCCTGCTTCGCAGAGCGGTCAACATCCCACACATAAGCATGTCGAACACCTTGCATGCCATCCACTTCACCACACGTACACCTACACTGTGAAGGCACTTCCGGATCTTCTCTCATCTACGCCACCAAACCATGTCGACATCAAGGAGCCAGTGTGGATCGTTGATGCTCGCGGAAATCCAGACAAGGACATCTTTGCGAGAGCATGGTGCGCTCAGGTTGGTAAGAACGCCATCGTCGCCAGAATTGGAAAGGTTTGCGTGAGCTGCTGTATTCGCATGGCCAAGGCTATCGAAGTCGGAATTGTCATCCGAGTCGGCCATGATCAAGATTGATATATCGCCTTCTCAATCCAATAATAAGCAATGAGACATGGCTTTCCCCACTGAACATACTCTGCAATGTACAATTAGGCTGCTGTTAAGATACTCGGTCACCTCCCTCGCGTTGAGCTGTTGAAGCTCTCGGCGTCACTATTCCTTAGAAGTCATACTGCCCTCTGATAAAGCCTTGATCTCGCCACGCCTTCAAACACCCACACGCCTCAATAGTGTCATCTGCCAGGGGTATTTCTCTCTGGAATGATCGGCTTTCTTCAAAACCTGCCAGCATAAATTTGTCACTAGTGATGAGGTGGAGGAAAGGATAATTACGATGATAAATCCGTGTAAGCCACGGTACTTGGCTAGCAACGAAGCGTTCGAGACTTGTCCATTTTTCGTCCCCAATCGCGATATGAAGGACTCAGCTGTACAATGCTAGTAGATGTTCAATGGATATCTTTGAGGACACTTCATGGAATTTTCTGTGTTTGATGATTGGTAATCGATGAAGTACTCTCGAATGTTTGATGGGCTATGAGATCTGACATGGCGATGCCAGAGCAAAAATCGGTGCTCTTCAACGGTTCCAGGCCCATTTTCCCATATAATAGCGATTCAGCCTCCACGTAGCGCAAGGAATATGTTCGGAACAATCGTTGGGTATTCTGCATCTCAAGATGACTATCTATGCGGCTAGCCTCGGAATACTGCCTGCGGATTGCGTGACTCCGAGTCCTGCAATTCACGTAGGATAACAAGTTTGTAGGCCAGCAAGTGTATCTTGGCAGGCAGATCGAGGAAAGCTGGCTAAAGGCTGGCCTTCCATCAACGGCTTCTGGAATGGAAGTACTATTGTGGAGATATGTAGCGGCTTAAGCACGAAGTGGGAAGGATGCTTCAGGGAACTAATGCGAGAGCTGCAGGTATCGGCGCGAAATCCTTATTGGAGGTGGCTTCATCAATTGACCTGCTACCTAGAAGACTCTACTCGGGTGATTCTTTCAGCGATAGCCAGCTGATACGGTCTTGAGCTTGCAAGTCTGGTGCGTTCCAAGCAAGGCCTCACTCGGGGAGTATCAATAATTCTGGCTCCTGATAGATATGCAGCGAGGCCTCAAATAGCCTCGCCTCTTTCACCAAGCCCGCAATACATCTACTCGCACACCTACCATCCTGTTCATCAGAGCAAAAGAACTGCCGAAAGTGGAATGCGGCTAAAAATTACAAAATCTGCACCGAAGCTCACTTTCCACTCACCCACACCTTCAACCATCCCACCTCGCAAGCATCCCACATCCAATCGCCCTCTACATTCAACTGCACCTGTCAACGATACGCCATAATGATCAGGTTGAGAACTCTTCGTACCTTGCCATTTTCTTTCCGCCCTTTGAGCTCCGTGAACAACGGCCGCGCAGCAATTCATCGATCGCCGCTTTTCGGGTCTTCTCAAATTCGCTGTTTTGGTTCCAGACGATATCTACACAAGCGTGAGAGGGATTGTGAAATTCGTCGAGGCCTTGAGGAAAAACCGAGCCTGATTCTCCATTTGGGGCGGGGTTGACTTGGATTTGCGATGCCATGTGGTAGATACTACCATGTCACACTGGCTCTCGCCCTCTCAATTGTTCCAAGACGCCGGACTGGCCCAGTTGAGTCGAGATCTCATGACATGGCCTAACCATCATTGCTGGGCGAGCTCGAGGCGGATTTCAGTCATCTTGGCGGCTCAAGACTACAACGTTCTGCACCGAGCTCACCTCCCACTCACCCCCTCCGACGCCGCTTTTCCCTGCACTCACCCCGAGCGCGGGTGAGCACGAGGTGAGCGGAGGGTGAGTTGAAGGTGAGTCGAAACGGAGGGGGGGGGATCCTGCCTCGTAATCCACGAGCTCGTCGCTCGAAGCCCAAAATAGCCGTCCTCATTTTTTGGCGGCTTTTTCAAGACTCCTGTCGCGTCGCCATGGTGGAGCCACCGGTGTCCTATTTAGAGCCTCACGGTCCCCCGCCGCTGCCGGCCAGACAAGGCATCTCAATTGGGACTGCTAGCTGGGCTTGTTTGGGCTTCGTCGTACGCTATCTCTTCGACCACCGTCTACCATCCTGCACAATCTCCGCCGGACTGCCATCGTCATGGCAAGAAAAAGGTCACTCCAGACGAGCTAGAAGCTCGCGTCGAAGTGAACGGCTACCGGAGGGGGGCGCACCGGGAAGAAGATAGCCGTCGAGACGGTAATAAGCACGTGAATAAGATCAAGAAAGACCAAGATGCAACGTTGGGCCACTATGTGATGTAAGGGAGCGTTATCTATACCTTAAAACGGTCGATACTGAAATGGAATATCAGCTGGTACTACCTAGCGATGAAAAAGGATGCTCTCCAGAATGGATTTTCCGTCCCCGATCAAGCCGCTGTACGGGAGCGGGTTCTCGCAAAAAAACGTCGAAGCACCCGACCAGGGGTCACTCTGATCATGTCTATGCAGTGGCCTTCTCACCAGAAGATCAGCTCCTTGCCTCGGCGTCTATGGATAAAACAGTTAGGCTCTGGAATGTAGTAACAGGAGCGCTGCACGCCATTTTTGCTGATCATTCAGACAAGGTTTGGGCGGTGGCCTTTTCATCAGACGAGCAGCTTCTTGTCTCTGGATCATCCGATGGAACAGCCAGACTCTGGAATGTGAAGACAGGGAGAGTTGCGTGGAACTCTTCAAGACCATTCGCATTCCATCATGAGAGTAGCGTTTTCACCCGATGGCCAGCATCTGGCATCCACATCAGGAGACTACACAGGCAGACTCTGGAGTGTGGTGACGGGAGAGTTACGTGAAATTCTTACAGGTCATTCAAGTTCAATGACTGCAGTGGGCGTATTCACCCAATGGACAGCTCCTTGCCTCTGCATCAGAAGACGAGACTATCCGCCTCTGAGACTCAAGGACTGAAAAGTTTAGAGAAGCTCTTCAGAACCATTCATGCTGGGTCTCGGCAGTGATATTTTCACCACATGGTGAGCTCTTTGCCTCGGCAACTTGGGATGGCACAGTCAAGCTCTGGGTTTCAGAGGGCGGAGCGTTACGGCACACCATTAAGGGCCATTCAGGTCGGGTCTTCGAGGTGGCCTTTTCAAAGAGCAATGGGTTGCTTTGGGAACGGAAAAAATGCTGTGGCTTCCTTCCGATTACCGAGCGATATGTTGGGCTGTCCACGATAACATCATTGTCTTGGGCCATGCTTCCAGTCGAATCTCTCTACTCAAATTGGGCTTAGCCCAATGTGCGATTTACTGAGACAACAGTATGAATTGATACGAGATTCACACTACAGTCGCTTGCAAAATCGCCTTCACCTTTTCTGCACACAAGTATTCTATCAACCCCTGTCCGACAAGGGGCGCCATGCACAGCCCTAACCAATCATGAACGGGAAATTGCAGGGATCGAGGAAAAGGACTAACTAAGACCCTTACTCTCGTAGCCATCCATGATGGAGGCATAAATCTCCATCTTCTCTGTCTGCCATCCAGTCAATGCGGCAGAGGAGGACACCGTATGAGGATGATCAACGCCTAAAATACGCTTCTGTAGCTGAACGCATTCCTCTATTAGTTTCATGGCCTCCGGATCTCGGTCCAACTCCTTCCAGATCAAGGCAAGGTAGAACATGCTCCTCAGCGTATCTGGATGCTCCGAGCCAAGCACTTCTTTTCGAGTCTTTACTACTTGCAACCCCAGCTGCTCCGCCTCCGTCAGTCGCCCTTGATTTTTGTACGTCATCACTAGGTAGTTCATGCTGATCAGTGTTTTTGGATGCTTCTCGCCAAATATCCCGTTTCGTGTCTCTAACACTTGCAACCCCAGCTTCGCTGCATCTTCCAATCGACCTTGATTCCTGTAAGTCGACGCTAGGTTATTCATAATGGTCAGTGTGAAAGGATGCTTATCGCCCAACAACCTCTCAGAAGTCCGCTTTGCTTGCTTTAGTAGCCCTTCAGCCTCATTCCATCGCCCTTGATGGCCGTACGTTAACGCCAGAATATTCATGCCGGCCAGCGTGTCAGGATGCTCCGCGCCAAGCACCGTCTTACTCGTCTCTACCACTTGCAACCCTAGCTCTTCGGCGTCCTTCAATTGCCATTGAGCGTTATACGTTCCCGCCAGGATTGTCATGCTGTTCAGGGTGACAGGATGATCCGTACCAAGTACCATCTTGCCTGTCTCCATCACTTGCTTCCCCAGCGCTTCAGCTTCACTCCATCGGCCTTGATCTCGGTACGTCTCCGCCAGGCTGGCCATAATGGTCAGAGTGTCTGGATGCTCCGGGCCAAGCACCCTCTTACTCGTCTTCATCACTTGTACCAACAGCTCTTCCGCCTGGACCCATCGGCCTTGTCTCCGGTACGTCGACGCCAGCTTGGCCATGCTGGTCAGCGTGTCTGGATGTTCCGCGCCAAGCACTCTATTACGAGTCTCCATCACTTTCCCGAATAAAACCTCAGTCTCCTTCCATCGTCCGTCGCGATAGAGACACATTCCGCACCTCCACATAAGATTTATTCTACTCTTCCCATCTGTATCGACAAGATGAGATTCCAGTGCAAAGAGAGCGTGGGGCAGGTACATTCTCCAGACGCTTCTGCTCTTGTGGTCGTCGTCTGGGAATACGTCCTCGAGTCTCTTAATTGCCTTCTCGGCCGACCGAGCAAGCAGCTCTTCTTTTCGAAGCCAGTTCCGCATTGCCAAATGCACCAGCCGATGGAGATCGAGAGCCATGTCCGCTGGCCGTCTGCTGATGAAAGAATAGGCGCTGAGCGTCCCAATCGCATCTATCTCTTTCTTCCGCGACGGCCCTGGCGGAAGAAGGGACTGCGGAATATCCTTTGGATCCACACAGGACATGAACGATAGGTAGTCGGCTGCTAGAGGCTCGTGCCGCCGAATCTGCTCAAAAGAGATAAGCCACGTCGTAGCCACTGGGTTCTTTATATTGCGATATCTCCTATCGTCCTCAAACTCCTCGCTGAGGAGATCGATGACCTTCTCCTCCTGATCCGCCAGGAGCGATAGGTAATCTGCGAGTGCTATCCCATTCTCGTTGATATACGCGGCTGCCTGGACAATGGCTAGTGGGAGGTAAGTAAGCTCTGCAAGTAAATATGTTGTGTCCTGCCGGTTGTTGACGAGGTCCGACTTAACTAGGCATTTCTGTAGTAGCTCTGTGGCTACTTCTTCGTTCATTTCCGGCACCTCCACTACATTCTGTTGTGCGAGCTTGACCGCCGTCTTCCTGTCGCGAGTCGTGAAGATAATCGACCCTTGCTTGCTCCTCGGGAGGTAGTTGATCAGACCGCCAGATCCGTACTCAGATCCCGCCTTGGAGATCCACATATCGGTGTCATCGGCATTGTCGAACACAAGCAGCCACTGGCCTGCATTATCCTCGCTCAGGTACTCTTGCACAAGTCTCTTCACATCCGCCTCCTGCTCTTCCCAGTCGGGTATTCCAAGCTGCCGGGCAACTTCAAAGTACGCTTGATAAAGACTTTCCATGTTGGTCGCGGGTACCCAAATGATCGAGCAGTGTTTTTGTTTGTCCTTTGTCCGGTAGACTAGTTCGAGCGCCAGTTGTGTCTTTCCTATGCCTCCAAGTCCAGTAATTGCAACCTTCGTAGTATGACCTTTGGTGAAGAGCTTTTCTTCAAGCTGGGCAAGCTCAGAGTCGCGGCCAGTAAAGTGGGGGTTTCTTTCGAATGGCACAATCCAGGGTATGTGGATATGGGGCGTTTCTGGTCGTTGTGCAGAAGAGAAGAGAGCCGGTGGATGATTCAGTGGCTTGTCGAACTGATTATTTTTTGAATATCTATTGATCTCCTCTCGAAGCCGGCGGAACGCGTTACGTTCCCCCTCGCCATAGAGGAGTGGCATGTGGATGTCGAAAATACCAAGTAGAGAGTAAGCCTTGTCCTCTTCACGTTTGGTTGTCCTTTTTGCCGCCCATGACATGCGCTCAGTAACGCTGAACTGAGAGAGCGGACTTCCTCGAAGAGCGCGGATCTCGATCCCTGTTATGTGGTGAAGTTCTTGCTCTAACGATCTCTTATCGCCGAATCGCTCACCCTCTTGGGAGAAGAACTCAACCGATCGCGAAGCAATGAGCTCTTGGAGGGTCCAGCCTCGAGTGAACCATCTGCTTTTCCGAAGCTCGGCGCCTTTATCCTCCTTACTCTTTCCCTGAGTCGAAAAATCCGTAAGAAATACGTAGCATTTAGACGCATTCTGGTACCATCGAAACATGGAGTTGATGGCCTCTGAAAGTTCGGCGCTGCTCGATTTGTCGATGCAACAAGTGTCGACCCAGAAGTATCGCAAGCCGTCCCTCTTGGCTTGTTCTCCGCAGAACCGGAGCTTGCGATAGCCAGCTTTGCTTCTCCCAGTGCTCTCCACGAGGTCGTTGAACGTGACCTCATCGCCATCCGCCCCCCAAGTATGCGAAAGGATAGCGTAGCAAGGAATGTCACACCCAACGAACTCGACCAGGCTAAAGAAGTTGGCTTCACCATTGAGTTCCAAAAGGCGCATTGTTGTACGTAGATTTGGAGAGATCAGGAGAGAGGACTTCCACGGAAGACGCCAATACCGCAACTCATTAGCAGCTCATTCTTTGGGTTGAAGGTTGCAGTGCAGGCTTTGCACCGTCCTTCAGCTCGTCCACAATGGTTGGGCAGACAGCAGCCACTATCCTGTGGCGCATTTGCCAAAGTTGGTGCCAAGCAATTTCATCTCTGCATTATAGCCGCTTCGACGATCCCTGTTGCAGGTGCAGAGCGGGGTGAGCCCGGTGCAGAAAGTACTATCTTGGCGCGTATCAACGAAGATCTCTTCGGCAAGACCGGGCGGGCTTCGCATCACTGTCTTTCGCTCCTGCGGCGAGGAACCAACATGTGTATAATCGGCCCCATGAAACAAACAATAAAGACCTCATTTGTTCCGATCCTCTACTTCAATGTGCATGAGCAGTCTTCAATATGCGGGGTAATGCAAAATCAAATCCCGGCCCCATCCTTACGCGTGTTAGTCCCTTCTTCCGTCCGGGCTAGTTCAGTATTTTCTTTCCACACTTTGTACAAGTCGCGCTTTCTTCTCGCAGAATTTTCCATCAAAGTACAGCGACGCATGAAGTGCGCTTACTGAGCGCACTTATTGGAAAAGAGCAAACGTGAGTGAAGCGGAAGGTTGCTTCGAATCTTCATTTTCTTTCGCAATTTTGTGCCATTCAAGATTTGCTAAGCTAAAGTTTAGGTGACACCGATTCATCGCCTCGCTCGGTTGCACTCTTCAAGCTCGAATACCCACCGTCACACCCCCTGAATTGTTGCTCGCAAAGGCCCACGCTGACGATGTCTCGGTCAAGCAAGGCTGACAAGGAGATCGAGTGCCGAATGGTATCTTGACCTGGGAATAATGTCTGTCTGCAGGCACTTCAAGAGCTATGGACGGAGATGTGCTATGTCCTACCAAAGCATGTGAAAATGGCGACAGGTTTTGATTGTTGAGTGAACAACAGCTTCAGGTCTAACTCTGACGTATGTTGTGAAGCTAGCTAGAGAATGATGATGAAAGGAGTCGGTTGAAGACGATTCATATCGAATATGTATCTGCTGCACGCTACGGAAGCTGGCTCGGAGCATGGCGATTGAAGACTCCGACCGTGAGATGCCTCAAGTCTGACTCTGACAAGGCGGCACCTGGTCACAATGGAGCACTCGACAGAGTTGAGACTCTTTTGGAATCACGGTACCTTAAAAAGGAAGATGATCAGCAAATTGCATCACAGGGTAACAGCGTAAGACCCCGAACACAATCCCAAGGCCAGCATTAAAATTGGGAATGTCTGTTGCAGTTTCCCGTCATTCCGGCATTGTTATCACGGCGACCTGAGAAACGACGACAATTCAATCTAGCACCGTTTTATGCCTCAAATCTCATGGGAAGGAGAAGTGAGGGGCTCTTCAATTCGTGGGTGCGGATGAGTTTAAGGTCTGCCCAAGACTAGATGGAGAAGACTTACTATGGAGGAGTAGTTTGTGTAGCCCTCCATGAAGACAGGCACTGAGTCCTGCATCGAGAGGTGCTATGATGCTTCTGTCCTCAAGCTGCCCTTCCGGCTTTGTTCTTTTGGTATCCGGAGGATGATGATCCGTGGTGCATAGCATCAGCTGACTCCGTATGGCGGATCAACGTGGTAGGGGCTGATGGGAGATGCAGTCGATGCAAGGCCATTTTCGAGATGTAATAGCTCAACCTGAAGCTAAGCGAGATAGGAATGGCAGAGTCAATGGCAGAGTCAACGGATGTCACAGAATCAGGGTACCGAAGACTGCAAGTGGGATCTCAACGTGCCTCCTTAGATGGAGAAATGCTTTGGGTGATATCAAGTGGGGTTGGAAATGGATTGGATCCAGAAGCCATCCTGCAGAAGGATGGGTGAAAGACGGTTGACCGCGTCGGAATCTTTCTAAAGAAAGGTGGTGAAGAAGGTTTAGAAGCTTTCAGGCTATGGAAGAGCTCACGTTTGAATAGTTCGATGAAAAAGAGCACTGAAAGTGGATGAGTTGGGAGGATGCAGAAGAGAAGAGAAGTGGAAGCGGTGCGAAAATGGAGGTCGTGACGCCCAGCTTGCGTTGACGGGAAAGAAGGAGCAGTTCGGTGTCGCTCAAGGGCAAGCACGGCGTTCCTTGCCCGATGCTATTGAATCAAGACGAGAAGGTACGATACATGGCACGTTCGGACTCAATACCAGACCCAGATGCGAGTTCAGGAAGGCAGACTGAAGATTGGTAGAATATCTACTTATACGGTATCTATCTACAGCAGCTTTTCAATATTGCAATACCTCTACAAAGGGCTAACAGTGCGCACTCCCGTCTCCTTGTGGCTGACGCTGCGTCGTTGCACCGGTCTTCCGCCATCTGAACCATGTCCGACCCTTCAAACTCTATTTGCGTCCTCATTCTGTTCATGCTTCGGTCTATCTTCATGTCCCTTTCAAAGAACTCAACGCCATACAGTTACGCGGTAGCTTCTGCCGTAGTCGTACACCCACTCTACTTCTCCAAGACGAGAACCGATAGACTCAATGACGCTGCCGAAGACTTGGAGCCCAGATATGCTACGCCGCATGTGCAGTATTGAGCAACCTCGAATCTTTCCTGCACAGAATATTTTGAATGTACCAGGAAAAGGGGTGCCTGCTTACTTCCAGATCAGAAAGCTCCCGCCCTACTCGAATCATATCTTCGGGGAAAAAAAAGGAAAATGCTAGTAGGCAAGTTTCTCGACTCTTAGAAAATATCAGGAAGGGTTATAATGCCGTTTATTCCCTCTACCCGAGCGCCCCCAACCAAAGCCACCACTTCCTTTCGACCTGCGATGATTCGGCGGGGCTATGGAATTCACATCACGAGGTACCCTCTTATGAATTATCAAACAAGATACTTTGGTGACCAACACAAGTGTTGTGCACAAGTCTGTTGTGATAGAAAATAGTAGAAGCGGCGAGCCTCTGGGGACTAGAGGAGGTTTCAAGGCTGCAGGTGTGATAGATTTATGCTATTCATCCGGCATTTTGCGAGGTGGCGGAGGAGGTAGGCAGAATTCAGAGGGGCTATCTAGAGCTGGCAAATATCTTGGATAGTGCAGTGGAGTGGGTATCACCCCCTAGTCTGGACAGACTGGCACATAGGACACAACCTACATAGGTAGCTAGACAGGCCAGTAAGGGCGAGAACAAGTATCTTTCCTCTCCATTTCTTCTGCCTTGGTCGTTAGGGTTGACAGTAGGCTCGACCTGGAATTTACCGTACACCCTGGCGTGTACGGCAAAGTTCCCTTCCCCCCAGAGCTGGTTATTGTTGTCAATGTTGTCCTCCACGACCCGACCCCTTCACAATAGATTGGCTATGATGTTAGGAAGTGGTAGTGAAGAAGAGGCTAAGGCCCTTTCCGCTATCGAGGGTCTTCCTTTTTCAGGCCCGGTGGTGTTAAAGGGCGAGTTTCAAGTGACATCCCACGAAAGGGAGATGAAGGAGACATGAGCGTGTCCTTTCCACATATCTTGATCCCGGTTGTCTCGAAGCTCGACAAATTCTGGCTACTGGCTCGGCTTCACGGTCGACTTTCGTTTCCATGTATTTCGAAATCTAAGTTTCGGGCCGCTGCGACTCTTGAGTAATTGGGTTCGACCTTGAAGGAGATTGATTGCAGACTCGATATTTATGCTTCCAGAGAAGGTATGCAGGATCAAAGAACCGAAGGAGGAGGGTCGGATAGATGAGGTGTGGGGTGCGACGTCAATCGCTGATAGGCAGTCGAGAGAGCCCAAGCTTTGTTCGGCTCTCGGAACAGTCCCAGGCTTGGAGGAAGCCCCCGTCTCATAGGCGCCAATTACGACCCCGGGTTCCCCGGTGCTTATCACCTCTCGACCTTCTCTCGCCCCGCATCCTTGCCTTCGACGTCATGATACAATTGCACCAGCTAATTCAAAGATGTCTATCACCATGCGCGTGAAATTCTACCAAGGCCCTGACCAGCCTCGCTTGACAAGCCCCATTTCCAATGGATCCAGAATTTCTGATCATTGATTGATTGTAATGGCGTGCATCACCTTCGGAAAAGTTCATTCTCCTTCTGCTATCCCTCCCGAGCTTTATCAAGGTCGGCATTCCTCTTTACTCATTCCCGAAGCATCGAATAGCCTTTGCATCTACTCGTCATGGACTGGGGTAGCATAAAGAGAAATTTTCGTTCTCGATACGGACGTGCAACGGGATCCGAAAAACGATTCCCTTCCCATCCGCCGGCGAGAACGTACGAGCCACACAGTAACCCACCGTCTCAAGCCCCAGCGCCCTCTCAACCACCTGCATTGGACAGTGTGCGACAACCGCCCAACACTCCTAAAAGGAGCACCGGTGTAGCTGGTCCGAACACGAAACCAAAGCTAATGGACCCCCCCACTCACGATCAAACCTCAAGACCTTCGGAGACCCAACGGGCAAAAACACAAAAAGTTGTCATGGAACGCGCCAATGGCGCACCTACGCAGCCCAAGCAAGTTAAGGCAGTAAACCGTCCTCAGGGTGAACGGACTACCACCCACCCTGCGCTCCCCGCACAATCTACAGATGACACGGACGACTTCGACCTTCGTCCTCAAACGCGAAAGAAGAAATCCTCCTCGCTCGACGCACTTTCTGAGTCTCTTTTCTCTGGAGGACACCTTGATACCATTCTTCATGAGCCGCAGCTCTTTGCCAGATTTACTACCTTCCTCAACCGATACCGTCCTCAAGTTGTACCTATCCTGGGCAGATATTTGGAGATACAAAAGGCAATTAAAGCGGTGGAATATGCAAACGCCGTTGCACAAAGTCTTGCACCTCTGCCATCCGAAGGGAGCTCGAAGAAAGATGTGACAGCAGCTCACATCGATTCATCCTTCGGAGAGATGCATCAAAGCGCATTCGAACAGCTCTTGTCAGAGGCATTACCAGCGTACGTTACATATAACCTTATAAAAGTTGCAACAGAGATCATGGTCAATGAGATCACAGGCAGATCAACACCGATAATGAAGGGGCTCGTTAGTGAATGCGGATCACACGATTCGACCTATAACTAACTGCCTCCAGGTTTCAGGCTTGAGCGAGGTCTTCTGCCTGACTGACCCGAAGCAAGAAGACAACCCAATCATTTATGCTAGCGAAGGCTTCTACCAAATGACAGGATACACTCGTGATTTTGTGATTGGCACAAACTGCCGCTTCTTGCAAGGCCCCAAAACGCAACACCACTCGGTGCAGCGTCTCCGACAGGCCATCGGCTCCGGTCAGGAATTGTCAGAAGCGCTTCTGAATTACCGCAGAGATGGCCGTCCATTCATGAACATACTGATGATCGCTCCGCTTCACGATAACAAAGGCAATGTGAAATACCACATTGGCGCTCAGATCGATGCTAGCGGGTTAATTGAGGGTGGAAAGGGCCTAGATGCCTTTGAGAGATATCTCTCTAATCAGCAGGCCAAAAGTAATTATCGTGGCCGGTCAACTGAGAAGCAGCCGAAGCCCTCTCAAGGAAGCCAAACTCTTGGTAGCAAGGAAGCAAAAAGGAAGGCGCTTGAGAAACTGGGCGAGTTGTCTGATATGTTTGATCTCGACGAAGATGCGATCGTGGCCCAGCGAAGTCGCTCCAGCTCCAGGGATCGGCGTAGCGAAGACACAGAAAGCACGGGAAGCAGCCGGTCTCGACGTGTCTTTGCCGAGTCTTCCGAGTCCGAGTCAGATGAGGAAGGAGGGAGTGAAAAGGAGAAAGCTACCTGGAGCTTGTCTCAGACAAGATCGTCTGGGAAACTGCCAGGTGTCTATGAGAGCTATTTCCTGATGCGTCCGAGTCCCTCACTGAAGATCATCTTCGCGTCGCCAGCGTTGAGGAAGATGGGAAACCTCGTGCAAAGCACATTTTTGTCTCACGTCACGGCGCCGCCGGCGACCTTGAGGGGCCTGAAAGAGTCGTTCGAGGCCGGCAATCCTGTTACAGCCAAAGTGGTATTCTCGGCCCAGGCATCCAAGTCAAAGGATGGTCGTCAATTGGACAGAGGACAGGGCAAAAAGGATATTGAAGAGGCATCATCATCGAAAATGGGCAGAACATTTTGGATCTCAGCTACACCCTTGCTGGGAGGTGACGATGAAGTTGGTGTTTGGATGGTGGTTCTTGTTGATCAGCGTTCACTTGGTTCCGGCACCTCATACATGCGCAGCCACGGCAAGTCTCAGCCTGCGACTCCAAGTATAGCCAATGCCGACCAAGCTTCAGAAGCTACAAACAGAGTAGGCCCAGAATCACCATCTACGCCCCCCTCCAAAATAACACGGCCATCGCACATCAACCTTCCCGACCGTATGGGAGGTCGACAAGGAGAAATACGGCAAGCGAATAGTGTGAGCAAATCAAGCATAGAAAAAAGCTTCCCGGAGCCACGAAAATCACCGGTGATGCCCCAACGAGCTAAGAGCGGACGTGATGTCATGGAACAGAGAGATGAGCTAGATCACGAGCAGCATCTATCACCTTCCTCACCAACTACTCCCCAACGGAACAGGGAATCTATAGAGGAGACCACTGAGTTCGTACGCAAGTACGAGCCTCGAGGCATGTTTATCAAGCCCAACCGGGTCCATATTCAATCAGATACCGACGACGAGGATGAGCGCTTCACGTTAGGGACGGAGCAAGAGGTAGAGAATGACTGGGATCATCCTGCGGTGAAAGATGGGCAGCAGAAGGTGCGGGTTGCAAAAGGGTCAGTGCCTGGAGACGAAGCCGATGCGAATACGGAGAAAGAATCTAACATCGTTCCGCGCACAGAATCAGAGAAAATAGTCGACGATGATGTTGAAGACAGGGTAACCCGATCTCAACCTCTGCATGCAGCTCCCGAGCAAGCTCCAGAAAAAGGGTCCGACACAATATCAGATTCGGCGCCCGAGAAATTCCTAGAATCAACATCAAACTGGAGATCAGAGTCACCATCCCACCTAGTACTAGAGCCACTAACGGAGCAAGCACTAAAGACACATGACGCAGAATGGTCGACAGAGACCTATGCAACAGCTCCCATTGAAGTGCCACATGCTTTACCGAGAGACGAAATGAACATGTCGCCTTCGAATCAAGTACAAAAGGATCCCGAATCAGATCCGGATCCACCAGTCCTTACAGAAGCCGGTACGGAAGAGGGTAAGTTCAAGCCAATGAATGTCAAATACAACGACGGACCTGAACCTGAACGCGGTGAAAATGGTGACAACACTATTACTGCCCCAGATCGGCATGACAGCGTCCTTGAAGTGGATGAACTGGTTCAATCACACACAGACCCGGCAGGTACTGAGACAGTGGGCGGCTACATGGATTATTTGCTGCATCCAGGGAGTCGGCCTGGCTCGCGGCGGGCCATCACAGCAATGAATCTCCACAGTCAAGGACGTACAACGGGGGATCTTGAAGAGAACTATTGGGAGAGGCATGAAGATCCCCACTGTGATATGAGGACTCCCTTTAGTGTGGATTGACTCGACTCGAATCGGTAGAGTGGGCCTATAGAGGTGATGTTGCATAGAGTAGTAGGATCAAGAGGGCCAAGTCCAAAATAGAAAAGGTGGTGCTCTAACGGGATTGAGAATGAACTCCTACTGAACTTATGTCCGGTGCTACCACTGCATTTCCAGAAACTGTGGACAAGCTGAAGATCTCGATTTCTGCGATGCTTGATTACGGAATTCGAAATAGCATATCTGAAAGTCACTTTGATGGAACCAATATTATTGATTTTCTTTCCCGATTCGCCTCGTCTCGGGCCTCTCTTCCCCTGGCTTCCTCCTCCCGCTGGCTTTCTCATCAGTCGATGGTATTACCCAATGTTTCTTCTCCGATCTTTTCCCCTCGAAACCATTTCCGGTCAATTTCGTAGCAAGGGATTCGACATACCCCAATGCCTCAATTTTTCCAATAGGCCGACAATGACAGCCTTCTCGTTAGCCGATGGTTACAAAATCGGTCGTCATGTCCAAGAAGGTGGAGGGCAGTGAAGATGTCTGAGCATAAGTCGAACAACACATATCTTCACTAGGAGTAGCATGAGCTTGCCTAGGCTGGAGAGAGGAAAAGGTTCAGAGAAGGGAAAAGGGGGACGCAGAAGAGTGTAAGATCTAGCAAATGACAAGAGACTTCGAGGCTGCTCAAGCTTGAGTGGTATGGAAGACGGGAAAAGCATGGAGTTAGTGTAAGAGACAGTAATGAATTTACTTGCTTGCTCGAAGAAACTAGGAACTGAGAGCAGGAATGTGACAAAGAGCCGACAATGCCATGCTAAATGGCAACGAAAGCCATCAGATGCGCAAAGAAAGATCAACGGTGACGAGAAAGCTGTCGAGAAAGGCGATAGCAGACAGGCAAGTGCTTTCCCCCAGTCTCGTGTGTAGTGTCAGAAATGAGGTAGCCAGTTGGGCCACTGGACCGTTACGTAGAGGTCTGGCGGAGTCGAGCGGAGGCTGAAGAAGACTTCGAGCATGTTGTACAGTCTGGCTACCAGGTAGAGGAAGGTGATGAAAATCCCGATGAAATCGATTGAATCTGATCCGTCAAACTCGACGTGCCGTATAATGACCCAAACATAGAAGAGAGGTGGTAAAACCATGATGGCAATACACGAGCACCTCCACATGACCATCTCTTCTATGGTGGGAAATTCGTAGTTCCATGCCAGAAGATGGAGTCCGCCGAAGATCACCGCAGTGATTGACCACGTGATCCCTAGGTAGACTTTGTCTCGAAATCGGTACTTCCGGGACCGCAAGTTCGGAAGCTGGCTCCTCCAGCCTCGGAAACTTTGGCTGTCATGTGAGCGAGATTTTCGACGCCGTTGGTGAGTGAGTTGCCTGACCTTACGGAAATCGGCATCCAGTATCTCGGTAGAGAAGCCAATATCTTGAGGCTTGTTAAGCCATAGCAACCAGCTGATGAAGGTGCAGGCCACGTACGCTATCGTCGTGATCTCGAATGGGCTGGTTGGTAGGTGTTGATTCACGCGTGCGATTGTTTGAATGACGAACCAAAGCGCTTGCGCAAGGGCGATGGTCTTGGCGAGCCGGTTTTGTTTGGAGTACTCCTTGATCCTCTCAGCCGGAACATCAATTAGATGCAGCCAGCCAAGTTCGACGATTGCATCAATATGCTTCATCTTCAAGGTCTTTGGCTTGTCCGTATCGTCGGGCGGCTCATGGCGTGCGCCTGGAGCAACATACATGAGGAAGCCTCGCATATTGTAGTAAAATGCCTGCGTCATGTTCCAATGCGGATTGTGGGATCTGAAACGCTCACAGAGCTCATCGATGTCCCTGAGGAGAATCCGAGCCTCGAGATACTGCGTCATGGCGACTGTGAGCATTATCTCGGGTGCTAAAGTATTGGCAATTATCCAGCAGCAACGTGTCCATGCACGATGGATGGTGCTCTGTCCTTCTTTGGGGATATTGAGATGTAACGATGTTGCGACACAGAAAAATGTGGTAAGGATGCAAGACTGGAGTAGGCCCAAGGTACCCCGAGTATTCACGTTAGGCTCGGGTACCCATCCAAAAACTTTCGCGAAAGGATTGAAGCGTGGCATTAGAAGAAAGGATGTAGTGTCCTTCCAATGAGGCACAGCAGATAGAGCAGACATCTTCGGTTATTTGTAATTCGTGTAGTCAATATTGTGGTAATACAAAACGGGATATAGCTATCGAGAAGACGGCAGAGTTGGCAAAAGTGGGATATGAAAGACTAAAGCAGCAAACCCAAAACTTATGTATACCATGAAGCTGGCTGTGCAAAGGATCTTTTGAAATGCAAAAAGACGCGGTCAGGCCAAGAAAGCGGTCAGGTAAGTTCAAATGCGTGACACAATTACGAAATCAGTTGGTAGAGCCTCATTTTATCCCACAAGCCGGATCTTAAAGGCAATTATTTCGCATGAACTAAGCGGAGGTTGCCTTCTTGGGCATATCCTCGCTTGGGTTTGACGAGAGGTCTCAAGGGCGTTTCAAATCAGTCGGGTTGACATGCTTTCACACACTTGCACAGGTAGATAAGTGCCTGTCTGTTTTGACCGGTGTCTGGCAAGGCTCATTTTCAGCCTTGCGCCACGATGGGGGGCTGTGCTGGCTGGAGAGCCTCAATAGTCCCATATCCATGCGGAGTGACGCCCTTGGTGGCTCCGGGGTTTGCCATCTCGCTTTAATCATGCGACTGCTGGAACAGGTTTTCTGTAGGACACTTTTTCAACGGCAACATTCTCGGCGCCACTTGCGTCTGTCCGGAGTTGATAGACATAGAGAACGAGAACGTCTCCTTGGACCTGGAGTGATCCTCCGTTAGCCATCTTCGATCAGTCGATCTTCTTCTCTGATACTCACGTCCATCAAACAGAAGCTCGGCGTTGGCTCCTCACCGTCTGCCCCCCATCCGGTGCTGAAGGCGCCGGAAGCGCTGCCCGGGTTTACGAAGAATTTGCCTTCAAGTTCATACGCTTCGAATTTGTGTGTTCCTCCCCATAGTAGAATGTCAACATCCATCTGCCTGGCCGTGATCAACAGGCTGTCTGCGTCGCCCTGCGGGATGATGGTGTGGCCATGTGTGAGTCCAATTCGTAAGCCGCCATGCTGAACCACTTTCGACAAGGGAAGATTGGGCGCTTCCGTGTCGAAGTCACCCTTGACGATCTGGAGGTCAGGTGCAGTTGCTCGGAGGAAGTCGTAGGTTTCCTTGTCGGTGATATTGCCGAGACAGAGGACTTGGCCGATTTTGCCAGGGGAGAGTAGCTTCTTAAACTGGGAATTATGAGTCAAAGGCTCGTGAAAGCGTGGGTAGGGCCAGGCTATGAAGCCATGCGAGTATGCCATGCCTTTTGTGGTATGTCCTAGAGCCCAATGTCAGCCTTGCGTTCCAGGCAGAAGAGGCGTGGTGGATCCACTGACTGGTGCCCGGTCTGGTATGAAAAGGTCTCCAATGACCAGAATCAGTCTCGAGGTCATGATGGGACGTGGCGCAGCTGCCTTCACCGCTTCATTGTTATTGTTGCTGTGTGTAGAGAGCCGGTGGTATTTTCGACAGCTACGTTGGAGAAGTCACCGGCTCTGAAGCTTGTCAGTTCTGGGCTTGGCATTCTACGCCACCGACCTCTCAGAGGACAAATTGCAGAGAGTTATAACCGGTTGCTTCTCAGTCATGGTTGTACATAGGCAGTCTCATCTCCTAATAGTCGCTCGGCTATAGCCTGGAATCAGACCAGACTCGTGTCAAATATTCATCAAACGCCATCGGCGTAATGTGTGGGCACAGACGATTCAGCACTGGCACAATAACCGCACCGCCGACCTCGTCCTCACACATACATTCCATCATTTGTGCCACCATCCTTCCCTTCAATGCTTTTAATGAGTACCTCCTTTCCAGCTGCTCATCGAACTTCTTTATTCTCTGCTGAGCATGGGCTTTGGTGAAAGTCTCCGTCTTGACGAGTCGTCCGGTCCTTTCCGCAACCCAGACAATCTCTTCCACCGTTGTCGTGCTGCCAACCATACCCATTTCGTCTTCCCAGGTTTCCAGGTCCAGTGCTGCTGCAACAAGCTTCCCAACATCGTTTATTTCGCACAAGCTTAATCTGCACGGTTGCCCGTCGCTCGTAACTGGGGCAAGTGCATGGCCGGCTTCGATATTGATGAAATCGAGCATGAGATCGTCTTCAAGACCGGCAAGTGCTTCTTCCCTGCGGTCGGCAGGACAACTTTGTCCAAGGTAATTCATGAACATGCCCACGAAGAACCTCGTACACTCCAGCCCGCTGGCTAGGCACAGATCCCATATTTCCAGTTTGGCACGAAGTAAATCGACCTTCTCGTTTATCAAAGGACCCATTCCCCATTCTGAAGGAGCGAAGCGTTGCACGCCCGCAGCCTTGGCAGCTTCGAGCATGTTATGGTGGAACAGCACCATCTGGTCGGAACGATTGGCTTTGATGACAGAAATGAGGGTATGGACACCTGCAAGGCCATGCGCCAAAGAGTCAATAGAGTTGTAGTCTACCGTGCGAATAGGGGCTCCATGTTTGAACTTGCTGTTGCAGGTGGGGCTTGAACCAGAGCGCGATAAGATGACGACCTCATGATTACCCTCCTTCACAATCGCACTCACAATCGACCTGCCAAGAGTTGGCGAGGTGCCCCCTGCGATGGCTACGAGGACCATTAAGTGAACTTCGAAAGCCGCGAATAGAATGAAGCATAAGGTTGATTGTTAACGAGTCTTTCAAGAAGTAGACATAACGACGTAGCAGAAATGCAGCATGATAGGAGCAAAATACGGACTCAGTCTTCAACGAGACAAACCTGCACAAACAGTAAGGCTGAGTCAGTGCGGACAATGGGTCCGCGTATCATTAGGTGAAATACATTTCATGAAGCCTGTTTCCCCTCAGATGCGGGACATTGGTTGAGGGAGAGGGGATGGAAAAGGAATGTAACACCAGGAAAGGCACCGTGGTCTCATAGGGGTTTGGGCGAACGAGCAATGACCGAATGTGGTCTTTGCAGGGAACGGCAAATGTTGAATTCCGGTCTTGCAGATCATGAGGCATGGACTTTAGACCTATCAGACTTGGCCGAGCCAGTCGATCTGAGAGCAGTCTCAGGCAGGCACTCCCTAGACTGAAACAACGCCAAAAGCCGGAACGGGGGTGGGTCGACACGCTACGTATTGCCGGCGACATTTTGGGAAGACGCAAACAATCCAACTTCCTCAGCCAAGCTTCCTTGGCGTATCATCCTGACTCGCAAACACACAGGCTTCCTAACCTCCTCAAAGCTCCCCAAAGGCATTGGAATATGTTGCAGAGGCGGGGAGTTGTCTACCACGATGGAGGGTCGACAGTCGACACCTGCTCGCGGCCATATGGTTTCCCAGAAATGACAACGCGACCTGTCCCAGAATGTCTTGGCGCTCGCCTCGATTGACGGTTCCCGCTATCTGGACTTGAACACGGACCTTATCTCACCCCAAGAGCTGCAATTGACCTCCGCAGCAACCTCATACTGACCTGCGAGTTCCGCGAAGCTTACCCAATAGTACAGCACAACATGAACGACGACGTTGAAAACAGCACCTTGCCCACCGCCCGCACTCCACTCCTCCCCTCCGAGCATCCCGGCCTTACATCCTTATCCCACGGCTGGGACTACGTCGGCCGACACATCCCCAATGTCTCCGGCGAAGATTCTTGGATCTCGACTACTCGTCGTCGTCTACAACAATTCCTGAGCAGCAAGTGGGGCCATTATACCGTCATCATCCTTGTCTCCCTCGACGTAGCCGGTATCTTCGCAGACTTCCTCATCTCACTACACATATGCGAGCATGCCGGTGAGAAGGGCTTCCATCAGAAACAGTGGGAACGAGTAAATGAGGCATTGGATATTATCGGTATTGTCTTTTCGTGTTTGTTCATGCTGGAATTGCTGTGCAGCATCTGGGCATTCGGACTCGAGTTGCGTATACCCCGACGACGCACCCATCTTCGTGACTTCGCCGTGGGCTAAGAATACTGACATACATCTGCCCAGGTACTTCAACTCAAAGTTTCACATTTTCGACGCAACAGTCATCCTTGCTGGCTTTGTCGTAGACGTTCTCCTGCACGGTACCATACAAGAGGCAGGCTCTCTAGTCGTAGTCGGTCGACTTTGGCGCGTGTTTAAGATCATTGAAGAATTCAGCTCAGGAGCCCAGGAGCAAATCGAGGGTCTGCAAGAGCGGATCGAGCAGCTGGAGAAAGAAAACGAAGCGTGCAGGAGAGAGAACGAGGACTTGAAACAGAGAGTCAACAAGAAGGCCGACGTGCCAGCCTAATCGGAAGAAGCAAGGGATGGAGCGGCCTACCACTTTATCACAGAAAGTCGATGAATTGATGCATCATGATTAACGTCCCTCACCATTTGGCGAGAAATTTCAGCATTTTCTACTGTAACGACTATGGAAATGACTTAAACTTCGTTTAATCTTTGGTGAATCAATTAAAGAGACAGTCCTCCTTGTAGAGAAAGGGGTTTGGTCATGACAGAACATCTGTGGCTCCTAGTGTGTGTGATTCCGTAGTCGGCTACTGGGACAGCATAGACTGCAAAATGGCAGTATTTCAATCCCTCACAATACCTGGCGGGATTAGACTGCCCCGCTGTCAGGACAATACCAAGTCTGTGCGTACCTCATCTTTCATATGCTGTAGAAAATAGAGTTGTTATGACAAAGTTAGCGGTGTAATAAGCAAAAATGCCTGTAGAGTGCGCTAAGTGGTGAGGTAAAAGTGTTCCAGTCTGCATGAGCCCCAAGCACTCGCGGTCGGTGCCACGGGCAAGGATTTCAGTTCTGACAACCCTCCTCTTTTGCAGATGCCATGTCCCATATCCTAAGGTTTTTAACCTGGCAAATTGCACCCAGTGAGTATAAGAAGGTTCATTCCAGACTTTCCGGCTACGCTCTCTGAGTGCGGAAGTGAGCCATTTACTTCAGGAAGTTTAGACCCCCTTTCTTTCTCACTTCTTTCTGCCTGGGCCAGGGTGATTTAAGTGAATATTCGCTAAGCTCCCCTCACTACAATCCCCTCATAACTTCGCAGCCAGCCCTCGTCCCCTCCCGATCCTCTCCTCCACCTCCTTCCTCCTCTCCTTCTTGATCTTCTCCACATCCTCCAAAAACCGCTCTGGGACATCGACAACCTTATCTCGGATGTAATCCGCGAACCCCTTTCCCAAACAGTCCAGCAGCCGACAGCTACTCACACCCCTCCCCAATGGGCCATAGATGACGAAATGCACGGCCCAGAGATTCGGAAACTCCATGCGCTCGATGAAGTATTCGTTCGGACGCCAATCGTCACCCATGAGTGCCGCCATGCGGGAGCGGGTGAGGAAGGACTGTAGCCAGGGATAGTGGCTGGGGTGGCGGACAAAGAGGCCGATGTTGATGTTGGCGCCTTTGTCGCCGGAGCGGGCGAGGACGATGGAGCCGAGGCGGGCGGGAATGGTGGGGCCGAAGGTGGTGGAGAGGGCGACGGGGGAGCTGGTTTCATAATTTTCGCGCTTGGGGTCGAGGGCCTCGTAGTGGGAGGGGTGGCCAGCGGGGATGGCTTTCTCCGGGGTTCCTTGAGCGGAGAGGATGGTGACGGTTTCGCGTAATGAGTCTTGCGGGTAGAGGGCCGGGTAGAAGGCGAGGTATGGCCGGGGTGAAGCGGTGCGGGTATCGAGGGAGATGTGGTAGCCGGAGAAATGCTGCATGCCGTAGTTGGCGGAGGTCTTGAGCAGCAGCATCAGGGGCTGCTTGGTGGAGGCTTGGGCGAAGAGACGGCAGTAGGTTGTTGAGGAGAATTGGGTGCGTGGGTTTGGGGCAGGCGTGCCGAGGACTAAAGCTACGTTACACATGGTTTAGGAATATCGTGACGAATAGGAACACAAATAGAGCCATGCAGAGATAGGAAAGGGAAGTCAGTCTCGGAGACGCAGCTTACCCTGGAAGTCTAGAAGCTGGAAGGCTGACTCCGGGACGCCTGCCGCCTTGAGACCATACCGCAGCTGCTCTTCGTAGAATTGCCATTTTTCCGCTGTTGCATAGCCCGTAGCATTCAGGAGTAACTGACACTCGAAACCGCCGCGGTAGAAGATGGCGAGTTTGGTCGTAGGTGGTGGTGGATGGCCCTTCACCCCAGACACCTGGACGCGGTTCTTGCCCACAGACTCGATCCGAATGTTCTTGACGTCTGCTTTGACGTCTGAATTTAGGTAGATGGAGCCCTGGAGTTCGTACAAGAACTGGCATTTGACATTGTCTTCGTTGACGATGCCTTTGCCGGTGTCGTGCATGGTGATAACGCTGGTGCCGTCGGAGGCAATCTCGGCGATACCGAAGGGGAGGTCGATGAGGATCTCTTGGGGATACTCGTCGAACCCGCTGAAGTTGGAACCGGTCACGTAGGCGGAGCATCTATACTATGTTAGTCCCTTTTGGCATATGAATCAGGACATCCTTACTCAATCAGATGCCCAGCAATGAGTGCACCAGCTAGGGAGTTATAGTCTGTATCTTTCCAGCCATGCCAGAACCATGCCGCGCCAATGACAGGAGAAGCATCAGCAACACGGCCGCAAATAATAATGTCGGCACCATTCTCCAGGCCTTTCACTATCGCCCGTGCCCCGAGGTAGGCATTCGCTGTCACAATAGGTTTACCCGCTGTGTCCTGTAGGTCCCTTGTATTCTCGGCAAGCGTGATCTCATCGTTCTCTTCATCGAGATGGCGCGGAAGCTTTCCAGTCTTCTGTATCTCCGAGCGAACCTCTTCGAGCAAGTCGTCGCCGCCAACCCACGCTACCCGAAGGTCATATCCTTTTTCAGTGACGAGTGTCTGGCACTTCTCTGCCAGCCCTTTAGGGTTGAGAGCTCCGCCATTGATGACGACCTTGATCCTTTTCTCATTTAGTACATCCAGAGTCTGTTGTAACCCGTCCCAAGCATTCGGCTCCCAGCCGTCATGCTTTCCAATCGCCTGTTTCTCAGCATGGTCTGCCAGGTTCATTTCCGCTAGGTAGTCTCCTGTTATGAAATCCACATCGCCTTGTGTGGCTTGCCGTCGCATCTGATAGCCCGGATCGCTTTTGGCTCCAGAGCAATTGGCTATTCGCACAGGTCTTGTGCCTGCCTGGTTCCATCGTGTTTCCGTAGAACCCATGTCTTGGGAGCCTCAAAGAAGGTGTAACAGAAACATTGTGAAGAAAGGTTTCGAATGACCAACAGAGCAGACAAATTGTAAAGAAATGGTTATTGAAGGCTCTCAAATAATCAGCGTCGTGTTCTACGTCGTCCACACTCCATTGGATCCAATAGAGCCTGGATGCGGAAATTCATTGCCGAGGGCCGAGCCGAGGGGTATCATGTCTGGTATGGCTTACCTAGGATGCATGGCTAAAGCTGCTGCCAGTACTTTAGATGCCTTGCAGGGACAGAATCAGCGAGTGACCTGCCGGTTTAGGCTGTCAGGCCGGTTCTCACGTCTGCTAATTGGTTGCCATTGCCTTGTTTATCAGGTGGGGAATTG
>Ga0335072_10001759_pt1 | contig 34440 bp, 32 predicted proteins | sample Lox_Sample_21_FD_206725 | JGI IMG/M metagenome (GOLD analysis project Ga0335072, IMG submission 206725) | Soil microbial communities from Loxahatchee National Wildlife Refuge, Florida, United States - Lox_Sample_2.1 | ecosystem: Environmental > Terrestrial > Soil > Wetlands | place: USA... | reverse complement strand
GACTCTCAAGATGCTGGCCCTGGCCGTTCCCCTTGATCCAAAAAGGAACGCCGCCATTATCCCGAATGCTGCTGCAATCGCTACCGATCCAGAGCCTCCGAAAGCTGGCATCACCAACACAAGGGCACCACATCCGATGCCAGCTCCAAACAAATCGAATGCGTAGAGACGATGAATCTGCCGATTACCGCGCGTGAATAAAAGTGCCAGGGCGAGACCAGAGCAAAAGAATGGAATGGCAAGCACAAAGTAGTACAGCGATATGAACAGCCATTGCCGTCGATCCGAAAAGAGTGCAAACGGATCAAAGGGAATCCGCCCCATCAACCAAAAACAAGCAAGGGTGAGTACACCGAAGAGCGTTGCGATCCATGCCAGCGCGTGATCCAGTGGAATCCGCTCGCGCAATCCTGTCCATAGAGTTACGACGACGCCCGAAACTCCGAAGCCCAAAAGCGCGGTGGAAATCACTAAGAATCCAAAATGGTAAAACAGGGCAACCGAGAGCACGCGGGTCAACGACAACTCGAGCAGCAGCGTTGCTACGGACAGCAGAAAGATTCCTGCATAGTGTCGCCCGCGAATTGGGTCAGTCCCGCTTTCGTCAGAACTTGTAGGCGCCGTCATTTGTATAATTTCCGTCTCCGAGCGTGTCTCACACATCTCTGTAAGCTCTGCGTTTTCTCACGTGCGTGATTGAGAATTGCTCTTTCGCCGCTGAATGATCCCGTGATTATTGGCTGCCTTCGCTGGATCGGTTGAACCACTCAACGATCATGCGATTGCAGTCGTCGCGATTCTGTGGCAGGGAATGCCCATCGTGCTCGTAAATGCGAAGCGCGTACACTTTGTTATTTTCCTGAAGCGCCTCTGCCATCCGGATAGCTTGAGTCACCGGGACAAGTTTGTCGGTCCGGCTGTGAAGGATGAGAACAGGCGTGTTGATCTGATCGGCCCAGTACACGGCAGACCGCGCTCGATATTCTTCTTCGGCGCGGTGCTGGTAGTCTGGCCAGATGTGCGCAAAGCCGTCGATGTACTGATTTCCATTGATCATGCCCATGGTCGGCGTCGCGTCTACCCATGCCTCCAAGTCTGAGACTCCGCCGATGACGGCGGCGGCTTTGATTGGAATTCCCCTTTTCATCGCGAGATAGGTCATGGTTCCTCCACGCGACAGGCCAAGCATGTACAGCCGCTCTGAGTCCACGTAGCCGAGCGACTTCAGTGCCGGCACGAGATTTAGAACATCATCGACTTCGACCCCACCCCACTCATCCCGTTTTTCGGTTGCGCCCTGATACCGGTAATCGGAAGCAATGATCACAAAGCCAGCCTTGGCGAGGGGATAGAGATCAGCGACGTCCAGGCACGACGTGTTTGCGCGGCCACAAGTCAGGCCATTGTCCGTAATACGCCCGAGTTCACCGTTGCCTCCACGATTGAAGATGATCGCTGGCCATTTCCGGGCGCCGGTTACTTTTGGCCTGATTAACAGTCCGGGCACAGGGATCCCGTCGCTCGAGTAGGTGATTTCGAGAACGTCGAACTCCTGTTGTGTCCGGGCTGCTTCGTATTCCGCCCGCGGAAAATAGCCGTGTCCGAAATCGTCCAGGGACTCATAATGAGGCAGGGCCGGCCAAGGCTTCGAGTTCAGAATTTGGCCGTCGCGTTGCTGTGCAGCTACGGGCAATGCCGATGCAATTCCAATCAACTGGATGAGCAGAAGCCACAAACCCCTAATCACTGTCTTTCGCATCGTGTTCTCCTTGTCATTTCTCACTATGCAGACTCAAATGATGCGGCCGAAACGTGCAAAAATCACATACCGCATTCTTATCGCATCGGTTAGGTGCTGAGGATGCGACAAATTGTCGCATCCCCGCGATGTCCCATTCCTTAAAATGGAGTCGTTCGCGCGTCGACCTCGGACCAAGAGAGTTGGATCACCGGGATCACCGTTGGGACATGAGAATATCGGTCACAGATCGGCAACAGGTAGCACCGCAGGATTTGCGTCCCACCAGCGAACTCGCCCCAGACTTGGTTTTACCGTGGTTGCAGAAACTACGTTACGGAATCCTCGCCGGCGAGTGCGTTTTGATTGCCATTGCCTTCGTGTTTGCCCGCGCTGAGTTGCGCCTAGTCTGGCTTGTCCTCCCTCTCGCGGTTGGCTTGGCCTCAAATCTTTGCCTTGGCCGCCTCTCGACTCTGATCGGAGCCAGGCGCGTGCTGGGGAGCGTACTTATTCTTGACGTTGTTCTGCTCACTGCAACGCTTGCTCTTGCGGGGGGACCCGCAAATCCATTCAGTCTTCTCTACCTGGCGCAAATCATCTCGATCACGGCTATGCGGTCACGAGTCATTCCAGCCAAGGCCAGACCGCCGAGCGCGTATTGATCAACGTGGATACGGAGCTACCGGCCAGAGATTTACTCAACAGCCGCATGGCTTATGTCTCCGTCTCTCGCGGCGCACACGATGCGCAACTCTTCACCAACGACCGCGAGAAACTGCCGACGGCGCTGGGCCACGAGGTTTCCCGTTAGAGTGCCCATGTACCGGCGCACACGCCAGAGCAGTCCATTGCGCCCCAGCAGGAGATCGGACCACGCCACGAGCAGGGGCCGGGCTTTGGAATGGGTTTCTAAAAACTACCTCTCCTCTCCGCTACACTATTTGTAAAGGCTCTCAGCTTCGCTTCGATGAACGCGCACCAGACGTACGGCCTTGACGGAGGGCTCTCTGCGAGTGTTCGCCACCACGAAAAAGCGGCATGTCCTCATGCCCGGAGAGGCCCGGAGAAACCTGAATTGGTTGGAATTTGCACAATTTTCCTGCACAGCTCCTACACAGCGAAAACCTGTGGAGTTATGCTCAATTGAATCAGAATTTTCCAAAACCATTCTCACCCGCTTAGCATGACGCCCCTGAGACTCACCCATGATGGGCGCGAACAGCAAGTGATCCGGGAATTCGGGAATCAAATCGCCTCGGGCAGTCAAACCGTCCTTAAACTACTCTGAGGTGAGAACCTCGACGGATTTCCGCCCCGGGGACTTTTTCATCACGCAGTGCAGCCGCTTTGATCGCATCAGTATTTGGTCGGGTCTCATGCACCGACCACTCCAGAGATTTGGCAAGTTCCTCGGGCAAGAGCGAAAGAACTGTCTCCCAGATGACGCCATCAATCTGTGCAACGATTTTGCAGTATGACTTCGGCAGTGCGGCTTCGTCGGTAATTCGCACGGAGTCCTGACTGTTCTTCTGCGCGCGCAATGTGAACTGGTAGCCTTCGATCTTCTTGAGGTCCCGGCTGAGCAGGTAGTAGAGCACCATGTTCTTGGTTCGCTCCACCTTGCCCGCTGCTGCACGAGCTCGGTCAGCAAGCCGCGCGGACTCGCTCCGGCAATACTGTTCCCGGGCCTCCATAATGCGCACAAAGCGGCCGATCCGGTCGACCTTCTCGCCGTGTGCCGCGCAGAAGTGGTGGAACCGTTCTACCAGGTCTTCGGAGGCCTGACCCTCCGCCGCAACCTGATCCTCGATCTCTTCCAGCAATCCATCGAGTTCCATGTCGATTTCAAATAGCGAGTTCGATTCCGCAATTGAAGCCATCAGCGTTTCTCCTTTGGCGGCGACGTCTGCTCATTACCGGCGTCAAGCCGCGGCCTTCTCTCGGGCCCAAAGGTTGCGGGCGGCTCGATATGCGAGCGTGTCGGCCCGGCTCTGATCGCGATGCCCGTTGTGACCTCTGGTCCAAATCCACCGAATGCGATGTGCCGCATTGAGGGCGATCAGTTCCTCCCACAGCTCGCGATGTTGCAACTTGGTTCCACGCCGATTCCGCCAGCCGTGACGTTGCCAGTGGAAGACGAAAACGCGCATTCCATAGATCAGGTATTCAGAGTCTGAGTGAAGTTCGATCCGCGCTCGGCCTTCCACCGACCGAAGCGCCTGGACCGCCGCGACAAGTTCCATCTCGGAGATGGTCGTCCAGGGATGTGCGCCCGACATCTCCCAACGTTCTTTTCCCTGGATCACGACGACGCCCCATCCGCCCGGGCCCGGATTGCCGATCGCGGAGCCGTCCGTGAAAATGCGATAAGTCTGATCCACAGAGAGCCTCCTTCCCGAAAACCACTTGGGGCGTTGATCGAACCACTGGGGTGAGATCGAGATTTGCGTTTGCCACCGGGAACGCACGGCAAGCTCTGGGCCCTTGGGACTAGGCAGCCTGCATCGGAATGACCGCGCCGAAAGGGGCCCTCCGGCTTCCGGTCGAAGCCCATAGGACGGGATAGGCGGGAGCGGACGGCGGGAACGAACCATACAGATCTGTCAGAAAGACGAGGGTCTGCGGCAGAATCCCGTGCTCATCGAGCCAATCAAAACATGGGCCAAATTCTGTTCCTCCGCCTCCCACCGGCTTAAGTTGGACCGGTTGGCCGCATTCGTACGTATCAACCTGATGGACCGTCGCATCAAAGTACAAGACATGCACGCGCTGAGGCCGCTGGCCTTCGACAATCGAACGCACCTCGGCTTCGAAGAGCTTCAGTTGGCGTCCATTCACAGAGCCCGAGCAGTCGACGGCGATCGCGATCTCCCCGACGGCCTCGCGTATCACTCCTGGCAGGTAGAGACCTGCCCAGACATGGCGGCGGTTAGGGCGCATCCAGCTATAGTCGGCCGGGATCGTGTCCGACCAGAGCCGCCGCAGCAGTTCTCGCCAATCTACCGCGGCCTCCGCTGCCCCTTCCAATGTCCGATTGAGCCCGGCCGGAACCTTGCCCGCCTGCCGGGCAACCGTCGTAGCCTGGTTGACCGCCACATCCCACTCCCTCGCCTGTTCTTCAATGGTTGGAGTTTCCTCGTCCGGCTGTGACGCATCCGGCTGGGGTGAATCTAAGACCTGGCCAATTCCGCCTTCGGTAACGGGAGCTGAAGGCGAGTGTGAATCGCCGCCACCTTGTGCTTCGTCTTTCAAATCCTTCCCTTCGGGCTTGTCGTCTCTACACCCTTTGCCGGAGTCTTGCTCTGTTTCCGACTCCGATTCAAGGAGGTTGTAGATTTGCTCCGCGCTCATTCCACGGAAGCGGTTATCGATCAAAACCCCATCGGGCAGGCAGAGTCCTGCGTCAACAAGCAAGGGATTGATGGCGAAGTCGCAGGCTACATTCCACCGTTTGGGATCGCGGCCGGAGCGGCGCACATGATGATGCAGGGCCGGGTGCATGACCTCATGAGCCAAAGTTCCGGCCAGCGTCGCCGTGTTCAGCGTTTCAACAAACTCGGGATTATAGAAGAGCGACACTCCATCGGTGGCCATCGTTGGAACTGACCGGCACTCGCGTCCCTTCAACCGGAACAGGAGCGAACCGAAGAATGGATGGTCAAGGATTAGAGAAGTGCGCGCCTTCCGAATACGCAATGAGGTTGGTGTCTCGTTTCTCATGCCACCGCGGGCGCCTCCATGTACGCGGACATGCGGTTGAAAATGTCGTCGGCGCTCGGCCCTTGAGCGGGTTCTGTCGCCTCGCGGCTGCGCAGCAGCCCATCCATTTCGGCCACAATGTTGGCGGCGTCGGCGGCCGTCGTGACGCGCAAGAGATCATGCTTCTTGAGGTCGTGAGCCGAGTAGTTGCACAGACGTTCTTTGACCTGCGCCGCACAGCGGTTGAGGTCCGCGTCGCCGTTGACATTAAGCCGCGGCAGGATCTCCACCAGGTCGAGCACATTGGTGACCAAAGAGCCGTGGAATCGCGACTCCGGCTCGTTCAGCCGGTCGACCATGTGGGCGACCACCTCGCGCAGGCGCTTCCACAGGTCTTCGGTTCCGCGCATCAGCGACTCGCGGACGTTCGAATCGATCTCGCGTGCGACCCGCGCCTGCTCCTCGGCCGACATCTGGACGCGGAAGTCGGCCCCGGAAGGGATGGGCAGGACTTCGAGCTTGACGCCGAATTTCTTCCTTAGCTTTTCCGGAACCGGATAATCTTCCTCTCGGAAGAGCCCGTTCAACTCCGGCCTGACTTGCTCGATGTACTGCGGATAAACGCGGAGAAAGCTCTCCACACCCTGCTCGAACCCGGCCTCGAACTCGCGCATGCGCTCCATGAAATCGAAGTAGAAGTTCGCCGGTAGTAGCCGGAACCCTTCGTCGGACCAGGGAAGCGTGATCTTGTAAAAGTGCTGCCGTATCTGGCCAGCGAGCGTGCGGAGTTCATCGAGTTTGTCGGCGCCACGCAACAGTTGCTTGTTGTACCGGCCCGCGCCCGGATGCGCACCGTGTTGATCGGCGACGTCTCGGCTGACCTTGCGGTCGTGTTTGACGGCCGTCCAGATGCTGATGTGGACGGCGGCGAGCATTGCCCGTTCCGTAATCATCGAATGACCTCCTGTTCCACCCCGAAGCGAACGAACTCGGGCGTGTGGGTGATGGCGGTGTCCCGCGCCGCGGCATCGCGCATGGCCATTACCCGCAACTCAGTTGGCATCCGGTCGAGATACGTGAGTCCTCTCCCTACCGAGGTGTCGCTCAAGGCCCTGCCCAGGGCGGTAGCAATGGCGATTTGCGCGGAAGGCTCCGTGGGAAGCGGCGCGGTCGTGGGGTTCAAAAGGATTTCGTCGATCGAAGGCAGCTGGCGAAACAGCCGAATGAAAGCGACGAGTTCCGAAGCCGCTGCCGGTCCCACCGTTCCATCGAGAAGCTGCGCCTCAAACTCGCTGGCCCCCGAGAGAAACTGCGTCTTCTGACGACGGGCGATACCGCAAAGCACCTGTGAAGCCATCTCCCAGGAACGCGGAGTGGGCCAGGCGTTTGCGTCCGAGGTCGCGTCCGCCGTATGCAGAAGCTCAGGCTTGAAGCGCAGGAAGGCGATGATCTCCGGCCGCACGCCCGCGCCTACGGCCCACCGGCACCAGTCGCTCAGATCGGCTTCGAGTTCAAGATGGACGAAACGATTTCTGAGAGGCCGCGGCATCGCGAAATGCACGCCTCGCTCCGATGCCGGATTGCCGGCGGCGATGACGACCCACCCGTCTGGGAGCACGTATTCGCCCAGCTTGCGATCGAGGACGAGCTGGTAGCAGCCTGCCTGCGTCATCTGCGGCGCCGAGGTCAATTCGTCGAGAAAGAGAATGCCCTTGCCTTCAGTAGGCAGGAACTTGGGTGGAACCCACTCGGTTTGGTCCGATGCGATGCGCGGAAGGCCGCGCAAATCGACCGGGTCAAGTTGCACGGCGCGCACGTCGAGAAAAGCGACGTTGAGATCGCGCGCCACCTGGGCAACGATCTGCGACTTGCCCACGCCGCATGCGCCCCAGATGTGCAGAGGCACACGTTCACCGATCAGCGCGTGAAGCGCCTCATAGAGTTTCGATGGTTTCATAGATTCACCTCGGTCACAGGTCGGGTTCGGTGGAATACTCAGAGGGTGCTTGGTAGAGCTGCGCCGACGACTCATTCCTGTTCGCTCACGAGAGCCGCGCAGAAATGCCAGGAAGGGCAATTTGTCATCTCCATTGCCTCAAGCGATAAGCTTGCTTCATGCTTCCCAAGCTTCCGAACAATGTAACGCTTAAGAAAGCAATCGAAACCAAGAAGGTCCGAGGCTCACTGGACTTTGTGAATGCGCGCCGTCAAGCGCTGAAGCCTTACCGGAGCCTGGAAGATCTTTTCGTTGACCCTCCCAATCCATTCCCCAAGGATCTCGAGGGCATGGAGAACCATCTTGGGAACATTTGTTGGCAATTTCGAAAGACTCTCTACACTTACTCGGTCTTCATTGGCAGTTCGGTCCTCGATCAGATTGTCTACGAGAAGTTGCGCGATGCATCAGTCAACGATCCTATCGGAGATGCTTTGGCGCTCATCCGCGCCGCGGGCATTCATAAGCCCGGTTTAGTCCTCTATCCCTTGCACTCCTTTGGGTTGCTCAGCGTGGGACTGTTTGAGAAACTCACTCCTTATCGCTTCGAGCTCTTTGTGGATCCAGGAGAGATGTGCGTGCGCGGGCAAACCAACTCCTTGAAGGAGACGATCCGGTTCATCGAGCGAGCTTCTGAAGGCATGGGAATCAACCGCAGGGTTCCTGTGGACTCGATGGAACACTATTCCCGCAGCCGGCCTACCAAGTGGCTTACCAAGAACCCTCTTCTTGTTCTCAAAGTACGTTCGTTTTCCGGGACATATTACGAGAACCAGCGGTTCCTGATGCTTCATCTGGAGCGGGCCTGTTCGTTTTTATTCATGCTTGCCTCGCTGCAACACGGCTTCCCTGTGAAGAAGGAGGAGCATCTCTTCAGCAGCGGAAGAGCCAATAACTGGGAGACCCTGGACATCTACCACTTCATCCTTTTCGAGCCCGAGGCCAAGACAAGGAACCGGTTCGACAGCGTCTGCGTTCCGATGAACTACGCCTCCGTAGAGCTTGCAGAATTGAGCAGTGTGAATGTAGACATCAATCTCAAAGCCTGGGCCCATCGCCGCCCTGTGGTTGAGAGGATCTGTGACGCGTTGGCGGCCGTCGAATCTGGATATCTGCGAACCAACATCCTGTCGGATGGAGATTCTGTCAAGGGACGGGTCTATCGGAAGATCATGCAGTCGCTCCGGTACTTCCGGCGTTCCTTCCGACTGAGCAGCGGAGACGACGATATCGTCATGTTGACGATTGCTCTCGAAGTACTGCTGACGGATTCGTATGCACCCGAGATCGGCAAACGATTCCGCGAGCGTTGTGCGATTCTCTTGAGCGGCTATAGCCGGAGAAAAGAGTGTCTGGAGCAGATCGAGCGCATTTATGACGCACGAAATCAGGTAGTTCATACCGGAGTCCAAACTACGGAAGTGGACCTTCCCACCGTGCAAGAGGCATACACCATGTGCATTCTGGCTCTTATCGGAAGAATTCCAGGCCTTCCCCACCTTTCGGCTGATCCCGTAGCTCGGCTGGTCTTTGCTACATGAATCTGGGGTCTCTAAACGAGATATCTTTGAATGGTGAAACTCAAAGCGAACTTCAAAGCCGACCTACTGGCTATGGCCCGACGGTATTTGGCCGCGGATTGGGGACCAAAGGTTCCTCAGCTCTCCGACGACGATTTGCTCATCCGGTTCTTCGATTCTCTGCGAAGAAGGCCGGCGGTGGTGCCACGGCGGCTCTGGGTTGCCGATGACTTTAACTGCCCGCCCGACCAGGTGGCAGGTTGGACGGCTCTACAGAAGAAGGTTGTGGAGGGCGGGGATCTCCGCCCACACCTGAGCCGAAAGCACTCGGCGCTCGACGCGCTCGACGGGCTGCTCAACGAATGGGGCGTACACCATTTGCATCTTGGCATCGGCCCGGCTCCAGGAGCTTCCGGCCACGTCCAGCGCAGCGGCCCGGTCCTCTTTGCTCGGATTACGGGAGAGGACTTCTACGCCATCAACATCTACCCGCACGGAGCCTGGGAGAATTCGAACGTTCTGGAGAGTCTTCACCGTAACTGGCCGGACTCAATCAAGAACTACCGGCTCAAGGGCGTGCAGGGCGAACCATTGAGCGAAATGGAGAGACGAAATCTGAGAAAGGTCAACGCCCAGGCTGCTACGACGACCGCAGATGGAACCGTCTACATGGCAATCGGCGGGGGAGTAGCAAGTTCCGGTACTTCGGCCGATGCTGTGAGGCTCGCAGATATGCTCTCGTCCGATATCGCGCGGCTGCCTATGGCGATCGAGGAACAAGCCGAGAAGTTTCTGCCCCACTTGCGCGCACGCGGATACACCGACCAAGCCGAGATTGTAGCGGCCTTGGTAGCGATCACATCCGATGCATTTCAAGTGGACCTTCCTGATTACGGCGTTCGCTTCAATGTGCAGCTGGAAGGCGGCTGCTTTCATCGGCGCCCCTCACCCTAGTGGACTGTCGCGGAAACTTCGTCACCCATGCGCGGCAGATTCTCAGCCCCAATATTCGCTTATAGGCGCCAGTTACCTCGTTTCAGTCCTGGCCAGTCAGAGGATTTGCCAATTGGGCGAGCGCCAGCCCGATGAGCCGGTCGTTGAACAAACGGAGTTTTCGCTCGGCGGCATCCGGGCCCGCCGGCCACTCTCGCAGACCGGCGCGAATCCCGGCTGCGGTTGCCTCCCGATGTTCCCTCACAATCAGCCAATCCGCCGTCGCAAGAAGTTCCATACCGAGCGGGGATTCGAACCCATCGATGCGTTTCGCGGTTAAGTCCAGAACCTTCCTCAGGGGCAGAGAAGCCTCCTGCTGGAGGTACAAGTCTATGTACCGACGACGTCCTTCGTCGAACCAGATCGTGTCCGACGGCCCTGCGTCGCTGAGCCGCTTGTCGCAGTGAAGATAGGTCCCGTCAAGAGCATTGAGCATGTGCCGCAGGCGATCCGAGACGGGACCGTACTTGTCGGCCGTGAACTGGAAATTGAGTGGGTCATCGATACCGAGCGTATGAATGGCCCGTTCGAGAAACCACCCCAGCTTCTGGACCTCCAGATAGGTACACTCAATTCCCAGGACCCAATAACGGCGAATCATTTCTGCGATCAGAGCTCTCGCAGGCGTGAGTTCTTCTACGCCTGTGCGCTTGGCGACGTTCTGGTATTTCGCGGTTGGTTCGAAAACAAGGATGTCTACCCCTTCGAGATCACCAAGGATTCGTTCCACCTCAGGTCGGACCTCGCTCCAATCGAGTCCCCCGTTCCCTGCCCCGAGCGGCGGCAGGGCGACGGAACGAATCTGATGTTCCTCGACGACTCGGCGAAGGTCTTTGAGTCCTTCCGTGATCCACTCGAGCTTAGAAGGCTGCCTCCAGTGTCTCTTGGTGGGAAAGTTGATAATCCAGCGCGGGCCGGAGAATGCAGGGTTCTCCGTCACGAACATCTTGCCAATCTTAATTTCTCTCTGTTTGCAGGCGTCCTCGTAGGCACGAAAGTTCGCAGGGAAAGCCTCTTTGAACATTAGTGCGATTCCTTTGCCCATCACGCCGACCGTATTGACGGTATTCACCAGCGCTTCGGCCGAGGCGTCAAGGAGATTGCCTTGGGTGAATTTGATCATCAGAAATACCAATTCCTCTGCACAATTAATTGTGCGCTCAAGGCGCGCTTCGTCAATCTCCCCATTTTGCTGACGCGTGGCCCAGGATCGAGAATCCAGGGAGAGTTAATCCGGTGGACGATGCGCAGCAGTCCCAGCATACAGAGTCGTCATCTTGGTTTAAGGTTTACCTTTTCGCGGACCGTAAGGGCGATGATAGAAATCGCGGCTGTGCGAGGTTGACAAAGTCCCGGAAACGGGACAACTTACGGTCCAACTACCGTTATCGGAATCAGTCTTTCACTTTCTATCGGGATGGCCAGGAAGGCCGGAGCCGCAGATTATATCCGCCGACTCTCAGAAGGGCCGACATTCGTTGCCAACTATAGGTTCCGGACCACGACACAGGCTTTGATTCTGACTCAAAGGCGATCATGCGACTCTGGCTCGATGCTGGGGACTTTTGACAGGACCTGGCCCAGTTTTTCCAGCGAACCCCGCGAGGCACGTGCTTCCAGGCGCGACCAATCACCCACCCGTTCCATAACAAGCGCCGCCACCACGCGATCAACGGAGACTTGATCGGCTTCCGCAAGCTTCGCTACTCGATCATAGATCTCGTCCGGCAATTGGATATTCTTCATGGCAGCTCCCCAATCAGTATAAGGAATTCTTTCGGACTCAAACAGCTTATTCCGAATCGGTGACTCTCTGCAAAGTCGCGCCTGTTGTATGTGATGATAAAGTCACTGTGGCTCGCAATGGCCGCTTCTAGGACTAGATCATCATTCGGATCTGTCGCAACGGGCCGCCACAGGAAGTAGAGCCGGTGGCGCCCTGCCTGCGAACAAAGCGCGTCGAGCAATAAGTCGATCTCCTCGTGAGTTAAAGCAATTGGCTGGCCCTCGCGTTTGAGAACGGCTTCGTACTCCAAGACGAGGCTTGCTGTGACATTCGGCCGCCAGCGATGATCTCCAAGCAACTTCAAGAGTCGGTGCGAAGCTCCTAAATCTGATCGCAACGCGGACACCAAAACGTTTGTATCGATCACTACTTGATACATTGGTTCACCCGGTACCACTCAGTTTTATTCAGCGACGGTCTTAGAGATCCAGAATAGGCCAGGAAATTGTGGGATTGCCAGCTTTGCTCCGACCTTTCGCGTCTCCGACGACCTTTTCTTGTCGATATTCGTGAAGGATTGCGCGGCTATCAAAGACCGAGGAATCGCTTTTAGGCAGCATCACCCAACTCGGCGATTTCATCGGCCGGCTCGTCTTCGAGAGATTCAGCAACGGTCTCATCTTCCTCATCCGGCAAAGAAACCGCAGTCGCTCCTTCTGATACCTGTCCCTCATCGAACAGGCTGGCATTGTGCGCGTCTTGTTTCTTCCCTTCTGCGGGCCTCGGCGCTTGGTCGGCAGACCTCCGCGTCTCAACCGCCGTCTCCGTCTTGCCGGGCGTGGACTTCACCCCGGTTTTCGAGCGAGCCTCCGCTTTTGCGGCCTTGGCTGCCGCCGCCATCTGTTCTTTGGCGGATTCGAGCGTATTTTTGAGTTCGAGATGAGCGCCAACAAACTGGACCAGCGCAGACGGCAGTTGGGCATCCAGATCTTCTGCCGTGCCGGCCACGCTAAGCGGGGTGGTGAGCGCGTCGTTTTCGCTCTCGTTGAGCTTTCGGGGAATGACATTGACGCGGATCGAGTCGTCTTCCAGGCGCGTCAGGATCATGACAACAGTCCTCTGCCGGAGCAGCGGACCCAGTTCTTTGAACATGGATACACCTTCCTGTTGACTGAGAATCAGATTGGAAACGTAGTCTACGGATTGGGATCGTCCCTGAGGTAGCAATCGGTCTGCTCGCGGAGTGATCGGCGCGGGTCGAAGGCACTACTCCCGTTCGGACTCAGCCAGCATTGCCTCAAGCCGTTCGACCTCAAGCCGCCGGAGTCTGGCCGTCGCGGCCCACTGCTCCATGGAGTCATTATCGAACGTATATTCCGCGTGCATCTCTCGCCATCGCCTTTCGTTCTCGCGGGCGGCTCGAAGCGCGGTGTGAAGTGTAGAGTTCTTTGAATTCGAATTCGGGGGCATCGAAGTGAATTTTACTATTCGGAATTGGAATAAGCTGAGCCCGGCGGTCGCCACACAGGATCGGGGGAGCGCCCAATTGGAAAATTTTGAATGGAGTCGCACCCGACTATCACTGACTTTCGATCCTGCGATGTGTCTTCCGGCTGCGATGCCGCAACCGCGCCCATATCCGCGGATCAACGGGCAAAGCCGACATTCGGCCCGTTTCGGCATTGTAGAAGGCTCCGTGATGGGTGAGAGTGCCGTAGCGAAAGAGCCTCGCCAGCATAGCGAGGGCGCTCGTCGCCAACACCTGATTGACGAATGGCTCCTGCCGTTCAAGCGCCTCCGCCGCGCTGCAACTCGGTAGCGGGTCCTCGCCCGCTTCTGCATCCACAATCTCCGGATAGAGCTCCGCCACGGTTCTCAACCGGACCGAACTGCGACGGTTGGCGGAGTTCAATGGCTGGCCGAGTACATACTGGCCGCTGCCGGCGTTATTGCCGAGATCCAGCCAATAGTTGGTGCCGTCATTGGCTCGGGTGACCGCGGACTGAATAGCCAGCCGTGCCGCCCGAGTATCGACGCATCCAATAATCAGGTGAGGGCCTCCCGAATTGGTCTTGAGCGAATCCTTGTGAAAGTGCTCGGGGTGCGCCTGCCACCCCAGGCCCCAGAAGAGATTGACACGGTTGATTAAAACGACTGCCTTGTTCAGTCCGACATCGGCCGACGCAAACGGCTGGCGGACACAATTTGTCTCTGAGACCAGATCGCCATCTGCCAGCATCACATCGAGACCTCCCGCATGGCCCCACACTTTCATCGCCTGGTGGAGGTAGGGCAGGCCGAGCAGAATCGCGCTGCCATTGCCTCCCGCGCCGACAATCAACACGCGAAGCGGTTGCCCTCTTCGGCACAATGGTTTCGGGAGAGTGTGTTCAGTGATCATGACCGCACCTCTTTCCGGACAAGAACTCCTCGACTGTCTCCGGCAACTCAATCAGTGAGTCGATGGGAAATTCCTCTTTGCCGGCGAGTTCCTTCCAAAGTCCCTCGAAGCCGCCAGGATGGCGCGTGAGCCTCCCGACGTTGCCATGCGTAAACTCGCTTTCATAGAAGCTCCGTTCCCATTGAGGAATGGAGGCGACGGTGGAGGCATCGGGAGCCCGCATCGATCCCAGGCAGACGCTTCCCGTCTCGTAGAGATTCCAGTAGGGAGCCACACAGAGTTTGGTGCCGGCCGCGGGGCGGCAATTCTCTTTCAATGCCCGGACAGAAAGCGAATGCTCCATCGCCATCCAGACCAGAGCGGGCTGCGGAAAGGTCGCGCCATTGATTCCACCCATGTCGCCTTGCGTCGTTCCGAAGAACATCTGGCGCTTTTGGGCGGGCGTCCACCAGGCAATAAGCCGCTCGGTGCGTGCGAGCACGCTTGCAGGCAGAAATTCCGCTTGCACCCGGCCTCCGAGGGCTTGGACCAGCGATTGAACGAACTCGATGGTCAGCGCCTTTGCCGGACCAAGCGTTGGTTGCTTGGCGCGATTGTCTGCGTTCACTTCGTGGTGGGTGATGAACGTATTTCCGTAACTACCGTTCTGGTGTTCCGTCGACCGGTAAATCAGCAAGGCCTCATGCAGCGAGAAGTGATGGTTCTGTCCGATGCTCACGTCGACGTTCACGCTTCTCCTCACAGTCCTGGTCGAGCAGGTTAATCAGACACGCGAGTTCGATGTTGAACCTGAGAAAGATCGCCATCGTGCGAAGTGCCGCGTCGAACTCCTCCCCTGCTTCCGGCCGAAAGCACACCGCGCAGGACGGCTCATTGGTCGTCTCGTTATAACGTTCCGATTCATGATCGAAACAAGCCTGAATCGCGTCATTTTCACGGAAGACCAGCAGCAGGCTGGGCACCGGTGGGTCGTCGTATTCTCCCTCGAAGCGCATGACCTGGCCCTTCAACCGCGACAGCCGATGAAGCGTCAGCAGCTTCTGAATCCACACCGAATGCGGCCCCTCGAGATGCCTTTTGAGCAGCCTGCGCGCGCTGGGATATGTCAAGTCTTTCGCCGTTCTGACAGGTTCCGGAATCGCCTCATCTACCGCCGGGAACTCGTAAGCATCCCGGCTCTCGGGTTCGTCCTGCTCCATCCAATCATGCAGCTGTTCGTTATAAGCTTCGGCGTCCGTGTGGTCGTAGATGCGGATCCAGCAGTAAAGCGACGTTCGCAACAGGAAGTAGAACGCCGCTCCGAGGAATCGCTCCTGCTGTTCGAGTGCGTCCAGCGCGGCTCCAATCTTGAGGTAGCCGCAGGCCTGAAGTTCGAACGCGGCCATCAGTTTTCCGTCGCCGAGGTCGCCGTTCCGCCAATATCCTGTCCCGAAGTCGTCCCGGATCTCGCAGCAATATTCGACGTTATCTTCGAGCACGCCGCCGGTAAACTCTTCAATCAGTCTCTCGATGGCGCTTCGCGCAAAGACTACGGGAGCCTTGCCAGTCAATTGCCAGAGTTGCTTGTCGGCAAGATTCCGCTCCACCAGCGCGAGGCAAAGACGGTAGAGGCGCTCGCCGTTTGTTTCCAGGCGATAGCTTGTGGGGATGCGGCGGAGAGACGGTAGGGTTTCACCGCAACCCTGTCCCAACAGTGCTATATCAGCGGCGGAAGCAGTTCGCTTGGGGCTTCGAGCGCTGGCATCGTGCCGGAAGACGATCTCCTGGCCGCTTCCGCGACGGCGTGCGCCAGGCTTTGTGATTCTTCGCATTCTAGGTGCCTCGCGATCAGCCGATTGGCTCTTTTGGGCGGCTTCGACTCAAGCCGGCGGAGTTCCGCGAGAAGGTCGGTCTGATTGGGTTTCCTGTTCTTCATGATGTGCCACCTTGTTTCGATGATTCGGATAGTGGCCAACTTCCTTGCGCAGCAGGCGCCGAGTGGGCGCACGGTAGAAGATCGCAATGGAACACTGCTTGGAATCTCAGGATCAGCCCTTGCCGCCGACGGCGCGGCTGGATGTCTAGCGAGAGGCCTCTCCGGTATCCTCCGGCCCTGCCAATGTCGCCGTGGCAATTTCGGGGTAGGACGGCGTCTTTCCACAATGGGCGAGGACTTTCATGACAATTCTTCTCCGGTCAGCTGTTGTCCATCGGGCGGCATCGCATATCAGGACTTCAATCGTTCCGAATTGGTTGCATTGGCAAAGGCTTACAAGTTCATCCCGCCAAGCAAGTATTGGCCTGGCGAGATCGCCTCGCTTTGCGCTTGGAGCGCGATATCTCACGCTGGCAACACCCCGAGCGGCCCGGCCTTTTATAACGAAGACACGGCTTATCTGAACGACGGTGGATTCTCGGGCAGTGATTTGCGTCACATCGGCCATGCAACTAACGAGGGGTTACATTCTCTCGACAATTGAACTCAAATCAAAGAGAGATCTCTCTGTTGATCGGGATTGCGTTAACGACGACAGACTTCTCGATGCGTGAGCGCGACCGCCCCGGGGCCCACGTGGGTTTTAGGTTTCCGCATGAAGAAACAATCAAAGTCGTCGCAACGACCACCGTCAATCGTTGGCAAACGCGCACTCCAAACTGCGGCGATCACCGGTTGCCTCATGTGCGTTTTCGAAGCCGCGAAGATGGCCTTTTCCCCGCATATGCAGATCTGGGTCTCTCATTCGCTGACCATGCTCTTCGTCACGGTCATGGCCGCCATCTCAAGCTTTGCTGTTCTGAAATGGAACGAGTCGCTACGCCTCGAAATGAATTCGAGCGAAGATCGATACAAATTGTTGTTTGAGAGAAGCCAGGCAAGCGCTTACAGGACGTCGCTTGACGGCATCATTCTCGACTGCAATGTCTCCTTCTGCCAAATGTTCGGATACGGGTCGCGTGAGGAAGTAATCGGTCATCAGGTTGAAATTGGCTATCTGAACCCCGCGGACCGAACCCAGTTCCTCGACAAGTTGCGGACCGAGAAGGTTGTCACCAACTTCGAACAGCATTTCAGACGAAAAGATGGCAGCATCCTTACGGCTTTGAATAGCGCAACACTGCTGACACGCGACAACGGATCTAGTGAGATGATTAGGGGCATCTTGACCGACATCACCGATCTCAGGAACGCGGAATTGCAAAATCGCCGGCTTGCCGCCATTGTCCGTTGTTCGGACGACGCGATTCTCTCGCTCACGATCGAAGGCGTGATCGAAACCTGGAATCGGGGCGCCGAAAGGATCTACGGATACACTGCCGAAGAAGCGGTCGGGAAGTCAATCAAAATCTTAGCGCCAGACGACCGTTCGAACGAGACTCTGCGAATCCTTGAGAGAGTTTCTCACGGCGATGAAGTTTCGGAGTTGGAAACGATCCGTGTTACAAAGGATGGCCGGAAGATTACTGTTGCTCTCTCGTTCTCGCCGCTTACCGATGCGGCAGGAGTTGTAATAGGAGCCTCTACCATTGCCCGGGATATCACGGCTCGAAAGCTCGCCGAAGAAGCCTTGCACAAATCAGAGGTACAGTATCGGCTTCTGTTTGAAAGTAATCCATTCCCAATGTGGGTCTTCGACCGCAAGACACTCCGCTTTCTCGCAGTCAATAAGGCAGCGGTTCGGCAATATGGTTTCACACCGAACGAGTTCCTGGCGATGACCATCGCCGATATTCGTCCCGAGGAAGATGTTCCAGAACTGCTGAAGGATGTAGACAAGCGCTCACGCGGCCTGCAGAAACCTGGGGTCTGGAGACATCGGAGGAAGAACGGCGCGATCATCGACGTTGAAATAGTCTGCCATCATCTGGACTTCCAAGGGGTCGATGCAATGCTGGTGGCCGCTTACGACATTACCGAGCGAAAGCAGGCTGCTGAAGCCTTGATGCTCAAGACTACCCTGCTTGAGGCACAGTCCGAGACGACGATTGACGGTATCCTGGCAGTCGATGAGTCAGATCGCATCCTCCTCGTAAACGACCAGTTCAAGCTTCACTTTTCGATACCGGAGGAGATTCTGCGTTCTGGCGATGATAGTGCTATCCTGGAGCATTTCACCGACCTGGTCGAGAACTCCGGCGCCTTCCTTGAAAGAGTGAAATGTCTTTATGCACATCCGGAGGAGAAAAGCAGAGATGAATTCCGGCTGAAAGATGGAAGAACCTTCGACCGGTACTCCTCGCCTCTGATCAACGGAGACGGCCGTCGTCGTGGGCGAATCTGGTACTTTCGCGACATTACCGAGGAGAAAAGAGCGGAAGCAGCGGTTCGGCAGGCGGAGGAGAAATACAGAACTATCTTTGAAGACTCTGTGGTCGGAATCTTTCAGGCTTCTCCTGAAGGGCGCCCCATCAGCATCAACCGCGCGTTGGCTCGATTGCATGGATTCGATTCCCCGGAGCAGCTCATCGCCGAAGTCTCCAATATTGCAGAGCAGTTATTTGTTGATCCTAACCGGATGACCGAACTAGCCGCAATTGTGGCCAAAGAAAATATCGTTCGCGGCGCCGAAGTCGAAGTCTACACCAGAAACGGCGAAAAGAAATGGGTTCTGGTAAATTTACGCGCCGTGCGCAACCCTTGGAACGACATCACGCACTATGAAGGCACGGTCGAGGACATTACGGAGCGCAAGGCCGCCGAAGCGCGGATTCAGTTTCTTGCTTTTTATGACGCCCTGACGGAATTACCGCATCGCGCACTATTGCAGGATCGCCTGGGAAATGCCTTGGCGAATGCTGGGCGGAGGGACGAGAAAGTCGCGTTATTGTTCCTTGATCTAGACCGGTTCAAAGTCATTAACGATTCAGTCGGACACTCGTTCGGAGACCTCGTATTGAAGGAGGTAGCCAACCGGCTCAAGGAATGTACGCGTACCCAGGATACGGTGGCGAGAGTAGGCGGCGATGAGTTCCTGATCATGATGAGTGACGTGGAAGACACGGCAGCTGCTGCGATTGCTGCAGATCGCGTGATGCGAGCGATGAGTGCTGAATTTCGAGTCCAGGGCCACTCACTCTCGATCACCTGCAGCATCGGCATCAGCATCTTCCCGGAACATGGCGCCGACGGGGAAACGCTGATCAAAAATGCCGATCGAGCGATGCATTCGGCAAAGGATGACGGGCGTAACCTCGTTCGGTTCTGTACCAATGAAATAAATGGTCAAGCGGCGGAGCGATTGACGCTGGAGAGCGGTCTGCGCGCGGCGCTCGACAGCAGTGAATTCTTCCTTGTATATCAGCCGCAAATGGAGATCTCCACCGGGAGAATTACAGGGCTTGAAGCTTTGATCCGTTGGAAGCACTCCGAGTTGGGCCTAGTCGCTCCAGACAGGTTCATACCCATCGCCGAAGACACCGGCATGATTCTCAAGATCGGCGAATGGGTGCTCAGGACTGCCTGCGCGCAGGCGAAAGCGTGGCAGGATGATGGGGTTTGGGCTGTGCCGGTGGCCGTCAATGTGTCGGCAGTCCAATTTCGCCAGGAAAACTTCTGTGCGCTCATCCGGAGCGTACTCGAGGAGACCGGCCTCGCCGCGCAATACCTCGAGCTGGAGCTCACGGAAAGCCTTCTTCTATCGAATGTGGAACTGATCTTCTCGGTACTGAAGGAATTAAGGGAAATGGGATTGAAACTCTCGATTGATGACTTCGGAACCGGCTACTCCAGCCTTAGCTATCTGAAACAATTTCGAGTCAACAAGCTCAAGATTGACCGCTCCTTCATTCGCGACCTGGCCTTTGACTCTGATGACGCGGCCATCACAGCAGCAATTATCAGTATGGCGAAGAGTTTGCACTTAAAGGTGATCGCCGAAGGGGTGGATACAGAAGAGCAGATGGCCATCCTCCGCGAACGCCAATGTGACGAAATTCAGGGATATTATTTCAGCAAACCCATCATGGCTGCCGAGGTTCCTGAGAGGTTACTATGCGCGACGGCCCAAGCAAAGTTGAGTGGTAACCATTACATTCTCGACCATGATCGGCGCCTCATCCAATAACGGAACGTCGGCTTTTCGCGAGGCACTTCGCGACTCTTGTTTGAGCGTCCTCCAGTCGGCCACTGATTCGATCTGCACGCCGACACAGGAACATATACAGTCTGAATGCTCCGTCCGAAAGCAAGGTCATTGCGGAAGCGACTTCCCTCCCTGCAGCAGACCACCCGGTGGGATGCTTTATTCTTGGCCGTGTGGGTGTCGAATCAACCGCAACTCAGCCTTTCGATCCGATCGCTCGGGAGAAGCGATAAACGAGTTTGTTTCCCACCGCCTCAGGCCCTTCAAGGGAAGCGGTCGCAATTTCAGGGTATGCCGTGGAGTAGGCATCCCGAACCTGGTCCACGGAAAGCTCGGAACCTGGGTCAGGCAGTTTGACACCGTTGTAGGTAAATTCTCTCTCCATTTGCTCAATTTGCATTACGTACTCCTTCGTTAGTCATAGTTGGTTTCGCCGCTTTGCAACTCTTGCCGGGACGATCTTCTCTCGCAGCCTCGCTCGCCACATCCCGATGCTCTGCCAAAGACTCCTCGATGCGCATCGGACGAACGATAAGATCGTCCTTGGGGTGCCGTCGCAGGTGTGCTACCCGCGCCTGTATTGCAGGTGTCCTCGATGGCTCCGCACGAGCATACAATTCCAAAATCAAATGGCTCTTGAAGAAAAGCGTCTTCGGTGACCGCCGGTCGGCGGGATATAGCTGATATGCACCTTCGTCCCGTTCGATCGTGTTTATCGATAGCGACCGACCGAAGAGAAGCAGCTCTTCATTTCTAGTGGGGGAAAGTTATTGCGTAAATTAGTATCTTCGAGCGATTGGCCGGACTGAGAGACTCCATTCGTCGTTGGTGAACGGCGTTCCCTCTCTTCATTTAGTTGCTGCCGAGCATCCACCGGCGGATGTGATGTTCATGAGTAGTGCCGATCTTCGGCTCTCTCAAGTCCACCATTACGGCAGGCGATGTTAAGCTTCTTTCCGAGTGCCTAAGTCGTGTCCATTACAAGACCCCAGAATTGAGTAGATTTGCTCGCCTTCTATCCCAACCATGGAGAATGCGGCACATGAGCAAGCTGGGATAGCTGTTCGCGCCGCTAATCTGGCAGGACCAATCGGCGCGACCGCTGGAACATCCCCTGCTGGCCTCACCTCTCGTCAACTCACCCGAAGAAGTTCTGCTTCGTGTTTCTGCCGGCGCTCGGTCACAATTCGGGGTGTCAGCATTCCGCCCGTCTTTGAAAGTGGAAGTCTTTCGTAGATGTTGCCCCCAATACCAGGCCACACCATTCCGTTCTCGTCCGGAGATCCATCCGTTGCGAAGTACACAAAATGAAACAGGTCGGCGACCTTCTTAGGAAACTCGGCCCGAAGCCTCTCCGGCGCGCCCTCGGAGATAACAGGCGCTACGACAAAGATCTTCTTAGGATGCTTGCGTCCGACGGTATCCAACAATGCATGACGGACCACACAGGAAGTGGCGATAATGGATTTCGCAACGATCAAGGAATCGATCTCATCGTCGGTCTGCTCTTCGTAGCGCTTAATGATCGGCGCAACCTCGAATCGCTTCTTATTCGATTTCTCTTTAGCGGGGTCAAATCTGGTCTGCCAGAAACAGGCAAACGCCGCCGGAGTTCTGCGGGCAGTTTGCTCGCTAATCGACTCGAAAATACCTCGCGCCAGGAAGTCCGCATCTTCCGAAGTACAAACCAACAGGGTCTTCCGCCCTAGACCGGCGCCCTTCAGTCGCTTCGCCAAGTACTGGCCCAGTCGATAAAACGCATCTCCGTACTCGGCAGCATCTGTTCCTTTATCTGCGATCAATTCGAGAGCAGCTTTGGCTTCGGAGCTAATGTGTGGAACGTAGCGTCTCATCCTAGTTCTACCTCTAAATCCGCAAATGTACTTGGTCTCCGGCTGATGACTCGTTGAGCAAAGGCCGCGAACTTTTTCGTGCCGCAATGTTGGCTAAAGCAGCCGCGATCAGTTGTGCCATAACGCCAGCGCATGAATCCCTTCTCAAGAGAATAGTGAAAATCGGGTATCGAATTAAGAACCGCTCTTAATCGCGAGCTGATCACTCTGACCGGATTCAGCGGACGGACCAGCGGAGCCTCTCTCTTGTGCAGGTCCTCGATCATCTTCTTGAGCGTCGTGACCTTTCCTGCCTCCGTCCAAGCGGACAGGAGAAGCATTCCAACGGTGACAAGACGATCATCCGTGGGATCGGGTCCAAGCAGCGAATTCAACCCGTCCCGCATTGGCTTGTACTTTAACAGTTTGGAAATGCTTTGATCTGGTGGAAAAAAGGACACAAATGTGTATTTCTCAAGCCCGCTGGGAACGTCGGCCTGCAATTTCTTTGCTTTACCTTTGCTATTTACTACAAGGGTAACCGTCGTTTGAATCTTCCGGGATTTGCCGAGCTTCAACTGATTCCGGAAGTCCGAAGACAGAGATTTCGCACCCTTTCCCCAGCTGACTGTAGCCTGATTCTTCGCCTGATAGTGATGGGCTGTTCGAGTGGCGCTTCGGTAAACAACAAGGTCATCGACAAAGCAGAACGCCTGACTGCGGAAGCTCACGTTCCACCTTGCCGAGAACGAGCCGTTCCGATCGAATGCCGCTTGCGCGGCTTCACCGATCTTCAGAAGTGCAAACCGGTCTTCGTAGCGCGTGCCCTTTTGACCGGCAGCCCCGCCCCTTGCTTTGTTTTGAACGTATCGAGCGAGATTTGGGCCGCACGCTGCCGCGACCTCTTGCAGGGAGTACATTTCAATATCCTGGGTATTGTAATCATACTTCCTCGGGTCTCAGGGCCATGACCCGCTTCCATCCAGGCATTCACGAGCATCCGCTGGTTTGTCCGCAATTAACGCACGTATAGCAAGTCCCACTGGCCTTCGTCAGGCCGCCGCAGGACAGACAGGGCGGACCGTCGCCGATGTCGTAGGGGAATTGTGGACCGTCGACCGGACCGGATTTGGACTCCACGCCGGCATTCCTGCCACTACAGTCTCCGCTGAAGAGGGTGAGCTGCTCTGCGGGAAGAAACCGCAGTTCGAGCCATCGAAAGATGTAATCCATCACGGACTTTGCGTATCCGATCTCCGCGTTACCAGTCCAGCCGGACGGCTCAAAGCGTGTATGCGAGAGTTTGTCGCAGAGTATCTTCAGCGGCACTCCGTGCTGAAGGCTGACCGAAACCACGGTCCCGAAACACTCCATCAATCCGGCAATGGTCGATCCTGCCTTCGCCATACGGATGAAGATCTCGCCCGGCTGACCATTGGGGTAGAGGCCGACCGTCAGATAGCCCTCATGTCCTCCGAACGCAAAGTGATGAGTGATCGCTGTGCGCTCATCTTGCAATCTGTGACGATTCGCCTGAGGCGGACCGAGGAGGCCGGGTGCAGTTCCCGGCGCTCCCTCTGCCAACTTGGTTCGATCATCAGCACTGGCCGAGACAGGTGATTTCGAACCCTCTCCGCTGAAGCCTTGGATCGTTTGTTCTAATCTTTCCATCACTCGCCTCCTGCAGTGGCGGGGAAGCTTGCGCCATCCGTTCCCCCGCGTCATTGAGGGATTTGTACCCCCAGGCCGAAATCCGGTCAAATGAGCCGCGGGCGCGTCCGGTTTTGGCTTTGCGCAGCTTCAGAAAAGCGAGCCCTGAACAGGAGCTTCAGGAGTCTGATTTACCGATTAAACGCCAGGTCGAAGTTTCTGGCCTCGCTCTGCCGCCGCTGTCCTGTACTTGCTTTCCAGTTCCCCTAGAAATGCACGATCGGCCTGTCGTGAACGTCATCCATAAATCTGGACTAATCTTGCCGCGACCGGAATTGCTGGCTGATCGTTTGGCCGCGGTGGGACATAGACGTCTCCGCTCGCCCAGAGTCGACGAAGCAGACGCCCCCAGCTTACGCGCGAGTGCGATCGCTGCGCGTTTCTTCCCGCGCTTGCCCAACCTGTAGAGCACGATCTTCAGGTGTAAGAGCTGATCAGTGGCCAATTAGGGACGTCCAGCGCCGGACACCGCGTTTACGCCACCAGATGATCACTCCGGTGTAGGAGAGAGCGGCCAGAAAGAGCCCGAAGCAGAAGATGAAGGCACGATAGAGGAACCATCCTCGCAGGTCGCCATAGTGGATTCCCCAAAGCAGGGTGGAGATAGTGTTGCCCCGGTGCTGGCCGCGAGGCAGATCAACTTCGCGTATCCGACCGGTGTTGCCGTCGATGAGCACGGTTGTATCCCAACCGTGACCGCGGAAGTCGATGCTTGAGCGTACGGCATAGGTATACGCTCCATAAGCAGGGATGTAAGCCATCCCATAAGGTCGCTCGATGGTGAACTGATGAAGCGCGGCCTCCTGTGTCATGGCGAGTTGCCCGGCAGACTCCGCTTCCCGCCAATTCAGCTTAGGGCTTTCCAGAGGCTTGGCGATCAACTGAGAGCCGATGGAGTCGTCGAGCCCCTTATAGTCGAATAACGCGTGTGTTACCGGCTCGTAGACCTGGCGCAGTCCCAGCATCACACTTGACCATCCAAAAATGAAGAGCAAGGGCCAAAGCCAAAGTCCACCGGCGCGATGCAGGTCAAAGTTGAAGCGCGTGGAGCTGGCGCCGAGCTTCACTTTCCACGCCTGCCCCCAGCGCCGCCAAAATCTTCCATTGCCGCGCGGAAGAGTGAGATAGAAGCCGACGAAGGAATCGAGTGTCCAAATGAGCGCAATGATGCCTACGAAAGTCCAACCCCAGGCGGTGTTGGTGGCCAGACTCGTGTGAAGACTATAAACAAAGGGGAGAAATCGCTTGCGCCATGATCCCGGCCCGTGCCAGGCTTCTTGCATCCTTGCGGAACCCAGAATGTTGCCAGTCCATGGATCGAGAATGAGCTGGCTGAACGGGATGGTGTAGGGCTTGCCCGTGACCGGATCCGTTCTCGCACCCACTGCCATGGAGACCTGGTCGTCTTCGACCGAGAAGTATGCTACGCGAAGATGCGGATACGCAGCCTCCGCACGCTCGGCTAATGTGGCAAGTGCCACAGGCGCGCGGTGCAGCGGGTTATCCGCATGGAGTTCGGGATTGAGCCATCGATCGATGCGCGTCTGAAACGCGAGAATCGATCCAGTCAGGCCAACCATGATGAGAAACAGTGCGGTGGTCAGGCCAGCGATGCGGTGGAGCAGAAGAAGCACATCGTGCAGAGTTGCTTTCGTAGACATAGAGGTGCGCCCTCTCCGGTCGGGCTCAGAACGTGATCTGCACTTTCGGCAGAAGATTGAGCGGAGCGCCGGGCATAGCCTGGCCAGGATTCACGTTGGAGAAGTAGTGACGATTGGTCAGATTCTGAATGTTTAGTTGCGCCGAGATATGTGTCTTTCCCCACGCACGCTCGTAGCCGCCCATCAGACTGACCAGTTGCACCGATTGGATCTGATCTGACTCGATCCCGAGGGGGTTGAAATTGACATCGTAGACGGTCTGGTAAGCCTGCTCTCCAGCGTGCCCGTTCACTCCGCCTCCCAGCCTCAGCCCGCGAAGTGGACTCTGCTGAGGCTCCCAGGTGGCCCATAAGCTGCCCACTGCGTGGGGAACGCTCGGGAAAGGGAGGCCTTGCAACGATGGGACGCCATCGGTAGCGAGAGAGTCGGTATCGCGTGTGGTGACCGCCTGCAGATTCGAGAAGCTGGCGATCAGCTGAAGCGAATTCGTCATCTGGCCGGCTACGTCAAACTCGATGCCCTGGGTGCGGGCTGTTCCAATTGCTATCGTCAACGCAGGATTCGAGGGATCGGGGGCGGGCACGTTGTGCTTGATGATTCGGTAAATCGCCGTGGAAGCGGTTAGGCGCTTGTCGAGCCATTCGGACTTGACGCCGAACTCAACCTGATCGGCCGACTGCGGCGGCAGAAACTTCTGCCCCGGCGCATTGCTTCCTAATGCCGAGTCGCCGTAGTTCGAGGAGTACGATCCGTAGAAGCTCACGCAAGGGGTGCTCTGCCAGAGCAACCCGGCTCGAGGATTGGTTGGGCGCTCGTGCACGTCTGTGGTGCCGACATAGGAACCGGCGTAGTCTTCCCAGGTTTCGGCCCAGTTCATCCGGGCTCCTCCGAGAAGGAAGAGATTGCCCGGCAGCTCGGCGAGGTCCTGGATGTAGCCGCCGTAGGCAATGTATCCGAGCGTATTGAATCCCTGCCCGGCGGGGTCCGCGGGACCGATCGGTTGGTTGTAGACGGGCGCGTAGATATTGATGTTCTGCGGAAAGACGATGTTGTAGTCGTACGCTCCGAAGTCCTTTGAGAAATCGAAGCCCACAAGAAATGTGTTCTTGATCTTGCCTAGCGAGAACTTGCCCGGAAGCTCGGCCAGAACCTGGCTGGTGCGGTGATGGAAGTAGTCGGTGAGAAATCCGATGCGCTCCAGGTTCCCGCTTGAATCCACATCGCCTATGGAAATCTCTTCAAGGGGCGTGGGCTCGGTGATGTAGGAGTACTTGTACATCAGGCGCAGTGGCCAGTTTTCAGCCAGGTGCAGGGTTACAGTGGGACGAATGTCGAACTGACGCACGGGACTCCAGTTGGATCCTTTGTCGACGTAGTTGCTGCTTAAGGGAACATTTGCCGGGGCACCGGTTGCAACGATCCGGGTCCCGTTTACCGGAGTGGCAACAATCGGAATGCCGTTATCGGTATAGTCCGAACCCCGTTCGAGTGAGCCCTGTAGCAGGATGTCCAGTCTGCCGTTTGGAGCCCAATTGAGAGACGGGAAGAAGTTGCCCTCGTTGGTGTGAACAAAGTTCCGGAAAGAACCGGCGTCAAGTCCGTCGAAGATGAGTCTCGCCATCACTTGCTTGTTGAGAAGCGGCTGGTTGATATCAACAACTGTGCGATAGAAGCTGTGGTTGCCATACTGCTGTTCCAGCGATCCAAAGCGGTTGGCTAGAGGTCTCTTGGTCACAATGTTCACCAGTCCGCCTGGCTCGCCCTGCCCGTAGAGCACCGATGCCGGCCCTTTCACGATCTCGACCGAATCGACGTTGGCCATATCCTGGGCAAATCCCGAGTCGGAGTACTCGTCAAGGCGAATGTTGTCGACGTAGATCAGGGAGGCCGCGTCGAAGCCGCGAATTGAGAAGCTGTCTCCAGTTCCGTAAAGATCGTTGGTCGGGGCAACGCCGCTGACATTTGTGATTGCGCTGATCAAGTTGACAGTCTGTTGGTCAGCCATCACCTTCGTTGGTACGACCGCAACCGAAATCGGGGTTTCCATCAGAGGGATGTCCACTTTCGTGCCCGCCTCGGCGGAGATGGCGCCGTATCCTCCCGGAGCCGTAACAGCGATCGATTGGGAGACAGCAGCAACGTGCAAGGTGAGGATCAGGTCGACGGTGGAACCGGCCACGGCAACCTGCCGGCGCAATGGCTCAAATCCCATCGACTCCACGCTCAATTCGTAGTCGCCTGAAGAGATGCGAGAGAGAGCAAAACGTCCCTCCGAGTCAGCCGTCACGGCCGCGACCAGATGGCCGTGCAGATCGTGCAAGGCAACCTTCGCGCCGACGATCACACTTCCGGTTGTGTCCTCGATTAATCCGGTAATATTTGTGGAATCCTGTTGAGCTCTGGCGACGGAAAGAATCTGTAAGGGAAACAAGAGTAAAAGGGAGATAAAGACTCGAACGTGCCTTATGTGCATAGAACGATCTCTTTCTTGAGCGCGAACCATCTTGCAAGCGAAAGTACTGGATGGAATTCGGGTGCGAAGGGCACCGGATCGTGTCCGGCCTGAATGCCGGGACCGCGCCTATCGCCGCCCCTATTGAATTCTTATCGCGTCGACCGCTCTTCCCGGCTGCGACATTTTGTCGCACCTGGGCGAGGCTCCTTTCCCTAAAATGAAATCAGTTCGCGCGAGTCTCGATGACAAGCCTTTGAAATTCGACGCGTTTTCAATCAGCCATGAGAGTTTCTGTAACGGACCGGCAGCACATCGCGGAGCAGGATTTGCGCCCAACCAGCGAGCTCGCGCCAGCGTTGGTTTTGCCGTGGCTGCGGAGATTGCGTTACGGGATTCTCGCCGGCGAATGCGTCTTGATCTTTGCTGCCGTACTACTTGCCGGTGTTCCGCTGCCCCTTGTATGGCTTGCCATTCCTCTCGCTTTTGCGCTGGTCTCGAATCTTTGCCTTGACCGGCTCTCGATTCTGATCGGAGCCAGGCGTATGCTCGGGAGCATACTTGTTCTCGACGTGATTCTGCTTACAGCGTTGCTGGCTTTCTCTGGCGGCGCCGCGAACCCGTTCAGTCTTCTCTATCTTGTACAGATCACCCTTTCGGCAGTCGTACTGAGCAGGTCATGGACCTGGTCCCTCGGCATTCTTTCCATCCTTGGCTTTGGATTTCTCTTCTTTTTCCACGTGCCGCTGCTGGCACTTGAAGAGCATCACGCCACCAACAACTTCTCTGCTCACCTTGTTGGAATGTGGATTGCCTTTGTTGCAGCAGCCGTCTTGATCTCCATTCTCGTTGGCAAAGTGTCGCAAACGCTGCGCAACCACGAGCAGGAGCTTCTCCGCCTTCAGAGCCTCGTAGCGAGGCAGGAGAGGGTCTCATCCCTCGCTGCTCTCGCTGCCAAGGCGGCTCATGAGATGGGAACACCGCTGGGGACGATCGCGATCGTTGCCAAGGAATTGGAACGATACTCGCGGAACACCGGGACCAATGAACATGTTGCTGCGGAAGCGAAGCTGATTCGCTCCGAGGTTGAACGTTGTAGTCTCATCTTGCGGGGAATGAGTTCGCAGGGAGCAGAGTTAACCGGGGAAACTCCCACCCTCGTCTCAGTCGCCGATCTTCTTCAGCAGCTGCGTGAACTCTTCCCGGAACCACAACGAAAGGCTATCGAGGTAAACGTTCCACAGGATTTGAGCGCATCGCTTCCTATCGAGACGACCCGTCAAGTGCTTTCGGCCTTGGTCAAGAATGCAATTGAGGCCAGTCCCGCAGGACAGACCGTCCACGTGGCCGGGGAGACTGAAATGGGAGTTCTTCGCTTTACAGTAAAGGATTCAGGCATTGGCATGCCGCCTGAAATACTCCAACGCATTGCCGAACCGTTCTACTCGACAAAACGGCCGGAACGTGGAATGGGCCTGGGGACGTTTCTTGTGCGAATCTTCGCTGAGGACATGGGAGGCTCACTGATTTTTGATTCCTCCGTAAACCAAGGAACCACTGCCATCCTGGAGTTGCCACTTGCCACCAAAGCTGGGGCATGACGAGCATTCGGTACTGATTGCCGACGATGACGATCTCTTCCGCAGCCGGCTCGGCCGAGCCCTGGAAGCGCGAGGGTGGGAGGTCTTTCTTGCTGCCAATAGTGGGCAGGCCCTGGCTGCGGCTAAGGAACACGCACCTGATCTTGCCATCGTCGATCTTCGTCTGGCTGAGGACAATGGCCTTGATATCGTGCGCACGCTGCGCCCGCTGGATCCAACGCTGTCCATCATCATGCTCACCGGCTGGGGAAGCATTGCCACGGCCCTGGAGGCCGTACGTGGCGGCGCCGATCATTATCTGAGCAAACCGGTTGACGCCGATCAGATTATTGCCGTTTTCAAGGCCCTACCGGCATCCGGTTCAAGCGCTAACCCGCCGCCGAGTGTTCCAAGTCTTGGTCGCGTGGAATGGGAGCACATTCAGCGCGTGATCGCCGACTGCGGAGGGAACATTTCTCAGGCGGCCCGCGCGCTCGGGATCCACCGCCGGTCTCTCCAGCGCAAGCTTTCGAAGTATCCCCCTGCGCGATGAACCGCCTATCCGTTAACAACTCGTTCCAGTAAACAGAATCTGCTTCCGGCGAATCGCGGAATTCAACCGATTCAAGTCGGCAGTGGCCTGCGGTTGCGACAATTTGCCGCAGTACCGACCGGGCGCCGGGCAAATATAGTTGCTTTTGCAAGGATTGGGCGCTTGAGTGCACGTGCTGTCCGGATCGTAGCCGTGACTGTGAATTGGGGCGCCCCTGTCTCGGTCATTTCCTTAAGTTCCCAAGTCGCCTGAAGGGTAATGAGAGGTCCCAATGAATCGTCGATCGTTTCTGAATGGTATTGGGTATGCTGCCGGACTTACTGCGTCGGCCGTGGTTCTGAATCGAGTCGGTTTCTCCCAGGCTTCCGCGCCGGCTCAAGCAACCTCCACAGGACCATACAAGTTGCCGCCGCTCCCTTACGCCTACGATGCCCTTGAGCCATACATCGACGCCGAAACAATGCACCTGCATCACGACAAGCACCACGCCAGCTATGTCGACCACCTGAATGCCGTCGTGGCTGGCTATCCCGATCTTGCCAGCCGCACCGTAGAGGATCTGATTGCGCATCTCGACTCTCTTCCGGAACAGATCCGCACCTCAGTTCGTAATCAGGGAGGAGGCGACGCCAATCACTCTTTCTGGTGGCCGACCCTCTCGAAAAACGGAGGCTCTCAACCAAAGGCGGAACTTGGCAAAGATATTGACTCGCAATTTGGGAGCGTCAGCAAGTTTCAAGATCAATTCTCGAAGTCTGCTGGCGGAGTGTTCGGTAGTGGTTGGGCATGGCTCACACTTGCCCCTGACGGCGGGCTGCAGATTGAAACCTGCGCCAACCAGGATAGCCCGCTCAGCAACGGGCGCACGCCTATTCTGGGCATCGACGTCTGGGAGCACGCCTACTATCTCAAGTATCGAAACCGTCGCCCGGAGTATGTGGCCGCCTTCTTCCAAATCGTCAACTGGGACTTCGTGAGCGGTCAATATGCGGACGCCAAGAAATCACAACACACATAAAGGCCGCGGATGAAGCCAGTGTGCCTAAGCGTGCCGCCCTGGCTCTTCCTCCGCATAATAAGTTCTTCGTTCGACAACCTTAAGGAGATTGGGCTTTGTCTTCCCGTTATTGCGCAGCATGGGCGGCAGCGTTGTTCAGTGTTTTTCTCTCTTTGCCAATGGGATGTCACAAGTCCGCCGATGGACAGGCAGGCGTTGAGATTCACCCGGCGAATACGCCTCTCGACCGATACCACCTTCACGGACTGGTTTTAGCCACGAGCGCGGCGACCGATGAAATCACGGTTCAGCACGGCGATATACCGGGATTCATGCCTGCTATGACCATGGCCTACAAGCTCAAGGATCCCACGGAGATCCAAAAGCTGAAACCCGGCGATGAGATATCCGCCGATATTCTCGTCCACTCCGACAGTGACGACTACCTGCTTGACTCGGTGGCCATCACAAGTGAGGCGCGGCGCGGGCTGGTGCCTGCGATGCTGCCACCCCACCAACTAATGGTAGGCGAGGCGGTTCCCGACTTGCCGTTGGTGAATCAGGACGGCAAAACGGTCCACCTAAAGGATTATCGCGGCAAGGCGTTGCTGATCACGTTCATCTATACCCGTTGCCCGCTGCCTACAGCCTGTCCACTCATCACCAGCCATTTTGCGAAAGTAGAAAACGATCTGGCCCACGATCCAAAAGCGTACGCTGCGAGCCATCTCATCACCATCAGCCTTGATCCCGCATACGATAAGCCCCCAGTATTGCGCCAATATGGGCTCGCCTACCTGAATGACAATGCTGCCTCATTTTCGCACTGGGAATTCGCTGATACGACACCCTCTGATCTCAAAAGGCTGGCCCAGGCATTTGGCCTCCAATACAGCGAAGAGAACAATCAGATAACACATACCATGGCGACCACATTAATCGGTCGGGACAGCAAAGTTGAACAGACCTGGGCAGGAAGCGATTGGAATCCCGACGATGTCGCCGGAGCGGTCAGATCTTCCGCCTTGAAGGCAATGAGGTAGCAGTAGGATGGTGCGTGACCTAGAAGTCCGCCGAATGTGCTCGGTACTCATAATCGGCCTGATTGGTATCGGATTTCTTGCAGGCGTGTCCGGCTGCTCCAAGGCACTGAGTGCGTCCGAGCAGCGAGGCAAATCTCTCTATTCCTTCAATTGCTATAGCTGCCATGAGGAGAATGAGCTGGGGCTGATAAAGGTGCCTCCAAAACTACACAGACTCTTCTCTGGCCGCTATCTTCCCGATGGCACAACTCCTGCAACGGACGAGACCGTGCGCGAAGTAATCGTCCATGGCAAACGAACGATGCCCGCATTTGATGGGCGATTAACGAGCGGCCAGATATCCGACATCGTCGCTTTTCTGCATCGCAAGTGAGTTACCGGGCACATCATAATCTGCCCACGGGGAAAGGAAAGGCCACGGCATGGTGCACTTAATCGCAACTCTGCTCATTGCCAACGCACTCAAACCGACACCAGACCAAACTAAAGCAATTGGGAGATTGGAAGACAAGCTTATGGCGCCCAGCTGTTACTCGCAAACCATTCGCGTGCACATGAGCGCGGAAGCGGAACAAATGAGAGAAGAAGTTACGGGTATGGTGCTTGCGGGAAAGAGCGAGCAAGAAATCATCCAGTACTACAGAGCAAAGTATGGAGAGACGATCCTCGTTGTGCCTGATGGGATGGCGGGCCACCTCGACTTCGGCATTCCCATTAGTGTCGCGTTGTCTGCGTTCGGGCTGCTCGCATTCGGAATTCGATGGACTGTCCGCAGAAGGACCGTGCAGGCAAGCGCGACCCGGACGATTGATGCAGGCACAGTCTCCCCTGGACTGATCCACAGGATCCGTCGAGAATTGGGGGAAGAGTTTTAGTCGTTGGCAAGTCCCCATCACTCCGTAGGCTGATTGCTCGGCGACCTCTATTCAAAAAAAGAAGGGCCAGCCGTAGCTGACCCTCTTCCTTGCCTGGGTTGAGACCCTAACGGCCTCGCTGGAACTTTCTCCCAATCGATACTGTATCACCCACATGAGAAGATGAATACTGGTTCCCTGGAAATTGATGACGCTCATGCCGTCACGCTGCCGCTTTGCCTATTTCTCTGAGCTTGCGGTACACAGTAGTCTTCCCGATTCCGAGCAGACGCGCCGCTTCGAGCGGCTTGCGGTTTGACCTCTTGTAGGCAGCCACGATCATGGCCCGCTCTACCTCAGCCATCGTCGGAAAGGTCCCCACCTCCGGGACCGGGTCTAACGTGACGGAAGCTATGGACTCTGCACTCTGCTGCATCAACCGCTCCGCTGCCGCCGAGATCAGTTTGCGGGCTTGTTCGAGATCATGAAGACTTTCTGGGTCCTGTCGAATCACTGCTTTCTCGACTACTTTTTCAACAATCTTCACGATCGGCTGAGGTAGCGCCGTGCCACAGCGGCGGCATTTCGTTCGATCACTCCATTGGACGAGTTCGCAACCGCGGCAACGAACCTTCTCCCGTTCCTCGCTCATGATGTCACCTCTCAAATTGAAAACGTGCCGGCTCAATCGAAGAGACTGAGCTGCACGTTGGTTTCTTTGGCCGTCGGCCAAACCGCCGACTTCTTCCGTTTCTTTGTCGATGGGCTCGGCTCCAGCAGAAGGATGCCAAATGCCGCCGGGGCTGAATCTGCGGTGATCGCGACCGGCAGATCGAGCACAGGGGCGGATTCTTCTTCCGGTTCTATCTCCGCGGTGGCGGGTCGCGGCTGCACTTTGTCGCGTTCGTGGCCGAGGTCACGCCATACGGCGTCGGCGGATTCTCCGACACCGGCCTTTTCGACCAGTTCCCGCGCCATTGCGCTCATCAGGTCTTCGTCGGTATCGAGCGCTTGCAGACCTTCGCCCGAGAACTTGCCCTCCATCATCAGCGCGACCAGCATCTTCTTCCCCATCAGGCGAAGGCAGGTCTCCTGCATGGTGCCTGTGTAGGTCACGAATTTCACGCGTACCGGGAATCTCTGCCCGATGCGCCATGATCTTCGGCTTGCCTGACGCAAGGTATGCAAGGAATAGCCGGTCTCGTAGAAGTAGAGCGTCGGAAAGGCGAGCAAATCCAATCCCGTCTCGACCAGCTTGGGATGGCAGATCACCACCTCAACGCCGGCCTTCAACTGCCGGTCGTACCAATCTTCGCGTTTATCGGTAGCGACGGATGAGCGGAGAACTGCCACGCGGATGCCCTCTTGCCTCAGCACAGCCTCCAATCGCTGCGTGACATCTTTCTCGCCCGTATAGGTGGCATAGACCTGGCAACGCCGGCCCTGACGCAGTTCCTCTTTGACGTCGGCGATCAGCGCACGCTCCTTCGCATAAAGAGCCTCCCGCGCGAGGTTCTCGGGTTCAGTCACGAGGAACTTCACATACTCCTTCGTCTCGGGATCGAAGGCCCGCGCCCAGATCTGATCAAAGTCGTAGGGGTGATCGGGATAGAGCAGGAGCGTGTT
>Ga0335072_10001758_pt1 | contig 34441 bp, 31 predicted proteins | sample Lox_Sample_21_FD_206725 | JGI IMG/M metagenome (GOLD analysis project Ga0335072, IMG submission 206725) | Soil microbial communities from Loxahatchee National Wildlife Refuge, Florida, United States - Lox_Sample_2.1 | ecosystem: Environmental > Terrestrial > Soil > Wetlands | place: USA... | reverse complement strand
ACGCGACCCATACGGCCGAAGCAGCGCCGCGTGACCGCAAGTCCAAGAATTTGGTCCAGGAAGAATCGCGCCTTGTCGTCAAAGCGCCATCCAAGCCACCACGGCCTCCCGGCCTCGCCCATTTGATGAAACCCGGCCGCGGTGTGGTCGAGTCAGGCGTCCCCGACCTTGCCTCCAACCCAGAGCATCTCAAAGGTTTCGGGCGCGATGCGCGCGATCGTTGACACTGGACCCCTGGTCGCGTTTTTCGACCGGTCAGAACAATATCATGCCTGGGTTGCCGAGCGTATCGAGGAACTGAACGCGCCGCTCCTCGTCTGTGAGCCGGTACTCACCGAAGCGATCTATCTGCTCGCACGCTTCCCCAAGGCCCAGGACGCGCTGTTCGGCCTTCTCCGAAACGGCGCGCTTGCGGTGGCTTTTCGACTGGACGAGCATATCGGCGCGCTCCACACGCTGTTGCGAAAATATCGGGATACGCCGATGTCGCTGGCCGATGCCTGTGTCGTTCGCATGGCCGAGATCCACGAAGATCATTCCGTATTGACCTTGGATTCCGATTTTACGGTGTATCGAAAACATGGCCGGGTCCCGATCACGCTGATGTATCCGACAGCCGCAACCAACTGAAGTGCGGCGCGGAATAGCAATCCATGTCGCTGAATATTGTAACCACGCAGCGAACGGCAGGCAGGGTTGGCAAATAGGGGCGACCCGATCATACGCGTGCCAATGATATCTAAACCATTCTGCCAACCGCCCTTGAAAACAAAGAAAAACCAGGCACCTTCTAAGCTGTGGGTCGTAGGTTCGAGTCCTACAGGGCGCGCCAGTTTCCATAACGAAACCAGCGGTTTGTTGTGGTCACATCAAATCGTCGGACTTTGCGCATTGCAAGGCGCTTGTTGCAAGGGCTTGCCAAATCCGCCGGGCTACGCGGTATCGTAACCAATCGCGCCGATTGGCATCAAGGACGCTCTATGCCTCATATTGGAGAACAGAAGAGCGCGCGCACGCGACGCAGCCGCCCCCGCTCGTCACTGCAACGGCGTTGCACCGCTTGTGCACCGCACGGAATAGAGAGGAACGATGGCAAAACAGGCAGTCGTCGTGATTTACCTGCTCACGATGGCAATCGTCGTGGTCGGCGTGGACGTTCTGTTCTTCAGGAACCGGTTCTGGGAACGGCTGATGGTGAATATCGGGATCGTCCTGGTGTTCACCGCCTTCTACCTGCGGTTTCTGAAACATTCGTGAGCGCCCCGCCGGAACCCATCGAACGAGGAGAATCGCCCATGGCACGAGTTCCTTACCCAACGCGCGACGACCTGCCGGAAGCGCAGCGGCCAATCTATGACCGCATGCAACGCGAGCGCGGTGTTCCGACCGGGCATATCTTTCTGGCGCTCGCCAACGTTCCCCACCTGCTCGATCCGATCCTGACCATGGCCGGCGCGCTGCGCAACGACACCGTCATCGACCGGCGGCATCGCGAGCTGGCCGTGCTCATGGTGGGGCTGATCGGCAAGTCCGCCTATGAGTTCGACCATCATTGGAATGCGGCGTTGCAGGCAGGGGCACGCCGGGAACAACTGCAGGCGTTGGCGGATTTCGAGACCTCGCCGGAATTCGACGACCAGGAGCGCGTCGTGCTCCGCTTCGCCTCCGAGATCACCCGGACGGGCGAAGTGGCGGACACCACCTGGACCGCACTGCGCCGGTATTTCGACCTCCGGCAGAGCATGGAGATCCAATTGACCGTCGCCTGGTACAACTGCGTCATCCGCATCCTGCTGCCGCTGCAGATCGAACACGAGAACTGGTTCGAGCGGAAATAACGCGGATCGGGCGCGGCGCCTGCGGGCACGAGTCCTGGCTTGCATTCGCCGGCCACGGGAACGACACTGCTGGCAACGGCCCTTGCCGCCCAAACGGGCATAACGCGTGGGAGAAACTGCCGGATGGATACGTCACCGACCGATTTCAGCACCCAGTACCATCTGCCGCGGCCGAACCTGGAACCGCCGTTCAACATCACACGGGCCAGCCACGTCGTCTTCACCGCGCGCGATCTCGCCGCCAGCCGTGACTTCTATACCGAGGTGATCGGCCTGGTGGTGAGCGACGAGGATGCCGACACGATCTGGCTGCGCGGCCTCGAGGAGCGCTGTCACCACAGCCTGACGCTCCGGCGCACCGCCGGCCGCCCCGAATGCGAGCGGATCGGCTTCCGCGTGTTCACCGAGGAGGATCTCGACAAGGCAAAGATCTGGCTCGATGGAAGCGGCCTCGATGCCCAATGGGTGGAGGCGCCGTTCCAGGGCCGCACGCTACATTTCAACGATCCAATGGGAACGTCGGTCGAGTTGTGCGCGACGATGGAAGGCAGGCCGCGCCTGCATACCAAGATCCACTTGCACCGGGGCGGCGCCGCGATGCGGATGGACCACTACCAGGTGCTGGTGCCGGATGTGATGGCGGCGTCGAAGTTCTACATGGGGCTTGGCTTCAGGATCTCCGACTATATCGGCGTCGAAGGCACCGATATCGTGGTCGGCGCGTTCCTGCACCGCAAGAATAATCCTTGGGATATCGTGTTCCTGACCAGATCCGGGCCGCGCTACCATCACGCCGGCTACGTGGTCGAGAGCACGAACGCGATCATTCGTGCCTGCGATGTCGCCGGCAATCTCGGCTTCGCCGACGCGATCGAGCATGGCCCCGGCAGGCACGGTCACACCCATTCCTATTATTGCTACATGCGCGATCCCGACGGCCACCGGACCGAGCTGCTGCTGCCCGGCATCCAGGTCATCGATATCGATGACGAACCGGTATTGTTCCTGGCGTCACCCGAGTCCACGACCAATTTGTGGGGCTTGCCGCCGCCGAAGAGCTGGGTGGAGCAAGCGACGAGTTTTGCCGGGGTGACGCTGCGTCGCCTGACGGTGGAAGGCGGGCCGATGACCGCGGAGGAATATCTCGCCAGCCGGCTGCCGGCTGCGGTGGTTGCTGAGCTGGCGAGCATCGGATTGTAGCGCCGCGGATTGCCGTCGCAGCTGCCCCGCTAAGAAGTCGTGATCGGTGTTGCGCATGAAGCCTGCCCCTGCTGCGGCGGCAAGATGCACTGCATCGGCGAATTGTGCACCGAACAACCTGACATTGCGCCGGCACAATTGCGGGCCACGGTGACGCACTGGCCGCGTTGTAAGGCGAAGGCGACCTGCCGCTACAAGCGGCTGTACGTGCCGCACGGGCGCCGCCGCTGGGAGGCGGCGGCAGCCTCGGCGGGCGTCGCGGAGCGCTTGCGCGATGCCGCCTGCTGCGGTTCGCCGGCGACATTCGCGCTGCAGCAAATCTGCCAGATCATGCCACTGGCCTGCGCGGACCCCGAGCGGCTGGAGCTGCCGATCAGCCGTTGGTCGCAGAGCGAACTGGACCGCCAGGCGGTGAAGCGGGCCATCGTCAAGAGTATTTCGCACGGCTCGGTCGGGCGCTTTCTAACAAGGTGCCGACTTCGAACGCCGCGATCAGCGGCTGCGTGCCGTGCCGCACGCACTCGAACTCACGCCGCTCGACCTGGGGTTTCATCGGCGGGGTTGGCGCGGCACATTACAGCGCCTGGATGCCGGTCATCTCGTCGATCGACGCGGTCCGCACGCCCTGCGCCGCGGCTTCCGGCGCCGCTTGGTAGACGGCGCAGATTCCGGCGCACTTGGATTCGACGTCGGGATCAGGCTTCGGCGTCAGCCAATAGCGGCTGCGGTGCCCTCGACTTGAAACCACGGCCCGACGTATTCTGGTCACCGATCAGGGAGTTTGCCGATGGCGACGCTGGATGTATCCCGAGGGGACCCTGTCCCGGAGGAACTGGAACGATCGATCGCGCCTGCTGCGCCAACAGCTTGAGGCCACGGGCGCTTGCGATATCGTTATCCATCCGGATGCCGACTAAGAAGGCAATCCGGTCGTGCTGGTGCAGGTCAAGCATCGTCTGGTTGATCGGCCGATCGAGGTGAAGGAATTGATGGAAGCCGAACGGGCAGCTCGCGACCTTGCCTGGGAGCAGGGTGAGCGACGTTTTGTGCTGATCAATCATGTCTGGGATGAGAGGCAGAAAGTCGCCGGCGCACGGTGATCGACGATCTGATCGCGCTCGCGAACCGGTTGGCCACAGCCAGTCCAAGCAAGCCTCGGCAGGCGGACCTTCGCCGTGCGGTGAGCACTGCCTACTACGCCCTGTTCCATGCCATGGCGAAGAATGTTGCAGACACCATGGCCGGCGCGGTCAAAGCAAACCGATCAGAACAACCCTGGGCGCAAGCCTACCGCGGGCTCCAGCATGGCGACGCCAGGGCGGCGTGCGAGGCGATCAGGAATCAAAACGTCGCGCAAGGGATCAAGAAATCCGCCGATGCCTTCGTGGTATTGCGGTCGGCACGATACGCCGCTGATTACGATCCGCTGCATCGCCTGACGCGGGCGGAAGCAGTTCTGGCTGTCCAGAGCGCCAAGGACGCGATCGGCAAGCTTCGTTCCGCCTCTTCCAAGGATCGGCGGGCCTTTGCGGTGTTGCTCCGGGTCAGGAAGCGCGGCCGCGGCTGACGGTGTGCCATCGCCTAACCACGATGAGTACGCGCAAGTGGTTGGCGCACGTCGCCCGAGGAAGGCGTCGTCCCGCACGGAAACCATCCAGATGGTAGCGGCGGGCGGATTTGAACCACCGACCAAGGGATTATGATTCCCCTGCTCTACCGCTGAGCTACGCCGCCATCCAAGCCAGAGGCCGCCGCACATAGCCCCGCCACCCAACAGCGTCAATCGCGCCCGCCCTCCGCCGTACCGCGCGCAAGCCGCGCTACTTCGCGCACTCCACCACAACGGTCCCAACCTTGCCGCCCGCCTCCACCGCCGCATGCGCCGCCGCCGTCTCGCGCAGCGGAAACCGCGCCGCCACCGACAGCACACGCTGCCCCGTGGCGATCCATTTCGCGATATCGCTCTGCGCCCGCTTGCGCGCGGCATGCGGCGTGCCGGGCAGCGACATCGGATACAGCGAGATGTTGCGGCCCATCAGCTCGCTCACCGGCAGATGCGGCGTACGATCGCCATTCGAGGCATAGATCGCGATGCTGCCGTTCGCCCGCACGCTACCCAGCGTCGCGGCCAGATTGCCGCCGAAATCCACATCCACCACGTGATCCACGCCGGCGCCGCCGGTCAGCGCCCGCACCCGCGCCGCCACGTTCTCCTGGCGGTAGTTGATGACGTGCGCCGCGCCGCCCTCGCGTGCCCGCTCCGACTTCGCCTCAGAGCTGACGGTTGCGATCACCGTCGCACCCGCCCACGCCGCGAGCTGCACCGCGTAATGGCCCACCGCACCCGCCGCGCCGGTCACCAGCACGGTGCGCCCCTGCACCGGTCCGGCCACGAAGACGCAGTAATGCGCGGTCATGCAGGGAATGCCGAGCGTGGCGCCCTCGGCGAACGACATCGTGTCAGGCAGCTCGGTCACCAGGTCCGCGTTCAAAGCGATGTATTCCGCGGCGGTGCCCATCCAGCGGCCGTTGCGCTGGCCGTTGTACAGCCAGACGCGCTTGCCCACCCAGGACGAGGGAACCATCGACCCGGCCGCATCCACCACGCCGGCACCGTCGCTGCACGTGATGACGCGGGGAAATTCCATCGCCGGCACCGGTCCGCGGCGGCGATACGTGTCAGATGGGTTCACGCCGGCTGCTTCCAGGCGGACGCGGACTTCATAGTTTCCCGGTTCCGGCGCCGGCAGTTCGCCGTACGTCAGCACCTCTTGCGCCGGTCCCTGCCGGTCGTACCAGACTGCGTGCATGTGCGGCAGCTTAAACGGCTTGCCGCCCTGGTGGGAGTGCCATCGCGCCGCCGCTGCCGGCCACCGTCCCCAGCTCCTCGATCAATGGCTGCAGAAACTCCCGATAGTGCCGCCACCGGCCGACGGACGTGCCATAGATCGGCCGGCGGACCTGGATCGCGCTGGCGGTGCGGACGGTGCGCTGCGTCCGATGAAACGTGAGACACGCGCCGTTCCATTCCAGTCCGCAGAACGCCACCACCCGGCGCGCCTGCTGCTCCATATCTGAAACGATATCCTCGTATTGCACGTCCAGCATGATGTCCGGCGGCAGCACGCCTCGCCAGTGCGTCATCAACGCATCATAGGCCCGGTAGTAGCGGGCGAGCTCCCGAAGATCGTGGCTGTACGGCTGGCTCGCGCTGAACAAAAGCGAGAAGCAGGACAGGCATGTGTCGATCGGATCGCGGCGCACATGAATGATCCGCGCGTTCGGCAGTGCCAGATGAATAAGGCCGAGGTAAAGAAAGTTTCCCGGCATCTTGTCGATGATCCGCATCGCCGCCGGCGCCTGCCCGGTAACTGCCGCGACGTAGCGGGCGCCGAGCTGACGCAGCCCGTCACCTGACAGCGTTGGCACCACCTCCGGAAAGCGCATGGACGGATCCGGCCCTCTCAAGGCGGTCGCGATGCGTTCGACTTCCTTGCGCTCCCCAGCGCCAAACACGTTGGGATGGCTGGCCAGGATTTGCTCCAGCAGCGTTGTGCCCGAACGTGGCATGCCCACGATGAACACCGGCGCGGCCGACGAATCGCCAAGCCCCTTTCTGCTGTGCAGCATGGCCGGACTGAAGACCTGTTTGATTCGTTCGAAGGCGTCCAGCACGGCGGATTCATCATAGTCGATCCCACGCCGCTTCAGCGCGTTCCCCTGGACAAAATGCCGGAAGGCGCTTGCATATTGCCCGAGATCGGCACTGGCCTTGCCCAGGGCGAAGTGCAGCTCAAGCTGGTCCTTCGCCGGCAATGTTGCTAGATCCTGTGCCAGCCGTTCCGCCATTTCGTAGTACTTATCGCCGGCATTGACCTGCCTGGTCTCGATCAGGTGACGGTAATAGACCGCGGTGTTGGGGGCAAAGGCAATTGCCGTCTCATAGGCGCGCTCGGCCTCCACCAGGCGTCCCATATCCTTGTACGCATTGCCGAGATTATTATAGGCGTGGGCATAATCCGGCTTGAGCCCAAGGGCCTTCTCATAATGCGCGAGCGCCTCGCCGAACCGGCCCTGATCGGCAAGCGCGCTGCCGAGATTGTTGTAGACCTCGGCATAATCCGGCTTGAGGCGAAGCGCGTGCCGATAATAGGCGATGGCATCATCCGGCCGCTCCTGACCGGCGAGCAGGTTGCCGATGTTGTTGTGGAATTCGGCGACATCGGGCTTCAGCGCCAGTGCGCGTGCGAAATGTGCCGCCGCTTCGGCGGTCTTGCCCTGATCGGCCAGAACGTTGCCCAGATTGTTGTGCGCTTCCGCGTAGTCGGGCATGAGCGCCAGCGCACGCTCGAAACACGCGACGGCCTCGGCCAGCCGGCCCTGCCGTTTGAGTGCATTGCCCAGATTGTTGTGTGCGGCGACCATATCGGGTTTCAAGGCGATCGCGCGCTGATAATGCGCGATTTCCGCGTCCGTTTTTCCCAGGCCTTTGAGAGCGTTGCCCAGATTGTTGTGAATATCGGCAAAATCCGGCCGCAGCGCCGCGGCCTGCGTCAAATGCGCCGCCGCGTCGGCAAACCTCCCCTGCTCCGTCAGGGCGGTCCCAAGATTGTAGTGTGCCTCGACATAATCCGGCTTGATGGCAAGGGCACGCCGGTACTGGGCAACGGCATCCTCGGGCTGGTTCAGCGCTCTCCAGGCGTTGCCCAGATTGTTGTGCGCCTCGGCGAAGTCCGGCCTGAGCGCGACGGCGCGCTGGTACTGCGCCACGGCCGCGGCGAAGTTCTTCTCTTCCTGCAGGGCATTGCCCAGATTGAGGTAATAGAACGGAACGTCGTCTCGCAGCCCGATCGCCCGACCGATCAGCTCGATGGCGTCGGCGTGCCGCCCTTTGCTGGAGGCGGCCACACCGAGCAAATGCAGGCTGTCCGCGTGGCGGGCATCATGCGTCAGAATGTCGCGGCATGCTTGCTCCGCCTCGGCAAGCCGGCCCGACCGATAGAGGCGGATGGCAATAGAGAACGTCGTATTGATATCGTAACGCAACTTTGCGCGGCCGCCGTCCCGCCTGTTTCGCGGGTGCTCCCCATGCTTTCGCCCCATCATCCCCTCAGCCCGAGTTGGCCCGCAGGCCGTGGTCAGGGTCATTGCATCCGAATGTAACGGGCAGATTTCTGATCTAGGACAAATTTGATTGTTACAATTTTTTAGATAGATGTAGGCGTAATTCAGCATAATCGCGGCGTGGCTGGGCCGCCGGGACCGACTGCGGCGCGGCGCGGCACTACCGCGCGGTGCGCGACGGACCCGCGCCGCGCTGCTGCCGCCGCTGAATTCGTGATAGGTTCGAAATATCCGCCTAACAATTGACCGTCCGCGTGGTGCGGCCATGTGGGCGCCGAGTTAACGCGCCGCAATCTTTCCAGCCTTTTGCGCCGCGAGCGTTCCGCCTAGTGTGCGGCGCATGTGCGGTCGCCGCGAGTTTGCCTGAGTCGCCATGACGGCCCTGGCCGCGTCGTCTGCCCTGCGCCTGCCACCGGCCGCGCCGCCAAAGCGGTTCCAGTGGTCGGTCCTGCTCTCGATCCTGCTGCATCTGGGGTTGCTGGCGCTGCTTATCCTGGCGCCCCGGCATCAGCCGGCGCCATCGGAACCGGTGCCGCCGGCACCGGTGGCCATGGTCTTCGAGGGTGGCGGTAAGATGCCGCCCTCGATTGCCAACCCGGCGCCGGTTGCGCCGAACAAGCTCGCATCCCCCAAGCCACAGCCGAGTTCGTCGCCAGCACCGCCGTCGGTGCCGCCGGCACCCCCGGCGCCGAGGGTGCAACCGGTACCCCAGCCTCAGCCCCAGCCGCCGAAGCCGCCGGAGCAGGCCCGGCCCGCAGCGACGCCACCGCCGAAACCTGCGCCTGCTGAAGTCCCGCCGGCCACGCAGCCACCCGTCACGCCGCCCACCCCATCGCCGCCGGCGCAGCAGACCCTGCCACGCGAGCAAAATCCGCCGCCAGCCCAGGCGCCGCAGCCAGCCGCGCCATCGGTGCCGGCACCGCCACAGCCTAAGCCGGTGCCGTCTTCGCCGCCGGAGCCCGCGCCTCCGCCGCGTCCGGTGCCGTCGGAGCATGCTCCGGTGACGAATGCGCCGGCCGCGCGGGCGCCGGCGCCGCAGTCCACGCCTGTGTCACCCCCGCCGCAGGCCGCGCCGCTGCCATCGCCGCCGCCCGCGCCTGTCCTGGTGCCCGAGAGCGCACCGCGCCTCACCCAGGCACATCCGCGGGAAGCGGCGCGGCCCATGCCGGCGCGCCCGAGCCTGGCGTTTCCCGCGCCAATGGACCTGTCGCTCGGGTCGCCTGGATCGGCGCCGCCGCCGAGCCCGGCGCGTCAGCGGCCGTCCGCCGGCGCCATGGACCTGTCATTCGCCCCCGTGATGGGTGGCGGCGACATCACCCAACTGCATCCGCAGGGGAAGGGCGACGATGTTGGCGCCGACTGGCTGAACGAGGTCTCCGCGTGGTGGATCCGTCACAGATTCTATCCGGACGAAGCGGCGCGACTGCAGCAGGAGGGCGACGTCGTCTTGCGGCTGAAAGTGGGACAGAGCGGGCACGTGGAGACGCTCGATCTGGAACGAGGCTCGGGGTCGCCGTGGCTCGACATGGGGGCCGAGGCCGTGTTCCGCAACGCGAACCTGCCGCCGTTGCCGGGCAACGTGCATGATCCCGATGTGACGCTGCAGTTCACCATCCACTATGAAATCCTGAAATAACGGCGCGCGGCGTGATGCCTGGTTCGCGACGCGCATGAGCAGGGCCGGTATCGCGGGCTGTGGCGCCGGCACGACAGGCCGAACTCCGCCGCGTTGGAAACCTGCCGCCGGGCAGCTATCATTCGCCCGAGACCACCCGCCTGGAAGGAGCCAGCCCTGCCCGCGGACACCGACATCCTGGCGGAGATCGAGACCCCTTCCGTCACCGACCCCCCGCTGCACCTGGTCCTGATCGACGGATCGGGCTTCATCTTCCGCGCGTTCCACGCTCTGCCGCCGATGACACGCCCGGACGGCACGCCGGTGAACGCCGTGTTCGGCTTCACCAACATGCTGGCCAAGCTGCTGCGCGAGCATGTCGGCACCCACATCGCGGTGATCTTCGATGCCGGCCGCGTCACGTTCCGCAACCGGCTCTATGACGCCTACAAGGCGCACCGTCCGCCGCCGCCTGAGGAGCTGATCCCGCAATTCTCGCTGATCCGCGAGGCGACCGAGGCATTCTGCGTCCCCGCCATCGAGCTCGCCGATTGGGAGGCCGACGACCTGATCGCCGCCTACGCCGTTGCCGCGGAACAACTGGGCGGTCAGGTGACGATCGTGTCCTCCGACAAGGACCTGATGCAGCTCATCCGGCCCGGGGTGGAAATGCTGGACCCGATCAAGCAGAAACCGATCGGTCCCGCCGAGGTGATGGAAAAATTCGGCGTCACCCCCGACAAGATGGTGGAAGTACAAGCGCTGATCGGCGATTCGGTCGACAATGTGCCTGGCGTGCCGGGCATCGGGCCGAAGGGCGCGGCGCAGCTCATCAACGAATTCGGCGACCTGGAGACGGTGCTGGCGGCGGCGCCGGCGATGAAGGCGTCGAAGCGGCGCGACGCGCTGATAGAGCATGCGGCGAAGGCACGGATTTCGCGCGAACTGGTAATGCTGCGGGCGGATGCGCCGCTGCCGCAGCCGGTCGACAAACTGCTCGCCTGCGAGCCGGACAGGCCGAAGCTCGCGGCCTGGCTGCGCGTGCAGGGTTTTCGCAGCGTTGCCACGCGGCTGGGGCTGGAGGAGGCGCCGGCGGCCGGCCGCGCCGTGGAAGCCGGCCCGCGGCCGATGCAGGTGGCGCTGCCGCTGCCCGCCGCGGAACGTCCCGCACCGGAACCGGGCGCGGCGGAGCCATTCGGCCCGTATCTGACCATCACCACGGAAGCGGGGTTGCGGGAGTTCCTGGCGGAGACGCAATCCTGCGGCTTTCTGGCAATCGACACCGAAACCGATGGCCTCGATCCGTTGCGCGCCGGGCTGGTCGGGATGTCGTTCGCGGTAGCCGCGGGGCGTGCCGCGTATCTGCCGCTGCGGCACGAGGGGCTGGAAGCGCAGATGCCGGTGGAGACGGCGATCGCCGTGCTCGATCCGCTACTGAGCGATCCTTGCGTGCTGAAAATCTTCCACCACGCCAAGTTCGACATGCTGGTGCTGCGGCGTGCCGGATTTGCCCAGGGGATTCCGCATCCGGCGCCGTATGACGACACCATGCTGATCTCCTACGCGCAGGAAGCCGGGCTGCATCCGCATGGCTTGGACGAACTGGCGCAACTGCATCTCGGCCACACGCCGATCAGCTACGACCAGGTCACCGGCACCGGACGAAATCGCATCCCGTTCGCGCAGGTGCCGATCGATCGCGCCACCGCCTATGCCGCCGAGGACGCCGACGTGGCGCTGCGCCTCTGGCAGGCGCTCCGCCCGCGGCTGCGCTTCAACAAATCGCTGGCACTGTACGAACAAATCGAGCGCCGCCTGACCGGCGTGCTGATGGAAATGGAGAGCGCCGGCATCAAGGTGGACGCCGACGATTTGCGCCGGATGTCCACGGATTTCGAGCAACGCATGGCGGTGATGGAGAAAGACTGCCATCGCCTCGCGGGGTTCGAATTCAACGTCGGCAGTCCCAAGCAGCTCGGCGAAGTGTTGTTCGACCGGATGGGTCTGCCCGGCGGGCGCCGGATGAAAACCGGCGCATGGGGCACCGATTCGTCCGTGTTGCAGGCGTTGGCGGATCAGGGGCTGGAACTGCCGGCGAAAATCCTCGACTGGCGGCAGTTGCAGAAACTGAAATCGACCTACGCCGACTCGCTGGTGGAAGAGATCAATCCTGAGACCGGCCGCGTGCATACCAGCTTCGCGCAGGCCATCGCGTCGACCGGACGGTTGTCGTCGAACGATCCGAATTTGCAGAACATCCCGATCCGCACGGAAGAAGGCAGCCGCATCCGCCACGCCTTCATCGCCGAGCCTGGCCATGTCCTGGTGAGCTGCGATTATTCCCAGATCGAGCTGCGCCTGCTGGCACACGCCGCCGAGATTCCGGCGCTGCGCGAAAGCTTTGCCCGCGGCGAGGACATCCATGCGCGCACTGCGTCGGAAGTGTTCGGCCTGCCGATGGAAGGCATGGACCCGATGACGCGGCGGCGTGCCAAGGCGATCAATTTCGGCATCATCTACGGTATCAGCGGCTTCGGGCTGGCACGGCAACTCGGTATCGCTCCGGGCGAGGCGCGCGGCTTCATCGACCGCTACTTCGAGCGCTATCCCGGCATCCGCACCTACATGGAACGCACCAAGGAGGAAGCGCGCATCAACGGCTTCGTGGTGACGCCGTTCGGACGGCGTTGCTGGGTGCCCGGCATCGCCGACAAGAACCCCGCGCGCCGCGGCTATGCCGAACGGCAGGCGATCAACGCGCCGTTGCAGGGGGGGGCGGCGGACATCATCAAGCGGGCGATGATCCATCTGCCCGCAGCTCTGCATACCGCTGGCCTGCGGGGGAAGATGCTGCTGCAGGTGCACGACGAACTGCTGTTCGAGGCGCCGGAGGACGAGGCGGCGGAACTCGCCGCGGTCGCGCGTCGCGTGATGGAAAGCGCGGCGACGCTGGCGGTGCCTCTGGTGGTTGAAACGGGGCAAGGGAGGACCTGGGCCGAGGCGCATTGAAAGACGTGGGAACCGATCCCGCCGTCGCGCCACGCCCACGCATGCGCCGGCATCGCGCGCCGGGCAGGCTGCTGCCCTGGTTGCCGCTGCTGCTGGCCGGCTGCATTCATCAAATCAGCGAAACGCTCCAGTCGGGCGAGATCTCCGGTTTGTCCGGCGACAGCGGCCGCTGGGCCGGGCCGGTGGTTCCAGCCGATGCAAATTGCGGCCCCCGCACAACGGGGTTGATGTCGTTAGGCGGACGGGCGTTTTCGTTCGACCCGTTTGGCAGCATCACCGCCATCCAGGGCACTGTCGATCAGGGCCGGCTGGAGGGAACGGCAGCCAGGACCGTGTCCGGTCAGAACAGCATCACCATGCGATTTACGGGGACGATCGATCATCGCGCCAACGGGCCGCCGGTGATTGAGGGTACCGTCACCTCTGGGCGATGCACCTGGGCGGTCTCGCTTCGGCGTCAATGAAGCCGCCGGTTCAGCACTGACACTGGCGGTTCAGCCTTCATGCCGCCAGTTCGGCGCTAACGCCGCGGGTTCGGCACTAACGCCGCCGGTTTACCGCCAATGCCAACGCCGGCCGGCGGCTGTCAGCTTCGCCACGCGCAAGCCGCACCACGCGATTCCTGCCGCCGCGATGATCCGGACCCGCTGCTCGCAGTCCAGTGAGGCAGATCGATCTCGTCTTCGTTATGCGGCGTATTTCCCATGTCAGGGGTAAATGACCGGCGCCGATTGCCGTATCGAACCAGCGGCGCCACGGCTTGGAGCAGGCCATCACGGTCACGCTTTTAGTAATTGCGAATAACGGCGGCGGTCACATCCGCCGCAAATCTGGCAAAAGCCAAACAACGGAGGAAACTGTGACCATTATCGCCCGCCGTCCCCTGCTCGCCGCCAGCGGCGCCGGCCTGTTGTCCGCCGCGCTGCCCCGAGCCTCGCGCGCCGCGCCGGCCAAAAAGCTGAAGATCGCGCTCTCCAACTCCTATATCGGCAACAAGTGGCGCATCGAGATGGAGAACCTGTTCAAGGCCGCGCTGCAAATGGAGCCGTACAAATCCCAGGTCGAGGGCACCTGGTTCAACTCCGGCAACAACGTCAGCCAGGAGAGCCAGCAGATCACCGGCCTGATCGGCGAACGCGTCGATGCGATCCTGGTCGATGCCGCCTCTCCCACCGGACTCAACGGCATCATCCACCAGGCCACGTCACGCGGCATCCTTGTCGTCTCCTACGACAACGTCGTCACCGCGCCGACCGCCATCAAGGTCAACACCGACCAGTTCGCGTTTGGCAAAAAGCTCGCCGACTTCCTGGTGCAGAAGCTGAACGGCAAGGGCAATGTCATCATGGTGACCGGCGTCGCCGGCACCTTCGTCGACCAGCAGCGCAACGCCGGCGCGGATTCGGTGTGGAAGGCGAATCCCGGCATCAAGGTGGTGAACCGCTACACCGGCATGTGGGACTCCGCCACCGCCGAGCGCAACACTGCCTCGATCCTCCCCAGCCTGCCGAAGATCGACGGCATCTGGTGCCAGGGCGGCACCGACGGCGTGCTGAAGGCGTTCATCGCCGCCAAGCGCACGCCGCTGCCGCCTACCGCCGGCGAGGCGGAGAACGGCTTTCGCAAATTCATGACCGGCGAGGGCTATATGGGCCAGAAGGTCGACGGCCTGTCGATCGGCCAGCCGCCCTATCTGGTGCTGGTGTCGCTGGAACTGGCGCGCGGCATCCTGCAGAAGTCCTATCCGAAGCAGGATGTCACCATCCCGTTCCCATTCGTCACCAGCGAAACGGTCAAGGATGGCGAGACCGTGTTTCCGAAACTGCCGGACAGCTTCTTCGCCGATTTCACCGACAGCGGCCCGGATGCGACCGTGAAGATCTGTGTCGACGCCGCGCTGAACGGCACGCCATGCCAAGGCACGCTGGACGTGCGCCTGCCGAAAGCATGAGGTGGTGGCGTCGATTTCGCATCATGCCCGGGCCTGACTCGGCCGTCAGCGCGCCGGCGGCAGGGGCCGGACCGGGTCGCCCGGTCAGCCCAGGCGGGCCGGGTCAAGCCCGGCCATGACGGAGGCGGCGCTTCGCGGCATGGACGCCTCCGCATCTCCACCGGACCAGGCCACCGCCGTCGCCGCGATCAAGGTCAGCAAATCGTTCGGCGGCGTGCGGGCGTTGCGCACCGCATCGTTCGCCGCGCGTGCCGGCGAGGTGCACGCGCTGGTCGGTGAGAACGGCGCCGGCAAGTCCACCCTGATCAAGCTGCTGGGCGGGCGCCTGCCGCCCGACTCCGGCACCATCGAGCGCGCCGGCCAGCCGTTGCGGCTCGCAGGCCCGGCCGACGCCGCCGCGCATGGCATCGGCACCGTCTTCCAGGAATTGACCCTGCTCCCCTGGCTGACCGTCGCCGAGAACCTGCTGATCGGCCGTGAGCCGCGCTCCGGCCTCGGCCTGATCCGCCGCGCCAGGCTCGCGCCCCAGGCCGAGGCGATGCTCGCCGGTCTGGGCATCCACCACATCGATCCCCGCGCGCTCGCCGCCGACATCTCGCTCGCCGAACGCCAGATCATCGAGATCGTCCGCGTCCTGATCCGGCAGCCGCGCGTGCTGCTGCTGGACGAACCCACCTCCTCGCTGGTGGAACGCGAAGTGGAATGGTTGTTCGCCCGAATTCGCGAACTTGCCGCCCAAGGCAGCGCGGTGGTGTTCACCTCGCATCGCTGGAAGGAGATCGCCTCGATTGCCGGCCGCATCACCATCTTCCGCAATGGCGCCGAGGTCGGCACCTTCACCGGCATCGACGAGGCCGAGGCCATCACCTTGATGACCGGCCAGCATGTCGCAACGCTGTATCCCGCCCGCGCGCCGATTCCCAGCGGCGCAAGCCCGGCGCTGGAACTAACCGACGCCAGCGTCAATGGCGGCGCCCGCATCAGCCTGGCCCTGGCCGCGGGGGAAATCCTCGGCGTCGGCGGCCTCGCGGGCCAGGGCCATCGCGAGTTGTTCCTTGGCCTGTTCGGCGCGCCGCCGCTGCGCCATGGCAGCATCCGGATCGGCGGCAAGCCGGCGCGTATCGCTAGTCCCGCCGATGCGATCCATGCCAGCCTCGGCATCGCCCTGGTGCCGGAGGACCGCAAGTCCGAAGGCCTGCTGCTGCCCTTGCCGGTGCGCGACAACCTGACGCTGCCGATCCTGTCGCACCTGTCGCGCCTTGGTGTCATTCGCGGTGCCGTCGAGCGGCGGATGAGCAGGGAGATGATTCAACGTTTGGGGATCAGGACGCCGAGTGCCGCACAGCCGGTGGGTGCGCTGTCCGGCGGCAATCAGCAGAAGGTGCTGGTCGGCCGCTGGTTGCTTGCCGAATCCCGGATCCTGTTGCTGTATGACGTGACGCGCGGCGTCGACATCGCGACCAAGCACGAAATCTACGAACTGATGATGCGCCTCGCCGCCGAAGGCAAGGCGATCCTGTTCTATTCCTCCGACACCGAGGAACTCGCGCAGCTCTGTCATCGTGTCCTGGTGCTACGCGACGGCCGTATCGCCGCCGAACTGACGCCGCCCGCGCTGACCGCCGAGGCGATCGTTGCCGCTGCCCTCCATGATGCGGATAGCGACAACGCGGCGATACGCGGCGCCACAGGCGATGACGCAGCCCGCGGCGCGGCTGGCGATAACGAGGCGCGCGACGCGGTTCACGATGAGGCCACCCGCGGGGCGGTTGGCGGCAACATCACGGCACGCGGCGCGGACGGCGGCGGCACCATGCGCGGCGCAGGCGGCGACAGCGTCGCGATGCGCGGCGCCAGAACACGAGGCACGCATGCCGAGTGACCTTGCCATCCGGCCCCACGCCGGTCCCGCAGCGGCGCGCTGCCGCCCACCCATCGCACACGCGCTGGGCCAGAATGCCGGCCTGATCCTGGCCGCCGTGATTCTGCTGCTGTGCATCGCCGGCTTCGCCGCAATGTTCTGGCTCCAGCAGCAACGGTTGCCGGGGAACTTCGAAATCACCTCCACGGTCAACAACACCATGCCGCTGGCCTTGGCGGCCGTCGGCCAATCGATTGTGGTGCTGACACGCGGCATCGACCTGTCGGTCGGCGGCGTGATCGATCTGACCAATGCGCTCGCCGCGATCTGGCTGACCGGCAGCGTGCTGCACATGGCCGGCGTTTCGGTGCTGATCGTGCTAATCGGCGCGGTCGCGGGATTGTTCAACGGCTTGCTTGTCGGCCTCGGCCGGCTGCAGCCGATCGTGGTGACGCTGGCGACGCTGTCGATTTTCCAGGGACTGGCGATCCGGGTGCTGCCGCAACCCGGCGGCGCGGTGCCGCCCGGCTATACCGATGTCCTGGTCAACCCGAATCAGCCGACGGCCCTCGTCTTCCTGGTCATCGCGGTTGCCGGCTGGATGGCGTTACGGCGGTCCCGGCTTGGCGTCGGCATCTTCGCCATCGGCAACGACGAATCCTCCGCGGTGGCGCTCGGCGTGAACGCGATGCGTACCAAGATCGCCGCGTACATGATCGGCGGTGCCTTGTACGCACTGGCGGGCTTGTTTCTGGCCGCCAACGCCACGGCAGGCGATGCCACCACCGGTGACGGCTATACGCTGAGTTCGATCGTGGCGGTCGTGCTGGGCGGGGTGAACCTGTTCGGCGGGCGTGGCAGCGCGGTAGGGGCGATCTGTGGCGCGTTCATCACAACGATGATCGTTAACATCCTGTTCTTCTCGCACATCAACCCGCTGTACCAATCGTTCTACGAAGGGTTGTTCCTGGTCATTGCCGTGGTGTTCGGCGCGCTGATCGGGCGGCTGGTAAGGGGCCGTCGATGACCCGCCTGCTGCCATCCGTCAACGCGCTGCGCGTGCTCGCAGCCTATGGCGCCGCGGTGCTGCTGTTCGTCATCGGCGAATGGGTGCATCCCGGCTTCGCCAGCTTCGGCAGCGTGACGTCGATCCTGCTGGTCGCATCCTTCGTCGGACTGGTTGCTGCGGGGCAGTGCTTCGTCATCCTGATCGGCGGCATCGACCTTTCGGTGCCATGGGTGCTGAACGCTGCCGCGATCCTGCTGGTGACGACATCGCTGGGCGAGGACGGCCGGGCACTCTATGCGGTTGCGGCGACGCTCGGCATGGGCGCGCTGGCCGGCCTGGCGAACGGTATCGGCGTGGTGTGGTTCGGCGTGCCGGCGGTTGTGATGACGTTGGCAATGAACGGCATCATCGAGGGCCTCGCGCTGGGACTCAGCGGCGGCATGACGTGCTCCACCTGTGCGTCCTATGCGCCGCCGGTGATTGCCGCGGCGGTGCACGACGTGTGGCTGGGCATCCCGGCCGCGCTGTGGCTGTGGCTGGCGGTCATCGCCGTGGTGTCGTTCGTGCTGAGCCTGACGCGGTTCGGCCGCGTCACCTACGCGATCGGCAATAACGCACGTGCCGCGTATCTGGCCGGCATCAACGTCAACCTGACCACCGTGGGGCTGTACGCGCTGAGCGGCCTGTTCTCCGCCATGGCCGGCATACTGCTGGTGGGGTTCGGCGGCCAGGCCTCGCTCGGCATGGGCACGCCGTACCTGTTCCAGTCGATCGCCGCGGTGGTGATCGGCGGCGTCAGCATCCTGGGCGGCAGCGGCAGCTATCTGGGCGCCGCAGCCGGCGCTGCCAGCCTGACCGCACTGGTGAGCGTACTGCTGGCACTGAACATGCCGGACTACGGCCGCAGCATCATCTATGGCGTGGTGATCCTGGCGCTGTTGCTGCTGTACGGGCGCGAGCAACGGGAGTAGCGCGGCGGCAGACAGGGCATGAAATTCCGTGGCCGAGCGGTCACCGCCCGACTTCGCCCGCGGCCGGTTCCCGCCGGCGATCCCTCATCGATCCGGCAACCAGAGACCTCAGCGCCGCCTCGGCTCGCACGTGGTGAGCGAAAACGATATGCCATAGGTTCTGGCTCCCACGCGGAAGGACGGTCAGGATGGACGGGAATGGCGAGCTTTGGACACTCACGGCCACCGGCGCGGGCCGGCTGATCCGGTCAGGCAAATTGCGTTCGGCCGACCTGACGGAGGCCCTGCTTGCCCGAATCACGGAGCGGGAACCGGCCGTCCGGGCCTTCACGCATTTCGACGCGGACTACGCCCGCAAATCGGCCGCTTCGGCGCCTCCCGGGCCGCTGCACGGACTGCCCGTCGGCATCAAGGACGTGTTGGACACCGCGGACATGCCATCGGAGTACGGCTCGCCGATCTGGCAGGGCTGGCGGCCGAAGGCCGACGCCGCCGCGGTCGCCTGGGCACGGGGAGCGGGGGCCGTGTTCTACGGGAAGACCGTCACCACCGAGTTCGCCACCCGTAAGCCGGGCCCGACCGCCAATCCCGCGAACATGGCGCACACGCCCGGCGGCAGCAGCAGCGGGTCGGCGGCGGGCGTCGCCGCGGGATTCTTCCCGTTCGCCTATGGGACGCAGACGGCGGGCAGCGTGATCCGGCCGGCGGCGTTCTGCGGCGTGGTCGGCTACAAGCCCACCTTCGGGCTGATCTCGCGCATCGGCATGAAGGTGATGTCGGACAGCCTCGATACGGTCGGCGTGATTGCCCGCTCGGTGGCCGACTGCGCACTGTTGGCGGGCGCGGTATCGGGGCGGGACCTGGGCGATCCGGAAAAGCGCGCCGACCGTGCACCGCGGGTGGGCGTCTGCCGCTCCCCGACCTGGGACCTGGCCGGGCCGGAGACGCCGCCATTGCTCGACCGCATGGCGGAGCTACTGGGCCGCGCCGGCGCAACGGTCGCACCGCGCGCGTTGCCGCCGCCGTTCGATGCGCTGGTGCAAGCGCATCCGGTGGTGATGAACGGCGAAAGCGCCCGCGCGTTGGGCTGGGAACTGGCGAACGCGCGTGACGGCATCAGCGAGGGGCTGCGGGAACGGCTCGACTGGGGGCTGTCGCGGAGCGAGGCGGAACGCGATGAGGCCGCGGCGGTGTTCGCGCGCACCCGCGCGGCATTTCCCGCGGCGATGGAGGGACTGGACATCCTGCTCACTCCTTCGGCGCCGGGCGAGGCGCCAAAGGGCCTGGAATGGACCGGCGACCCGGCGTTCAATTTCATCTGGACCAGCCTGGGCGTTCCCTGCGTGACGGTGCCCGCGGGAGCAGGCCCGAACGGATTGCCGTTGGGGATCCAGGTGGTCGGGCGCGCCGGCGAGGATCGGGCAGTGCTGGCCTGGGCGCAGTGGGTGGCGGCCGCGATCGGATGACATGGCACACGCGTCCGCAAGCGCGTTGACAGCATTGCGGCGGCGTCCGGTAATCCGAGGCAGCATGTCACGGACCGCCCTATGAACGTCGTTACCCGCACGGATCCCGTCGCCCGGGCCCGCGATCTCGCCGCGCCGATCGCCGCCGCCGCCGGCACCATCGAACGCACGCAGGAGATTCCCGAGCCGCTGCTGTCCGAGCTGCACGCGGCCCGCCTGTGGCGCATGTTCCTGCCGCGCGCGGTGGATGGCGACGAGGTCGAACCCTGGGTGTATCTGCGCGCCATCGAGGAGATCAGCCGGCACGACGGTTCCGTCGGCTGGAACGTGTTCGTCGGGAACAGTGCGGCGCTGATCGCGCCGTTCCTGGATCAGGAGACCATGCATACGATTTTCGGCGATCCGCGCGCGGTTGTCGCCTGGGGTCCGCCAAATGCGTGCCAGGCGCGCGCGGTGCCCGGCGGTTACCGCATCGGCGGCGAGTGGGGCTTTGCCAGCGGTTGCCGCCAGGCCACCTGGATGGGCGTGCATGCCCAGGTGGTTGATGCCGGCGGCGCGCTGCGCCGCAACGCTGCCGGCCGTCCCACCATCCGGACACTTCTGTTCCCGGCCGAGCATGCCGAGCATGTCGCGAACTGGCAGACCATCGGCATGCGCGGCACCGCCTCGGAAGGCTATCGCCTGCACGATCTGTTCATTCCCGAAGCGTTCAGTTCGACGCGCGAGGACCCGGCGCTACGGCGGCTTCCCGGCAAGCTGTACGCGTTTCCGCAGCAGACATTGTATCCGGTCGGCGTGGCCGGCGTCGCGTTCGGCATCGCCCGTGCCATGCTGGAGGCGTTCGTCGAACTGGCAACCCGCAAGTCGCCGCGTGGGCTGGGGCGGCTGGCGGACAATGCGGTGGTGCAGGGGAATATCGCGCGCATGCAGGCGCGGCTGGATGCGGGCCGGGCGTATCTGACCGAAACGCTGTCGGATCTTTGGGCGGCGGCCGATGATGTGGGGGCGATCGATATTCCGTCGCGGGCGCGCGTGCGGCTGGCCTGCGCGCATGCCATCCACGAGGCGATCGCGGTCGCGGACTTCACCTACAAGGCGGCGGGCGTGGACGCGATCTTCGCCGGCACGCCGTTCGAGCGCCGGTTCCGCGACATGCACACGCTGTCGCAGCAGATCCAGTCGCGGGATGCGCATTTCGAGGCAGCGGGGCGGATCTTGCTGGGGATCCAGCCGGAGGGGACGTTCTTTTAAGCCGGTGGCGTGCCTTTCTCTGTCGTTCTGATCGTGGCTGCTGGCGCCGAAACAGGCGATCGACCGTTGAGCTTTGATTGCTGGCTGCACGGGCATGCGTTCGCGGCTCGTCCCGCGGTGCCCGTGCGTTACGCATTTTTTCATTTTCATCGCGGAGAAAGCGTGGAGAGCACGGTGTTCACGGAGGGGATTGTTATGCTTCTGGCGGAGCAATTGACCGATCGCGTTATTGGACTGGCCATCGAGGTGCACCGGCATACCGGTCCCTGCCCGATGGTATCGGTATATCAGCAATGCATCAGCCACGAGTTGCGAGAAGCAGGGATTACCTTCGCGCGGCCGGTTCCGATCCCGGTGATGTACAAGGGTTCGTCCATCGGCGAGGGGTTCAAGGCAGACATTGTCGTCGCCAATGCGCTGATCCTCGAGCTCAAAGCGGTTGCGGCGATCCTGCCTATCCATGAAGTACAACTGCGTACTTACTTGCGAATGAGTGGCATCCGGGTTGGCTTGCTATTGAATTTCAACGTACCACGCCTGGTGGATGGCCTCCGCCGGTTCGTGGTGTAGCCTCCGCCGACGCGGTGCGCACTACTCCGTGGTCACCGTGTTCTCCGCACTGTCTCCGTGCTGAAAAAATCCGCCGCGGACTGCCCCAGTCGGCCGGGGGTGGCTGCGAAGCCTGCCGGAACCGCCGCCTGCCAAATTCGCAACCAGCGTTTCGACGGCCAGCGCGCGACCCAGGCGATTGACGCCGTCCTACCGCCCGGTATCGTCATCCAACGCCCGCGTCAGGAGCCGCCGCCATGCCCGAACTGAAGCCGATGACAGTGATATACCCGGTGATGCCTGCGAAGGACGAAGCCGAGCGCGCCGCGTTGCGCCCGATCGGCCGCAATCGCCAGCTTTATCAGAACGCCATCCACGGCGCGTCCGACATCGTGCGCGCCGCCGACGAAATGGGCCTGTGGGGCGTCGCCACCATCGAGCATCATTTCTGGTCGGAAGGTTACGAAGTCGCCCCCGCTCCGAGCGCGATCCAGGCCTATTGGGCGGCGATCACCAGGCGGATCAATGTCGGCGTGATCGGCTATGTGATGGCGACGCACAATCCGATCCGCGTGGCGGAAGAAACCGCGGTGATCAACCAGCTCGCGCAGGGGCGCAGCTTTGTGGGGCTGGCGCGCGGCTATCAGTCGCGCTGGACCAACGTGATCGGCCAGCATTTCGGCGCCCGCGCCACCAAGTCGCCGACCGCGGCGCTCTATAACGTGCAGACCACGCTGGCGGGGTTCTCGCAGGAGACCACCGGCAAGAAGGACCTCGACGACGATGCGAAGAACCGCCGCATCTTCGAAGACCATGTCGAGATCATGCTGAAGGCGTGGACGCAGGAAAGCTTCGACCACAAGAGCGACAACTGGCAGATTCCCTACCCCTACGACACCGGCGTGGATGATTGGCCGCTGGCGCGCGCCGGCGTCACGCAGCGCCTGGGCGCGCCGGGCGAGGTGGACGCCGAAGGCCACACGCGCCGCGTCGCGGTGTGCCCCGCGCCATGGACGCAGCCGCATCCGCCGGTGTTCGTCTCCGGCAGCGGCAGCCCCGACACCATCGCGTTTTGCGGCCAGCACGGCTTCGTGCCGACGTATTTCACCAACATCCAGTCGGCCGGCCCGCTGGCGGAGCACTTCCGCAAGGCCGCCGCGGCGTCGGGGCGTTCGTTCCTGGCGGGCGAGAACCAGTGCATGGTGCGCTGGATCCAGATCGGCAAGACGCGCGAGGACGCGCTGCGGCGGATTCGCGAATACGACCTGGACATCTGGAAGAATTTCTACGCCGCGATGGGCCGCCGCAAGATCGAGAACGACGACTATTTCGGCTCGCTGGTGAGTTCCGGATTGTTCGTATTCGGCTCGCTGGAGGAAGTGCGGCACGAACTGCTGCAGCAGTGGCGGGTGTTTCCTGCGGAATACATCACCCTGATCAATCACTATGCTCAGACGCCGAAAGAGGTGGTGATCGAGACGCTGGACACGTTCCAGCGCCACATCAAGCCGGCGCTGGACGAAGTGATCCACAACGCCTCCCGGCAGGCCGCGGAATAGACCCACAAAAACCTCGCCCACGACCAGCGAAAACCTGGCCCGCGAACAGTGAAAACCTCGCCCGCGAAGCGGGAGAGGTCGAGATGCGAAGCATCGAGGGTGAGGGTGATCGGGTCGGTACACGTCGCTTCTCCGTGCCGCCAAACCACGAAGCGCTTCACCCGCAGCGCGTTGTCCGTTGCACCTCGCCCACTGGCGCCTCGCCCGCGGCGCGTTACCGCCGGCGCATCACCTCCGGCGCGCCACCCGCTGCACGCCGCCCGCAGCGCTCCACCCCCACCGCTCTATCCCCGCCACACCTCCCCCGGTACGCTACCAACGATCCGTCCCGCTCCTGAGGGCACGACATCAGTCGAATGACCCCCACCGCCGCCACGCTCGCATTCCTGCTCGCGCTGATGTCCGTTCCAACGCCGGCGGCGGCCCGGCGCGTCGTATCGCTCAACCTGTGCAGCGACCAGATGCTGGTGCTGCTGGCGCCAGAGCAGGTCGCCGCGCTGTCGCCGCTTGCGCGGGACCCCGCATTGTCGTTCGTCGCGGCCCTGGCCGCCCGGCTGCCGGTTGTCCGGGCATCCGCCGAGGCGGTGTTGCGCCTGCATCCCGACCTGGTTCTTGCCGGCCGCTATGGCGCCCAGACAACCGTCGCCCTGCTTGAGCAAGAGGGGCTGCCGGTCTGGCGGCTGGACATGCCGCAGGATTTCGCCGCGATCCGGCAGCAGACCGTTCAACTTGCCGCACGCCTGGGTGTGCCGGCCCGCGGCGCGGCATTGGTTGCGGCGATGGACGCGACATTGCACGCGCTGATCCCACCCGCGCGCCGCGTCATCGCACTGGCATGGCAGCCGCGCGGCTATACCGCGGCGCCGGGCACCCTGATGGACGCGGTGCTGCGGGCGGCCGGCCTCGTCGACCTCGGCAACGGCCGGCGCATCGGGCTGGAGGCACTGTTGCGCCATCCGCCTGATCTGCTGGTCGTGCCGCAGGCGATGGGCGATCCGTCGCTTGCGGGGGAACTGCTGGACAGCCCGGCCGCCGGCTCCATTCCGCGGCGGGCGCTGCCGATGCCGCTCACCATCTGCGCGGGCCCCTTTACCGCGCAGGCCGTAGCCTTGCTCGCGCAATGATCCCGTGCGATCGGGCGGCGGCCGACGCGGACATTGTCCCGGCGTCACGCGCCGTCGCCGGCCTCACGGCGCTGGTCGTCGTCCTGCTGCTGCTATCACTGCTGGTCGGGGACGGCACTCTGGCGCTGCCCGACCGGCTGATCCTGATGCAAATCCGCTTGCCTCGCAGCTTGCTGGCGGCGTTGGTTGGCGGTGGCCTGGGGGTTTCCGGGGCCGTGCTGCAAGGAGCCTTGCGCAATCCGCTCGCCGATCCGGGGTTGCTGGGCATCACGGGGACGGCCGGATTGGGGGCTGCGATCGTGTTTTACTGGGGTCTGGCCGTTCATTTCGCGCCGGCGCTGCCATTGGGAGGACTTGCCGGTGCCGCGGTGGGCGCCGCCGTTCTGCTCGCCTTCGCCGGCCATGCACCCAGCGGGACATCGCTGATCCTCGCCGGCATCGCGCTATCGGCGCTTGCCGCCGCGCTGCTGGCACTGGCCCTGAGCCTGGCGCCGAACCCGTTCGCTCTGGCGGAGATAACTTTCTGGTTGCTCGGCGGCGTCAACGACCGGTCGCTGACTCATGTCGCGTTGGCGGCGCCGCCCATCCTGCTCGGCGTCATGGTTCTGCTGCGCCTGGGTCCCGGTCTCGATGCACTCAGCCTGGGCGAGGATACCGCTGCCAGCCTGGGCGTCCCCGTGGCCCGGACGCTTCGCCTGGCCGCCGCCGGAACCGCGCTCGCGGCGGGTGGCGGCGCAGCGGTGGCAGGCGGCATCGGCTTTGTCGGGCTGGTGGTGCCGCACCTGTTGCGTCCGCTGCTGGGCCAGCGGCCGTCGGCACTCCTGCCGGCGTCGGTGCTGGCGGGCGCGGCGCTGCTGTTGGCCGCGGATCTGCTGGTGCGGCTGGCGCCGCTGATCCTGCCACTTTCGCAGCCGCTGCCGCTCGGCGTGCTGACCGCGTTGCTGGGTGCGCCGTTCATGGTGGCCATCGCCCGCAGGATGCCTGTCCCGTGAAGCCGCGTTGGTTCGGGGCAAGCGGGAGCGCGGGGCCGGACCATGCCGAGCCGGGCGGAGCCGTCGTGCCAGGGCGCGGATCGGATCAGCCGCGACGACGGCCGAAGTCGTCCGGTGGACCCGAGTACCGGCATGGCGATCCCGGCCGCGGTCCGCGCGAGGCCATCGAGCGTCCAGCGCGCGAGATTTCGTTCACGTCCCCCTGCATCCTGGTCGGCGGCCGACCGGTTCTGCGCGACATCGCGCTGACGCTTCGCCCCGACGAGCTGTTGGCCGTCTGCGGCCCGAACGGCGCTGGCAAGACCACACTGCTGCGCGGCTTGGCCGGCCTGCTGCCCGGGACGCCGCCGCGCGATCCACGGCGTGTCGCCTACCTGCCGCAGAATGCCCGCTGCGCCTGGGCGCTGACCGTAGGTCAGGTCGCGGCGCTCGGCCGCATTCCGCATCGCGACTCGGCCGGGGCCCCGGTAACACGCGCGTTGCAGAGCTGCGGTATCCTGCCGTTGCGCGACCGGCGCGTCGACCGCATTTCAGGGGGCGAGGCCCGCCGCGCCATGCTGGCTCGCGCCTTTGCCACGGAGCCCGAGTTGTTGCTGCTGGACGAGCCAACCGCCGACCTGGATCCAGCTACAGCGCAGGCAATCATGCGCGTCCTGCGGCAGACCGCGGAGAGTGGACGCGCCGTTGTCGTGGTCCAGCACGCGGTCGATCTGGCGCTCCGCTACGCCCATCGCATCGTCGTGCTGCAGGCCGGCCGCATTGCCGCCGACCTGCCGGCCCGCGAGGCCCTGCCCGCGCTGGCGAGCGCATTTGGCCTTCCTTTCGGCGTCGATCCCGAACCACGCCTGCTGCCGCACGATGAACGCGACACTCCGTCCTGAACCGCGCCTTCAGGCGGAGCCGAATCCTGGCGTCGAGGCGGAGCCGAAGCCGCGCCTCCAGGCGGATCCGAAGCCGCAGCCGGCGCGGATGCAATCGTGGATTGGCGTCGCGATTCTGCTGTCACTGGGGCTGCACGCGGCACTGATCGGGCTGGGGGTGCTTTGGGCACGCCAACGTGTGCCTGTCGCCTTAGTGCCGCTGGAGATCCCCGCGACGGTGCAGCTCGAAATGTCGCCGCCCGGCGGGGCGACTCCTCCCGCCGCGACGCCGCAGCCGCCAACGCCGCCGTCACCGCAGGCGTCCAGGCCCGCCACAGAGGCTGCCAAGCCTGCCGCCTCGGCTGCCAAGCCCGCGCCCGCGAAATCCAATACGACGGACGCAGCAGCAAAAGCACCGCTGCCGCCAGAAACGGCGAAAGACGGTGTCGCCGCAGCGGAGGCTCCCGAGGCCACGCCCACAGCGACGCCAGTTACCGCCGCGACGCCGAACGCTGCAGCAACAGCCGCTGCCGAGGCAAAGCCACCCGCCCCAACGTCGCCCCCGCCTGCCAGGCAGGCCGCGGTGTCGGGTGACAGCAAGCTATCGTTCGATTTCGCCTCGGTGGAAAGCGATACCAATGCGCTGGTGACCGGCGACCTGATGGTGCCAGCCAGCCCAGATCGGAAGTATCACAACCGCAAGCCGAGCTATCCGCTGGATGCCGCCTGGCGCGGCGAGCATGGCATGGTCGTGCTTCTGATCCATGTCTCGCCCGAGGGGTTGGTCAGCGGCGTGGACGTGCTGCGGAGTTCAGGCTTTTCCGCCCTGGATCATGCCGCGGAAGACGCCGTGGTGACCTGGCATTTTCTGCCGTCGGTCAAGGACGGGCGCCCGGTGCCGGCAGATGTGCCCATGCGGTTCGAATTCGAGCTGGACTAAAAGCTTGAACGCACTGTCAGTGACAGCGCGAGGCACGCGATCCGTGTCATAGCGCGAAGCGTCGCGACGAAGCGATCTCGTTCGGAGACGCGACCGCGAACAGTGAATATTGTACAGGCACGTCTGAGCCGCCCCCTCCCTTGCCCTCGGTCCCCATCACGACCCAACGTCGACAAAGGAGGGGTAAGCGTCAGTCCTTTTGGCCTTGCACTGTCACCCGATCGAAATCCGCCGCGACTGCGCCTCCTTTGCTTTCGGCAGCGTCAAGGTCAGCACGCCATCATCGAGTTGCGCGCTGATGTGCTCTTGATCGATCTTGTTCGACAGTGTGAAGGACCGGGTGTAGTGGCCGACGTTGTACTCGGTGTAGAGCGGCTCCATGCCGTCGTACTTGGCGAAATCGATCCGCCCGTCGACGCGCAGCACATCGTTCTCCAGCGACACGTCGAGGTTCTGCTTCTCGACGCCGGCAATCTCCATCACCAGGGTCAACGCATCGTCGGTCTCGAAGATGTCCGCATAGGGCACGTAGTAGCGGCCGGGCACCGTCTTCTCTCCCTTGCCCACCAACTCCTGCTTCTCGCGTACTGCCAGTTCCTGAGCGTTTGACATCGTATCCTCCATCGCCCTGTCCATATCACGCCACCTGGATCGACCGCGGCTTGTCTTGCTCCGCCCGCGGCAGGAACAAAGCCAGGATGCCATCGCGGTATTCGGCCTTGACGCCATTCGGGTCGATCTGCACCGGCAGCGTCACGGCACGGTCGAACCGGCCGGCGAGGCGCTCGCGGCGATGCACGGCGGACTTGTCGGGAAAGCTCACCGTCTTGGAGCCGGCGACGCGAACCGAGTTGCCCTTCACCTGCACGTCCAGATCGGACTTCTTCAGGCCGGGCAACTCGGTGACGATGATGAAGTCGTCGCCTTTGCGGAACACGTTCATCGGCGGATACGCGCCACCGCCGCTCGGGCCCGACCCAAGCCAGCCGCTGGAGCGGAACGACTCCAGCGCCTGTTGCAGAGTCAGCAGTGTGTCGAATGGATCCGGAAACAGCGCCATTTCTCATACCCCCTTCTGCTGCACGCAGGCAGGAAGCGCTGACGCCCCTCGGCTGGCACGCCGTCAGCCATGCCCGCCCTCTTGGTGGCGGCTTGGCACTCCCTGACTACGAGTGCCAAGGCAGTTGGGAGTCGCAACGGCGGGCGTCAAGAGGGCGACGATCCGCGCGGCCGGCGCATTATTCGTCAGGCGGCTTGTCCACCGCGGCGTCCACTTGCGCCATCGCCGCGGCAGACAGCGGACCTGCCTCTGCCGCAGCGACGCAGTCGGCCAGTTCCTGCCGGTTCTTTACGCCCAGCACGAGTGTGTCGATTGGCAGCGCCATGGCGTAGCGATGCGCGACCACCGCGGGATTTTCGCCCCATGACTCGCACAGCGAACGAAAGCCGGCGGCACGGGCGTAGTCCCGCTGCTCCGCATGGTCCGGCGGCAAAGGCCGGTCGATGGCAGCGGTCAGTGCACCCGCCTGCACCGCGCGAATGCCCATCACGCCGGTGTTGTTGGCGCGCGCTGCGGCCATGACCTCGCGCGGCCGGGCGGGACCAGCGAAGAACTTCAGCCCGCCCGGCGAATCGAGCAAGTTGGCGATGCATTGCACGGCGGCGGGGGCGGGGCGCTCTGCCAGAAGCCGAATGATCGTGTCGGGGTGGCCGATGCCGGTCAGGCCCCAGGCGCCGATCACCCCCTCGGCCACGAGACCTTCGAACGCCGGCCGAACGTGATCGACAAACAGGGCGTAGGGGGTCAGCCGGGGGACCGCTTCGGGATTGCGCCACATCGGATGGTCCTCGGGCGCCACGTTGCAGTGCAGAAAGAACAGGTCGAGCCGGGAGAGGCGGAGGCGTTGCAGACTGGTCTCGATGGAGCGGCGCAGGATGCCGTCGACCTGATCGGCTGGCGGGCTGCCGAGATTGCACTTGCTGGTGACGTGGACGCCAGCGGGCAGTCTGCCGCCAAAGGCAGCGCCAACCACTTCCTCGGCCTTGCCGTCGCCATAGCGCGGCGCGAGGTCGAGCAAGGTGATGCCAGCGGCGACAGCTTCGTGCACCGTGGCGACGCATTCGTCGAATGTGGTCGCCCCCCACAGCATGCCGAGCCCTCCACCGCCCAGCGTCAGCGTGGAGACCGGCGCCAAGGGACCGAAGGAATGCTGCATCATAGTGCGCGCCCTTTCGCGGTTGGGCGGTCAGTCTATCGCGGAGAGAGGCTGGGTGCAGGAGAGACTGCCGACGATATCGTTTCTCCGGCAGGACCAGGCCGCCCGATTTCAGGTCGACATTTGCCGCATCGCGCAGGACAGCAGCGCTGTCCTTTTGATCTGAGTCAAAGCCAGGCGGCCGGTCGATGCAACAGGATGTCCAAGGTCATCCTGGGAGGTCTGCCGGCCATGAGCGTCACGCATCCCGATCGGAGCTTCGATTCCGGGCACAACCACCTGAAGCCGTTCGTGGTCGCTGTCATCATTATCGCAGTGACGGTGGTTGTGTCGCTGGCGTTCAGCGGTCTGCCTCACTGACGCGAGGCGCCGCGGGTTCCCGGACGCGAGACGCTGCCGGTCCTGGGACGCGAGGCGTCGCCGGTTCTGGCGGGGGTAAAGCTGCGACATCGTGCCTCCATTGGCATTGGGCGCCTGGCGTGCGTCCGTTACGACGCCCGACGCGTGTTTGCGGCGGCGCAGGTCAATCTTCGACGCGCGTTTGCTTGACAGCGTACGGCGCCGCCCCTATCCACCGCCGCTCGTTTCTCGCCGAAAGCCCCCGTCATGCGCGTACGCAACAGCCTGAGAGCAGCGAAGGTCCGCGACAAGAACTGCCGCGTCGTGCGCCGGCGCGGGCGGGTCTACGTGATCAACAAGAAGAACCCGCGGATGAAGGCCCGCCAGGGCTGAACCGGCTTTTCGGCCGGGCCCTCGCGGGCAACCGACCGCCTCGCTGCATGGTTTTACCGTGATCCGTCACGCAGCCTGGCGCTCGCCGCAGCCGGCGGCCTGCGTTGCGTCCGCGCGTTGCAGCAGCAGCTCTCGCGCCTGCCGCCGCTCCGGCCGGTCACCATCAGCGGCGCGTAGCCCAGTCCCTCCCACAGCGCGGCGATCCCCAGACGCCGCGCGCTGAAATCCGGGTGCAGGGACAGCGGCTGGCCGGCATTGTCGAGGCAGCCGCGATCACCGGTATCGAGATAGGTTTCCACGGACAGGCCTTCGGCCAGAATCACGTCGTGGGTCCCCAGTTCGATGTGGAAATAGTGCACCCCGGCTGCCGGCTCCTGCCGTACGGTGCGGCCATTGGCGAGATGCTTGACCGGGATCAGCACTCCGGCGGCGAACACCGCATGATCGGGCGACAGCAGCAGGTCGCGCCGCGGCAGGTCCGGGCCGAAGGCACCGGCGATAATGCGCACCGGCCAAACCAGCCCCGGCGTCGGGTGGCGCGCGCAGTCCACGCGCCGGTGACCGATCCACCGGATCGGCCGCTCCTGCCCTGACCCAGTGTGCACCAGATCGCCGGCACGAAGTTGCTCGACCGGCACTTCGCCGCAGTCGGTCACGATATGCGTGCCGTGCAGGAAGCAGGCTGGTTCCAGGGTGATCTGCGTGCCGTCAGGCGACAGCTCGAAGGTCTCGCCGGTGTAGATCTGGCTGGGATCGAGCTGCAGATCGTAGCTTGCGCCGTTCTCGGTGATCTGCAGCAGGTTGTTCGCCTGCAACACCGCAGCCCCGCTCGGATCGAACGGGATGCCGGTCAGGTCGATGATATCGCCGCCCCAGAACCCGGTAATGGTCGCAGTCGGCATGTTGGTATCGTCGATCTGCAACGTGCCGCCGCCGCTGCCGAACAAGATCGTGCCATCGGTTGTCGTATCGAGTTCCAGATGCACCAGGCCGCCGTCGTTGATGCCGACACTGGCGGCAGTGCCGCCGGAACGGATATCGAGCAGCCCCCCGTCCACGCTGCCGGCGACGAAACTGGCATTCGCTTCCACCGTGACCGTGCCGCCGCTGCTGACGGTGGCGTTGCTCATTTCGCCGCCGGTCTGCACGTCCACCGAACCGCCGGCGCCGACCTGCGCGCCGTAGTTGATCACGCCCGCCGGGACGAACGTGCCCGTGGTAACGGTCGCCGAAAACAAGGCATCGGTGTCGGTCGGGGCAAGGTAGAAGCCGCCGCTGCCATCAGGGATTTCGAGCGGATTCTGGAAAGTGCCGTCGCCGGAGCCGATGTTGATGGCGACCTGGTTACCTGAAGCATCGTTGAAGGTGAGCTGGTGGCCGTTATAGGACGGATTGCTCACGGTCTCATTCGGCAGCTCCAGCACGTCATTGAAGCCGAAATTGTCGATCGTGCCGGCGAAGTCGTCGGGATCGCCCAGTCCGATCAGGCCATCGTCCAGCACGATCGTTTGGCCGGAAGCGACGGCGCCATCGAATGTCACGGCAGCGTCGGATGCGAGACTGATGATTCCGGTGCCGTTGATCGCGCCGCCGAACGTGGCCGCGGAATCGTCCTCGATTATGCCATTGTTCGTCACCGGCGTCTTGATGTTCGGCGTATCGCCGTCTGACACCAAAATGCTGCCGGCATTGGTAAAATTCGCCAGCGACGCAACCGTGAACGTGCCGGACTGGTCGGCGTTGATCTGACCGTCGTTCTCCAGCGTGCTGTTGCCTGTTGCCGTCGCTGCTGCCGCCGATCGCGCCGTGGCCGAAATCGGGCGCGCTGCTCTGCGTGATCGTGACGCCGCTGCCGATGGTCAGCGCCACATCCGTGGCGCCCAGCCCCGCCGACAACGTGGGCGGCGAAAAGAAACTGGCAACCCCGAGTTCGACCACCACGTCGTTCAGCGTCTGGGTGGTGACAATCGCAAGCAATGCGCTGGGTTGCTGCACGTCGATAGTTGGCACCGCGCCCGAAAACGCCGGCACAAACTCCACATTGCTCCCCACCAGCAGCGTGCCCTACAGGGTTGGAGTGCCATTCCAGCCCACGTTGGACACCGCCAACTGGCCTTCGACGAGTGGATCGCCATAGATCGCGGCGTCGCTATGGCAATCAGACGTGCCGCCGACCCTGTTCGGGCCCGGTGTATTCTCTGGCCAGCCGATCGTGACGGCACTCGCAATAGTTATCGTTTGGCAAACCCAGCGGAACGCATTTTCGGTAACATACGGTTACGTCATCCAAACACATACATCCGGCGCTTGTTTCCTGTCCGGACGCGGCGACAAATCGTAGTCGCGACCGGGATGACCGGTCGCCGCGCGGCTATCACTGATGACTCTGCAACGATCTGACCAACAGATCCGCGGAGCCGTCCGGCACCCCCTGCTACCGCCGGGTATGACCGGCGTTTGACAGGGGACGGGCACGCTGCCTATGGTCCGCGCCCTCTGTTGCAGGTGCGAACAGGCGGGCGGCGCGCCCGGCCCTGAATTTTGACACGACTCCTGGAAGCGGCACGGTTCCCCATGAAAGTTCTTGTCCCGGTCAAGCGGGTGGTCGACTACAACGTGAAGGTCCGCGTGAAGGCGGACGGCTCCGGCATGGAAACCGCCGGGGTGAAGATGTCCATGAACCCGTTCGATGAGATCGGCGTCGAAGAGGCGGTCCGGCTCAAGGAAAAGGGCGCCGCGACCGAGGTCGTTGCTGTCTCGCTGGGCGTTCCGCAGTGCGCCGAGACGATTCGGACCGCGCTTGCCATGGGTGCCGACCGCGGCATCCTGGTGGAGACCGATGCCGAGCTGCAGCCGCTGGCGGTGGCCAAGCTGCTGAAGGCGATCGCCGACAAGGAAAAGCCCGGGCTGATCATCCTGGGCAAGCAGGCGATCGACGACGACATGAGCGCGACCGGCCAGATGCTGGCCGCGTTGCTCGGCTGGCCGCAGGGCACCTTCGCCTCGAAGATCGCGATCGAGGGCGAGCACATCACAGTGACGCGCGAGGTGGACGGCGGGCTGGAGACGGTCACGCTCAACCTGCCGGCGATCGTCACCACCGACCTGCGGCTGAACGAGCCGCGCTATGCCTCGCTGCCCAACATCATGAAGGCGCGCAAGAAGCCGATCGACAACATGAAGCCGGCCGATCTCGGTGTCGATCCGGCGCCGCGATTGACCCTGATCAAGGTGTCGGAGCCGCCGAAGCGCAAGGCTGGCGTGAAGGTAGGCTCGGTCGGCGAGCTGGTGGCGAAGCTGAAGACGGAAGCGAAGGTGATCTGACGATGACGGCTCTGGTCCTGTTGGAATTCGACGCCTCCGGCATCAAGCAGCCGTCCCGCAGTGCCGTCGCTGCCGCGCAGAAGCTGGGCGACGTGCATGCCTTGGTGGCTGGCAGCGGTCTGGATGCCGCCGCCAAGGCCGCCGCCGCGCTGCCCGGCGTCGCCAGGGTGCTGGCCGCGGACTCGCCCGCGCTCGACCACCTGCTCGCCGAACCTACCGCCGCGCTGCTTGTGTCGCTCGCCCCCGCGTATGACCACCTGCTCGCCGCCACCACCGCGGTCGGCAAGAACATCATGCCGCGCGTGGCAGCGTTGCTGGATGTGCAACCCGTCAGCGACATCGCCGATGTGGTGGATGCCGACACCTTCGTCCGCCCGATCTATGCCGGCAACGGCATGGCGATGGTGAAATCGTCGGACAGCAAGAAGGTGATCACCGTGCGTGCCGCCAGCTTCGATCCGGTGGCCGCCGAGGGCGGCAGCGCGCCGATCGAACCGGCCGCGATCCCGGATTTGCCAAATATCTCGAAATTCGTCTCCGCCGAGCTGTCCAAGAGCGAGCGGCCGGAACTGACCGCCGCGCGGGTGGTGATTTCCGGCGGCCGCGGCATGCAGTCCGGCGACAATTTTAAGCTTTTGGAACCTATTGCTGATAAGCTCGGCGCCGCGGTCGGGGCTTCCCGTGCCGCGGTGGATGCCGGCTTTGTCCCGAACGACTACCAGGTCGGGCAGACCGGAAAGATCGTCGCCCCGGAACTGTACATTGCCGTCGGCATCTCGGGTGCCATCCAGCACCTCGCCGGGATGAAGGACAGCAAGGTGATCGTGGCGATCAACAAGGATGAGGAAGC
>Ga0335072_10001757_pt1 | contig 34465 bp, 44 predicted proteins | sample Lox_Sample_21_FD_206725 | JGI IMG/M metagenome (GOLD analysis project Ga0335072, IMG submission 206725) | Soil microbial communities from Loxahatchee National Wildlife Refuge, Florida, United States - Lox_Sample_2.1 | ecosystem: Environmental > Terrestrial > Soil > Wetlands | place: USA... | reverse complement strand
GACCCCCAGTGGGCCTTGCACTGATGTCCGGCGGCGCATTCGCACCGCGTTGCTCGCGGCGGAAAACGTCGTTTATAATCGAGCCTGCGAGCGGGAGTAACTCAGCGGTAGAGTGCGACCTTGCCAATTTTCTCATATCTAATCCTTTCAACAACTTAACTAGGCTACGGGGAACTGCCAAATCCTTGTAAATACATGGTAGACGTGTGCCTGAACGGGAAACTCGTGCGGGAGTGATCCAAAAGCGAGAAGTCGCACTCTGGAATTTCTAACCACATTTTGAAGCAATGACTTCCGCAGCCCAGTGAAACACTTGCCGAGAATATTCGAATGCCCTCGAAATTGTGCAAAATCACGAAGAGTGCGAAATGCAAGAGTCGCACTTTGGCTTCGAGTAACTCCCGCACGCAAGGTAACGAGTCGAAAGTCGCACTCTGATCGACGTACCCCCTGAAAGACCCGTGATTAGTTCCTGAGACCCTCGCAGGAGTTGTGCATGTCGCTTTTGCCGTCCCGATTTCCGTTTTATCCTCCGTACCAGAGGCGCATCTTTGAACTCCGGCAGTGGCAATAGTTGCACTGCTCTCCCGGCCTTCCTCTTCGCCCAATAGCCTCGTCCGGGGTGGGGTATTTTCAGTTTGCGACACACCTTCCCTAGCCTGACATCAGAGATTCCGTACTTCTCCGACAGTTTGACGAGCGTCTGACCCCAGACCTCGTTGTACAGATCAACGCGATTCCAATAAGTGGGGGACTCCGCGCTGAGTTGCACAGGTGGAGAAGCGGACTCGGTGGTCGATGCGTTGGCTTTGGTGCCGTAGTGTGTTTCGGAGCATTGGCTACGGCGCGTTCCTGCCTTCTGGTTCAAGAAATCACACCCTAGCTCCCGAATCTGACGGTAAAGCCGTCCGGCTTCCGCGCCTGTCGCTCCCAGCTTTCGAGTGGCTTCTGCTTGTGTGCCACTGACAGCAATCGCTTCGAGCGCCAACAAAGTTCGTGGGTGCTGGTTCCGGACAAATTCGACGAACCGCCCGATCAGCAGCCTGTCTTCCAGCTTCTTCCGGGAACGAACGTCAACTGCCTTCAGTTTCTCCACCAGAATTTCGCAAAGCTCGTCATCCGAGGACGCCTCTTCGCCAATTTGAGGGCATAACAACGGCTCGGCGCGAGACAGTGGATTCCGCATGTGCTCCGAATGAATGGTTCGAAACCTGTTGGCGAGGCAGCGACTGATGTAGTTCAGGAAGCGCGGGAGGGTCGCTCCATAGTGTCGGAACGGATCAAACGTCTGAATGACATCCCGTTTTCCGGCTCTTCGGTACTTCGATGTGGCAGGCAGCGAACTCATGTGGGCGCAGAGGTCTTGAGTCCAATCGGCAACATCCTCGTTCGAAGAACTTTTTCTCACGTGCCTCCTAACCCACGTCCTGATGTAGTCAGGAAACCGCTCGCAGAATTCGGCAAAATCCTTAGGGACCACAAATCCATCGTGCCCAACATAGTGGCTATCCACGTATTCGAAAGGATCGCCCCGGTACACCTGTTCGGAGGACGAACATTGTTGCGGAGCTAGGGTGTTCACATTTCCCATGGAATGTTGCGCTGCTGGCGCAAGGTCTGGTCGGATTTCAGCCAACCTTTTCGGACATACGAAGCATTCCCAAAGGAACGAATTTCACTTTCCTCTTAGGCTTTGTCGTGACCGTCTCGCCGGAGAATCCAAGCCTTCTTGTCGTTGCCTTGAGATGGCGGACTTTGAACTTTCCGAACCCACCCAGTTTGAGCGAGAACCCTTCGATGCCCAGATTGTTAAGTAAAGTCTGCTCAAGAGCATCAATGACCGCTCCCACTGCGACCTCGGCTTCCTTCTTCGTCTCAAGGCTGAGGGCCTGCTGAACCCGTGCGCAAAGCTCCGGGTTTGTTTTTAGAGGGAAACCCCTCAACCGATATGGCGGCACGGGAGCGGCTCGCAAAACCGGAGCGCGCTGCTGTTCCTCAAAGGACAGTGTCTCTGTCGCTTCTCGAAGTGTTCGTTGTGCGGTCTGAATTCGCTCCTCCAACCTAAGCACTTCTGACTGGAGCTTGCTGAGTTCTCCGCTCGCAGTTTGAATGTGGTGGATTGCTGCGTTCATAACAAAATTCTAGTGCGCTTCTGCGATAATTTCCCGAATATGTGCGGACGCTATCGACTATCCCGGCGAAAGCAGATCATTGAGGAGTATTTCGACACTTCGCCGTGGGAAGACGACTGGTCGCCCAGATACAACATCGCCCCCACCCAACCTGTCCCGGTGATCCGGCAACATCCAAAGGAACCCATCAGGCAGATTTCGAATATGGGTTGGGGCTTGGTTCCACATTGGGCGCAGGATGCCTCTGGCGCTGCACGGGCCATCAACGCACGGTCGGAGACAGCCGCAACCAAGCCAGCATTCCGCGATCCTTTCAAATTCCGTAGGTGCCTAATCCCTGCTGACGGCTTTTACGAGTGGAAAAAGGCAGGCACATCCAAGCAGCCATTTTGCTTCGAGGTCCACGACGGCGAGTTGTTCGCGTTCGCCGGGTTGTGGGACGGCTGGAAGGATTCGACCGGGCATTGGGTAAAGACTTGCTCGATTTTGACTACAACTCCAAACGCGGTGACGTCTGCCGTGCACGACAGGATGCCCGTGATTCTCGATCCCGGCAGCTACGATCTGTGGCTCGATCCCGGAATGCAGAACGTTGCTGCGATCTCTGAACTCTTAAAGCCCTACGACGCCCGCCTGATGCGCTGCTATCCAGTCAGCACCCGGATCAATCATGTATCGAACGACAACGCGGATTGTGCACAACCCGTGGAGCTAGCTGAGGTGCAGAACACACTCTTTTCTTCTTAGCCATGGGGCACTATGCTTCCTTTGTCCTCTGCGCCGATGTCCCAAATCGACAAATTAGTCGCCTACATCCGTAGGACGCTGACGGATTTGAATGCAGCGCCGACCGACGCTGCCTACGAATATGCTTCTGTGCCTCTATGCGTTATTGACGCGGTGTTTTCCATCGGTGTCAGGTACGAATCGACCGAGCGGACTGTGACTGATTTCTGTACGAGATGCGGATGGCAGAGAGATGGTCGCGGCAGAGTGAAAGAGCACACGATCAGCGAGTTCTTGAAAATCTTGCAGCCCTACGAAAATCGGTGGGAGGAAATGGCAGACCGAGTGTTCCGAAATCGCCAGAGGACATCATCGAGATCGGGCATTCTGAAGGCAGAGGCGACGTACAGGTTCGCGAAGGTGCTCCAGCAGTTTGGCATCGAAACTTTCGCAGACGTTCTGAAATCTGGGCTGCGAAATGACCTTCGACAGGCGATCAAAACCATTCCGGGACAAACAAGCGGCTTGTCTTACGCCTACTTCTTGATTTTGGCGGGGAATCAGGATGGCGTGAAGCCGGATCGGATGGTCACCCGCTTTGTCGCGGATGCTCTGGGAGTGCGGAATATCGCGCCCGGCATAGCCGAGGAACTCGTGCGAAGTGCAAGCAAAGTGCTGCGACCGGAGTTCCCTATGCTCGCTCCGAGTACGCTCGACAACAAGATTTGGAAGTACCAACGCGCCAAGGAAGATGCAGCACCAGCGAAATGTCGCGCTGAACTCGTATGAGCGCGAAGACCATCACCCCGACGCTGGTCCCGGATCGCGGTCTCGAACGCGACCGAGAACCATCTGGTCCACGCATCCGCTGCCCTCAGTGCGGCTGGTCCCCCGGCAAAACCGACAAATGGTTCTGCGAGTGCGGTCATTCTTGGAACACGTTCGATACGGGAGGCGTATGCCCCGCCTGCCTGTATCGGTGGACTGAAACTCAGTGCCTATCGTGCAGTCGATGGTCGCCGCATTCGCTCTGGTATGCGAACTGACCGAGACTTTTAGCACTGACGCCAGCCAAATCTTTGTATTAAGTAAATGGGAGAACATATACGGGCAGCCAACTTCAGCCCGGACGGGGCGAACCGTCCTGCTGCCCTAAGTTCTTCGGATTATCTTTCAGCTTCGCCTAATCGGAATTCGGCAGCCTCAGATCGGCAGCAGACGCCAAAATGCTGCCACAAACGGAACCAAGGGCTATGGGCGAGCATCTCGTCGTGCCTTCGGTTCGCAGCAGAGATGTCGCTGGGACGTAGTGGCCTAATGTCCGAAGCTTCGAACATTTCCTCTAGCTGTTCGATGTCGTTGATGATTCGTTCAACGTCCATGCGTCTCAAATATCCAACATGAGCACGCGAAGGGTCAACCTGAAGCGGCAGCTAGCCTAATCCTCACTTTGACGCACAGCTTCCGAGCCAATTCCTCACTCCGACGCTAGAATGTGGATTCATGTTTAAGGTCGCTAGTTGGAATTTGAACTCTGTTCGCTCTCGGCTGACCCATGTTATCTCATGGCTGAAGGTTCGCGAACCGGATGTGATGTTGCTGCAAGAACTGAAGGGGACGGTGTTCCCGTCCGAAGCCTTCAAGTCGCTCGGCTATGAGAGTGTAGCGGTGACGCAGAAGGCTTACAACGGGGTCGCCATTCTTTCGCGACATCCGATGAAGACGATTGCCAAGGCTCTCGTCGGAGACGACTCCGATAGTCATGCGCGGTTCTTGGAGGTAATCATCAGGGACATCCGCGTGGTGAACATCTATGCTCCTAATGGCAATCCGGTAGGGAGCGACAAATTTGGGTACAAGCTATCTTGGATGGATCGGCTGACACAGCAAATGATTAGATGGAAACAGGACGATGTGCCGACGCTAATAGGCGGCGACTTCAACGTGATTCCTGAGGACATCGATTGTCACAAGCCGTCTTCATGGGCGCATGATGCTTTGTTTCAGCCGGAGCCGCGAGCCCGCTATCGTGCGATGTTGGGTGTTGGATACACGGATGCGTTCCGGTCGTTACACGTGGGCGAAATAGGGCATTTCACATTTTGGGATTACTTTCGGCAGGCGTTCCAAAACAATCGAGGTATACGAATCGATCACTTTTTATTATCCCAAACGCTGGCGAATCGGCTGGAAGCCTGCGAAATCGATAAGGGACCTCGCGGGCAGGAAAAGCCCTCTGACCACACGCCTATAATCGTCACGCTCTCCGATATGCCACAATCTTCCAAAGATTCACGATAGCGTTTTTGTAGGACTAGTCACGGGAGGGCAGGAAAATGGAATACCTGATCGGTGTGATCCTAACCTTGGCTGTGGCTGCGTTTGCTTTTCTCGTTGGGTTTGACCGCGAGCGAGCATTCTATCCAACAGTGTTGATCGTGATCGCGTCGTACTATGCTTTATTCGCTGTGATGGGAGCTTCTAGGCGCACGCTAATCATTGAAAGCGTCCTTGCAGGCATTTTCGTATTATTTGCCGTTCTCGGCTTTAAGCGGAACTATTGGCTAGTTGTCGCTGCTCTTGTTGGTCACGGCGTCTTTGACCTCGTCCGTCACTTCTTCATCGACAATCCCGGTGTTCCACAATGGTGGCCCGGTTTTTGCTTGGCATCTGATGTAGTTGTTGGTGCATGGGTAGCTGTGCTCATAATCACGCGAAGGCAACCGCCACTAACAGAATTAGCCTGTAGAGGCGGCACCAGCGGAAACGGGCGCACTCTTTGAGAGCGCATCTTTGGCTTGCTGAATTCCAATTTGGATGTCCCGCCCTACGTCTAGGTGCGGCACAGTGGAGGCGGATGCGCCCTCGTACAATCGCAACGCATCCTGTGGGCGATTCAATCGCTTGAGGCATAGCCGAGCCGCACTAATCTTTGCCAGAATCGCTTCGCGTTCCGAAGAGTGGGCGACCGCCAATTTCTCGTACTCGCTGACAGCACGTTCGTACTCCTGCCGATGCTCTGGCACGCGGCAGAGTTCGAGCCAAATTGACGGTGGCAGATTTTCACCGCCTGCGTTCAAGAAATCCTCGTAGTCTTGCCAAGCGGCTTCTGATTCTCTTGCCCTGAGATGTAATTCGCAGAGTTTAGCCGTCGCCTCCCGATAGGCTGGAATGTTGCTCGCCCGCCAATAGACCGCTCGGAGAAGGTTCCATGCGGCGAAGGAATCAACATTCCTTTCGAGATATTGATTGAGAGCCACAGCAGCCTCATCCAGTTTCCCACTCTCCACGAGATCGTTTGCCTGAACGATTTCGGCATCGGGTGTCCAAGACACTTTCTGTTCAATTGCCCGGTGTACTTTGTGTTCAAGGCCGGAATAACGCAACGCGACCGCTGCAAGCGCACCAAATAAGAAGCCCCCAACGTGTGCCCAATGTCCAATTCCGTCCCTCGGGCCCATCCCAGAGTTGATTTCAATCAACACCCAAAGGGGCAGGAGCCAATATGCCCGCATCCAAAATCGACAATATGGAAACAACCCCAAGTCGAAGAGCCACATCATCCTGATTCGCATCTTCGGGAACCCCACCAAGAATGCACCCATTAAGCCAGCTACGGCTCCCGATGCTCCCACTGAGTGCACAATGCTTCCGGGGCTTGCCCAAGCATCGAACTGGCACGCCATTGCGCCCGCTGCAAGGTAGACAAGGAGGTAGAGCGGTCGGCCCCAAGCATCCTCCAAGACGAACCCCGCCAACCACAGGAACCACATATTGCCCAGTACATGCCACCAATCAGCGTGAAGGAACGTCGAAGTGAGATAGGTAATCGGCTTGGGATTCGCGGGCACAAAGGCGTACCGCTCTGTGATGGACGAGGCGGTCAACTGTGAGTATTGGGCTCCGAGCGAATCCATTTCCGCCTGTAATGCCACCGGGTCGCTTATTTGACGAATCCGAGCATGCCAGTCGTCAATCGCCTCAGAATTGGGGTTTTGCATCTCAGCCCATTCGTCTGAGAACTGACTCTGAACTCCGGTGACAAAGGCTTTTGCGTCTGGGGCCACAAGTAGGCTTGGGTGGGTAGCAGCAAGAATCAGAATATGCTCCCGTACCTCCCAAAGGCGTGAATCTTGCTCGTCTACGGCACGATGGGTAGCGGCAAAGATCACCACATTCACAAGGATCAGCGCCAGCGTCACAATCGGCCAACGGCGGGCCGACATGTTCTCGTGCTGAATTGGAATGAACACTCGCTAAGTTTATGCAGAACCGTCAGACGCGGTCAGATGCCAAGCGGTGAAAGAACATAAGTAACCATGTCCTCGATCAGCTACGGCGGTGGAGACGGCGCGTTCGTGACATCAGTAATGATTCTGTTCTAGGCTACGCGGGCTAATATGCGACAGAGCGCGTGGAGGTCTCAAACATGTCCACAACTGGAACCACGGAAGACAAGGCGGAGGACGCTGGATATTCAATCGTTGACTCTCTAGACTCACAACGCCCCAGACAAGAACTCGGAACAGTCACAAAGCCTAGACGTTCGTCTTGGGGAGCAACATTGCTGACGATTTGTGTTGCGCTCTGTATCCTCAGCGGAATTCTGTACGTGCTCCGAAGCAGTGGGCACGATACTGCGGGTGGGGTCGGCTATGCAGTTGGCGCGTGCATCATCCCCTTTGCTTGCTGGTTTGCATACTTCCGACGCCATTACTTCACCAAAGCCCCAGTCTCGACAGACGGCTGGAGCACGACTCTCGCCATAGTCGGCATTCTAGCTGCGAGTGGGGCGTCCAAGAGTCTTACTGTGAAGTCACCGCAGGAAATTGTGCATGAGATTAATGCCAACGCACCCTATGATGCCGAAAACGACCAGAATGCCAAAACGCGGCGGACACTCACAGATTTAATGGCAGTCAACAAACAAGCGCACGCCATAGATAATGAGTTCGATAACTCCTATGGTGGCAAAAATTTCCTGCAAACAGGCTGTTTCTTGAGCCCTGATGTTTCTGGCGTGTGCGCTACTGATACGCAGAAGGCTCTCGATGGTTTCAAGGGAGTCATAGAGCGCACGAATGCCCTCTGGAAAAACAAAGGCGGAACCCAAAATCCGTTACAGGTAGCCCAGTATCAAACGATGGTCAGACTCTTTACCGACGCGACCGACCTGTATCGCTATGCAGCAGAACCGTCACGGCAGGTCGGCGTTGACTCAAAGGATGGGAGAATTCACATCGTGGGAGTTGACGTTTTCAACCTCAAGTTGAACACTGCCCTTGCCGACCAAGACAGCTTCCACAAAGCCACCAAGGCGTACGTCGAATACCAAAACAAGGGTCTTGGCGAACTCGGACTGAAGCCAGAGGATTTGGGGGCAACACACTACAATCCGGCTGACTTTGATGGCAAAGCCACGCAGTAAGCGGCTGGCGAGTTCGGCCATGCCTTCTGCTTTATTTGGTGAGACTCCCTCGACAGTCCACGTGACTGACGTAACCTCCCTACACGGTCGGAAATGCCCGAAACTGTGATCATGCGTTGAAAGAGTCGAGCAGCTATACGTCCTGCTGCCGAGGGTTTGCTGTTCAATGCTCGTAACGGGAGAACACAATGAAGAATCTTGCCTTGATCGTCGTTGCAGCCTTCGTTCTGCTGCTGTTGCGAGGCAGTGTTTCAGCGCAGGATACGAGTGCCGTGAACGTTCAAACTAGCTGCGCACACTGGGCGAAAGTCCGCGTTGACAAACACAAGCAGTTCAAGGGCGACTCAAACGACCTGTATCAGACGGGCGTGTGCTTAGGCTACTTCGATGGCCTGATGGACGGAATGGACAATACGGGGGGGTGGCAGCTTGAGGATGGAACCACTGCCGTATTCCAGATCAAGAGGTCGGCAATCAGCTCTACGTGGGATGTGATACGCGCTTTTTACACCTATGTGGACGCCAACCCGTTGGCGAACGGCAAACCAGCATGGAGCGTACTTCAAAGCGTTCTACGAACGAACGGTCTCGCCACGGTCGTGCCACAAGCCCCGAAGGCCGAGCCTCAAACGTCGGCGCTCACTGAGGAGTGTAAACGCGGGACAACCAATGTGATTAGTCAGTTCAATACCGACAGCGACCTCAAAGCAATCGACACTCCAACTTTGGCGTCCGTCAGCGGCAAATTGCGCGAGTGCCTAGACACCAAGGGCCTCACCGATGCGGATTCTGTTCTGCTTCTGTTCGCTCAGAACCAAGCAAATCTAGCTCTGCTCGGCAGGGCTGTAAACGTGCTTGATCGTCATGCTCTGCTGCCGGAAGTGAGAGCGGAACGTTCCCCTTCGAGAAACACGACCGTTTCGCACGTTCCGAGCGGGACAGGATCAGAGCCATAGCAAGCATTGATTCTCTGTAACGTGACAAACCGTTGAGAAAGAATGGTGCCTTCAGATGTGGGATAACTTCATCGGACAACAGATACGGAGATGCAATCGGAACCTTCTCATAGCGAATCTTGTGTTACTCGCAGCAGTCATTGCATACGCCGAGGTCAACTGGCGGTATCTGGCGAACTTCGTCTTAGCAGCAACCGATATTTCCAGTAACGAGCTTGCAGACCTGCACGACCCGGCGGAACGATTCAGATTCGTTGTACGCGTGCATGGAGAGAAATCGTTTCAGACTGGATTTCAGTCGGTGGAGCAGACGGTTGATAAATATTCAAATCGAGTAACGTCCACGACGGTGAAGGCGGAATACCGCATCCTAGCGGTTGGGGACAAACTCCTCGTCGTCAAAGCCGACCCATCTGCATCAGGCACTGTGTTCACCGGAGCACTGGAAACGATGCCATCTTCCGTGTACGAGAATGTCGTGGCCTCTGCGATTCGGGATGAGCCGCGTCTACAAGGCATGTTTGTTCCTGCCATGCTTAACGCAAACGACTTTGCCGAAGAAGGCTGGTGGACGCTCGGTATAGGTGCTCCGCTCCTGCTGCTGGCTATATGGAACTTGTTGAAGTGGAAGAAACGAACGAGCGACTATGCCTGCCATGCGATTTACAAACGCGTCATGTGCTTTGGCAGCCCACAGGAAGTGACCCAGCAAATAGAAGCAGCAATGCGAACGACGCCCGCAGAAGAGATTGCAGGTGTGAAGCTATATGGCCCGTGGCTTTTCAAGAAAAGCTTCTTCGGACTCGCTTTCTTTCGAATCCCAGACCTCGTCTGGGTGTACCAGAAGGTCACGAGACATTCCGTCAACTTTATCCCGACTGGGAAATCCTTCGCGGCGTTCCTGTGTGACCGTTATGGATGCTCCACCGAGATTCAGGCGGGCAGGGAGAAAGTCGAATCGCTGATAAAGCATATCGTTCAACAGTGCCCGTGGATTGTCGCGGGATTTAGCAAGGACTTAGAGAATCTGTGGAAGTCGCAGAAGGGTGCATTCATTGCCGCCGTTGATGAGCGGCGAAAGGAAGCCCCAAAAGCGGCAGCAGCAAGCGCAGGGAAATGATGTTTGCGTGACGTGGAAACGCTATGGCCGCTGATTGGTATGGAACCGCACCAGCCAAGACCTTGTGCGAGCAATTTCACATACGGGCGGACTGGCCTGTTCTCGTAGTCGAGGACACGGAGGATCGCATCTCGTGGTTTCGGCAGCGTATGCCCAAGGCTGTCTTTGCGAAGAACGCGGAGGCAGCATTACGTGCGTTGCGCCAACAGGAGTTCAAGGTCGCATTCCTCGATCACGACCTCCATTGGATGCATGCCGACAATTCCATCTTTAAGAGAACGGGGAAGGAAGTCGCTCGCTTCATGGCGCAGCAGGGGTTCAAAGGAATCGTCATCATCCACTCCAAGCACGTAGAGGGTGCGGCGATCATGAAGAAGTTTCTCCCCAACGCTAGGCTCGCGCCCTTTGACACCTTTGACATTGTGTCGGAGGCGAACCGTTGAACCTCGGCGGCTTCTCAATTTGGCGGCTTCTCGGTGTTTCTGCCTTTAAGTCTAAGATTTCAAGAACAATCGGCATTCCGCTGACGAAGAGCGGACGACAGCGCAAATTGGGGGCGTTCATTCTTCGATTGTTCGGGTCCTAGCGCAATTCTGGAAAAGAGCTAGGGGGGAGGAATGCTCGGTTTCAAACGTGCTATCGATGACGTTGGAATAAACCGTGAAATCGGAGTTCTGCTTCGCCAGTTCCGTCCTATCCGGTTCGGCGAATGCCTTTCTCACCCTCCGCGTCGGAATGATAACGAAGGAATACTGTCGCTGTACCACAAGGGTCGAAAAGAAAGGGCTGCGCCGGGCTGCAACACTTAAGCAGCGAATCTGCTTGGCTCTATAGTTAAAGATGGAACTGTCAGGCTGTCGAAAGCGGTCGTGGACGCATCGAAAGCGAAGGTGACGAGGGCATTCAGCCGTATGAAATCGAGAAGAAATCGGTCGTAATCCTCGCCATCGTTAAAAACGCACACTCCGAAGATGATGAGAATGAAACAGGCCAGTAGCAGGCTGGTCTTTCGAATTGTTCTTGCCATTCTAACCTCCATCGATGCCCCCCTAGTATCGACAATCCAAACAAAATTGGGACTGCACTTTTGAGGCACAGCGAGGGCGGGGACTGGAATCACTTGGGTTTTATCCACGTGGCGGGTAAAATTAAACTTTTCAGAACAGAATGGCTTACGTGCATGGCACTCTCTCTCGACGTTAAGCAGCTACGGGAACGCATACGGCTCTGGAACGCGGAGCTTGAATCGCCATCGATACGGGGGACGCTGGCTGTCGGAATGCTCGCCAAAGGTCTTCTTGCATTCGAGGGCATACTGACGCAAACAGTCGTTGCTCTGGTTGGACTTCTCGATGAGCCCGGCAGAGCCCATTGCAAGCTTCTACTTGGCGGCAAAACGATCTCATCATCTTCGTTGGGAGACAAATGTGCTCTGCTATCTGGTCTCAAACCTGATTTTGAGCGAATGTTGTTCGCACGCGGAGTTCAGGTAACCGATGACTTTTTAGGTAATAAAGAAATGGATGTTCTACATGCACTTGTGCAGTACAGAAACAAGCTAATGCACGGTAAGATGGGGGTCAGTCCGAGTCCAGAGTTTGCAGCCGACCTTGCTTCAAAGATTGAATCATTTTGCGATTCGGCTCCAGTTAGTACAGCCATAAAACTCTCTTCCTAACAGAACACTCCTTCAGCCATTTGCCTTTCATATTCCTGAGCTTCAACATCGCGTTTTTCAATTCGACTTATCGACGCAAGAAGCCTCAAGAGCTTTCTATTGCCACAAAATGTGGCCTCGATTTTCATGATTGCTTTCTTAGCATAGTCAAGGTGACCGTGTTGGATCAGAAGGCGAAGCGCAGTCAGAGAAGTCTCGTCCAACTCTGCTGGAAGAGCGAGCCATGCCTCCCAAAGATCGCGGATTGAGTTCATAGCAAGGGTTCCTTCATTTTGAAGGCAAAGTAATGCCACGAGTTGCAGCAGCAGAATTCCGGATCGACCATCAGATGTTCTTCGGGTCGCTTCTGCGCAGCGGTTTATTGCATCGTGGTATTTCCCTTGCTCTATATCTACTTGAGCTTTTGAAATCCACGAAATCGGAGTTTCCCCGTGGAACCGTAACATTCCGTCTGCAATCTCTAGAGCATCTGCGATCTTAGAAAGCTGCAAGAACAAATCGACACAACATGCAAATGCAAACACTTTGTACTCATATTCCTTGCCACGAGGCTGATAATGAACATCCTCCCATGCCGCCCGTAGGCAGTCAGCGACCGCAGACTCCAGATTCCCCTTCGACTCGTGCAAACCCGCCCTCAGAAGAAAGTACCGAGGATTTGGTGCATTCTCGTCAAAGGCCTTATCCATATATCGGAAGGCGTCCGCAATCTGACCTAGGCGATAGAACATTATGGCGCGGTTGTAGTACCACGAACCGCCAAAGGTTGATTCAGGCATGATGGGCGTCGGAACTTTTCCTTTAAACCGCTTTTCATATACTTCTACAAGGCTTTTTCGTAGATCAGCGAAAGTGTTAAATCTATTTTGAGGCTTCTGCTCAACACACTTCGCCACCACCGCTCTAAAGTTCGAATCTTTAAACTCATCGAGAATAGGCAGTTTGGTGAAATGGCGAACGCGAACATCTTCAAGTGAACATGTCGCGACAGGGTTGTACCCCCCATACATCTCTGCCAGTACCAGACCTGTTGCATAGATGTCAGATTGTTCTGAGAAGAGCGATGGGTCTTCCCATAGTTCTGGAGCCATGTACATTGGCGTCCCAATCCCAGACAAAGTGCTGCCTACGAATCTCCGCAACCCAAGAGGAAGAGTGCTGGCAGCCGATTGCGATATTCCGAAATCGCCAACTTTGAGCATCCCATTCTTGATGAACAGATTTGTCGGCTTGAGGTCTCGGTGAGCAATTACGCCCTTGCTTTTGGCGTAAGACATCGCATCGCAAAGCTGCATAGCAAGTTTCAAAACAGGCTTGAGGTTCCGTCGAAACCGTCCTATTTTGAGATCATTTTCAAGGTCTCCGTTGTTGCAGAACTCGGTGAAGACCATAGGCTTGTTTTCAACTAAATCAAACATCGCAGCAGGCAAAATGTTTGGATGGTGCTCTAAACTGAGCCACGTGACTACTTCTCTCAAGAAGCACTTCCTCGCAGCCCGGTAATCCGAAGCGAACAACTCGTCTCGGAATGTCTTGCCGACAGCGATGCCACCATTTTCTCGAAAGCCAAACAGATAAACGCACCCCATGCTGGCGTTCTGAGGATTACTGAGAACACGCAAGACCGTGTATGCACCACTGTTTGGCGTGTCGCCCGGTTCGAACATGCCGAATTTATCCTTGCGTCAGTGACTCAGAAGAATACACCGCGTCCAGTCTCAAGTTTTGAGTGTAACGGATTTGATTTTTTCCGATAAAAGAGGGCACACTCCGTAAAGACTGCCTTCGCCTGTCCAGAAGGTATACGTGTGCGACGGCGCTAACGTGCGCAAAACAGGGGGCGAAAGGTCGCGAAAAACGAGGCTGCTGAGAAATCCCTTTCTGACCACCGGCTAACAAAGCCAAGAAAACAAAGCGAGTGACATTTCTTGGCAGCTTCGTACCTGCTTCCCCGCTCGTTGCCCCACACGCGATTGCGGCATAACATTTCCCGCCAATGGGCTGAAGATGTCCGGTTATGCCGAATAGAAAAGACATCGCTCCAAAAGCGCTAGATGCGAGCTTGCTGCCCAAGCAGCGCAAGCCCATTCCACACGCCTTCGTGCTTGATGCGCTTTTCACCCCTGTTACCGTACACGCATCCGATGTTTGGCTGCATCGCGATCTACGTGAAAGACAAAATCGTGTTGATCCTGCGGAACAAGCCAAAGAACACTGCGGATAACGGTGTATGGCTCGCCACTACTCAAGAACACCACCAGAGTTTGCGGCGTGAGTTCCCCAACATGCGGTCGATTCAAGTGTTGGGAGAACCCGTCGCGGGCTGGCAGGTTCTACCCGTCGGCGCACCTGATTTTGAATCGTCGGCGCTGCGGGCATGCGAGCTTGTAAGGGCTGGCGATCCTCGGATTGGCAAAGTTCTGGGCGCACGAACCTCGAAGCCTTCAAAAGCGGCTGGAAGATCGGCGAAGCAGATCAACACCTCGGAGAAACACAGGAGCAAAATCAAGTTTGACACCGTGCTCAAGATCAGGTTGACACTACCGGGTCTGGAGCAGATCACGGCATACGGAGCACCCGCGCTCAAGGTTCGCGGAAAACTGCTGGCGTGTGTGCCTACCGCATCGTGGACGTGCGCGATAACACGATCGCGATAACCCTTGACAATTCCACCGCTGGGTGTAGCCTCTAACCGCGCAGTAGCGCCACGGTCTCCCCCCCAATGGGAATGACGTCCAGACCGAGTCCAGCTGCGCGTCGGTTCCGAACCCCGGAAATTCTGGAAATTAATGAAGTGACGTGCCGGTTAAGTCTCTCGACTACACTACCGGACGGCACCCGAAATATATTCGCCGCGCTGTGCAGAAAGGGGGCGGTATGAAAGGAATGCGTCCGCAATGTCACCGTTCGTATTTCGTGATTAATAATTCGCGCTTTGCGCTGTTGGCTGTTCTCCTGATGTGGATGTGCATTCAACTTGTTTCGGCACAGACCGCGCCCCCGTTGTGCCCGACTGCCACACCTGCTCAACTGGCGGGAAGCGCGTGCCAAATCGGAACTCTAGTCTTTACCTTTTCGCCGACGGATCTCGCCACCGTTCTGCTAACTCCAGACCAAAGCGGCCCAGGCTTCACTCTTTCTCAGATACCCACAGCGATCGCTGCACAGGTTGTTGGCGGAGTCGAATTTTCTGTTCAGACTGCTAGTGGCTCCTCAACAATAACCGGTTGGCAGGTGTCATTGAATGGAGCCTCGTTGATTGGAGGCGGCGACATTATTGCGGAGATGCTAGCAGACAGCTTAGCCCTGTCCGTAGGGTGTGTAAGCCCCTCAAGCCTTCCACCAGCCGCGCTTTTCAACTGTTCACCTGCATATTTCTCCTCGCCTCTTAGCCAAATTTTAGCCGATGCTTTTTTTCAGCTTGACCCCGCAGCCAGCGTTACTAGCATCCACTATCAATTTTTCGATACTTGCGACTTGGGGCTGCCTGATAGCCTTTATCTCTCGTCTGGCGGAACCTATAGCCGTAGCGGTCAGCCTACATCAGTGTTCGCCAGCTTCATACTCCCCTCAGATGCGACGATCAAGGCCTGCAAATTCACGGGCTTCAACTGGCAGCAGCATATTGTTCTAACGCCGCCGCCCCCGACGCCGTGTTTGGTTCAAAGCGTCGTCAACGGCATTCTTTATTGGAAAGACCGCTGTCTCAGCACAATTGAGAATCCCGATGTCCCCCCGATACCTCCGTTCCTCGACCCCCCGTCTCCCGGAGGATACGTTTATTTCTATTCCTACTTTACCTTTGACGGTCTGGGAGCTCGCGTTCGTTACGCCGAGGTTGGGAATCAGCCATACTTCGTAGGGGCATATCCCTTTTATTACAGCCCCACGGGCGTCGGGTTGCAGACGAAGCCCATCGACAGCCTATCGCCGCCTATCTTCGCTCTAAACTTCTCGGACACTCCGAGCAATCCATATGGTTCCCAAAGCTTCGTCACGAGCCTCGTCGGACTAACTCCAAATAACCCGAACGGACAACCTGTCGCCACATTCACTTGGACGAGCTCCTACACGGGCTACACAGGGGGTGTCAACCCGCCTGTCCTCGTCCGATCGGCAAATATGCCCCCCAGCAATGGCAGCGGCACCGGGGGCGTGACGATCACCAGCATCAACGGCGTGCCGATAACCACGTTTTCCGCTTTTTCGAGCGAGGTGGAAGCCGAGGGCAACAGCTTCGAACTGGTCTCCGAGTTCACCTTGGGAAGTGCAAGCACCGGGATCAACCCGCTCGCCGAGAGCACACAACTGAAAGTGGGCTCCTACTTCGTCACGATCCCAGCGGGCACGTTTTTCGAAGATAAGCACGGGAACTACGTCTACGAGGGCACGATCAACGGCGAGAATCTGCGGGTCCGGATAGTGCCCCATACGCCCACCACGTACACCCTGAAGGCGGAAGGCTCTGGGACGGTAATCACCCTTGAAAAGCCTCCGGTGGTCATGGTGAAAATCGGCGACGACGTGGGATCGGGACGTGCCAAGGTGGACGATTGAACCACCGAATAAGTTGCCACTCTTCGTCACACGGGTTCCGGGACTGGGGTGTGCTCGATCGGTAGAGCTTCCACCGAGAGTCTGGATACAACGAAGACTTTACCGAGCGCCTCGATATGTTCGCTGGCTGGCTGCCGGGATTTGGCATCCTCACGCACGTGACGGAAATCGCCGTAGCTGTGATTACTGCGTCCAAGATTCGTGGCAGTAGATGACACGCCACCCGGCGGGAAGCTGTTGCCAAATTGTAGTGAGTGCGAATTTGCCGTCGCTCGGCTTCCCATTCGGCAACGTACGGTGGGATGCCATCTGCTGGGTCGCGAGCATCGTCTGTGAGCCAAGGCGAATGAATTCGGGTGGAGACTGCTCAGTGTAGACGGCATTGCTCTTGCCGTTGTTCCACCACTTGAGCTGTTGCTCATGCAGGCTGTCGAAGCCGCGAATGACCTGCCCGTTTATGACGAAGATAAGCGAAGCATCGTGAACATAAGTTGCAAGGAAAGCGTCTGTGTCATGCGCGTTTGCAGCAAGCATCTGCTGGTGAAGCAGAGGAAGAATCTGTTGCTCAACAGAGCGATCCGCTTGCGCCTGCGAAAAGGATACCGCGAAGGTAAGAAAGAGAAATGGGTAGATGCTACTACGCTTCATCACGTTCATTTAAAGTATGAGTTTGCATCGCAAAGCTTATCATAGCCGTGCGCGTCACGGGCATGTTCGCAGACTGGTTTCCCTGCTTCGGCATCCTGACGCACATGGGTCGCAAGTCAGGGAAGGTCTACCAAACCGCAGTGAACGTCTTTCGAACGCCGAACGGATTCATTATCGCGCTCACCTACAGCAGCCAATCGGAATGGGTGAAGAACGTGCTCACGGCAGGCGGCTGAGAACTAAAGACTCGCGGGAAAAAATATCAGCTTTCCGCACCCAAAGTCGTGCGTGATGCGACTCGTCGGCGATTCCCGATTCCGGTGCGGGTCGTGCTGAGAATCGTGGGTGCAGATGAGTACATCGAGCTTTCGATTCGTTAATCTGTTGATTCCAAGACTAGGTAAGCTGCTACCTTGGACACCGAATAGGCAACAAAAAGAAAGGGGTGGACGATGTTTGAGTATCGGCTGGAGCACGTCTTTTCCTATGTGGTAACGTTGGCAGCCCCGCCAGAGGTCATTGGGCCTGTTCCGGGCGGCATCCGAGCAAATTTCTATGTTCAGCGAGGCGAAATCAGCGGACCCAGACTCCGAAAAGCGGCGTGTCAATCCCAATCGATTCCAATAACGCGAGGCATTCCTTCGTACTCACCTGATGCCAACCCTTGTTAGGAAGATATCGGCGCTCTATGGGCGGAATCGTCACATCCCTGACTTCCAGCACGAATCGACTGAGCGCGGGATCGGCGAGGGTCTCGTTGTCATCGACCGCAAACTCACCCAATACTCTGTGACAGGCGACCAGTTCCCAGCGGCCTCTCCTGCCATCGATTTCGGCTGGGCGCACCTTAACGTGCGTGATGATGACGCCGTTCAATCGGACTTGGTAGCGGGTGTTCATAGTCTTATCAGCAGGAATGCGACCATGGGTAGCACGTCACCTTTGAATGCTCGTAGGACTGCTGCCGTGTGAATAGTTGATCGCACACGAGGCACCTGCGAGTGTCATCGCCAACAACTATGAATACCTTGGAGTAGCCTTCGTCCGCCAATCTGCTGGGGGTTCTGATTTGGCTTTCGGTGGTCATTGGCCTACTCCCGCTCCCTGCGCAAGTTCGAGAGGCGGATTGGGAATTCCCGGAGCAGGGTTCTCATTCGCTTCTTTCATTAGCCTACAGACGCTTGCCCGGCTTATCGAATGCTTCTTTGCCACTTGGGTCAGCGACATCCCGGATCGCCGATCAATGACCACCTGTTCCCGATCAACATCGAGCCGCGCACGCCCGATTTGACGGCCTTCGAGCCGCGCTCTTCGCATTCCGGATTTCACACGCTCCACGACCAGCGACCTTTCGAGTTCCGCAATTGCGCTAATTATGGTGATGAATAGCCGACCCATAGCGTCTCCGGTCGCCACCCCCTCTCGTCGGCTGACGAATTCAATTCCCAAACTGTCGAGTTCGTCCACAACGTGGAGAAAGTGTCTGGTACTCCGTGCTACGCGGTCGAATGCCGCAACGAGCACCACCGAGAACTTCCGCTGCCTTGCGTCTGCCATCAATGCGTCGAGTCCGGGACGCCGGGCTTTGAGCCCGGAGACACCCCTATCCTCGTATTCCTTCACAACCTGAAACCCACGTTGTTCGGCAAGCTGCCGGAGATCGTAAAGCTGGGATTCGATGTGTTGGTCGGCAGTGCTGACTCGACAGTACAGTGCGGCTTTCTTCATCGGGTCGATTCCTCCCATGCTCTTATACAATAACACGTACATACGTATTTGCGTATAGCACGCTGGAGCCAGTTGGGAGCACTGATGGGCGATGCGGAGTTACGTAAATACGTGATATATTATTGAGTGTCGAGATGAGACGTTGAAGAAGAAGACCCCAACCCGCAGGTCGCAGGCGCAAGCTGCTGGCGCTAGGACGGCTGGTGATCCGACCGACGAGAAGCCTGTTGCGCTGACGCTCAAAGTGGATCAGAAGACATACGTCCGGCTTTGCACGCTAGGAGCTACCCAGCGGAGGACAAACCAAGACATCCTTAAAGAGGCACTCCAACAGTATCTCGACCGAGAGGGAGCTTGACGCTGTAACAACAAATGCAGCCGAAACGCAGGAGGAAAACATGTCGCTCAGCAAAGAATACATTCGAGACGACAAACGCCGCCTAATCGGTTCGGTCACCACTGGTTACACGGGCGGCACTTCGACCATCGTGCGCGACGAGCACAATGAGATTACCGGACGCACCAGCGAACGGTTCGACACCGTTCGTGACGCACACGGCAACTTAGTTTCAATCAACTCATCCGATCCCGGTCTCCTGATCGGGCACAAGAAGTAGTTCGCTGCCCGCAATTGGCAAAATGCCTCCCCTGAAAACTGAGAGTTGTCACAGGAGGTCGTCTTGTCTACCAACGCAGCCGCCGTACCGTCCGCTCCCGAAACTATCGAATGTCCGCTCTGTTCCGGGGCGGGCGAACTCAGTCGCTCAGAGATTCTCGACCGACTTGGCGTCCGAGATTTTGCGCGAGTCGCCCAACTGAGCGCGGAGGAAGCCTTCCGGCTGCTCCAGAGTAAGCACACCAACGATCATCAGAACACTTGGTCTCGCTTCGAATCGGAACTCACAAAACGCACTGCCGAATTGAGGGAGCGATTCACGGACGAACTACGCCTCGCAACATCGGAAAGAGATAATCTCAGTCGCCGAGTCGAAGATTCGTTGCGGGAGATCGCCCAGCTTCGCGAGAAGAACCAGCTATTGGAGGGCGAGATGTCGAAAATCGCCCGCGTCGGCAAACGGGAACTCGACGACGAAATCGCCGCTGAGCCGCGTTGCACACCCTTAGCTGTTTTCGTTCCAGACGCAGTTCGATCTCATGCCAAGGGATGCTCATTCGGATGGCAGCACACTACAGTTGCGAAATCCACGTCCCCGTGATCTTTGAGGATGACAACGGCGAGCTTCACGGGAACGACTGGGCAAGAGGCTTCATGAGAGGGATGCACATGCGACACGATGGCTGGGCTGAACTCGTCAATGACGAAAAATACGGCGACTCCCTGATCCCGATGATGATCCTCTACCACGAGCACGACCAAGACCCAAAGATGCGACCGGAGCCGATCACGCCGGACAAGCGCGAGAAGGTCATCGCGTTGATGGCGGCAGGGTTGATGAATGCCTATGAGTATTTTCGGAAAGAGCGGGAAGGCGATCTTGGCGACCGTGCGCATAAACGGCCAAACACGTCCAAGATCGGTCGCAACGATCCGTGCCCGTGTGGTTCCGGCAAGAAGTACAAGAAATGTTGCGGCGGTGGTGTGGTGCATTGATTGTGATTACTGGTGAACAATGGCCTACGTTTTCGCTTTTCGGAACAGATGAGAGTTTTTCGTTGAAACCGAACCGAGTTGTCGTATTATGCGGGATTCTCACAAAGCTACATGTGCGGGAACTTGCCATGAGCAGAGTATTCGTGGTCTGCGGATTACTGCCGTGCTTGTTACTCGCAGCAGGCTGCCCGAACCACACTCCCTCATCTTCCCCACCCGCGACTCAGGAACAGGAGTTTGGGCCGTCTCACTATATTCGGCGGACAAACGCGGATACTGTCATTGTGTTTGTCCATGGCATTTTCGGTGGCAGCATAGGCACTTGGACTAATTCCGAGACCCACGCCTATTGGCCCAACCTGCTGCTCGATGACCCGGCATTTAAAGGTGCGGACGTTTACGTTTATTCCTATTCGACCCCCTACTTCGGGCCGAGCTACACGATTGACGAACTTATCGAGAACGTTCGCCTTGTACTCGAAAATGACGAGGTTTTCCAAAGCCACAAACGGGTGGTGTTCCTCTGCCACAGCATGGGCGGGCTGGTTGTCCGTGGCTATCTGAAGCGATACCAAGCGCAAGCCGTACAGGTGCCGCTCATTTCCTTTTATTCGACTCCAACCGCCGGGGCTCAGATAACCCAGCTTGCACGTTTTCTGAGCAAGAATCCCCAACTCAAGGGAATGCTTCCTGCCCACGCCGGGGATTTCGTCACCGACCTCCAGCATGATTGGCGGGCGCTGCCGACGCACCCTAACAGCCATTGTGCTTACGAGACGCTCGACACCTACGGCATCCGGATCGTGGACGAGCAGAGCGCAACTGCCTTGTGTGACGGCCCCGTTGACCCAATCAGAGCCGATCACATTGATATCGTGAAGCCCCGCGACAAGAATGACATCTCTTACATCGCATTTAGGGAAGCTTTTCAGGCCAGCCAGCAACCTGCTACCGGGAATGCTCCAGCGCAGGCCATCGGAACCGTGCAAACAGCGCGTTCCGTCGATGTCGATTGCGGGCAGGTGCGCGATGATACTGCCCTAATTCCGCCGCCCATTGACATGAAGCCGGAACAGAGAATCGTCGATGCGGTTGCCTCGATCCAACAAGCGTCAAACCTGAAGGAGCAGCAAGTCGAAGCGAAAGGGCTCGACCCGCAACAGTCAGCCAAAGTTCATTACCATCTCGTAGGGCTGGACAAAACTACTAACGGTGTGTGCCCTGCGAAAGGTTTTGGCGTCATCCTTGTGAGTTTCATTGTCTCCCAGCCGCAAGGAATGGCAACGGTAGGGTTCACTCCGCTCGAAAATGACAAGCTGTTTCTGGCGCTCGCTTCGAAGCCCGGCACCTTTGAATTCAAGAACGTCAAGGACATTCAGCCCATTAACGCCCAGCCAGTTCAGGCACGGAGCACGTTGCTTTATCGAAACCAGTTATACCTCAAGCAGGTGGATATGCACTTCGCGATGGAAAAGATTCACGACGGAAAAGAATCACAATAATTAAGAGTGCTGCGGCGGGGCGACGGTAAACTGATCCGGTGCTTGACGATCCAGCCGAATCGCTGCCTGTAAAATCTGTCGTCATGGATCAATCAATACTTGTCGATGCTGTTGCGAAACACATGGATTTGCTTGAGAAGATTTCAATATGGGCTCTTTTTCTTAGCCTAGCAATCGGATGGGCCGGGTTGCAGAAGAAAGACATAACTGCACTCGGACTGACTTTCGCGAGAAAAGAAGCCTTCGCGGGCGTAGTCGCCGTATATCTTTTTGCGAACATGATCATCATCGTCCTGTTCTTGCGATTAGGTGATCTCTTCCGCCTCATTGATGACAAAACGTTTAGCCAAGCCCTTACGCGGCTGGCGACACATACTTGGATAATGAATCCTTTTGGATACTTTGGTGGTAATGGGTTGACTCGAACGTACAGTTGCGAGGGTTTTGGATTACTTATCGTTCTGTGGTGGCTCTGCCACGCTAGTCTTTCCACGCTCATCGACGGAAAACCGGCCAAAGTTCATTTACTGTTGATTGGCATTTTCCTCGCACTCGGTCTTTCGGCCATGTTATCCGTTCAGCGCGTTGGATGGATCGTGCTTAGCCGAGCACCACATGTCCTTCCAAAGGATATAGCTGATTCAATCTCATCAACGCTTGCGGAGAGAAGTTTGGCAACCTATCTCGGCATTGGCTTAGGAGCCCTTTTGTTTGGCGCCACTCACGTTCTTCAGCGGCGTTTGAGGCCACGCGTTGCGCGGTGATAATTGGTAGTCCGAACCACGCGGACATCGTCCGGCAGGGTGACGATGCTGTCCCATGTCGCCTTTCTGACAAGATCGGACGGCGGAGGCGCTGGTTTCGGTGCGTAGCCGAAATCGCGGCGTGTGAGGACGGTGCGTCTAGCTCGAAAATCCGACAATGGCATGAGTTTGGGCATGTGCGAAGCGTAGCAAGGAAATAGCGGACGCGCTTCGGTAACGGACAGTACCCCATAGATGAAGGTTCTGAGGGCGGAATAGGCTTCCAAGCGGAGTATTCTGGCAAGCGATGGCGAGACAGGACGAATTCCAACAACGAGCAAAGCGACAATTGTCCAAGTACAAGAGCGACATGTGGCCAGACGAGGACGACGGAATATGGCTGCGAAACCGCAAACGTTATTCGCACATCCTGCCACAAGAGAAGCACCAGCTAAACATCCTGCCATGCTTCCGCGACGAGTTCTGGCAGTGGTTTTGTCAGCGGGTGCCTCGAATTCAGCTTCACAGCGATTTTCACCATCTCAACTCGTCGCAGGCGCTCTGCTTCAATTTGTTCTTCCCAATGCTCTGGGGCACAGGGGAGGGTCTAAGGGCACTGCTCGCGGAATTGAAGGTTGAGGGACTGCCTGCCGAGGAAGGCTGCTTCGAGTATCAGCCAGACCTGACTGAGGGCACATGCATCGACTTCTCTTTGCCCTTACAGTCAGGAGCCCGCGTCAACTTTGAGATCAAGTACACGGAGTCGGAGTTCGGCTCGGCAAAAGCTGACTCGGAGCACAAGAGGAAATTCAATGAAACGTACAAACCTCGGCTGGCTGGACGGTTTAAAGAACCCTTCTTTTGCGAAACGTGGTTTTTAGAGCATTACCAGATCGCGAGGAACATCTGGCATATGAACGAAGGTGCAGGCGACATCGCGGTCTTCCTTTTCCCAAAGGCAAACTCATACTTGCGGCGTGAAGAGGACACTATACGGACGTGTGCGCTTGAGCCATTTCGATCTCGGATTCGGATCGTGTACTTGGAAGACCTCATTCTTGGACTGAAGAGAGAGTTGGAGCCGAGTGACACTGAACATAGGCAGCAACTCAAAGAGTTTCGCCAGAAGTATTTTCCTCTGCTGAAGTGACTTCCTCTGCTCATGAGTTCAGGCTATTGGCGGCAGCCGCTACCAGACAGTCTCAAAGTCTCGATTCCGTCCGCAGTCCCCTTAAAATCGCGAATTGCTCTCGTCACTTGTTTGCACGGAACGTCCAAAACGAGAAACCATATCGCTTTAGCGCGGAGTTTTGTATGGGGGTTACAACTGCGAGAGTGCCATCACGCAGGAACAGTGCTGCCAAATATTCTCCCGCTGTATCCCGCACGGGTGCCATGCCGTGCGCATCGGGAAAACTCCAACTGTCAGTCGTAAGGAGCGGTGACCGCAGAACGCTGAGTTCTCCGGTCTGAGACACTTTAACTCGACAAGCCTGCCAGTGCAGATTAGCGCCTGCACCGGAATACCAAGTGGCTGCGATTTCGCCGTCTTTACTCACGGTTAGATAGGGGTAATAAGACAACTCATCCACGTCGGCTATTTTCCAAGTACGCCAGTGCGAACCCAAGTCTACGGAACGGGATAACCAAATGCCCTTGATGGTCGTTGACACATTGTAGAGAGCGCCATTCCCGTCCCATGCCAGAGGTTCTACCCAGCGCGGAGTGACGCCCTCGGTTCCCTCTGGTGCAAAATCGCTATGCCCCGGTACTTCTCGGTCCTGCCAAGTCAAGCCGCCATCAGTGCTGATTGCGATGAGGTCTACGCCTTCATCAATTTTGTAGCCTGATGCCGATGTCGGCACGATGCGTACCGCCACTTCGCCCTTAGGCCCGATGGCTAGATGACTCGAACCGCCTGCTGGATGAATCCGTTTGGGCTCGCTCAAATGGGAGCCATGGTCCCGACTCACTGAGTGGCAAACCCCACTGCCATCATTCCAGATTACGTGTGCCGCCCCATCCGGGGCGACAGCAACCCAAGGACGATCATCGAGTCTCTTCTTAGACAATGTAGTCCAGCGCCACGTCTTACCCACGTCCTGACTCACGCCGACCGTGATCTGCGCACCTTCCATCGTTTTCAGGTCGAAAACCATCGTCGCAAAATAGAGCGTCCCGTCTTCTGCCATTGCGAGCGAGACATCCGAATTTCCAATTGCACCATCGGCCTCGCTCCCAACGTTCACAAGATTCCAGCTTTTGCCATGATCCGTACTCCTCCACAGTCTGGGCACCGTTTGAGGAGCGTTAAGGTCCGGAGAACCATATCCGCTTACAAACAGTGTTCCGTCAGGATGCTCTACAATCATGGGCTCCCGCGTGGCTCCAGCTTCTGGAGTCCCCACTGCATCTACCTTCGTCGCGATGAGTTGGTCTGCTTGACTGGCGCTGCACACGCACGCGATGGCGAGAACAATGCAACAGAGTAGGAACAGCTTTCCGCTACGTTCACGTCCCATAACCAGCCTCCGCAAATAGGAGATGCTGCATATACTACTGCTACTGCGTTGCTGCACGCACTGCTTCTCACCCGAACCAAACCCCGTACAATCGATTCGGGACGATGATAGTTAAGTACAAGAAGAATTCTGCGTTGGAGCGGCGGTGACCTGACTGCCGTTCGAGACCGCACCAGCTTTAGTCCAGAACTGCGATAATCGGACGAGGTTCCGGCGTGAAGCACAGAACAGGCTACAAAGGTTACGTCATCGAAGCTCAGGCAAGTGAGCTAAGGGATGGGGGATTCTCGGTGGATTTTACATCGAAGAACACGAGTCGTCCGGTGTGACGGTCACGCAGTTCTACGTACCAAGCACCTTCCCGACGCAGGAGGCTGCTATCGAAGCGGCGGTTAAGACTGGGCGACAGAAGATCGACGAGGGATTCGAGCGCGGATCGGTGGCGTGAAGAGCGTTCATGTCACCCGACTTCATTCTGCACGACGCGCTGCGGGATTGGATTGCTTCTGTTAAGTAGGCGCTAACGAGTTGGCGGCTCGCGGCCCGAATAGACTGCCCCAAGCCTGCGAGGAGGCCAGTTACCGTGAACTATCTTTCGGGTGGTTTGAAAAGCAACATCAATCCGCCCGTGAACAAGCAGATGCCAAGCCACTCAACCAGCAGGAACTGCACATTTACTTCGGCGGACATCTCAACACCGCCGCCAAACATCGATTTGGGCGCGACGGGACGCCAGAAAATCCATCCGTAGCGCGTCTCTGAGGGGGCACCCAAGTGATATTCGAGGTATGGCTCCGAATCCGTCTTGTGAACGCCCACCGACTGATAGTAGCGGTGCTCCCACGGCACCCAAACGCAACTCAGCAGAAATAGGAGCATTCCCAGAGCAAGAATCAACCGCTGTTCGTTTCTTAGTGTCGGCATTTCATCTCCGCGCTAAGTGCGATGCTTGCAGCCAACCAGCCAGCGCGTGACAATACTTTTATCATGAAGAATCCTATGGATCGTCCTGCGTTCCATAAAGAAAAGGCTGGGCCATGTCCCAAATGCGGTTGGTCGGAAACGGTGGCTCGAAAATCTCGTGTAACAGGCGAATTGTACTTCGGATGCTCCCGTCCGAAACGCGGTCGGACTAGTGGCTGCAATTTCAAGGGCTGTCGAAGCCATTAGCGTAGACGAGTAAAGCTTCCTGTTTTGGGGTTTTCTTGCGGATTTCTCGCATGTCCGACTGTCTCCGCTACTGCGCAATCAAAGCGCCCGCCGATTCGACAATGCCTTCTGCCGGGGCGTCGGCGGTGATTGGAACAGGATCGGCCTTAGCTTCCTCCGGCACGGATTGCTCAACTGCCATGTGCGGAGAGGGCTTCACAAGAAACAGTCCCGGCTCGTTCGCTAAATTCTCCCGCACGAATGAGGAGGATGTCAGCAGTTCAAAGAGTCCCTCCTCGGTCGCCCAACACTCCAGCATGAATGAGCATGCCAGCAGTTCGGCGAATCTATAGACACTCGGCGGCGTGCGTAGCACACGGCGCAGTTTCGGCGCAATTTTGTCGAACAGGCTCTTGATTTCCTGCTCGGTCGGTTCCGAAATTGCCTCAATGAGGCGATTTTCATCTGGGTGGACTGAGCGTTCGTGCTTGGCGACAAGGCGATCAGCCGTGCTGCGTGCAATTTTGTGCTCCTTCAACCATGCACTCCATTTTCCAGCGCGACCCGGCGTTGCCAGCAACGCTTTCATGGCCGCGAGTTTTTTCCCAAGTTCGGCACGCACGGAGTGGAGGTTCTGCGATTGCTGGCGAAGCGAGGTCTTGTAATCAGTGTGGATTTGCCAAAGCTGTGCGATTTCGGCAGTCAGGGCTACTTCGTCTTGCGATGCACCATCTGGCTTTGAAAGTTCGGGCGCTGGAGTCTGCGCCGGAACCTCCGGCAGGGATGGTGCTGGAACTTCTGCCAGCGCGAGTTCTGGAGTGACTGGGTTCTGAATCTCTGCTGTTTCTGACATATTCGTCCTTACATTTTCAAATTCGATTCGCGGAGCAAATTGCACCGGGCCGTGCGGAAGATGCTCTCTACTAATCAATTTGAAATTGGGAAAACGTGGGGACTGATTTGAAATTGTTTTGTAGGAGACATTTCGGTCATGGGAAGAGCCTGTGGAGTCCCAGCGGAAGCTCCTGCCTGATAGACCAAGAGACCGGGATTTCCCCTAACCAGCCCACACCACAACTTGCGCTGGATGGCAGTCGCAAGGGCGTTTCGTCTCTTTCTGCCACTTCTTTTAGTCGTGCACGATCATGTCACGGTCGAACCTCATACGCCTCCTACTGAACGGTTTTAGACTCTTTTGTCAGATCGATACCAAAAGGATGATGCTGGAGCCACTCTTCATACCTAGGCAAATGCTTGGCTGCCTTCTCGTCATCCAACAAAGACGTGCCTTCAAGGACAAACTGCAAGGCTTCATTGACCGCATCACGCCAATCTTCGCTGGTGTACTCATCATTTTCATCGAACAAGTCGGTATAGGTGTCGGTCAGTTGGTTCACCGTGTCCCGGAACCGCTTGTCGCTGAGATACCGCAAGTAGTTATTCTTCATGCTTGTCCTCAAATTTTTGGCGGGTGGGTGGTGCCGTCCTCCAATGAAGTGACTCTCCCATCCGCCTGTCTGCCCGGCTGCTCAATCCATGCGCCCCACAAGGATTCGCTGGAACATCAATGTCCTCGTTAAAACTCCCTTGGAGCACGGCGCAGCGGCAAGAGCATCCAGCAGGCCGGAAGTTCTTAGCGAGGCTCCGCGCCTTAGAGATCAACCCCAGCATCCCACTCACGTCCCTCAGCGACGTTACGCAGGATGGCGATGGCATGGTCGTAATGCTTGTCCCGCTCTGGAGAAATGCCATGTCGATCCGCTTCCTCATCCTCAGTGGCGAATGCCGCCTCGAAAGCTGAGTGAATCTCTTCGGCGATCCCATACAGTTCGGTATCGCTGGGGGGTGGTTTTCTCATTATGTTTCTCCTCTATCTTTCAATACTGCGTTTCTTACGTTCTCGATCAGACAATCGAACAAAATTGCCCGCCCGTGGGCGCGTGATGCTCTCTACCAATCAATTTGGAATTGGGAAAACGGGGGGACTGGCGATCAAATTGTTTCGTTGCTTCCTCGGACGATTGTCTCTCCACTTGTCCCAGCGCAGCCTCGATCTTGTTCCACATCTTCTGTCCATCCTCGTGTTGGTAGTGTCCATAATGCAGCTTGCAATCTGGGTCATAGCGGTAGCCGGAAGCGTCGTACAGCACGACATCGCGGTCGCTCTTGAGCACATAGTCGTCGCCCAGAATGGTCTGGGATGCTTCGTCCATGCACTGCTTCATGCTCGCGTCTACGTCCTCCCATGAGTCTTCCGGCGCAGTATAGAAGAGTGCGTCGTGAACAGATGAGCCAAGATCAATGCCACGCTCGGTAGCTAAACAGCAGGTTAGCCGCAAAATTTCTGCGCAGTTGCCCTGCATCGGGAGATTCAATGCAGTGCGGATGTCATGCGCCGTAGGACGCTTCGGCATCCAGAGCTTCCAGCCACACTCGGTTTCAACGAAGCCATCGAAGGCACGATTTTCCGCATTGATCGCCAGCCACTCTTGGTATCTCGGATAGAGTTTGGCTTCTCGCTCTTGATAACGCTTCGCCTGCGGAACGCTTACTCCCAACGCCTTAGCCAGTCCCTCGGGCGTTTGCCCATATTGGCCCGCCAAGACTACAGGCTTGAATCTGTTCCGCAGTTCCCGGTGCGTCTCTTTCGTCGCACTGTAATCACAGAACCCATAATCGGCAGCCTTGACCAAGTAGGCATCGCGATGAAGGTAATGATCCCAACGTTTCTTGTCCCCAGCCAAGGCAGCCGCGATCCCGTATTCTGCGTTCGACCAATCCCTGTGGAGCAAGACGTGGCCTTCATGGGGAGCCAACAGTGAACGCAATGCCTTCGTCGCATTGGGGATGCTCTCTGACGTTGCAGGCTGTGACCGGGACGACCGCGCCTTGAAGGGGTTCAGGCTGCACCGATTCCGTCCGTCAGGGCCGACAGGAAACTTGAAATCCGATTTAGCAAGCGTCAGGAACTTTCGTAGCTGTCGGTACTGCTCGATTACTGGCAAGCTGTCGGCGTACAGCAGTGCCATCGGCTTCAGCACCAGCTTTTCGTCTGCGCTGGCACGTCCGCCGTCAATCGGCCAAGTGTCCTCGTTGAAACCCATCCCGCGCACCCAAGCGGTGTAGCCCCGGTTCGTGAAATGCGGATCACCGTTTCGGTCCCACCTGTGGATGCCAGTCTTGTATTCGTCTTCGAAAGCGCCGACAACGTGACGACGCACTGGCTTCGCATGGCGTTTCAATTGTTCGAGTTTGGGCACGTTGACCGGGACGCCGTTCCATTCCATGCACGTGATTGCTTTCATGCAGCGACCACGGTGTAGCGCCTGATCTATGTTCTCAATCTGCCCCACCATGCGCTCCAACAGCATCCGAGTCATCCTTACGTCTCCCCGGCAATATTCGACGATATGTCGCATCTCGTCGGCGCTGAAGGGAAAGCCGCGCATGATGCGTTCGCGGTTGGCTTCCTTTTCCTCGAAACTTATCGTGTCGTTAATGCCGTAATCATGGCAGGTGGAAACGAGGTCGGTCGGCAACGGACTGCCTTGCCCATCGGTCTTATTGTTCGTAAAATTCCGGCGCTCGACCCACAGGTCAAGCACGTTGTACGGAAGCCCCCACTGCGCAGCGAGAGCGAAACCGAGATCGGCTGTGGCGTTGTACAGGACGTGGAGAACATCCGGCTTGAAAGGCAGCGGATTGTCCAGTCGATGGCGACAGCGCCGTCTATCGCTTCGAGTGCGTCCTTGCAAAAGTTCCTCTCTTCCTGTGTCAGTGTTTTTCTTGAAGTCATAGCGCATCTCCGTGGAATAAATTGGATTTGCGCTCACAGCCTCAGGTCTGATTTCCGTCGCTCTTCGTCCGACTGCCGCAGCGACCGCCCAAGGAAGGGATGCAGTGAACCCCTGCTGCACTCAGGGTGCGGTCGATGATCCCTGCCGCAAAGGGTACTGCTTGCAATGCGTTGTTTTTTTCAATCGTGCCGATCCGTCCGGCTCTGCGTCCGCCCCAGTCAGGCGCTTTGACTGTGGCTCTGCCTTCCTAGCCCTTCGCGTCGGCGATGCGCTGGTTGTATTCCGCATCGACAGCCGTAGCCTTGCCAAGGAACACGGCATTTGCCTTCGTGAAGACATCGCCCGTGACTGCGATGTTGAACACGCCGTAGTCATGTTCGCCGCCGTCGCGGCAATGCGCCTTCATCCATACGGGCGTTCTCTTCGTCCTCAGTTCCGATAGCGGAACATCCAACTTGACACCTTGTGCGATGAGTGCCTCTTCAACATTCTTGGTGTTCTTGCGGCGGGATTTGTTCTTGTTCTCAGGCGGCTCCGATATTTCGTTCACCTTGCGGCGGGACAACCGCTTCGCTACAGCTTCCTCACGCATTATGATCTGCTGCTGCTTTTTCAGTTCTTCCTTCTTGGCCTTCTCACCAGCTTTGGCGGCTTGAAGGTCTTCCAGTCTCTTCTTTGCTTCCGCCTGCTTGCTCTCTTTTTCCTTCTGGATGTTTGCGCGATAGGATTGGTCGGCGCTCACAATGGCCGCGCCGTTTTTCCAGACGTAGAGAGTGTTGGTCTCGTCAAGGAACAGTTCTCCTTCCTTCAGCCGCTTGTACTTCGGCTGCGGGATTGGGGTGATGACTTCAGCGGGAATAGTCGCCGTTTTGGTCACCGTGCCTTGCTTAGTGGTGTATTCAACGTCAACCTTGTCGGAGGTCTGGTGCTTGCGCCTTAGAACACCTTCACGAATGACGTTCTTGTGTTCAGGATCGGGAAAGGTGACAGGACTGCCATCGGTAAGTTGCGGCAGCGGCTTGCAGCCAGCTTCGGCGATGATGCGTCCGAAGGTAGCCTTGCTCGCTATTCGACGCTTGGATTCCATCCATTGAGTCCAAGTGAGTCCTTCTGGCGTCCCGTCGATGTCGGTGCGCTTGCCTTGGTCAGATAGTGCATCGTGGATGCGGACGATGACGGGTGCCAGCGTGCGAAGAATCTTGCGGGCTTCAAGCTCGTGCAGTTTGTATTGATTGATGCCTGCGTCTACCAGACCATCAAGCGTCTGGAAGGTGGCATCGGCTAGGTCACTTTCTCTCAATTGAGAGAAAGTTGCGCACGCAGGAAGGATTTCAAGTTCCTGCGCAGCAGTTGTTGTATCCACCTGCGTTTCCGCCGCAGTGATGGACTGCGACTGGGTAGTCGTTGACTTCCGTTCTCCACGTATGTTTTTGTCGGTCTCTTGTGTCACCATGACAGTGAGCGTAAACCGACTTTGGAGGGCTTTAAATCTAGTGAGTTGCTAGTCTAGGGAAATGCCTAGAGCGAGACTCGGTCACGACTCTGCCTAGGCGAAAAAATCAAGAGCTTCTCTCTCCGCCTTGACCAGAGCGAGTCCGAAGCGGTATGCATTCTGTTCCAACGGTCTTTCAGGTTACGATTGTCACAGCGCACCGTGAAAGGCCCGTGACTTCAAGGGTGATGAGCCATGGCGGAAAAGCGAAGGAAAAAATCGGGGCCGCAAGGAAAGACCATAGACCGCTCTCGCTGGGAAGAGGGGATGATTTCAAAGACTCCACCAAAGTTCCCGAACGAGGAATATGTAGAAAAAACGCGACAGATTTACCTACGAGCGGTCGAAAGAAGGATGAAACGCGAAACTACTTTGACTGGTCGCCAAAGAGATATTCTTTTCTGCATCATGGCACGCTTCTCCAACAAAGAAATCGCCGCAAAGCTAAACATGAGCCGCCAGCGAGTTGACCAGCACATAGCCGCTCTTCTGAAGAAAACGAGAGAGAAAGATAAAGTTGGATTGATTATGTGGCTTATCGGTTTTGGTTCCTATGCAGACCTTCCGTGATATGCATTACTCGGGATGGCATCAAACTGGCTAGGGGGGCTGCCGATGTTCCGCTTCCAGCCCATCCCCTTTAGTCGATGTTCAGCTAACTGGTAGCCCTTGTTGCGGGCTTGAGCAGACTTTTTGCCCAGCCTGAAGTCCAGCCAAGGAATTTCGAAAAAACTGCGTATTGTACTGATGTCGGTGCTTTTTGCATCCTCCACGGCCATGTGGGGGGCGGAAGCACCTGATGCAACCTGCATGGGTCGCCTAACAGGTGACCCAGACCCCGATTCCCTTGCGCACGGACTGGCTGTTGGCAATCCGCAAGAGGGGAGAGACGGGCGGCAGATGGGCTAGCGGGCCGCATCGGTTCGCAAAGATCACAGCCGATCCTGAGGGTGGGCGCGAAAATCGCGCCCTTGGAATTAAATCGAGGTAGTTATGCTTGAACTCAATCAACTCGCAGTCAAGTCGCAATGAAATCAACGCAGGCTTCTTCCAGCCAGAACCATACGTAACAGCAGACGATATCGCTGCGCACCTGAAGATCACGCGCCGTCAGGTGCTTGAAATGACCCGCCGTGGACTCATCCCGGCTCACCCGCTGGGAGTCGGCAAGTGTCGCCGCGTATGGCGCTACAAAATCAGCGAAGTGGAGAGCGCCATTGCATCAGGCATTCGCAAACCTGCTTCGAACTCTAACAACGACGGCTTGGCTCAATGTTCAACCAACGGTACAATGCGTCCCGGCAGTTCCCCTAGCCTGCGGAGGAAATCCAATGGCTAAGGGATGGTTTCGTAGAAAAGAAGGCAAGCTGCTGTACTGCTGGTACAACGTCTTCGGCAACGAACGTGCGAAGACCCTTGGGCCAGCCACAATGAGTGACGAGGAGGGCTGGATCAAGGTCGGTGAACTTGAGTTGGGCAAGCTGGTCGGCAAACCAGACCCCGCAAACGCTACCTTTGGTGAAGTGCTCAACCACTGGCTGGCATACGGCAAGACGAAAACTGGTGAGGAGAAGGACGACAGCACAAAGCGGACGGACGAGCGAAACGCTCGCAACTACCTTTCGCACTGGGCTGACCGCGTGGCGAAGGACATCGAGCCGAGGGAAATACAGCAGTGGCTCGACGAACAGAGCTACGGTATGCGTTCCAAGCTCCGAACTATGATGAGTGCCGTATACAGGCACGGTCAAAAGTGGGGTCTCATTCCTCGCGGTGAGGAACACAACCCTATGAAGCTCGTGTCAGCGCCATGCACATCGGATTACGAAGCGGTGGAACTGAGCGGCACTGAAGCCGCTGCGGTGATCCACCATATATCCGATCCGCTCGTGAAGGTACTCGTGATTCTCGTCGCGGTGACCGGAATGAGAATCAGCGAGGCGTTGGCCCTCACGTGGGATGCGATCAACTGGACAAAAGGGAAAATCCACATCCGGCGCAAGTGGAACGGCAAAGGATACGGCTCCCCGAAGTCCCGCATGAGCCGCAAGCCAGTGGAGATGACCAAGGGACTTGCGACGGTTCTGGAGGTCTGGCGACAGGAAACCATGTTTGCAAAGGACGTTGATTTGCTCTTTCCGTCGTATCGGGAGAAGGGCAAGCAGCCTCGATGCGGCAGCATGATCGTCGAGGACTATATTCGTCCTGCGGCTATCACTGCCGAGGTGCTGGAAAAACGCGACGGAAAATGCTATTACGATGGTGAAGCGGTAGACCGTTTCGGATTCCACAACCTGAGGCACGGGCTAGCGACTTGGCTTGCTGAGCAGGGAACCGACCCGGCGATCATCCAGCGGATGTTGCGCCACAGTAGCAAAGATATGACGATGCACTACATCCACGCGAAAGCACGCGAGGCTCAGGAGCAATACATCGCTGAGTTGGGAATCGTTCCCGACGAGCCGAGCGGGAGTGCGGTGCGGGTGCAGTGAATTGGCAGTAAAGTGCAAGTGCTGTAGAATGAGAGAACGAGCGGGAGTAACTCAGTGGTAGAGTGCGACCTTGCCAAGGTCGAAGTCGCGGGTTCAAATCCCGTCTCCCGCTCCAGAGATTTCAGATTCACAGGCGTTTGTTCCCCGCAAACGGACTTTTCCGCAAGTGAGTTGAGGAACTTG
>Ga0335072_10001756_pt1 | contig 34498 bp, 27 predicted proteins | sample Lox_Sample_21_FD_206725 | JGI IMG/M metagenome (GOLD analysis project Ga0335072, IMG submission 206725) | Soil microbial communities from Loxahatchee National Wildlife Refuge, Florida, United States - Lox_Sample_2.1 | ecosystem: Environmental > Terrestrial > Soil > Wetlands | place: USA... | reverse complement strand
GGCACAGAAATGTATGAGGGATCTACTTGGGCATGCATATAGTCGTTGTAAAGTTGTTCTCTGGTACTACTGATTTCTAATTCCTCTCAGAGAGCTTGAAAACTAGAAATCCCTCTAGGGACCTGCGGCAAAGCACTTTGCTGATAGCTCGCCGCTGTCTCTTACGCCTTAGAGTTGAATTCTCGCCGCTCATGCATACCATCAACTTGTAGAGTACTGATCATATCGTATATAACCTCTCTCATCACCTCTAGTCGTCCAGCACAACCTGCCTTGTCCTAGAGGACTTCAGGACCTCTTGCTGGAAGGCTTTTCCCCACTGTTGCCAGAACAGCATCGCTACCACCATCTCAGGAAGTGTTGTCAAGTTGTGGCACAAAAAAGTCCTCGTGCGAACGTGCGGTCCGCTTCAACTTTGGCTCCACTCTAGACCCCGTCTGAATACCACAAGGCCATTAGGAGACGTGATTTGTTCACCTAGGCATCTATCAGAGCGGCCGCACACAAATCCATTTTAGTGGGTCAATGATTGCTCATCCCCTTGGTCACCTGTGAGCTCCGGAGAGGTCTCCAGGGTTCGGGGACTGGTCTCGCTTTCTTGTAACCTCTCTTGCCCTTATGACTCGCCGGCGTAACAACCATGATTGCTTCCAGACATATCGTCACCGAGTTGAGTAGCTTTCATGATGATCCTTATCGCTGGTATTTCCAACTTCCTCAGATCCAACATATTCTTGAGTACTGATACTCTCCTACTCGTTTACCTCACGCTCCAAAGAATGAGGTATGGGAGAATCCGATTGGGGCTGTGCTTGATCGTCGAGGATAGGATAGCCTGGAGGTACGGAATTCGGTAGGGCGGCGGATGGAGGAGCCAGCATATTGCCATAACCAACAGACTGGAGTTCTGGAAGCGAAGGAGAAGAAGGATGGTTGAAATGGCGCAGTATGGAAAGTTCGAAAGCCTTAATTGAGCCATCAGGTTTTCGTTCAGGTTGCGTAGTTACTCTGACTTGAGCGATTACTGGAGAAGAATTTATGACACTGCACGTGCATAGATCTAGAAATATTAGTGTCGTCCATATAGGCAGCAGCAGAGGAGTTGGCTGGGTTGGCATAGGTGGCATAGGTAGCATAAGTGGAATGCAAGGTGAGTGTTATCGAAGAGGCCCCATCTTCTCGCTGAAACCGCTCAAGGGTGCGGAATGATCTATCTAGTTCTGCGTTGGCATCAGCTGGGAACGATCATTCCTTTCAAATTCGAGTAGTGTCGCAGAGTTCTTTCGCCTAATTCCTGCAAACCAATCGCCGGAGCCGTCAAAACTTCCAGCTGTTACGACGAGGATGAAGATAATTCGATTCACCTACCGAGGTCGCTTTCAAGAGTTTCCGCCGCCAAGCCTGGAATTCCCTCATCCCAGCCCCATGCCCTCCGGTACATGTGACTAGGAAAATGCTGCAACACGCATCAACGTCGAGGCTATCCAGCGCCTACAGCTGGAGCAGTCTATCTATGTCGTGGCAATGACGTTACAGCCTTTTGTCACCGTTGTTTCACTTTTGCACCTCTGTGTATGATCTCAGAACATGCACCACCTGAATTGCGCCCCTCAAACCCTGGACTTTCCCACGATCAGCCACTGTCAACGTCTAAGGCCCCAAATGGACAAATGGAGCCCATAGTGAGATATCATCACTATTGCCATCTTTCGTCTTCAGATCTAAAACAGCACGATGCAGTGCACGTGGTACGGAAGAGACTGTATCAGCGTGCTCCTTGAGCAAGTATTCATAGAACTTGGCTGCAACGGCCACAGCTGCACTATCATAGGCTCCCCACATCGTTCCAATAACATGTCGAAAGCCGACAAGCTGGAAGGTGCTGGCCAGATGAATACTCTCGTCGATCAAGCTTCGAGCGCCTACTTCCGCCGTGGAGCATGCTGAAAGGTAAGCGACTTGTGCAAGCGAATTCAGCGATTGAAGATCCTCTACCGTCATCTTGTCAACACTACCTCTCCCAAGAAGAAGAGCGCTTTTTGAAGGCTGCTCAGCGTCTGAAGAACCATGACAAGCAAAATGGACTAACGAGCAAGCTGTGACCTTTTCGAGAACAGCTGCAGCTGTCGGAGCCTCCATGACTTCGACTGACGCAGAAGCGCCGATGTGTTGTCGAACAGCAGCGACTTCTTCGCCAACCTTCAGATCGGCATGACCCGGCGTTTCGTGCATTGCGACAACCAAGACCTTACTACCTTCGGCTGTTAAAGGTGTCCATGGCTTGCTTTGGGAGAATTGGAGAGCCTTCAGAGTGGGCGCGTAGGATGACACAACATGGCTAAGAGTATTGTCTGTTGAACCTATCCCATGCTCTCCGGCAGCATGTAATGGAAGAAGTGCCATCAATCCTCCTCCTACCCACCAAACGCACGGTAGTGTATGTGGAGGCTTGTCCTGCCACAAGAGCCCAAGCTCTATGAGAACCGGCTTGACAGCGACGTCCCAAAGCCAGCGCATGCTCTCAACTTGAGTTGTCTTGGCATCAAGATTGCTCACAATTTTGCTATTTCCATCTAACGAGACAAGCTTTGCATCCCTCCGAGATCGATTTCCGTATGTCTTCTTTGAGACGTGTTTTTGTAGGTCCTCTAAGATGAGCTTGGGGAGCGCCAGCACTCGTATATTATCACCTGTAATCAGGAAAGCATGACTCCCAGGGCCAGTGACGTTGAATGACACAACAGGCCCATTCCGAGCTAGGCTGTGGAGCTCTTCCCCCGTTGGCGCCAGCTGGAATCTCTCAAATCCAGGTTTTTTTCGAATTTCCTCTTCGACTCCGTCCAAATCCCTTACATCTTGCAGACGTTGTGAGGATACTGACGAATAGTCTCCTGCCGACAACAGCCCATCGGTAGAGCTATTTCTATCCATGAAAGAGGCTGGTGCAGCAACAGCTTCTCGCAGCCGGCAATATCTGGACCACAGGTCTGGATAGCTTTTTTGGAGAAGAGAGACGTCAGACCTTAAGTCCATCACCAAGCTGGAAATAACTCCGCGACCTCTTTCAAGAATTTGCAGAGATTCCAAAGTAGGTTTTCCAGCTCTAAGAAAGACAGATGCAGCTAGTGCAGCGAAGCCAGTGAGTTGACGAAGGACGTACTGAAGATCGTCATTTGAAATGGATCGTGGAGCAACCTTTGGGAGTAGATCAAGAGTCTTCGCCAAGTAAAGAGCCCCTTTACCCCAGTCTTGAATCTCTATGGCAAGAGCCGCAGCTCGTTTTCCTGACAGTAGACAAGCAAGAGGCGGACCACTGGATTGATTTAAGGACTTTGCAAAATGGCCAAATGCCTCTTCTAGGTCATCTACTGACCCCGTCCTTCGGTATCGATCATGAAATCCAAGTCCAAGACTGCCTAGCCTTTCCGCTCGGTCTAGGTGATCTTTAGGTGTGGCATCAACAACAACTTGAAAGAGGCGGATAGCCTCCTGCAGGTCATCTATTGACCCTACCCTATGGTATCGATCACCAAATGCAAGTCCAAGACTGTGTAAATATCTTGCTCGGTCTAGGTGATCTTCGGATGTAGCATCAACCGCAGCTTGAAACAGGCGAATAGCCTCTTGTAGGTCATCTATCGCCCCTGCCCTTTGGTATCGACTATAAACTCCAAGTCCAAGACTGGCCAACATTCTTGCTCGGTCTGGGTGATCCTTAGGTGTAACATCAAGAGCAGCTTGAAACAGGCGAATAGACTCTTGCAGGTCATCTATCGACCATGTCCTTTGATATCGATCAAAAAGTCCAAGTCCAAGACTATTCAAATATCTTACTCGGTTTAGGCGATCTTCAGGAGCGGCATTAACGGCAGCTTGAAACTGGCGAATGGCCTCTTGCAGGTCATCTATCGCTCTTGTCTTTTGGTATCGATCACGAAATCCATTCCCAAGATTGTTCAAATACTTTGCTCGGTCTGGGTGATGTTCAGGTGTAGCATCAACCGCAGCTTGAAACTGGTGAATAGCCTCTTGTAGGTTATCTATTGCTCCTATCTCTTGGTATCGACTACGAAGCCCATTTCCAAGATTGGCCAAATACGTTGCTCGGTCCGGGCGACCTTCAGGTGTAGCGTCGACTGCAGCTTGAAACCGGCTAATAGCCTCCCGCAGGTCATCCATCGCCCCGGTCTCTTGGTATCGATCACGAAGTCCACTTCCAAGATTGTTCAAATACTTTGCTCGGTATGGGCGATCTTTAGGTGTAGTGTCAACCGCAGCTTGAAACAAGCGAATAGCTTCCTGCAGGTCATCTATTGACCCTGTCCTTCCGTATCGATCACCAAATCCAAGTCCAAGACTGTTCAACCTTCTTGCTCGGTCAGGGTGATCTTCAGGTGTAGCATCAACCGTAGCTTGAAACAGGCGAATAGCCTCGTGCAGATCATCGATTGACCCTGTCCTCCGGTATTGATCACGAAATGCGTTTCCTAGATCGTTCAAATATCTTGCTCGGTCTGGGTGATTCTTAAGGTTAGCGTCAAGAGCAGCTTGGAATAGACGAATAGCTTCCTGCAGGTCATCTATCGACCATGTCCTTCGGTATCGACTATGAAATCCAAGCCCAAGACTGTTCAACCTTCTTGCTCGGTCCGGGTGGTTTTCAGGTGTAGCATCAACCGTAGCTTGAAGCAGACGAATGGTCTCATGCAGGTCATCTATCGCCCCTGTCCTTTGGTATCGAACACTAAAGTTAACTGCAAGACTGTTCAGCTGTCTCGCTCGATCCGGGTGACCCATTGGCGTGACATCAACAGCAGTTCGTCCTAGACGAATAGCTTCTTGTAGGAAGGGAAGGATGTGATGAGCGTGACCAAGGCACGCGTTGAGAGCCTGTCTCATAGGTAGGCGGTCAGGCAGGGGATGTTGTACACTAGAAAGATAAGGAATTAGTTATGGGACTCGGCCGCACGACTGGGAACTCTATGAATTAGAATCTGTGAAAGCCGTCACTTGCGATCACCAGCCTTGTAGCCTCAAAGCGTGTCTTGGCATAGGGCTTAGGGCGGTGCGGCCTTGGCACTTGGCGCACACAAGGGTTGTCTTTTGTACCTTGCGGCCCTGCTTCATCTGATGTCCTAGTTAAATGATATCTCTACGATTCGCCCTAGACTGACCTCCTAACACAAGGTCGGCGTGTGCTCGGCCTTGGACTTTACCGTACTACAGACGTGGTACGGCAAAGTCTTCGGGTAAGTTTGACGTCGGCATCGAGAATGGAGCAGAGAGAGAGAGAGAGAGAGAGAGAGAGAGCTTGAAGCAGTTGATAGAATCACAGGTATTCAGATGAGTCAAGAAGTCACGGCAAGAGAGAATGGAAGGATGCTTGGTAGATTAACCAGGCGGCAGGAGCACTGCTCCTCGCCGGTGGATCCATTGGCAGCATGACCGTCAGGGAAGGCATAACATGGCCTCCTTCCAGGGAGAACTCGGTTTGGGATCCTAGGTGCTAGGAACTGGGCACCCCAATCATCATCGTCTAAACTTGACAAGAAGGCCACGATAGAACAGCTGGGTCAGGAAGTGCATGATTAGATCAAAGGAAAGAGTGGAAGGACGTAGCTAAGAGCAACTGAGCAGGGTCTGAGTAGAAGGTGAGCAGCCTGGGGAAGAGGGCGAGGGACCTGTGTCAGCTCCGTGCAGAGAAGTGCAAATATAAGCGGACGTGATGAGGCAAGGCTCATAGTTAGAATATGGCTCTCGAAAAGCTGCCAGGGAATGACTTCGCTACCGGTACTGTGCTTTACCACTCTTCCTATTCGCGGATCCTCCATGCCGAACCGCCTTCCTGCTGCATATGGCCGCCGTCCTTAGCACGTAGAGCAGAATCCTATCTTAGATCCGTCGTAAGACTTTCTCGCTGCTGTGAACCAACCGAACTAGTAGTAGTGCAGCAACCAAAGACGGTACTAGGTTTGGCAAAAGGCATGCGCTCGTCCGAGTGCGAAGATTCGACTTGACTCGTTTGCTGTGAGTGTAGATAGACACTACCAGAAGGTCATCCTAGATCGGGAAGACTCTAGCGGCGTCATGTCCTGGACTGTCCTCTGAATAATTTGCACAGGTAGTGCAACAACCGATGTTACGACAGTCATCCGCACAATGGCTGACGTAAAGACCGCTGCGCCGATTCCTGCGTAGCCGCTCATCGTGACTGCAATATCTTGTCATCCTTTGAGTATTATTTTTGTGGGCGTTAAGCAGTGTCTCGGTCAGTCCGTGGATCGAGTTGCGGAAAATGCAACCATAATTAGTAGGACGCCGCAGGTCTGGTTAAGCGTTTGTACCCCATCACTGGTTTCGATTTGCATCTGGCCGCCTCGCTTGAAAATTACCCCACCACTTGCTGTTTGAAGATTTCAGTTGTTGCAAAGCACGAGAGTAACTCGGCTAAGGAATAACCAGGCCTGTGGTTGTCGTTCAGACTCGAGAAGTCTTTTGTTGGGAAATGGCAAAAAGACCAGTTGTGCTCTTGAAGTCCACAATACTTGCGCTTTAATATGGTTGTAATGATGTCACATTTTCGTCTCAAGTTGAGCTCGTGCTAGAGCCGATAGTGGTCTTGCTTTGCCAACCAGTATGTAACCCAGATGGTTCGAGCCTATCTGCCTTGGCGTATTCCAGATCAGGGTCCAGGTCTCGAGTGACAGTGTCACGTTCGACACGAAATTCGACATCCTTGCGTATTTCTAACGGGACTCCAGCTATTTGCTCTTCACTTTCACTTTGGTCTAGAAAGTTGTTGGGGTTGGCCCCTGTACTCTTCAACCCATACCATTTGCGGCCATCCATGGTCTGAGTTGGTCCTGCCTGAGGTAGTGTTTCCGGCCTGCTGTTTGTGCCGAGACGAGATTTCAAAGCTGAGCCATGACTGAGGAATGCCCTGAGATTGAATGTACGTCGCGCAAGTGCCCAAAGGTGGGGCATATTGGCGACAATGACGGCAGTTGAAATCTCACGGACATACCAATAGACCTTTTGGCGGAAGTTAGCAAATGTGCTCAAGGAAGGGGCGGGCATTAAAATGGTCTTACCCAATCCACACCGTAGGGTAGACTGAAGCTGTAGTACTTAGAAAGGACTGCGCAAATGATAACGAAGATGCCCATGGAGAAAACGATACAGAGAATGAGCTTCTTCCGTAAAGGAAGCTGGGCTCGGATGAGAATTGGAAGCGGGATACACAGCATCAAAAGGTCCGATGAGATGTTGAAGACGGTGTTCACAATCAAATGGTCGTGATAGGTTGAGCATTGCGGATTGGCAGCTGGCACAGACCAGTAGTTGTGAAACGGTCGACACCACACGGTGAAGAACAGAATTTCCATGAGGCAGTAGCCGAAGACAACATATGCACCAACAATCTTAACGAGGATTGCTTGCTTTGATGCCGTCCTGGGAAGTATCAGCTTTGAATTTGATGTTGGGGAGGAGTTTCGTTACGTTAGCTGGGAATAAAGGAGGAGCAAACACAACTTGCAACTCCAAACAGTTGCGCACCAGAGTTGCTCAACGACTGTCAATCGACATTAGCGTGCTTCAGTAAGGGCCTTGGGCATTGCCTACCTATCACAAGCTTGCTGCCATGTATTCGTTGCGGGATAGTGCTCGGCTGGAGTGTATCGATCTGATCCGGTGGTATAAGGTTGGAAGGCAGTGTCCACACAATGTCGAGGAACACAATCAGGAGAGTATAGCATATCTTCAGCGATGGGTTAGAAGTCGTTCGGAGACGCTTGGAAGATCGCTTACAACAACGAAGACCATCAGGTAATCCTCGGCCTGAAAATTCTTGATAGAGCCTAGATGGAGCCATCTTGAGACATATCGGAGAAGGACTGCGCGATCAGTAAGCCGGGTTTCGATATCGGGAGAGAAGCAGAAGCAGACCTAAAGTAATCACTATGCTATACCAGACCCATGACTCGGTCTGCAGGCTGATCATCGTGACTTAGTAGATCTCGTAGCGGACCACCAGTCGAGAAGGGCAAGAGCTATCAACAGGTTAAAGATGAAGTCTTGGTCAAGGGTGGACAAAACTTTTCTAGACGCTCGTGATGAATTAGAAGAATGCCTGCAGGGAATGCTTTAGTATACTACTTGGGCCTCTCATCTAATTTCCATCCCGCATAGGGTGACGGCGTGACTCGAAGGGGCAGGCGACATGTATCTGCACACCCCATCTGCCAGGGAAAAGCCCAGGTTGGAATGTCACCGCTCGGATCATTGACAAGCTTCCAACCCACATGGCAAAATGCAATATGCGAACTAGGCAAGGAAAGATTACGCCGTCAAAAACAATGACGCACAACGCAGCGGGCCAGGAACCGTTGAGTCCCTGTCTCGTCGAATGGCATGACCCAGCTTGGGGAGGGGTTGGAGGGTTAGGGCAAGGGGGATGTGCCTGCTACTGCAGGTGTTACAGTAGCATTTGCCGACGGATGATACCAAAAGAGAAGGAGAGGTTTGCGATCGAGATACCAGGAATTGCCGTGTGTTCCTCGTCAGGGGAATGTGGTGGCGGGAAGAGGCCGGACATCGACCCTGAATGGGCAAGGAGGTGGCCGATGATGATCAGGTCCCGCAAAGGGGGAAATCGGCGCCTCGCGATCCGATGCTGAATCGCGAAAATCCATGCATTTCGTGGTGAGATACGCAATCATTAAAGCGGACCTAAATCCATCACAAGCGCACATGCCCGAGTCCCGCTTTTTGCGCGAGTCGGCGACCACCAGTACGGCATGCCTTGAAAGCTCCGGACCCTCTTAACTAGAATCGCGAGACCTCCCTACCAACTAACTCGGAAATTCAAGTCAGGTGGCAATGTAAAAGATGGGCTTCTAATTACTCGACCAAGGAGAGCAAATCAAAGTGAGAGGGAATGGGCTCGTGCGTTTGCATGGAATTTGAGAGGCGAAGACCTACGCCTACGTGGAATTCACAGTATTCAACTTCAACCTAGGCGCTGTTTCATGATCGGGTATTTGCTAGACAAAAGAAAGCTAAACTCAGCACGTCAAATTCCCAAAAGGTTATGTGGACAATTAGAAATCAATGTCGTGGTTTGATCTTGAACACAAGTGTGATTCCCACATCCCTTGGGTCTAACCCCCTGGCGGTCTGCTAGAAGGACCTATTCAGCGTGCCTAGATTTCCCTCGTACTACTTTCGGACGGAGCAAGTCTTCTCTCTTGACTCAACCCAGCATATCATCGCACTTGGAAAAGACCAAAGCCTTCTATAACCCAAACAAAACGCTCAATCGCTAGGTCTGTGCTGCTTCTCAGGATCGCTCACACAACAACAATGATGACACCCAACGCTTTCAAAGCACTCTACGCAAGCGTACCCATTGGGTCCCTATATCAGAACATTAGAGGCAAACGTCAATGATGATAGGGCATACTGACCACAAAGGAAGGACAATTGGCTCCGTGTGTAGAATGTCCCGAACTTCCTTACTCACAAACGTCGGATCAACCACCACCTCGTAGACGAACTCATCCATCCATTCATCAGCCATGACGAAGAAGCCTTTATCTCCAACAGATTCCCCCCACGAGTTCTGAACTCGCCATCTCACGCTCTTTCCGTCCTCGATTTGGACGGCAGTAAGCAGCATAGCATGGGTGGCAGATGACGCGCCAACCTTTAGACGCTGGCTTTTGTTCATGTTGAGAGAGATATTGAATGCAAGGTCGTAGTCGTACAGCGCAGGATCCATGATGCCAGACTTTGAATCCGAAAATTTGCCGACGTCACAACCAAAGAAAGCGGGAAGGCCAGCCTTGAGCATGGAAATGGCAGCTTTCTTCAGAGTATCCATATCAACATTGACGAAGGTGATGGGGCGGCCGCCGATCACGTTTCCAAGGCGGTCCACTGTTAGCAGCTTTCCATACGGGTTCCTGGGATCATTGACGAGACTAAAGAGCTCGTTTACGTCGGCTCCACCCAGGCTGCGTGTAAAGGATGGTGCGGAAAGCTCTTTTGCCAGCTCCAGTGGTGTCTTGGACACTTTGTGATATTTATCCTCCGCATCGTAGTATTCCCAGTTGAATTTCGCTTCGGGCTTTGGAGGTGGCCCAAGCATGAGCGTGAGTATACAATGGACCTCCTGCATCATCTTTACCTTTGCATGGGCAATCGCGGATCTTGTGTTCTTGGACTTCGAGGTCACAATAGCTCGAAGGGTAAGGGCGTCCTCTTGGAGCTTAGCGGTCAGAACTGAGTCCATAGCAGCGGAGTTCATTGCGTTGTAGGAATCAGGATAAAGTATTTGTGGAACCTACTATTGTCAGTGAAGAACGTTTTGATCTTCCATTAGTATAGACGTACCAATCCATATTTGGAAACCAGATTGACAAACATGTCCCATTGACCGCCGTCGTCGATGGGTGCCTTTAGCAGCTCCTGTATTAACCTGCTGTCCAGCTCTTCTGCCGCAGTATCGATTATCTGCTCCAAAAAGTAATTCGCCTTTTCCAGCTTGTCCCAGAAGAACAGGTATGCCTGGCTCAACTCAAACTCCTTCAAATTGTGCTTCTTCATGAGAGCGATCCGGAAGATATTCGTCGCTGCAAAGAGCCAACATCTGCCTGACGACCTCTGGTTTGTGACTGGGCTGCCCTCCAGCGGGACCTTAACGTTGAAGGTCTGCCTGTCGGACAATGTCGCAACCTTCTGAGAGATAATGGAGGGAAGTGGGTTCGAGAGGAGAGCGGAGAGGGCCAATCTGTTCTTTGGATCTTCCAGGAGCTGCTTTTCCCACTGCTCAGCTGCCGATACTGACACAGTCTGAGAGCCTTCGCCGTATGCAGGCGGCGGGTCTTTGAAGTCGACTTGGACATAGTCTTTTTCAAGTTCCTGTTGTCTGACTCTGTTCTTGAGCTGGAGCGCTGTCAGCTGCTCCACGAGCTTCTCCTGGATTGCCGCATCAGACTGAGTAGATTGTGAATTCCCCATGTCGGTTTCTGTGCACTAGAACTGGTATCTGGAGTTCAGCTATTTCGACTTCACAGGCTTAGATGTCAAGATGTACAACGCAATTGACGCACAGCTCTCCCCGGAACTTGACTCGCGGCCGCTTATCGCGATAGCGCGCCAGGGTGACGGAACTGGCAGGTGGGACCACATGAAATCGGCAAGCGGCCAAACACTTACCTCGTGACGCTCTTGAACCATGAGGATAAGAGCGCTTTATTTCACAGACGAGCAGAGCTGGCCAAATGCATCGCCTTCTTGTACACCAGGCACGCAGGCAAATTTGAAGCCTCAAGGTTAAAGCTAATGCTGACTCCGAACACAGAAGTGGAACGGCCCAGTTCGAAATATCTGTGCTGGATTGAGCACACACCTGTGACTTTCTTCTTACACGGTCCATGTGATGGCGATTTCCTTGTGACCATAACGCTCACAAGGCATGCCACGCGTTTTCTCTTGCCATTCGCCAGCTCAGCTTGTGCAGCATCTTGAAACGCCACCTGAAAACGCAGATTCAAGAGCTCTTTTGACTGCCCCGAAGGTTGGGAGATGAGACTCTGGATACTCGTGAGATTCTTGCACCACAGTCTTGGTTTTTTTTTTTTTTTTTGACGTAGCCTAGGAGAGGAAGTGACTCCGAGAAGAAGCCTACCTAGAATGGCGGGACTGTCTCGGCCTGGATTCTCCATATCGAATAAAGGAAAGGCAACTTGCTAACACAGCGAAAAGAAGACAAGTTCATACCTCATTAAAGTCCTTACTTGTTGAAGGCTATTTTGGTGCTCAAAAGAACTTCTGAAGGCTACCTGAACATCACATCGATCGAAATTTGCTTACTCTTCGCCTCCGACTTTCTAGCGAGACTGTACTGTACTTGGCTAGATCTGAGGGTAACAGGCATACGGGGCAGTCTATATTCAGTCACAATGTGTCATCACAGACGGTAGCGCAATTCAGTCTACATTTGCGCTCGTACTTGGTCCCTCTACCTCCTCCGCCGCATAATTACCGGATCGGAAAGGAAATATACGGAAGGCGTAGTATGTATGCCCTAGGCATCGCTTTTGAGGTTGGACGAGACACATACGGACTATTGCCAACACTGCACTGTGGTGTGCACTTCGCTTCAAAAGGGCGTGGGTGCGCCCAAGGTTGTTTGTTACGAGCCCGAACTAGACCACCAATCCCACCCATCCTCGCAGCTCTCTATAATGCATGGACCCGATATCAACAAACTATCCAGAAAGCACTGATAGCAACACACAATAATTTTGAGTTGCTCGCGGCTATCACGAGTAAACTCGTTTGCTTTTGATCCTCATCAGATTATTGCGCTTTACAGCCTTATACCGGAGAAAGGTGCTGCTTCAGAAGACGTACAGATCGTCGATCACTACGTTGAGATGGCTCCTGGATTGAGCTGGATTGGTTGAAGAAGTGGGGAGCATCAGTGAATGCATATGTTTGGAAGACATGGGCAATGATTCGGGCTTGGCACAAACACGCAATCTCCCGATCAAAGAATACACGAAGGCGAAATGGCCTTTCGAGGAAGGGATCTGGCTCTATTGGCAGCTATGCTGACACGTTAGAGCGCCAAACGAATGGCCACGGGGGATGTGAGCGGTTCCACACTAGAGACAAAGGATTCTCAAGCCTGCTCCGTTAGCTGCTTTCACCGGCAACTTCCGGCCTTGAAAGTGTGGTTGGCTACAAGTGTCCCGAACAAGCGCCTTAGCCTTCCAAAGACTTCGCCTCTCAGCTCTAGAGCTTCAGCAAGGGTCATACTTGGGCATCACCTTTGTGCATGACCATTTTGAAGCCATTTGAATCTGAAGACTTGAACTATTTTCATGACGTATATGGTACATGAGACCAGGCTGAATTTAGTTGGGGCTGATTGTGAATTCACGTACAAAAGGACGCCGTTTGAAGGTGCTTGGACCAATGCCTTCACGGATTCGCCGGCGGGGGGAGCCATGCTTCTCTCCACTGCACTGACCTTCTTCTGGCCCAACCGCGCGCGTCTCGTGGATGGGCTTTGTTGGACGATGACATCCACGTTCCCAGTCCAACTAGAAGATTGTAGGAGACATCTTCACATGACTAAGGTAGCGAACGGGGAAGTCAAGCGATAACTGGTTCCCAGTTGGCAGAGTACAGTAGCGCCACGTATGAATAGCTGCGCTCATCGAATCTCGCCTGCACATGGTCTCTTCCAGGCAAACTCAGCCAGCCTCAGAACGGACAACAAGGCGGAGCACTGTCCTACGCCCGATCAGTCACGTCTCAGCCCCACCTAGCACCGGCGTGGAAAGCCAATGACTGAGCAGCCTAAGAATCGGTTTACCCAAAAGAGTTTACGGCCGTCTGGCTTTGACCGATGTTTTGACGTAACTAGCTGCAGCCAAGGCTCGACTTTGACGCTCTCGCGCTCGGGGCTGATAGGGCTGGCTGAGAGTGCGCTCTGTGCGTTTCCAAGAACGGATCAACTAATTTCCACTCCGAAGCTACCACAGGACCTCATTCGAGGATTCTCCATCCGCCAAGTTTGTTGGGTGTGCGGCCTGACCGATAATCCGACGGGTTTGTTTGGATGTCAATTGTTCGAGTCAGCTCTGCCACACTTCACGTATGCGGTGTGCGCATGAGGCATTGTAATCACCACAGGGGTTTTTGAGGTAACACACGATCGGCTGGTGGGTATAAGAACATCCCCTTGTGCCCCCCGTCTCAATGTCTTTTCTCCATCAGACAATCAAGAGTCTTCAAAGCCCAAAACATCCATCTACCAAACAATCTTCCACTTCAAGCCTTTTCAGCTTTTCCATCCAATCTCCTCAAACCCAAACAAACTCAAATACAATGGCCTCCCCAATGTACCGACCATCCTTCACCCGCACCGTCAACTCCTCCGATGTTTCCATCTCCTCCAGGAAATCCTCCACCTCCAGCACCCGAGCAGTCTACACACGCGACTCCCAGGGCTACACCGACCTCACTTACCCTGAATCTATCGCCTCGGTGGAATCAGAAGCCCTTGTTGGCCGCCCCACCTTCACCAGAGCCGAGTACTCCAAAGACGCGCGGGGCGTTGATGTAGACTTCACAAAGAACTACAAATTCTCCACTGAGCAGACCCCTAGCTCGCGCACTCCCTTCACAAGAGCCTTGTACTCAAAAGACGGCCGCGGAATGGGAATTGATTTTTCAGCATCGTACAAGGGTAGACAGTAGAGGAGGATCTTTTCTTACCCCCTTGTTGCAAGGCCACGAGATTGTTCGACTAATCATGTTCTGGGCGATGGGGGCATTTGCCCTTCAGCCATTGGTGTCTGATCTTTCTGTCACTGCAGTTTTGACTTGGTTGGTAATTGCGAACGGACAGGTTCTAACCCAGGGATGGCTGGTCAGCAAGTCTATTTTAGATATCACTATTAGCGAGCGAATACCCTGAATGCAATCCAATGAAATTTCAACGGCTCCTTCCTCCTTTCAAACATGTATGCAGGGGTATCATCTCTAGTATCTCTCTTTCGTTGTACAATGCCCTTCCTGCATCTTCCTAAGTGCATATACCATTGACCTCATTGGGCATGAAGGTCTCCGAAATCCCACCCCCCAGCCCAAACGCCATGTGATGCATTTCATGAGCGGTTATTGAAGAACCAGCTCGTCCTCTTGCCTGTCCCCGGGTTGTCACCGCCTTGGAGGCTGGAAAGAATGGGTATCGATGCACCATCACCTCCACCACCGCCACGTAGCGGTTTCGCGATCCTTGCGCCAGCGCCACCGAAGTTGAAGCCGCCCTGAGCTGACGGAGAATTCGGCAAATTCCTTGAGGACACCTTGGCGGCCTCCAGCCGCTCCTTGACAGCTTGTAGCTGCGTCTCAAAGCTAGACAGGGTGTCAGCAGCAGCGCCCAAGCAACGGCCATCAACAAGCATGTGATTCTCAACGTACCGATGATTTGCAGCCGTCAGCTTCTCCTGGCTATCACCCAGCAAATTCTCCAGACTGGCTATCCGCTCATTCCTCGCAATCAACTTCCTCTCCGCGATCGCAACTTCCTTTTTCAAGCTCGTGTTCTGTTCAACGAGCTGTCGTTGAACCACGGTCAACTGTTCGAGGTTCCGCTCGAGGAAAGCCATCTTCTTCTGCTGTTGCCGATTGTTTGACGATCGGAGGACATTGTTGTATTGCTCTCTAGTCTCGTCAAGAGAGATCTCCAGTTCGACGACCCTTTCACACCGATTTTGTAGGTCACGCATCAGCGATTTCTTCATGAGGTCGAAGTCGGATATCTGTTGTTGAAGCGTCTTGCTATTGACGCCATTGGTGGCCGGCAAAACACCATTAACATGCGGCCGCGACGGTGGGCTGGCAGCGGACTGCTGAAGACGCTTGAGTTCGTTAGTCTTAGAGGTTAGCTCACTCCGCAAGTCGGCCACGAGGCTGGTCTGCGTGTCTTGCCGTTCTGCGTAAGCTCGGTCAAGCTTTCCTTTCACCTCCTCCACGTCAGAGGGACTCAGGTTGCGCTCGAGCAGATCCACGTATTCCTGCTCAATGGTTGCAAGCTTCTCCTCTAGCTCTACCCTCTTGTGATCTTGTAGCTCCGACAACTCACTGCGGTCACTCATGTGAGATTCCGCCTGTCGGATGAAACCTTGTGATTCCACAAGCCTAGCTCTCAACTCTATAAATGAGTCGGGTGCTACGACATTGCCCGATGAGCTTGTTTCATACAGTGAGTCGACTTGCTCAATGAGTCTCTGTATCTTGCGCTCATTCTCCGAGAATGCGTCGCTGCCGAGATCGAAGCCTGCCAACATTGTCGCCATCCGCTCCTGCTTCTTGCGATCTTTTTCATCCAGCACGGCAGACGTTTCGCGAGCACTCATCTTGACGTCTAGCAGCTGCTGCTTGACCGAGACCAACTCAGCCTCCAGCTCTGAATTCGCTTCTTTCAGGCTGTCCATGGTGATAGTGTCCTCTTTACTTTGGAAAGACAGCTTCTGTAACTCCATCTCTGCTTTGTTGAGCCTGTCAGTCATGACCTCATTGTCCTTCGACAAACGGATGGAGCTATCCTTTAGCGACCTAAGCTCATCCTTGGCTTCCTGGAGTCCACGTTCGGCGTTGGCAACTTGTGTCTCCTTCTCTGCGATCTGATCCTGGAGCTCATTTTCCCGTCGCAGATATTCTTCTCGCTCGTCCTTCTCAACAATCACGCTCGGTGTACTTGATCGATCTCCAGTCCGTGAGTCAGGCCGGCTGGGTGTGTCTGCTCTTAGGGAATCCGAGTGGAGTTTTGAGGGTGTTTCAGGACGCGGCGGCCTTGATTCTGACCCGGTCGCGGTGGTGACAGCTTTTAAGCTTGGTGTCCATTGCTCTTTGGGGACAACCTCTCCATTCCGCCATTGTTGTAGCTCCACATCTAACGACGCAATGTACTTCTCGAAAGATACAGCTTTAGATTGGACAATCTTCAATTGTCTCTTCAGTTCTGCTGGGCTCAGTTCTGCATTGATCTTGGCCTTATTCTTGATTGTCTTTGCTCTCATACCAAAACGGAGGGTGCTCAAAGTTTCGGCATCGTTATAGCTGCTGGGAGAACAGTTGATGATCAAGGTCGTTCGAGAATTGCCGCCCAAACTTTCCTGGAGGATTCGGGTAAGCTTCGAGTCTCGATATGGAATATGGCTCGATTTGCCATCCGTCAGGGCGTTGATGACCATTCCGAGTGCGCTCAAACTCTTGTTGATTTTCTTGGCCTCCTCCAATGTTTGGCCACTCGCACCCGTTTTGCCAACTTTTTCTGAGCCTGCCAAATCCACCAAGTAGAGGGTGCCGACCTTTTCAGTGCCCGAGCTCGTATCTTTCTGCTTAATAGTGACCACGAATATTGAATGTGAACGTGATGACTCTAGATTCATGAAGGTCGATGCGGTAGCTCTCGACCTTTGGCCAATATGCAACGCTTGATATACCTCATCCACCGAGGACACAAAAATCTCGCGTAGTCCCTTGACAAAAGGACCTCTAGGTCCTTCATTGATTGGTAAGTTGTCGTTCGACGGTGCCATTAGGTCGCGTATCCTCTCCATATAAATTTCCATATAGCCAATGCCGACTGTGAACTCGATGGTAGAGGAAGCAGTCATGATAGCGTCGAATATCTGTTCCATTATCCGCGGTATAACTCCTTTGAGCTCCTTGTCATCCATGTCACCCATCATCGTGAACGATTTTCCAGCGCCCGTCTGGCCGTAAGCAAAGACCGTGCCATTGTATCCGTTCATAACATCCTCCACAGTCGATCGGATCGAGAAATCGAAGATGTCAATCTGCTGGGAGGACATGCCAAAAACACGGTCGAAGGTGAAGGGAGCATGGCCTTCGCTTGACTTTTCTCATGTCAGCCAAGTACCCATAAAGCGCGTATATCCCGCGCCAAACGCCGTACGTTGGTCTCTTACATTGATTGTACAGGTGTCATCGCTTGGGAAGTCGACAACTGGTTCTCCTCCATTTGCTAATTCGATCTTGTTTTGCGGCCGGAAGCGGGCAACGACTGCATATTGTGTAAGCCTAAGTCCATTGCAGGTAGGCTTGCATCTACTGTACCCTTGATGTTGTTGCCGCCTGCGGCACTTGAACTTCCACTTGCAGTCCTGTTGAATTGGTGTCAGAATGTCCAGCACAAAGCGTTCAGGCCATCACTCACGCCATGGCGACAGCATGCACCTGAAACGACCCAAACCCAGAGTCAATGGAAGGCCTTCAAAGGTGAAAATTGATTTTTGTGGTTGTCTTGCGCGAGTTTCAACTTAATGTCTGCCAGCGTTCACGAGTGTTTTTTCCAACGGTCTGCGCAATATGTAAATCGAAGGGAGAACAAGCCGTAGCAGGGGAATTTACGTGAAGGACAAGGTGCAGGCGCAAAGCCGTAGAGAAACTTCGGTTTGTTTCTTGGTCAACGAGGGAATCTTGGAGAGGAATTGTTGACACCGATAGCAGAAACGACCGCGCCTGTCGGACGCGCGATAGTTTCACAACGTGGGCGTCAAACTTTAAATGGCTGCAGCCGTGAAAGTATCCTCGTTCAATGTTTCCACTCCAACAGCCACCCGCACCGAAGCTTCCCCAACATTCGCAGTTAGATCTCACTCAACGCTGACTAAAGCATAAACCAGGTGAAAGAGCCTACATATTGCACGATACAACTTTGACCAGGAGCTTGGGCCTACTGCTTGACTAGTCTGTCAGACGGTCACAGTAGTTAGCCTGGAGCACCAAAACCCAGAAGTCGAGAAATAAGAGTTCTGGTCTTGAATTGGATATACTGCTGTTGTATTACTACATGCTTATGAACATTTACAATCGAACTCCCCTATGATTCTCTTTTATTTGCTATTCGATTTAACCTTTTATACGCTCTCGATTCTTTGTACAACGACGGCCGTGGCCGCCCCTCCGCCATTGCATATGGCCGCAACACCATATTCGCCCACTTGCAATTGATGTAGCAATGTAGTCAGGATTCTTGAGCCTGAACTACCAAGAGCGTGACCGAGCGATATGGCTCCTCCGAGGAGATTGACCTTTGCGTTTTCAAGTCCAAGAATCTGGCTCGTGGGTTAGCTTCACATTCTCGAATGGCAACCACTCGAACTTACCTGCTCGTTCGCTTTGATGACAGCTGCAAAGGCCTCATTGAACTCCCAAATCGCAATGTCTTCCTTTTTAAGACCCGCTCTTTCGAGAGCGATTGGAACGGCCTTGGCTGGTGCCACGGGGAAGTCGACCGGTTCTATTGCGGCATCTGCAGAGCTCACAATCCTGGCCAGGACTCTACTTCCTTTACCATACTCTTGTGCAATGGCTTTGCTTCCAAGGACGAGTGCACTCGCACCGTCGTTGAATGTTGACGAATTCGCAGCAGTCACTGTTCCGGTCCCATCTTTGATAAACGCTGGCTTGAGGGTTGCGACTTTATCTTTCTTCAGATTTTGGTATCCTTCATCTTCGCTGACGACTATTTCTCCTTTCTTGCCTTTCACAGAGACAGGTGCGATCTCATCCTTGAACTTACCAGCAGCCCACGCTGCTTGAGCTCTTTCGAAACTGCGTATCGCATATGCATCTTGATCTTCGCGGCTGACGTTGTACTTTTTGGCGGTTTGTTCAGCACATACGCCCATATGGAATTGGTTGTACACATCCCACAGGCCGTCCTTTATTAGTCCATCCTCGAGCTTCATCTCGCCAAACGGTGGATTCTGAGCTGCTCTTGGCAGGTAGTAAGGGGTTCTCGACATGCTCTCCATGCCTCCGGCCACTTGTGCCTCAGCCAATCCCAACTGAATGTTTTGCGCGGCCAGCACTACGGCTTTCAGACCCGAAGCACAGACCTTATTCACTGTGACTGCTTCGACGCTGGGAGCTAGGCCAGCAAAGATCGCGGCCTGCCGAGCTGGCGCTTGTCCAACGCCAGCTTGTAGGACGTTGCCGAAGTATACATCGGTGATCTTCGAGACCGGGACGTTGGATTTCGCAATGGCTGCTTTGATCACAGTGGCACCGAGTTGGGGGGCAGGGACCGTAATGAAGGCTCCATTAAACTGTTGAGGGACCTCGTCTTAGCATATAGAGTAGAAACCTATGATGTTCTGCGTACCTTGCCTGTAGGTGTCCGTGCTGCGCTCAGTATATATGCATCCTGAATTTCCTTTCGGACTGGGCTCGTCGTGCTGAAGTGGCGTTGGACCTGAGAAAGGCGGGCAGACGAAAGGTAGGGGGTTTGTCGCAGCGCCATGCGCGCAGGCGAAGTAGTTAAGGGAACCATTGAGCCTGGTGAAGATGGATACTCAAGCTCTGAAGGCTGATTCGAGTTTCTGAGCTCTCTGTCTGCGACGTCGGCGGCGGGGTCAGCCAGGGTTGCGAAAAGGGGAACAACACCACGAAAACGGCCGCGGTAGTGAGGTAACCCGTGTCGACTTCTCAAAAAGTTTGATGATGTCGAAATACCGGCTGTAGAGCGTGTGCTTAGTAAGAGTAGATGAACAGAGCGTTTCACTCCTTGATACTTCTCTCTCCCACCCTCTGACTTGAAGCTTGGGGGCGTTCCTCCGCGTCTAGCCATAATCCCTCCCCCAACCTCGGCCCTGGTGCGATGTCGGAAGCTTACGGGAATCGGAATGGCTGCATATCGCCAAGCTAGCGTCGGCGGCTCGCCATCGTCATTTGCTCCAGACATCGAGGATAGCCAGCACATACCGCAACCTGTATCTATCATATCTACAGGTACGACAAACGAGGTAACTCACTAGAGGATCGAATAGCACTCCTTCACGTAAAGTCCAAGGCCTTTTCATCGAAGATCTCGCCTATCAAAATGTCGACGGCCGCCCGGCGCAGGCTCATGAGGGATTTTAAGGTATGCCAGTCCCCCGCAAGTCTCGAGTGCACCTCTTTGGTTGGAACGAGTCACTTTCAAGTCCTCCATCTAGAATCCCCCTCTGCCAACTTACCGCTGACTGTCACTAGCGCATGCAAACAGATCCCCCTGCTGGTGTCTCAGCATCTCCCATCGCTGACAATGTCATGACATGGTCAGACCCCAATGCTCAAAATATCACATTTCTCATTTTAACAACCCTCTAGGAACGCTGTCATCATCGGTCCAGCCGACACTCCCTTCGAAGACGGTACCTTCCGACTGGTCATGCAATTTGAAGAGCAATATCCCAACAAACCTCCCGGCGTCAAATTCGTCAGCACAATGTTCCATCCTAACGTCTACGGAACCGGCGAGCTATGTCTAGACATCCTCCAAAACCGATGGTCACCGACGTATGATGTTGCCGCGATCCTGACTAGTATTCAATCTCTCTTGAACGATCCAAATACTTCCTCCCCTGCGAATGTGGAGGCCTCGAATCTCTACAAGGACAATCGACGCGAGTACACAAAGCGAGTAAGGGAGACAGTGGAGAAAAGCTGGGAGGATTGATTTACATAACCCATCTTCCATGCATCCCCAGCGTCCTCGCAGGCCAAGTATTCTGTGAATCATGGTATCTCGGGGTCGGCTTGTAGCTGCTTGGAGCTGGAGGCACCTGGCTGGTTTGGACGCGGGCTTAGCATTTGATTGGTGTTGGATTCGGCCGAGGGCATGGGGAATGAGAACACTTTTTGTCCAACGACGCGAATACGGCGCTTTTCTGGTCAAATGACTGTACATTGGACGAGCCAGCGAACTCTGGATTAATGAAAGGATGGTGCTTAAGGATATTTCAGCTGGCTTCATAAGATTACTAAATTGCGCTCCTGTTGAGCAGTTTCTTTCATGATCCGCGATGGCGAACACTCTATAGTGCTAGAATATACTATTGAATTCGAGTGCACATCTCTGTACACAGATTCGGATCTATGCTCTGTAGAGCTACGAGTTGTAGTGTCTTGAACGACCACTAATCTCATGACTGGAGTTCCGGATGCTATACCCAAGCGAACCCATTTGTGAGTCAGGCTCCGTGGGTTCATGCTGAATGCATAAAGTTCCGTCGTGGGAATGTGTCTCCAGCCACTCCTTACATAGATGAGATAAGATGAAATTGCGGGAGATTCAAAACATGCATAGAAAATGGAAATGTGATAGGCTTATCCAACAAGTGTACACCTAAAACCTTAAACAGGCTTATTGACAAGATTTCTACTTACCAAAACCGTCTTGTTTCAAAAATGTTCCTGGTGAGTCGAGAACCGAGGGATCCCTACAAAGCGGCCGAACTTTGCAAGAAGCCCCCGGAAACTGAAGCACAACTGTAAAACTCCTCTAGAGTGCTTCATATTTCGCCGAATCAGTGACTTTTTACAGAACGACCCACACACGACGTCGTTGGATAATAGATGTAAACGTGTATTCTATTTGGATGTGAAGGGGACGCGAAGGCCCAAAGGAGCTGAAAGTTTCCGATCTAATCTCGATCGGCAAGTGCCGGGCAAGGCCTCCCCCGCTAGATCCTGCCCGTTGGTCCCTGCGTTGCAAGTGGGCACGTTTCATCTTCGAACGGCCGCCTTGCCCCCCAGCTGCCACTTTCACACCTCGCCCTTTTGTTAGGAGGGGCAATGTTGAGTATGCGCTGAGCACGCGTCTATGTGATCCGACGTGATCGGATCAATCGCTCGATGGAAATTGGACAGCTGAGTCACAGTCCAGGCAGCGCCGAACAAACATCACCAGGCCAACCTTCTGACATAAGGGCTCAACGTTATCAATGTCCAGATTGCGACAAATCCTACAGAGCCAAAGAGACATTAAATAGGCATCGCAAAAACCATTCCAGGCATGTCGACCATGTATGTCACGTGTGCAATGTCGGTTTCAGGCGAAAGGATCTACTTCTCCGCCATTATAAGATCCATCGTGGCGATGAATCTACCAGCGGCCACCTCAAAGACCGTCAACGGAGCCGTCAAGCTTGCGACCGCTGCTCAAAGTTGAAGACCAAGGTACGCGCCGTGATAGCTGGAGGCTCGCATATTCATGGAATAAGCTGATACTCACGCCTTGCCTTAGTGCGATTCCAATTCTCCATGCTCTGCCTGCGTGCGTGGAGAACATAACTGTACCTACAATGGCCGAAGCCCAGTGCGAACGAAGCGTCAATCAGTTGACATGACGAGTCCCAACCAGCACTTTGCAAAGCCTCAGCATATGGACCCGATGATGGTTGCCCAGGACCATGGGGGCCAAGGCGTCGGGATCAATGATCGGCTTACTATGAATGTCCCTGGTACGTGTTTGAGCCTTGACCCTGTGCTGGATTAGCTGTATCCATCACTATATCGACCTCCTTACCGCCAAAAAGAGACGGCGCGACGACGCTAACAGCTGGTTTTGTAGCAATGCCAAACTTCGGGCCCTCAGGGTCGAATACACTACCTGGATCTAACATGTCTCTGACTGGAGATTTTAGTGCGCTGGATGGTCAAGTGGACGGTACAGAATTCGACTCGTACTTATTTAGCGACCCTTGGTCCGACAACATGTCCTGGCCATGGCTGCACGAAACACTTTTCTTGCAAAATTACCCTGACTTGGGGACGCCCGGTGTACTCACGAACATTCCTAGTGTGGAAAACACGACGCCTCTGAACACTCAAGCATGGGATACAGAAGCATATCGTGCAGCAAATGCTGTTTCTCCTTGGCCTGTGCCAAACGCGCACAATCAACAAGTCATGAACGTTACCCCCACCACGAACTCTCTCCAACAGAATCGTCTCCTCTCAAGAAACACCAACGAGCCGTTCTTGATAAATGGGAGGACATACTTGAACGCGGTACCGGAAGTTCCTCAAGAATCCTACGCTCCCAACGGAAACAGAGAACCGAAGCTGTACCCGGCGCCACAGGCGACATCTCCAGCTGCGCAATCTCAGCCCTCTAATTCTGTCAACAATTCGGATACTACCAAGCAGGCTACTAGTGTTCGCATGGCCGATCCCCATCAGGCCCAGCGTGCAGTAGTTGATGACCTTATCAACTTTGCATTTGACTTTTCGAAAGCAACCCCTGACCCGGCGACGTGCGCGAGCTTCTGGCGCAAGATGTCCACCAGAGTAGAGCAAGCATTCGATCTCTACCATGTCTGTCCTACTCGAAGCGGCCACCAGCACCTTTTGCACTATTTTGTGGACTTGTTTCTCGAAAATTTCTATCCACTCTGGCCCATGTTTCGGAAGCACACTTTCGTCCACGATCGTACCACGCCTCATCTGTTCATGACTCTAGCATCCATCGGCTCGATGTATGCTGGGAAAGCTGCCGCAACATACGGCTTCCTGACGCATGATAGTATACGCCTTAAACTCATCATCGCGCCGTTTCAATTCCAGCTTGCGGAGGAGGCCTATGAACCCTTGTGTCAGTCCATGGTGTTGATCCAAGTTGCTGCACTCTATTTCGGTCATAAGCAGGCGTTTTCTGTCGCACAACAGCTCGGCAGCATTATTGTGTCGCATGCGCGGAAAATCAACCTTTTCAACAACACCATAGCTTTTCAAAACATTGAACGACAGAACGGGCGGACACCCAAAGACGATGAGATTGTCTCCAACTGGGTGAGATCAGAGGGCCGGAAGCGGCTCGCGTTCGGTATCCTCAGAGCAGAGGTGTTCGTGGGGATACTGCTCAATACTCGTCCGCTCGTGTCGTTCGAAGAAGTCAATCTTGAGCTTCCATGTTCGAATGAGGTCTGGAGTCTGGATCCTGTAGAACTGGAGCAACATGTGCTCAGTCGCCACAATCGCGTGGACGAGCGGCGCGGCTATCTCTATTCTGACCTTGTTCGCATAGCCCTGGACAGAGGAGAGGCGCTACCTAACCTCAACCCAGTAGAGTTTGAACTGATACTTTTCGGGTTGCAAGAACTCGTATGGCGATTTAGCCATGACATTGGGTTGATGCCGCGCTTGACCGGAAGCTACGGAATGGAGCCCAGGATCGAACGGCAGAATGATCTCTTTGGCTCCTGGTCATTCTCGCTCCAACACTCCGATCCGCCGGCAAATGGACACCGCTGGAACTCCGAAGCAGAGACTGGCGTATCGGAACGAACAGACCTTCTAGACTCTTCTGTAAGAGACATGAACGATCTCAAGACCGACTTCAACCGAGCTTCGTTGGTATTGAGAAAGTGGAAGCAATCCTTTGCCGCATCTACGAAGTCAACCGAAGTCGTGCACGCACGCAGCAGTCTGCTGGCAAGTCGACTCCTCTATCACCTAAGCTTTGTACGACTGAGAGCGGACATCCACACCTTCCATCTTCTCGCCCACAAACTTGTCAAGGGGGATCAACATCAAACGTCAATCCAGACGTTTGTCTCCTCTGTGTACCGCTGGGCAGCTTCGCGAGATGCCAAAGTTGCCTTGGAGCATGCCTGTGCTATTTGGTCCTTAATTTCGAGCGAGACTGAACGAGCGAGTCAGGGCCGAGCGAAATTCAACATTGCTTCACACATCTCACTTTACCACGCAGCGTCGGTGGTCTGGGCTTTCGCGGGCACGCATGACACGGTCGGTGAGGCTTCTCTTGACATGGGAGAGATGCGGGGGAAGTCTACCAGAGACGAATTTCGGATTCACCGAGGCAATAATGCTGGACTTATGTCCAACTTTGCTGCTTTGCTCAAGAAGATCACGCCAGCATGGATTACGATATCATCTTTTACGAACTCTCTTTCGATAATGGCCAGTCGCCCTTTTCCTCTGCTTCCTACGCTGGATAAGTGAAAGAATATGATATGAAGTATTTTCAGAGCACGGACAAATGTCCGCAAGACCGAAGCACTCCCAGACTACCACTAAGATGAGCTCTCGGTTTCGCGACTCACCATAAAGTCCGCCTGGATTGATGGATGCGATTTTGCCACCAGCGGGGAACCGGCACCTTCTCAGACGGTCCTCTGAGCTCTCGCCTATATGTTTTCGACACAGCTGAGCTCTCGAAGCGCATCCACCACGTCACTATTCTGTGGAGCTCTAGGGTGGACTTCTAAGCACTTTTCCAGAAATGTCTAGTTACACTCGCTAAAGGAGGGCAGAGCCGATCAGCAAGGGCAGATTCTGGGGGGAACAGCACTGCTAGTTCGGGGTTATGGACGTAAACTACATGACGGCCGTGTAGACGAAACGTGAAATTTGTTCAGGATCTCAAGCCGAGTAGTGGGAATCTGGCAGACGGAGAACAAGTGGTTTTAACGCAGTGGCGCGCGCATACGTGAAGAGCTGCTTGCTGCAAAAGTTGAAAGCTGCGTGGAGATCGAACGTGGTGGATCGGTCAAGGAAAGGTGCGAGGGTTTAGAAGCAAATTTCGTCGCCTGCCGTTCAGGAGGCAGTCTATGATCCTCAGGGAAGCAACTATGAAAACGATTACTGCGGACGATCCGAACCCCATAGCCCAAGCTCAAGACTTGCCATCTGTTAGGGCTGCCAACTTGCCAATTATCCTTCAACGGTGTCTCTCTCTGAAGCTGAAGGATCTACGACGTTGCAAGACGCCCGCGATTAGCTGCCATGCCGCATACTTCTATTTTGTCTCATATTATTCGTTATAGCTACTTGCTCGTTCGTACGACTTGTGCAGGCGTCACATCGTAATCCCGATTACATTCCACACGGCCAGCTGCTCAAACCTATCATCTTGGCGGAATAGTGTGGTACGTAGAGGTAGTCCAATAGAATGGTGCGGTGGGACAGAATTGAAGCTGGAGCACTGAAAGTTACTTAGCCGACCCATTTGGTCTTCGTGTGTATCAGAGTATCATGAAGCAGCGGAAGATGAAAGACGACCGAGTTCAGAGCACATTGGAAAGGGTGCTTTTTCTTGAGCTTCCTTGTTGGAGACAATGTAAGTGATCTCGTCGATAAGTAACGTTCGTACCAGGAGAAAGGTCTACTACAGATTCGTTTCTAGGCTTTGTCTGAGAAGTTGCTTAGCGCCCTCACAAAAGGGCACGCACGTAAGCTATAGTCCGTTCTATCTCTTTGTGAGGTGCCGGTACATGTAGAGAGGATAGAGTCGGATACCTTTTTCCTCCGATATCGTCCTTGGCAGAAATTGGGAAAGGAGAAAAGGAAGAATCCGGCCATCTTCGCCTTACCTCGGTCATAGACCCAGAGGTCTAAAAGAGCTGACCTGTTTTGAAAGGCTGCGCCGACCAGCTTCGCTATCGTGACACTCGCCGTGGACAAGTTTTCCTCGCTTCGAAAGCAATTGGATTTGACTTGAACGAGCCTGCCGCCATCCCCTTTGACCCCTTGCAACATGTCGCCTTGAAAATAGCCTTTTACCCACATGACCCTGTCGACCGAAACCCCACAATAACGTTTCCCTTCCTCCCCGCATTGACAATCCGAAAAACAAAACAATCCGCCCCCAAAATACAATAGAGACAAAGCAGCCGGCAAATGGCGCCCTCAATAGCCACCTCAACCGTCGACCTTCCCTCCCCCGAAGCCGTCCAGGCCGAACTTGTCGAAGCGGCCAAAGATGGCACCAAGTCCGCGCTGTCCGGGCTGCGCTCGCTCGCCGCCGGCGCGGTCGGCGGCGTCTGCGCCGTCATCGTCGGCCACCCGTTCGACCTCGTCAAAGTGCGCATGCAGACGGCGGAAAAGGGCGTATACAACGGCGCGTTCGACGTCGTGCGCAAGACCATCGCGCGTGAGGGCCTGGCACGTGGCCTCTATGCCGGCGTCTCGGCACCTCTGGTCGGCGTGACGCCCATGTTCGCCGTGAGTTTCTGGGGGTACGATGTCGGCAAGGGTCTCGTGGATCGGTTTTCCGAGGTGAAGGTCGCGAATAATACGAAGCAGTACACCATCGGGCAGGTCAGCGCCGCGGGTTTCTTCAGTGCGATTCCGATGACGTTGATCACGGCGCCGTTTGAGCGGGTCAAGGTGCTGTTGCAGATCCAGGGCCAGAAGCAGCTGGCGCCGGGGGAGAAGCCAAAATACAGCAGTGGTTTTGATGTGGTGAGGCAGCTCTACAAGGAGGGTGGGATACGCTCGGTGTTCCGAGGCAGCGCAATGACCCTCGCCCGTGATGGGCCTGGATCGGCGGCTTACTTTGCAACGTACGAGTATGTGAAGAGAAGTCTGACGCCGAAGGATGCGGACGGCAATGTCACAGGCGACCTGAGCTTGCCAGCCGTTATCACAGCCGGAGGTGCGGCTGGCGTGGCCATGTGGATCCCAGTCTTTCCGGTCGACACAATCAAGTCACGGCTACAGAGTGCGGAGGGGAAACCCACGATTGGCGGCACGATCAGCGGTGTCTACAGGAACGGTGGGATAAAGGCTTTCTTCCCAGGCTTCGGGCCTGCGCTTGCCAGAGCGGTACCCGCGAATGCGGCAACGTTCTTGGGCGTAGAGTTGGCTCACAAGGCCATGAACAAATTTCTGGGCTAGAATAAATTTGGGATGTAAACAGTTATAGTTTTTTATGGGATTCTCGGTTGGGATGGACGACGAGCCAAAGTGTATATATCCCCAACGGGCATTGCATGGCGCAAGATGATTAGATGTACAAACAGTAGACAAAGAACAAAGTAACTTTTCCCAATCCTGTGCAATATGCCTTAGCACCACCCAATGAAGTTAAACGAGCCTCGAGCCTGCGAAGCGGTACCAGTACCGGGTGAAACGTCTAACGTTGAGTTCGTCAAAGAGTCGTCATCTGATGCCAAACGCCAACGCCCAATACCCATGCGCTGAAAAAGGCTCGGTAAAGGTACATTCATGAAAGCCAAATCATGCCACTTCCATCGTTGAGTCCCCACGTTCTGGCGCGGCATGCGACTGCTGGGGCACTTCCGGGAATTTGGCCTCGACAAACACCGCCCTGCAAAGCGGACACTTGTTCGGCTGGTCCGTCTTCCAGAACCACTGGTCGAAGCACGGCAGATGGAAGATGTGATTACAGGGAAGCGGGCGAATATTGTCACTTTCGCCGACGGGTTCTAAGCAAATGGCGCTGGTTTCGTGGGGTCAGCGCCGGGGGGCAGGGGCAAGGGGAGTGGGGCGGAAGGATTTACTTACCAGGAGTCTTGGCTTGCCATTGATGAGTCCTTCTCCTCGAGTTTCGACTGCCAGACTTTTCGAGATATCGGCTCGGATATGTTCTTGAAGATGGGGATCCTGTCTTCCTTCTCTACGATGCGAGGCAGGCTATTTGGCGGTCCACTGAAACGGTTGTACAGCCTAAGGAGCCTTTTATCAGATGTACACGACCAATATGTGGGGTTTGAGGAGGAGGGGCGTCTCTTACCACAGGCCACCAGCTATTAAAACAACGAAAGCCATGCCTGCGATTGCTGCTACAACTTCCATCGCAGGTGAGTGATTTGAGAACCTGGAGAAGGTAGTGGCTGTGCTGTTGGTGCCATTACCGGGAAGTCTCGAGTTTCCTGGCTGAGGCGGAGTGCCAGCTCTTGCTACAAGTACATTTACGGGAGCTCTGCCGCCACCTCCTCCTCCTGGTTCAAGTGAAATGACTGCCATTCAGAGAGATATGATGGGGGATATTCCCGGCGCACTATGTGCGCATTTGAAGTATGAGAACACGACAACCCTGACAGGAAACTAGAGAGAGCTTAGATTTCATCGTGACGGACATATTCGACGTGCTACAGGGGATTTATCAACGTAAGCACATCTGGCAGGCCAACTGCTAAGCGAAGTAGCAAAGGCGTCCGGCGCCGAGCCAGGGGGGCACTGTGGACAAACAGGCAAAGAAAGCAGCGTATAAGCGCTAGAAACCAATTGATTTCGACATGTGACAGGAAGTCAAAAGGGAAGTCATAATACGTGGCGTTCAACGTTGTGCTAGTAAATGATGTTGTTCAAGTTGTCGCGTGATGCGTGACGGAATGTGGGAGCTGAGGGGTTAAGGGCTGAGAAAGTGTGCCCAAAACCCCGGCCATAGGTCGCTTGTCTCGTAGAATGTAGCCAATGAGATGGCAAATCTGTCGGTTCAGTGTGCGCTGCAGGCGAATCGAGTTTTCTAGGGCGCCACGTGGTATTGGTCACGTGACGTCTACAACAGTACCAAATTTATCGCGACAGTCCACGCACGCCTGACCTTGAACATAAAAGAGAGGACTCTTTCCCAAGCGTGGTCTCTTCTTTCCATGCTATTGACACTTACAGTTGCGGCAGCCTTCGGTCACAGCTCTCCAATAAGTAGGAAGGTCATATTCATTGGCGTTCGAGCCGATTGCCAAGTTGTGAATAGATGTCTTGAAAGAAACGGCTGTAAACTCCATCTTTCTCGCAGATTCGAGTCCGAATGCTGCCTTGTGCCTTGCTGCGATAGATATACTTCGCACATGTCAATTATGTAGAGCCTGAGCCATCCAACAATTCCTGCCGTCGTCACTGGCTCCGCTAACAACCCAAATTTCCAAACTCCCGGCGCCTCGAGATGCTCTTGGCCCTTGGTACAATGTCTGTGGTCTGAGACCGGAACTGTCGTTTGGATCATTCATCTCCCAGGCTCTCCCTCACGCATTTCCTACACTGTCTCCTAAACTCTTTCGGGTCATCTCGCCATAGCCTAGCAGCCTCCACGTTCGCCGGACTCTCATCGTTAGGTGAACTGAGCATGCTTATCACTGACAATAGAATTGTTTCTGGGCTTTGGACAGGTGACCACCGTTCTGCGGCGGACTCATACCCATATTTGTCTTCTTCTGGCGGGTGGAGGATCGATATGCAGACTTCGCCGGACGTATATACTAAGTGCATACTAGAGTAAGTTGGCGGACTCAGGTGAGAGCGAGAGGGGCACAGCATACTGTTTGGGTGAAATATTGGTGTCTCAAATTTCATCTTCGGTGGAAGGAGAGGGTATTCCGGCGGAAAGGAGAGTCGTGCACGGAAAAATCCACCTGAACGAGGTGATTGTGTCAGTAAGGGCGAGAAGCAGATCTTCTGAGTGCAAAAATGGTCGAGTCTCACCACCATAGAACCTGCAGTCATCGTTGATCATGAGCATGACCTCCCATTCAAATATATTCCCGTCCGCCACTCCACAGCTGATGCCAGGTATATCTTTGTCTCCTTGCATCTGTTTGAGTTGACGAGCAAGCAGGCCACCGGCTGCAGAAGTGGCCATGGTGGGCTGTTCGAGGTTGGAAAGAGGGTAGGTATCGGATCACGGGGCGTGGGGAGGTGGCCCTGCAGGCGAGATTAGGCTGCAATGATATGGTTCTCGTTTTGTGCTTTGGGGGATGCCGGTAGGTAGGGCTTTGCTTTCTGAGAAAGATTTTTCTACTTCGTACTCGTTCGGAAGACCTAGGTGAGTTGGGTACTGTAGACGGTTGCCAGACTCGAGTCGAGTTGACCTTTGGAGACGCCAAGATCTGAGCCGGGAATTGGAGAAGACGGAGTACGGAGGGGGATGTGGCGTGGATCTGTTCCGCCGGGACTGCCTCGAAAATTTCGATCAGTGGAATTCGACCGCCTGGGCATTAACTAATGGCGACCTCCTTTACAGATATTACTAATTTTCGAGTCCTCTAACGAGCAAATCGATTACTTAACCCACGTCCCCTGAACATCCGTTCATAAAAGTAGATGTGAACGTGAATATGTCTCTTTACATCTACAATGCGTCTATGGCCTCCTCTATTGTACAAGACGCGCAAAAAATGCTCCAGACTCTGCTTGTGAATCATTCATCCCAATCTTCTAAGCTAATGCCTTCATTTCTCCACTTGTGAACCTGAGATAGGGTCTAATTTCCCTCACATCCTGGAACTTCTTCTGCGCATCTGGCGTGCTCACGGTGGGCGGCACAATGACGTCGTCACCTACTTGCCAGTCAATCGGAGTTGTAACGCCTTTCTTGTCGCCTGTCTGCAGGCTGTCGATGACGCGAAGGACTTCTGAGGTGTTCCGTCCTGTCGAGGCAGGATACATCATTGTAAGTCTGACTTTTTTGGCAGGATCGATAACGAAGACACTGCGAATTGTAAAGGCAATGCCCTTTTCGTCAATATTGGTGAGATCCTGGGCATCTACCATATCGTATAGCCAGGCCACCTTTCGATCCGCGTCTGCGATGATGGGAAATTGTAGGTTTGTTTTGGAGATGTCGTTGATGTCTTCTATCCACCTGTCGTGGCTTTGCAAGTCATTGGCACTAAGTCCGATCATCTTGACGCCGCGTTTCTCAAATTCATCCTTCAACTTGGCGAAAGCCCCAAGCTCGGTTGTGCAGACAGGAGTGAAATCTGCGGGATGCGAGAAGAGAATTGCCCAAGAATTGTCGATAAAAGAGTGGAAGTTGATATCGCCGTGGGTGGTTTTGGCAGTGAAGTTTGGCGCAATTGAGCCGAGACGAATGCGTGGTTGTTCGGCGGTGGGCGTTGCAAATCCGCGCCGCAAGAGGGGCGTTGAGCGAGATTTGAGTGAGGCTGCCGCCGGTCTTATTGACCACGCTGCGGGACCAAGAGATCGAAACACTGCGCGAGAAGCTGAAGATGCCATTGGAACGTATTGGAGAGATTGAAGGAGTGAAAAAGACAGCGTGCAATGCGAGTTGCAGATCTTATTCTCGCTGCGGCAACAAACAAGTTGCCCCTCCCCCCCTTTTCTAATCAATCGCGAAATAGCGTCATCGGGCGATCTCCCGCAGTCAAGCTATTAAGTTATCGGGAAACGCGGGTGAGATTTTTCGCCATGTTCTCGACCCGCATTACAAACCGACGGATGTCCCAAGGTTGGCATTAATGAAGGCCACAAGCTCTAAATAGTTTCTCAGTAACCTTAGATGAAAAATTCCTCTGACTTTATCATCATGGTAAGAGATCAAGCCGATAATTGATGGAAGATTATTACGAACCCGACGTACCTTTCTCACCGCACAAAGTCCGTATGTCTCAAACATACTCCTCTGCTATGGAATTCGGATTGTTGCTGTAGTTCGAAACGGGTTGTAGCGCTGGAGCTTGTCTAACCTGATTACCATCTGGAGACTGTCGTACCGGACTTCATTCCTGTGGGTGAGAATAAGCTTGTGAAGATCCCGCCATGACCAACTCAGACTCTCGGAAGAAAGTGGACGGCAGGAGATGTGCTACTCAAGGATAGCTCTGATTATTAGGATCTGGTTCCATACCTCAATAAACTGTTTGATGATTCCCCGTCGGCCCGTAGAATCCGCAGGGGATGCTCCCACTCAGACTGGTATGACAATAACGAAAGATGAGTTGGTATGGTGTCCTACAGGACATTTATCATCTTTAACGCTAATCTGATTCTGATAGAGAGGGCACTGGAAACCCCTCTCTGCAGACGATGAAGACCTGAAAGAGGTTCGTGAGTATGGGTCACTCGGAACAATCGACCCTAAGACGTTCGAGCGGAAATTCTTTTGGAAAGATTGTGAAGAAGTAGCGTTCTTTGATGGTGGTCAAGAGATTTGGAACAGTAAAGAGAGTAGGCGCAGTGGATGGATGATGCTTCCAGCAGATGTTTCAGCAACTATATACAGGGGGAGATATCGCGTTGTCTGAATGTAAGATGTTAGCTATGACTGTGTCGTAGCAGATCCGAAGCTTGACATGGTATGCTAGCTTCACACAGCTCGTCGTGTCCGTATATCCGTTTCTTTTCTCCCACTTTCGCAAGTCGCTCTCCTCGATGGCGTTGGCAATGCGGTCACCAAAAACTTCAGCAATCTTGGCTACTTGAGCAATGGTCTCATGTCCCTGAAATAACGAAGACACAAAGTTTCCATCCGATCCAAGATCTAACGAGATGATCGCGTCACCTACGCCTTTGACTCTAGGATATTTCGACTTCACACAATCTGTCATTTCTCGGTGAGTCAGTTGCTGAGGGAAACTGCGGACCGCGTTGGCAATATGTTCCCCGAACACCGTCTCAATGTTTTCCCAAAGTGCTCCAGGAAATTCAAAGGCGTCAGCTGCTTCAGCTCCGGTACTAGGTTCGGGATCTGGCAGTACCTCTGAAGGAGCTACTGCGGGAGGAATCAGAAGAGGTATTGCATGATTGCTTTTGTATCTAGCTTTGACCGTACCCTTATTCATCTGCATATCAGATTCGGTTACGCTCTGCGTCGGTTGGTCTACTAGAGCCGTGTAGATCTCGTCGAATTGGCTACCTTTGCATTGAGCCAATATATTTGTCAATCGTGTAAAGATCTCGGACCGGTCGAGGCATGAAACATTCTGCGTTTTCATATAGTCCCGAATATCTGAGGCTTTGAAAGAGTCGAGCAAGGTTTTAAGTCGCCTCTCTTCGAAACTGATAGAGGAGAACGCCAACTCGTCCAAGCTTAGTTTAGAGACCTCCAAGTAGAAGTTGTTGTGACGGCTGGTTTCGTTGACATAGCGTACGAACACATTACATTTCGAAAGAGTATTAGACTCCAAAGAACGAGTCGTCGCAAGGCGGTCCTTTGCGTGCTCGAGCCCCTCGACGATCTTGATTTGTTCGTGTAGGATTTCCACCGTGCTCTTTACGTCACCTAAAGTCTCGGGATGAGTAAAGAGGTCGATATTGTGAATCATTACTGCGGCTTCGGTGATTGGGGGGTTAGATCTGTAGAAGCTGGGTGAAGAAGGTTAGGTTTGGGATCGAAAAAGTTGGGATCGAAAAAGTCGGGTTCAAAAAAGTCGGCTTCGAAAAAGTTGGGTTCGAACAAAGTCGGGCTCGCACAAAGGACAACGTCGGGTACAGGGATCACGAAGTGGATCTCCATCCCGACCAACAAGAAGATATAATAGAGCGTCTTACAGTCACTAGCGAAATCAGCTTCTCCCTTCAAGGTTGGAACACGTTGATCCTTACATGGCGTAACCGCATGAGTTAGCTTTCCAATAAGCCGCTTGACAGCGGGGCATTACGGTCCTGGGGC
>Ga0335072_10001755_pt1 | contig 34498 bp, 33 predicted proteins | sample Lox_Sample_21_FD_206725 | JGI IMG/M metagenome (GOLD analysis project Ga0335072, IMG submission 206725) | Soil microbial communities from Loxahatchee National Wildlife Refuge, Florida, United States - Lox_Sample_2.1 | ecosystem: Environmental > Terrestrial > Soil > Wetlands | place: USA... | reverse complement strand
TGAGTTGTCGCCCAATTTTGTGTGAGAAATCATCCGTCGTTATCTTTTGTCGGGAACCTAACCCAGGGAATTTTGTGTGGACAAGCTCAGTAATCATCATGATTACTGGGGCGATTAGTAGTTAGGCAATCGGATGTAGTGGTGACAAAACCGATAATACAAGTATTTGAGAAGTCCTAAAGCACATCAGTATCATCAGAATGGAGTGTACCTCAGTGACAAAATGTGAAATACGACAGCGATGATAATACAAAATTCCTAAAGCTGGAACGTCAGCATCGTCAGCGAGATGAAATACCGTTGATGACAAGGCAAGCATCGCACTGCAATCAAATCTCAGAATAGGATGTAGTGATGCGGAGTTTGAGGAGCGACGACAATACAATTACTGGTTCAACGTAAGCGACTTGATCACTTCGATTCCATTGAAGGGTTGTCTTAGACCGTGATCGGGATGTCGATGGCTTCGATATGATCAGTCGATGTGAATGATACGCCTACCGCAGTATCGAGTCGATAGGAACAGAGTTCGTTGAGGAACAAAGGGTGGCACCACAATTGCCAGTATAATATTTCGACACTTGATCTCCGTTGAACGAGAGTGTAGGAGTGTGATGGTGGTATCAGTGAGTTCGCCGTAGTAAATCGCATTGCAGCCAAGACATAGAATGGCTGTCGAAGTGCGTCGAGGCAGTTGACAAGGCGGCGTCGAGTTTGTGGGTTTGAAGGCGATTTTGGGAGGGAACGGTTTCGAGGACTTCGATGACTGCTTGAATGGAGCTCGATTATTGCAATTGGCTTCGCAGTGATTAATCGCATGTATCGAAGATGTAGAATGGTTGTCGCAGTATGTGGCTGGAGTAGAGAAGTAGTTGTTGAAATTGTTGAAGTTCGCGGTGAGTTAGGGAGAATACCGCCGAGGACTTCTCTACCAGCCGAACCACCGTTGATTGTTAGGATTGATGTGTCGATAGCTTCGCAGTGATTAGTCGCATGTATCGAGGATGTAGAATAGTTGTCGCAGTATGTGGCTGTAGTAGAGAAGTAGTCGTTGAAATTGTTGAAGTTCGCGGTGCGCGGTGAGTTAGAGAAAACCGTCGAGGACTTCGCTACCAGCCGAATCACCGTTGATTGTCACGATTGATGTGTCAATCGCTTCGCAGTGGTTAATCGCATGTTATTCAGGGCATAGAATCTGTCGCGGTGTGTGGTCTGAGTAGAGAAGTAGCTGTCGTTGAAACTTGTTGAAGTTCGTGGTGATTTTGGGAGGAAAACCGTCGAGGACTTTGCTTCTCAGCCGAATCGCTCTCGATTGGTAGAATTGGGGTCTCGATGGCTTCGATACAATTAATCGTATCATACAGATGACATCGAATCGTTGTCGTGGTTCGGCAAACTAGTTTTTTGAGATTCTTGAAGTTGGCGGTGAGTTTGGGAGGAAAACCGTTGAGGACTTCGCTGTCAGCCGAGAGGCTCTCGATTGTTATAATTGGGGTGTCGATAGCTTCGATACAATTAATCGCATCATACAGATGACATCGAATCGTTGTCGTGGTTCGAGGTGGCGATCGCAAAGTAGTTGTCTGAGATTGTTGAAGTTGGCGGTGAGTTTGGGAGGAAAACTGTAGAGGACTTCGCTAGCAGCCGAACCGTTCTCGATTGTTATAATTGGGGTGTCGATAGCTTCGATACAATGAATCGTATCGTAGACAAGACATCGAATCGTTGTCGTGGTTCGAGGTGGCGATCGCAAAGTAGTTGTTTGAGATTTTTGAAGTTGGCGGCGAGTTTGGGAGGAAAACCGTTGAGGACTTCGCTAGCGGCCGAACCGTTCTCGATTGGTATAATTGAGGTGTAAATATCTTCGATACAATGGATCGTATCGTAGACAAGACATAGAATCGTTGTCGTGGTTCTAGATGGCGATCGCAAACTGGTTTTCGGGATTGTTGAAGTTGGCGGTGAGTTTGGGAGAAAAGCTGTCGAGGACTTCGCTAGCAGCCGAACTGCTATCGATTGTTATAATTGGGGTGTCGATAGCTTCGATACAATGAATCGTATCATACAGATGACATAGAATCGTTGTCGTGGTTCGAGGTGGCGGTCGCAAACCAGCTGTTGAGTTGTTGTCGTCGAATGGCCGTCGTGGAGTTTGACAGGGACTTTGCAAAGAGTTTTGTTTTGCTTCGGCGACTCCTCGAACGATCATCGATTGTTCAGATTATTGCAAGATAGTGTGCCAGTGATGAATCGCATCTGCTCGTAACGAGAGAGGGCTGGTCGCGATGAGTGGTGGGAAGAGAGGCTGAGTTTGCCAATTCGAGACAATTCGAGGCGAGTTCGAGCGCAAGAGTTTGGAGGACGTTGCTACCGGCTGAACCACCATCGATTCCTGCTATGGATGTCTCGATAGGTTCGCTGTGATGAACCGAATCCAGCGGTGACGAGCTGGTACCAGTCGTGGTCAATTCGAGCGCTTGAATCAAAGGTGAATCCCGTGGTTGATTGATCTTCGAATTCAGTCTGATCGATTTCCTCTCACTCCACTCGTTCGTTACTCGACTCCTTTCTTCATCGAACTCTCTGGATTTCTAGCTTTCATCCTTCTATCGACAGTACATTGTTCAAGATGATCTGCTGACCTGTCGACGCCGTTGCCTTCAACTTCACTCGTCTCCTTTCCATCCTGCGACCTCACTAATGTCGGTTCTTGGTCAGCTTCTAACGAATACCTCGCTTCCATCAGGGCATCCATGTCAGTGCTGGCTCGTAGCCTTCTATGGTAACTCATCACCTTTCGAATTCTACAAGTTACGGTGGGATTCTACTCTTCCAAAGGTTGTCTCTCGTTTCACGTCGCATTCCTTCCATCGACGGTAATTCATCTGGTACATTCCCTTTCCATCGACGTAATTCATCTGTGAACGTTCTGACTGGTAGGCACCTCTCGAACTCCACATCTGGCAACTTCTATCTTACCTTTAACATCGACTTGCTTCCCCGACTCTGAACCGAACCTCTTCATTGCAGTTTCAGTATCCAACATCACAACTAGAGAACGTTTCCCATTCTACGCAACCCGAGATCCGTGCTTGCCGATTGGCATTGCGATGCTTGGTACATCACCGCACCATCATCACCAACCTCTACATTGTCGTCGACCGATCGTCCTTTTCCAATGGCAACTCGCACTGAACGCAACCGCCCGAAGTGAGACCGACCGTTCCCTCGAACGACCAGCGTCGGTTCTGGCAGGATAAGTAAGGTGAAGTTGCGTCAGATGATGGTCTGTGGATTCATCTGGTATTGCTGTTCTACCGTTGTTCTGACTGGCAGTAGATTGGAACTCGTTCCCTTCGTCCTCGATGGCATCTCACTCTTTCGTCTGGTTGAATTCTCAGATGGGTGTTTCACACTTTTCTGTGTCTTCCATCTCGTATTTCACGATCTGTCTATGAAGGATCCTGTTTTTAAATAGCCGAGGTTTGTGGATTCAATTGGGAAACGGGGTACGCTTGCAGAATTAGGTGTACAAATTGCAAAGTTAAACATGTCATCTCGTGATACAATTGTATTTGACAATCCCATGAATGGCTCTGTGACATCATATTGCATTGCGATCACGGTTCAGTAGTAGATGTACTCATTGTGACTATCAGATATCATTCGAGAAGCTCGACGATGGGGAAATCAACTTGGCGGATATCTCCTTCCACAGCGATGGGCAATGAGCACATACGCCCACGTTTGATGCACACATCGCAAGCGTATCCTGGCCCCATTCTCCTTGGACAAGGTTTCCTGCGTGTAACGCCGCAGTAAGTACAGGTACTACTAGTTAGAAATCCAAGTGAAGCTTGTACCTTGTTCCATTATTGGCATTCTTCTTTGCGAGTTTCTCGAAGTCTGCGCGCTTTCCGGGAGGAGGGACTGCAGGAACTGCTACTTCGAACGACACCTCAACTCTCTCTGGAACTCTAATCCTCATCACGTCTGTCTCCTCAGCCGTATCAGCCTTCAAAGCAAGGATCACCTCAGTTCCTTCAACGAATTCTGTCGCATCGGAAGCTGCTGAGGGCGAGAGTTGTCTTCTGCGCTTCTTTGCTTTTGATACAGTGTCGTCGCTCGCTGTAGATGCAAGTGACGCTGCGGAAGACCGACGACTGAGACGTGTTCCGACGCTCTGGGGAGTTCCGCGGAGGGACGAGCTTCTGGGGGTTGGTGTTGGAGGGATAGAGCGACTGCGGTGCGGTGTTTCGGTGGGGACAGTTGGAGAAGGGCGTGCTTCCTGTACTTCATGTAGGCGTTGAACTTCCATTTCCAACTCTAACTTCTCAGTTGCCAAAGTGTCCCTTTGCTTTGTAAGACTTGCAATTTCATTAGTTAACTATCCCTCAGCGACGATTGGAGATGTGGTTACTGCCTGCCGGCGTCTTTCCAATTCGCTCAATGCACCCAACATGTCGAGCTGTTCGAGCCTTTCTGTGATCTCATTGATTCCCTTTTCGTATTCTCTAACCATTCTGGGCACATTTCTTTGGGCGAGCTGACGGTTCCCCTACAATTAGACTGGCAAACAACTTAAATGTACGGGATACGGCGACTGAGCATCCTGTTCCAGCAGCGACAAGGCCTGATCAAAGCGCATAGTAAATTGCTCAAGCAACGTTGCTGCATTGTTCACTCGATCCCATGTTGTCTCAGGTTCCTATTGTCAACTCCGTAATGTTAGAACGTACCGGAGACGGTGAGTCGTTGGACATGGACATGCTCGACTTGACGATCTGCAAATTTGCCATTTCCAACAGCTACTAATTCTTCACCGAGTACATTCAATACTTACTAGTACATACTCTCGAAACCAATGATTCTACCATTTCTCGAAATACCAGCTACCCACCACTGGATCGACCTCGTACTCTTCGACAAAGATCCTCCGTCCGACTCTTCGGACGTCGTCCAGGTGTACGAGTCTGAACTCATCGTTGGCTTCGAGCCAGCCGATTATGTTTCTCCATCTAAATACGGCGGGTGTTCCAACATTAACAAAGAGACACTTGAACAGGATTAACTGGGGTTCAACAAATGCGGCTTCCTGCAGAAGATCGTCAAATGCAGCCAAAATTCCCCGAGTACTGCTGAGATCGTAGGCCTGAAGGCAGTCCGGGAGGTCATGGTTAGTTGCCTTCGCCCAGATTCTGACCCATGAGAGGATAGCAGGTGGATAGGAGATGAGACCGGGATTTCTGAGGAGATCTTGAGGAACCCAGTCGGCAAATTCATTATCAACGACGGCATGCTGTTCGAGCTCCGGTATGATGAAAGCTTCCAATTTGATTCCATGGACAGCGACCTCCCTGAGAAGGGGCACGAGGAGTTCTTTGAGGCACGGGAACTGGACTAAACGATCGAATTCCACGCGGAGTTCGTCGGGCGACATACAAGCCACAGATTGGATCTCGTTTGAAAGGTCGGTCTGGTTGAGCAAGGCCTGCCGTGCCGTTTCAGACGACTCAAGATCGGATTGGGCGTTTGCGAGTCTCTTGGCATTGCGCAATTCCTTCTGTGTGGCTAGATTGAGTGACCGTTCGAGGTCTTCTTTGCGACTTTTTGAACTGCGAAGCTCCTCGTTGCGCGCTGTGAGATCAGCCCGTGATCGTGACAGCTCGGTCTCCAAAGCCGACTTCTGCTTGGTGATGGCTTGAATGTCCTCCCGCAACTGCTGTTGTTGAGCGTTGGCGGCAGTTTGTGCGGCTTCCAATTGTTGTTGTGCCGTTTCAAGGTTGATACTAAACTCACTCTCCTGTTCCGTCATCTTGTCACCAAGCGCGTTCTTCTCCATCTCCATTTCCTTAATCCTTTCAGCAGCTTCTCTTATTTCCTTCTCTCCCTGCGCAGCCTGCTGCTGGAGCCTTGTGACCTGTTCAGTGGTCTCTTTCACTTCACGTTCCAGTTCTAGGATCCTGGCTCTGTTACCAGCCATTTGCTCAAGACTTCTCCTCAACTGCCCCTCCTGTTCCACAGAAACTGTTTTCCTATCATTCTCCAGCCTCTCAATCCATGCATATGCTTGGTTTCTCTCCTTCTCTACCCTGCTCACTTGATCCTCATTTTCTCTCACCTTCTTTTCCAGCTTTTGAATCGTCGCCTCTCTAATAGACTTATCCCGCTCCATCTGCTTAACGAGGTCTTCCCACTCATCCCCTACCTGAGCAAACTTCTCACCGACTGCTTTCTGCTCCTTCTCCAACTCTTCAATTCTTCCAAAGGCCTCGTTTCGCTCCTGCTCAATACTTGCGATTTGTCGAGCCTGCTCTTTCAATTTGTTTTTGAGTTCTTGGACCTTCAAATTCCCGTCACGTCGTTCCTTCTCAAGCTTACTTTTCAACTCGCTAAACTCACCGGAGAGCGTCTTCTTATCCTTATCCGTCGCACTAATCGTTTCGTAAGCTTCCCATTTCTCCCGTTCGAGCTTGTCGACTTGTTGAGCCTGCTCTTGCACTTTGTTTTTCAGTTCTTGAACCCGCAAATCGCCATCACATCGCTCTTTCTCCGTCCTCTCAAGCTTACCTTTCAACTCAGTAAATGCACCAGAAAGCCTCTTTGTATCCTTCTCCAGAACAGTGATGGTTTCATAAGCTTCGGTTTTCTCCCCCTTGAGCTTCTCGATTTGTTCGGCCTGCTCTTTCAATTGGTGTTGCAGTTCCTGAACCTCATCACGTCGTTCCTTCTCCGTCCGCTCAAGCCTGCTTCTCAACTGAGTAAACTCATCGGAAAGCGTCTTGTTGTCCTTCTCCAGAACAGTAATTCTTTCATAAGCTTCAGTTTTCTCCTCGTTGAGCTTGTTTATTTGTTCAGCGTTCTCTTTGGACTGCGCAAATTCCGCAATAGACCTATCCCACTCCATCTGCTTAACAATGCCTCTCCACTCTGTCTCCTCCCCTTTCCTAGCCTTCTCCACACTGGCAATCCTCTCATAAGCTTGAGTTTTCTCCTCTTCGAGCTTGTTGATTTGCACTGCCTGCTCGCCCAATTGCTTTTCAACCTTCAATACTGCGCTCGATCTGTCCCTCTCCCTCTCTGCGAGTAGGATCCTCCACTCCGTCTCCTTTTCAGCAAACTTCTTACAAAGTGCCTTATTGTCCCTTGCCATGACTTCGAGTCTTTCCTGAGTTTCCCCTTTGTCCTGCTCAAGCTTGGCGAATTGTTTAATAGCCTCCTCCCGCTCCTTTTGCAACTTTTGAATGGCCGAATCTCCCTCCCCCTCGGTTTGGTTGAGCTTCATGGTCCACTCCTTCTCCTGGGTGGATAGCTTGTCACCTAGCTCTCTCTTCTCCCTCTTCAAGTCTTCAATCGTCGCCTCTCGGGTCAACCTTTCCTCAGACAGTTTTTCAAACCTCCTTTTCCATTCGCTCTCCTTCAGTGTCAATCTCGCATCAACTGCCTTCTTCGCATTCTCCAGTCGCACATATTCATTCTTCGCGGCGGCTTGTTCTTCTTCAAACTGTTTGACGCGGGCATCCAGAGTTCCATTAACCGTTGCAAGTGTTATATTTGTTTGGTTGGCTGTCTGTAGCTGTTCTTTGAGGGAGTTTTGGGTCGCTTCAGCTTTCGAGAACTTGTCCTGGAGAACCTTTTCCGACGCTCGAAGTTTCTCGATGAGGTCTTCGTACTGTTGGAGTTTCCTGGCTTGCTCGTCCGAGACCTGGTAGCTTGCATCACGGTCGTCGATTGTGAGACTTAGTTCCTCCTCCAGGGACGCAATTGACTGTTGTGCCGTTTTGTGTTGCGACTTGGTGAAGTTGAATGCTGTCCGGAGTTCGTCGAGCTCGCCATTCAGGTCGAGAATATTCTTCAATTCCTGCATGACATCAATCGAGACGCTGTCAACTGGAATGGCGATGCTAGCTCCTTGCAAAGCCCGAGCAACGGTAGCTTGGTGCTCCTTCAATGCTCCCAACCTCTCCTTTGCCTCCTTCAACTTCTCTTTTGCAAGCTCCTCGTTCTTCAATCTCTCCTTCACCCATTTCAAGACTTCGTCGATTTTTTCTTGCAAAAGTCTGATTTTGCCAAGCTCCCGTATCCTAAAATTAGCAGTTGAATTGTGGGATACTACCCTCTATCCTCAGCTATCGTCTTCCTTAAGCTGGCTCTGGTCTTGTTGTAGTTTTCGACTCGTTCCTCGATCTTCTTTCTCACTTTGTCCATGTAGGTCATTGCTTCGACTTCTTCTGCCACAGGACTAGATTTCAGAATTGCGTTGAATGGGCATTACGTTTGGGAGGCTGGTGGCAAGGACATTTTGGATGAGAAACGGGGAAGCAAACAAGGTGGTTGAGTCGAGTGTACAGGAGACTTTATGTGTGGTCTGGTTTGAGACGTGGAATTGACTACAACAGAATTGCCGTTGCAAAATCTTGTATACTTCGCAATTCGCCCCTGATAGCCATACCCCTGAAAGACACAACCTCTGAAAGACCCGACATGGGGACGATTTCCGTTCATGCACGCAAAACAGATAAAGAGAAAAAGGACCATTATAAACAGATCGAGACAATCCTCACTCTCAAAGAGCCCGAGGTGTCAACATTAGCCGATCAGCTTTGGACCGCGATCAGAACCCGAGTCAATCTATGGTCTAAGCCGAACAATACGACCAAAGTGTTTCTCGACAAGAAGGAGGCATCGCCCACTGACGTACTAGACATTCTCCTCCAACTCCATGTAGAGGCGCCACTCCTCCTCAACAAAACCCTCCCGGAAATTCTCAATACCATTGGAATCGTCGGAGAAAACCCGTTGTCCTACTGCGGTATATACGTAGGAGGCTTCGTCAGTGATGAAGGAGGAATGTATACGGCGATGTCTTTGCGCGATGCGATTCGTATCGCGTCGATATGCTCAAGACGTCACCGTATCAAAAACGCTCTGCACCCACTGACCGCGAACCCGACAACCACTACGGCAGCTGTGAGCATGGCATCCATCTGGATTGCCACCCTTCGAGACATGGACATGTGGGAGGAGGCGCATGAGTTCGAAGCCAAAATGAGCGGAGATTCCCCGCTGCCCAGGTTTCTCACAGCTCCAAAATACAATGTTGGTTTCCCATGGTCGCCCCTGTATGTGGGCTATAGCCAGGACGTGGAGCATCGGCTACTCCAGCATCAAAGCTGTACCCGCCCTTGAGTAGTGTGTCTCATTCAAGTGCCGACAGAGAAACGCAAAACCCCGATCTCTGGTCTCAATCATTTGATTGGAGTGATTGTAAACCGGTTACAATCATGTGAATTGAAATTCGAAGCCAGGTCGGTATGGACTAGCTGGCATGGAGACCACCAACAGGCAACGGTATAGGACTCGTAAATTCGGCTAAGGTTTAGCTTGCGGAACCCCTCTTTGCAGAGCTGTGCTCGTTGAGGAATGGCGTTTGGGCCTGGGATGGGGGGCTCAATATTGATGTAATCTCAGTTCTGGATTTTCTGACAAGCAGATAATGGGCCGGGCAATCCCCCCAAAGGTCGAGTTCATGTCTTCCAACGAAATGCTTCGAAAGCAAGCGGAATTGGCCGCTATGTGGGGTGATGTATATGAGAAGAATGCAGAGCGAGTCGAGAGGTATAGAAAGTGGTATCGGCGACAAAAGCGCAGGCTTGACCAACATTTGAATCTGGAACCACCTGAACCAGACTCTGACGAAGATGTTGGAAAAATTGAAGAAACAATTAAGGGAATGAAGTCGCAATGCGACAGGGAAGAAGACGAGTTGTTGAAGGTATTGACAGAGGAAGCGACGAAGGTAAGGAAAGAGGCTAGCGAATCGGAACAGGTGGTCTTGGATCTCATTGCGGAGAATGAATTAATTGCTGACATACATCGCACTGTCGAAGAGTATGAGAGTAGTATGACCGTCGATTGGGGGATAACCGTTGAGGAAGATGACGACATCTACGGTGAACAGTATCCGACGGCGGAGAGATGAAGATAGCAATATCTGGAAGTTAGATGCAGATATCTATGATTAGCTGAAGTAGATGCAGATAGTACATATAGTAATTGAGTTTCCATGTGTAGCATCGCTCAGTTCAATAGGACCCCCAAGGAGAAAGACCGTGCAAATTAATCTACGGTTAGAGTATTGGGATAATCCACGGTTAGTATTGTCAATTCAGCAGCATCTCGCACTCTTGGAGTCCCAAAGCGGGCCGTCGAATCCCGAATAACAGTGCTTTGACACGATGACAGACCGATAGATTCGATAGGGCAGAGTCTTGACCATCGTCACTGGCCATTCGAGACGATCGGGATTCTTCCGATGGAGCTCGTGATCGTTATCTCCGGTTTCATCCGACTCGCGGAAGCGTTGATAACCTTAATCCAACGCATTAATTGAGGGCCACGACACGTCACCAGCTCATAAACATCGGGACCCAGAATTATTCGATCTGAAGCTCGTTCAGATCTGGCTTGAACGTTTCACTCATCTGATATCTTCTGCAATCGGTCCTGCATTCCAGATTTCCCAGTATCCTCAGTAGGTATCGTTGCCTGAAACTTGTTAGAATGACGTCAGCGTTGTGCTGCAAGTATATAAAGCCAAGCCTGTAGCCACAATTCACTCGCTCACACTCGCATATATTTCAACAAAACTCGATGCTCTGTCAATGAACCCGAACCGCCTTGGGTCGGCAAGGTTGAGCTTTCATCCCATCTGATGTAATTTGAATAGTCATCCCACTCGAATATAGGAATGATCTGCGACTTGAGTGGAGTCAGCGGGGAGTGCCGTTTCCAAAAGTGGGTTTGGTGTACCTGACTTCGATGACTCACCGCCGATCTACTAACTCCGCCGCAATGTCAATTTTTCACAGTTTCATGAGTCACTGTGCAAGTATAAATCCCCGCTGCCCTCCGACCACTATTAGTCCATGAAAATGCTCCGCAGGGTAAACACAGAGATTCGCGACGTCAACAATGACTTCCACTCGCTTCGCACCGTCCTTCGCCCCTCAGACGACAAGTCTCGATGGAACTTTGTCATGTTCCCGAATGACGGTGCCATGTCTCATCTCCCCCTCATCGGCGAACGCGTCATCCGACCGACATATCCGAACGATGCCCCGGTATTCACAAAAACCAATCGGTGGAACGTTGATGTCTACCGGATGTACATGAATGACCCGACCCACAGCACCATGTGTTTTGATATTCTGAGGAGCAAGGCGAACGGTGGGACGTGGGATCATTCCTATACTATCTCTTGTTTGTTCGCAAGCTTGATGCAAGCCATCGTCACTCCAGAAGTCGAGCAGGAATATGGGGGAGAGGTTCACGAATTTGTTACAATGAAGAAATTGGACGGCATCAAGCAATCGGTCAATACGACGTACCAGCAGCACAGCACCAAATTCCCTTCGCTCCCCACGATTCCTACAATTCCCGCTACAGTCGTGAAAGCAAATCGCCTCTCATTTACCCACACACGGGCCCAGCCCGCAATCCATCGACCAGACTTTATTTCAACGGTATCGACACGTTCGTCAGTCGCCCGTTTTACTTGCAGCAAAGGGATGGAAACAGTTGGTCTGCACTCCTCGATCTCAGAAACTTGCACCCTGGTGTCGTATTCTCAGTCATCCTCTCGAATCAAGCAGGCACAGACAACACTGGACGGTGTCTAGAAACAATTTTACTGCGAAATGGAGTCACGGGCACAGCGGCCAAGAAAGTCGCGAATCGGCCTTTGAAGTGGTTTTACCACGGGAAACCGCTCAACGAGGGGAATCTGGTATTGTCGATTACGGTCACACAAGATCAGTTTACGATGGCATACAAGTCGGCGGGTTCGGATACATTCTTGGTGCATGGAGATACCCCAATCTCGAAATTGGGTCCAGCTCAAATCGGGAATGTTCAGAACATCCCTTTCTATGTCACCCTCTTTTTCAAACTCAAGTCTGGGAAGAGAGGATTTGTTGATATACTGGATCAACAGGGAATGGGACACATTCACGAGGGGACAATTGTACCGCCAACTCCTCCGGCATCAAGCTCGCCCGCACCGAACTCTGACAATCCTCTGCCGGTATTTATCAGCCTCGCATTGAGCGACGAACAAACGAGGTCCCTTTCGCACATCCTGGATCTCTATGACGTTGGTCGCGACTTCAAAATCAAGCGGTACGAGTTGGATGTCGGCCATCAGACGTTGCTCCATTCGGCAGACATGGCGACACAGCAATACGCCGACGTTGTCAACAACATTTACAGACCACTGCAAGGCCAGGTGATGCTTGTCTGGGTGGAAGCCATTGTAGCGGACGACAAATGTGTTGCCTTCGTCACGTCAAATCCTTTGTGTTCGAATGGTGCACCTGTCCCGTTCTACCCGCGGACAAGGTTGATGCACATCACCATGCGGTTGCGAGATGAGACGGTCAAGCCGGTGTACGCAAATACGGTTGCCCAGAGAATTCTGGGGGCGATTGAATCGGGGGAGTCGTTACGGGAGGGTGATATACACATACCGATGGCCCAAGCGATCAAATTGTGGTGTCCTTTGCAGTTTCATTTCCATCGCTAAACGTTGATTCTAGCTCCGATAGGTTTGAAGTAGGATCATATAGGAATATTCTTGCGGAGACTGTGTTACTATACTAATCTAAAGATGTTATCCATCGCTGAATATGGCAATCCTATCTTCAGCAACATATGCTTTAGCTTTGTCATTTGCACAAACTCTCTGCGCACATCTCCTAGCGCGTCATTCCTAGACATTCAATTCATCTCCATGCTCGCATATCACAACAGAAGTGGACGTGGCTGGAAAAGAAAGAATCGAAACCGATGGAGTACAAATTACGACAGGCAGTATACACTAATAAGGGACTAGGCTAATCCAACAAATCGTTCGAGATTCGTCCACCACTGAGTAGCCTGTCCAATCCCATCTGTACTAAAAACGTACTCGTGAGTCATCCCAGGGCCAAAGTATTTCCCATTATCCTTTCCCCTGATCGTAAATCCTGCGTCCCCACTGCTCTCGGGAGAATTCCCCAACTCACAATCGCACATTTTGAGGCATAACGTTGGTTTAGAATTTGTAACTGGATCGCGATCCGGATATTCAAGAAGAAAACCGGCTGGAGTGAGAACGTAAAATGCTGTGGTTCGACGGTTGAGCATTGTTGATTTACGCGAGAGAGGTCCTTCAACGACTGGTTTTGTCAGTTTATGATCGGAGCCGGGGAACGAGGCATTCTTTAGATCGAGAGGTTTGTGATCTGGTTTTAGTAGTGAAGGTTCACGCTGCTTGAAATTGTCCCATTCTAATTCAGGAGGAACCTGCATTGCAATTGCTACCATCAACGAAACATACTGGGGAAGTTACCGTTAATCTCATTAGCCACGGTGACAGTATATTGAGATTCTTTGCTAATGTGGTCTGTGTGATCTTTAATTGCTTTTTGAATTCCTTGAACGATCAAGAGTTCGTCTTGTTCACAGCGTGTTTGTAATGTCAAAAGATGATCATTCAGAGCATTCTCTTCTGCGATGACACCGTACAATTTCGGTTGGATTTGTCGCCAAAGAACGTATGGATCATGTTCAGCATCTAAACTCTTAGGATTCGTCTCGGCAACTGGAATCCATTTCCCCAAACTTTGAGCATGATCATTCTAGAAACCACGTCAGCATTTTCCGAACAAGAGTGGAATACAAATTTATCCATCCACTTTCCGACTTTTTTCCTTCCTCGTGATCCTTCCTGATCGAGTTCACTCAAATGGCTTTTGATCTCTCCTCGCAATCGCGTTAAATCGGCAATTGGTCCTGCCTTGATAAAGTTTGCTTGTTCCGTATGGAAATTGGACATTTGCATCGCTTTGTCTTTCATGGCTTGCCAGATGGTCGAAATGCCGTCTGTTGCAAATTCTGGGGTTTTGAAAGGAACTTCGAGAGTTTTAGAGAGTTTTTGACATTCTTTAGATTTGGTGTTCTGAAATGATACTACTTGTTCGAAGTACTCGATCAAATTGGAGAGAACATCCAGCCATGCTAGCAACAGTCAGTACGAAGAAAGAATGAGAAAAAATACACTTGAAGCGAGAGTAGAGAGCACTAGAAGGGTCGTCAAAGTCATCGGAGCCTCCTGTTGCTGTCTTTGCAGGCGTAGCTACTTCAATCGTGGATGGAGGTGAGGCCATTTTATGCGCTGATAATCTAAGGCTGAAACGTCTCTCAAAGGTGGAGGAGAAGATTCATTTTATCTGTTTCTTCAGACGGTGGAGAAAAACAGGAATAATTCAACAAAATTCAGTCGTGTAATCATTTCATGATTCATCTGTCCACTATGGTGGCGCTTTTGTATGGCCACACGCTCAGTTGGTGTGGTCGTCCAATCATACTGCCGTTACGAGGCTGTGACGTATCTCCACAATTATGTAAATAACCCGTTTGGTCGATCCCTGAAAAAGCTTAAAACCAAGAATCACATCGCCCTGGTGACACAGTGAATGGAATGGTTCAACGTCAAGTCTGCCTATTTAAACAGCCACTTTGGTAAAGACAACGCCAGTCAAGAAAAGTCTTGCATCGCCCTCCCTTCGAAAGAACTCGTCTCAGAAAAATGCTCCATTTCATCGGATTTTTGCAATTCATCGTTGGATTAGTCGGTAAGACACATTTATGTTTGAGGCTAACTCTTTAGTCTTGGCTCTGGCCTTGGTCCTCAATTATGACGAAGGTCAAGCTTTTTCAGGCTGGCCGATCGCCAACATCCTCCTTTTAACAGCTGTATGTATTACTTTGACGTCCATCGGGCTGATTCGCGTAGGGTGCGTTTTCTGTATTTGTCATTGTCGTGGCACACTTTGTCCTTTGGAAGACACGCCGCCCATCACTTGCGATCCTAGTGTTCCATATCCTCGCACTTCTTCTTGCCCTCGCAACATTCGTCTATTGCTTTTTGCATTTTCCCTACGACGATTGCCACGGTAACAGTTCCAAGGGATGTGAAGTCGACAAAGCCGCTGTTCCCATGGATGGTGTTTTGATGTATATTACCGATTTCACGCACGCTGACATTCTAGGGGTTTGTTTTTCATTTCCTCGTTGATTTTGCTTTACGACTTTCTTTCCTGGAACAGGAACGGTGGTAGCACTGGAGGCAAAAGGCGTGTGTCACGATTCTATTACTGATATTGTTGCAAGTCGGAGTATGGTTGTTCGGTAGTGATTTAGTATCGCGTAATGGGAAACAATTGTATTGGGGATAGGTTAATTGCAGAACAAAACTTGATACGCATCCAAAATGAGAGCAGTTATCATTCCATCCACATTCGCGATCGGTGACTCGTAAAATGTCCTGATTTTGGGAGGCGGACGTTCCTGATGTCAGTTTCCCTTCACATGAAAGACCCAAGATTGAGAGGAACGATATTGGTATTGAGTTACAAATTAAATACAGATCTCAGCCTGAATGAGTGTAGTGGTTAAAGCTAAAAATGACGTGCTGCAACTTACATTCTCTCGTCACCGTCTCAATAACTCATACCATCGTTGCGGCCGCTTCCTCTGAATTGCTTCTTTGATCAGCTTTTTCAGTTCTCTGTACCCTGCATTCCTTGCTAAGGATAAGGCGCTTTCCCCGTTGTTATTCACTTCTTCAAGCTTGACACCTTTTTCCAACAGCAGCCGAGTAAGTTGAAGGCATCCACCTGCAGCTGCGTACATCAAGGGTGTCGTTTTACTGTCATTTGTTGTCTCGATATTTGCCCCTCGTCGTACAAGCAGGAGAGCAACGGTCTCGTGGCCACATCTGCCGGCCTGCATCAACGCTGTAGATTGATGATAATCTCTGCTATCCACTTGCGCTCCTCGGTCTAATAATAACTTCACAATTACCTCATTTCCCCACATCGCAGCAATAATGAGTGCCGTAGTTCCATTGCTTTTCGCTTCGACGTCGGCCGCTTTCCCGATTAAGAACATTGCCATCATTTCTTGCCTTGCTTCCAAAGCTTTGATGAGTGCTGTTGCTCCGTCTTGACCTTTAGACTCCAACTCAGCACCCCTCTCAATCAGCAGCTTAGCGATCGCGAAATCAGCCAACTTGGCAGCCTCTATCAATCCAGTTGTCCCATTTCGTCCTCTCTTATTTAGCTCCATTCTCCACCAGCGACCTAACAATTCCCACTTGGGCGGACGAAACAGATTCAATGAGAGCTGTCGATCCGTCATTCGCTGTTGCATCGGCATGGGCTCCGTGGAGAAGGAGTAAGTTCGCAAGCTCTGTCTTCCGCAAGCGCACTGCGCTGATGAGGAGTGGTAATCCATTTTCGTCTTTCGCGTTGGCATCAGCCCCCTTTGCTAGCAGCAACCTGACAATATCATCTTGTTCCGACGTTACAGCATCAACTAGAGCCGTCATGCCATCCTTACCTTCGATTTTGGCACCTCCTTCGACAATCAAATTGACAATGGCTTGTTGTTTCAACCTTATTGATTTGATCAGAGCGGTCATTCCTTCGGCGTAACGGAACTCCAGGTTAGCACCTCGTTGAATGAGTGATTTGACAAGGTCCTGTCGTCCCAGAACAATAGCCTCGAACAGTGATGTCGAGCCGTCACAAGTAGCGTTAGTGTCAGCTCCTGCATCGATAAGCAACTGAGCCGTAGCTACTAGCTTCAACTTGATCGCCTTTAATAGTGCCGTCATCCCATTTGAATCCTTAACCTCGAGATGAGCGCCTCTTTCAACGAGCATTCTGACAACATTTACCTGCCCAGTTGCTATCGCCTCAAGCAACGCAGTTTTTCCATCGCTGGCCGGAGTGGCGTTAATGTTGGCTCCATGCTGAACAAGCATCAGCACAATGGCTTTCTGTCGCATTTGAATTGAACGGATGAGCGTTGTCGTCCCTGTGTTGTCTCTAGCGTTCGCACTGGCTCTCTTTTCCAGTAACAAACGAACTATCTCCTCGGTGCCTGAGACAACTGCTTCCATCAATATTGGGGTCCGAGAGGAACCAATTGCTTCGACATTTGCGCCGTACTTGAGTAAGATTTCAACGGCCCAAGCGTTCTTCTCTTCAACAGATATGGCGAGTACTGTCAGTCCGTTCTTGTCTTTGGCTTCCAAATCGACTCCTTTCTCCAAAAGAGATGTTATTATACCAAGCCGTCGTGTGATCATGGCTTCCATCAGTGGCTACGCGTTAGACACGATTCCAGAGTGGTTTACCGATCTCCCACTACTGCCTTTTGAGTCAACATTGGCCCCACTCTCGATCAACAACTTAACGATACCTTCAAAACCCAAATTGATCGACTTGAAGAGAACGGTCAGACCTTCTTTAACTCTCTTCTCTGTATCTGCCCCACGTTCGATGAGCAATTTGGCGATCTCTATTTCTCCTGCTACAGTTGCAGCCCACAAGGCCGTCGTTCCATCGGAGCCCGTCGCCTCAACATCTGCACCACTTTCAAGCAAGTAGCCTACGACTGCTTTCTGTTTCATGATGATCGCCGTGAGAAGAGCTGGGTTTCTGTCTCGGGATTTGGTATTTGGATCAGCTCCCTTCTGAAGCAACTTGTGAACGATTGCATTCTGAGCCCATGTAACCGCCTCGATCAATGCTGACGCGCCGTCGCGACTTTTTGTGTTAGGGTTGGCTCCGTTCTCCAGCAACATGATTACGATGTCTTTCTGTCTCAATTCCACCGCTTTGATCAATGCGGTCTTTCCATTCAGATCCTTAGCGTCCAGCTCTGCACCATGTTTCATCAATAGTTGAACGATTTCTGCCTGCCTGGATATTATTGACTCCATCAAGGGTGTCGTGCCCATATATCCCTTGGAGCTTGCATTTGCTCCATTCTCAAGGAGGAGTCGAGTGATTTCCGGTTCCTTTAACCTAACAGAGTTGATAAGGACTGTGTTCATATGCTTATCCTTAACTTCCATATTTGCTTTCCTATTTAGGAGCAACCGAACAACCCCCTCGAGGCCAAGGTTTACTGCTTCTACCAATGCAGTCCGTCCGTCCGTATCTTTTTCGTTGATATTGGCTCCATTTTCGACCAGCAACTTCACTATTCCAGTTTGTTTGGATTTTACAGAGTAGACCAGCAGCGGTCCCCCGTTCACAGTGTTGCCGACAATCTTTGCTTTGTACTCCAGCAGCATTCCAACCATTTCTTCCCGCCCTAGTGTCACCGCTTCCTTTAACGCAGTCGTTCCGTCGTTACCGCTGTTATTTGTGTCGGCTTGCATTTCGACAAGAAATTGGAGACACACTTTCCAATCGTATCTCACTGACATGATGAGTGCAGTTGTTCCGTCGGTGTCTTTGGCTTCCAAATCCGCACCATTTTCAACGAGCAAAATCACCATTGCTTGTCTTTTTGCTCTTACTGCGACCGATAATGGTGTTGTTTGGTCGTTCGCCTTAGCGTTGATATCAGCGTTGTTGTCGATTAACAGTCGTGCAACGGCCTCTTTACCCTCCCTGGCTGCATAATGGAGTGGGGTGTATCCAAACTCATCTCTCGCATTTACCGCCGAGCCTTTCTCCAATAACAACCAGCAGCTCATGTCATGTCCGCTTTGTGCGAAAGCGTGAAGTAGAGTAAAGCCGTGTCCTGTGCCGGTGATCCCATCGATGCTCTCAAGGATATTCTTTCTTACTTCACGCCACTGCTTCCGCGAGATTGTAGTTGGAAGAAAACTTCCTAGCACGAAAGTCGGTGAGCCAGAGTCAATGTGCGCCGCCGCTAACTGAGGAGAGAATTGACAGAATTGATCAAGTTCCCAACAGCCTGAAATAAGCAGGGATTTGCAGGTCCATACTTTCAAAATTGTCCGGAAGAAATGTCTTACACATTTCTGCCTCCGCTGATTCCCCCGTGCATTTGAAAATCTCCACACGAAGCCTGATAGATTGATAGTATAAAATATGATAGTTACCGACCGCCGACCGGCGTCCCCGAAGAGCCCGGCCACAATAAACCAGAGCCTTGTCGAACTCTTTCGAGGAAAAATAAACTTCTGCAAGAGTGTGTAACATATTCGATCCTTCGAGAGTATCTTCCACATTTTCTCCCATGTTCTCATTCAAGATTCTTTTGGCGTCCTTCAACATCTGGTGGCGCAAGTAAGATGTTGCGATAGACGCTACGACCGTGAGGCGTTTTTCGAATGAAAACTGTCGAACGAGATACTCAGCCTCTTCCCACATTTGGTGATAGCAGTATGACTTCACGATCTGTCCGATGAGTTCATCTCTTCCTTCAAACTGCACGGGTAACATTTCTTCTGCTTCCCTCCACTTCTCTTGATGGTAATAACAATAAGTAAGCATCCTTAACGTCTCGTCTTTCCACGGAAAGTTGGCGCCTGCTCCTGACAACTCCAAAATCTTTTCAAAAAGCTTCTCGGCCTGTTCGAAAAGCTGTGCGTTGTACTTACCTACGGCATCTTGGCGCCATAGCTGAATAAGAGCAATGTCGGATTCGTCCAACTTCGTCGTTCTATATGGTAGGGTGCTCGGTGTAATGGAGCTGCCAACCGCGGGCGTGAAAGGGATGCTGTCGAAACTCGGTCCTGATGCTAGAAGAGTCGAAGCATCAGATGAGAGGGGTGATGAGAGGGGTGTTTCTGTTTCGCTCTCCTCGGGTACTGGGTCCATAATCCAGCTTTCCACTCTTTTTCTTTCATGTTCACCAAGTGCCTCACCCAATACGGAGTCCGCTCGACTGGATCGAGAGCCCATGATAGTGGTAGCGGAGATTACTAGGGTTTCCGCCGTCCGGACGCAGTTTTCAAGATTGTTCTGAATTCTGAAGTTGCTTTCATTGCTTTCTTGCGGAGTGGGCAGCTTACGAAAATGTGAAAAAGCGCGTTTGATTTGCTTTGTTAAAGTGTCCAGCTTTGCCGACATGATCGTAGTTGTCGTTTCAGTTGCCATTACAGACGTGCTATCACCAATTAGAATTCTAATAAAAGTATTGGGTGAGTACAAAGTGATCCACTGGAGGGATATCGTCAGGGTCTCCCGATAGGTCCCTATTTGTTGTCTGAAACGTTCAATGTCCTGTGCCTGCAACTTCAAAGCACCGAGCATCCTTGAACGACGAAGGAGCTGGCCTTCTTCTTTATACACACTTTCAAGCACCTTCTGAAAATCTTGGAGTGTTCCTTTACAGTCATCCAGAGCCTGTTTCACATGTCGCCAGTGTTGTGCTTCATTTCCTGTCTGTGACTCGAGTAGTACGGTTGCGAGCGCAGGTTTGCTGAAGCTGGTCTTGATGGCATCGAGGACTTTGGAAAGCTGTTCAACTTCTGTTGCCAGTACGCTGAATGTTTGATCTACATTCTGTGATGCTCGAATGAATTTGACAATTTTAATACATAACGTAGCAGCCGCACTAGCTATTGAAACGTACTCCATGATGAAGTTGTCCTCGGAAGGGGGGATGGGGAGCCTGCTGGGAGTGGCATGGACTAATACACCTATAACAACGCAGAGACCCCACGACCTTGCTCCAATGACGCTTTACGTCGGAAAATTGCGATTGAACCCCCACGAAAAGTCAGTCTCACCAGACACTCTAGGTACTGTGGCGGGTTTCTTCTCCCAGTCCCTGGAGAATAAACCTTATAGCTGTGCCAGCGCAGTGCGCCGTTAGCAAGAAACCTCGCTTAAAGCAAGCTCTGACCGAAGACGTTCCGAACCGTGCCCACTACCCACTTCCCACTACCCACTGCCCACTGTTGTGCAACCACACGCTCAACCTAATTTTAAGGACGTCCAATTTATCATAGTGAAATCTTCGCCAATGTATGTACAGTTCGGTCATTGTTAGGTAGCCGCACATCGCGGAATTGGACGGACGCTCTAGTATCTATTTATAGCTGGCTATATCCATAACTTCATTATTGTATGGGCGCCTCGTTAAGTGTATGGTGGATGGACGCTACGTTATATGTGGATCTCCGGACGCTCCATCCGACGTTTATATCGGTGGACGCCATGTTACACGTATTAAATTTTTAATCGTAATAGGTAATTCCCTGCTTCAAGGATGGTTTTAAAGCTCACCAATCACGGAACCACGCTGACCATATGTGCACCAAGGTGTGTGTGAGTGGAGGGAGCACTGTGGACTGTCGCGTTTTTTGTGGTGAAGGGCCAATTCTACCGGCAAGAAAATTACAGTTTCGGGTGACACTAAATTTTCGGGGGTTCAATCCCAATTCTCTCATAGTTTTGACAGATTGAGCGGCTCGGTAGTTCCTTGCCGTCTGTCATGTGACTGTAAAAAAGATGGTTGGAAATCCTGAAGAGCGATTGTTCGCCAAAGTTCCGTTCACACCAGAGGAGCCAATCAGCACATTCCACGGAAGTATTGGAACAATACCCCTTCGAAGACGACAGAGATGACATTGTTGGGTCTGCGGAATTAGACAATCAACAAAGAAAGCGAAAACCAATCATTCCTTTGCCTCTTATCTACTTCAACCAGAACAGACGGTCGACAGTGTTAGCGAACCAGGAGCTGAGAAGGCTCGTGAAAAAGAACCAGATAGAGAACTGAATGAGTTGACGGAGTCACTAAAGTTGGAAGAATCTCCGAAAGCAGTTTTTTTACTTCTCTATTTAGAATTTTCGACGATCAATCTTAGACTGGGACCGTATTTGTGCGCCGGTACAGCCAGTTCTTTGTTGTTTCTGTGGGTACAAATTTAACATTGATATAAGCTTGACGCCGTGCCCCGCCTACGTCCGAATCTAGGAAACTCATGATCAATCCATTACTTATTCTCCCATTCTTGAGTCTCGTTCGCGGTCAGTGTACATGGACTCCACTAGCTCTCTCGGTAATATCCGATATACATATTTCGTTAATTATAGTCAACGATTACTGACATTCGCAATGCTACAATATTCACTCATACGGAATTGAACACGAACATCATGAATTGCGAAACTGCTCCGGGCACGGAAACATATTACTTCAGCAGTGGTTAGCGGAAGGACATATCTTGCTGAGACGCACTGACGATTAATATTACCGCGACATCAGCACTGTTTCCATTTCCAGGTCCAACAGTCACAAATCTCAATCGAGGAGATCAAATAGTAATGGTAATTCAAGCCAATTTTAAATGTAGTCTTTACATGGCTAAATGCATAGATTTTCACCCAAACTCGTGGGGGGCAGGGAGAATCAACTACGTTCAGCAGCAGTTTCATGTATGTATTCGATGAACAAATCCGAGCTAATTTTTAAGAGTTCCTGATGCACTGATGAATCCGCCGCTGGACAGTGTCTCGGTCTCGACCACTGTAACTACAACTACAACGGTGACATATTCCCCTCTGTCGTCACAACTGGCAAGCACCACAACTATAGTCCAAACGCAAACGACTCGGACATCAACTACATAGTTCTGTGCCTGTAGGAGGAATCGTCGGTGGCGTGATAGGAGGTTTGGCATTGGTTGCTTGCATTTTCACAATTGTCATTTTAGTGCGAAGAATACGAAAAATCGAGGGAGGCGACTACGATCTGTCGCAATGGAATAATGGCAACGGAGGTATTAGCGGTGCTCCAAGAACTGAGCCCGCTGGCAGAGTGCTCGATATGGAAGTCCACCAATCTTGAGATAACGGGTTAATCGGCATTTCAAGGATCTGCGAGGAGGTAATTAGTTGGTGGTATATATGCAACTCATTGTATGTAACTAGCAATAGTTATTCTACTTGTAAATTAGCTATTGTCTATGTACGACAGTATTCCTCATGAGCTTAGACATTCCAGCTTGTCGATTTGAAAATCGTTCCTGACCAGATGGCAGGTGAAATGCCCGTGTTTGCTTTCCTTGATGTTCCTGTGTATAACTAGAATCGCCTACTCTATATTATACCTGTTAATACACCCTGTACTAAATCGTTAGTGCGCCTGTACTAATGGTGGTGTTCCACCTTATAATTCGTACCCACACAAAATATAACCTGTAATTATACTTATGCGTCACAGGTTCTGCTTATTACAATGGTCTCTTCAACAACTCTAACCTATCCTATCCTAACAGAATCCTGATTGTATTGTCGGGATCACCGGGAATGGAGATAGGATTGGGATTAGAGTGTTCATAGGTAACTTTTCATGCTGATTTCGACGGATTACTTTTGGTTTCGATTGCGTTGGAGGTATGATGCATCCCGTGAATTTCGATCGTGGCGAGTCAATATCATCTGAAGCCGATTTCGCTGTCGAATCTGACTGAATTCATGAGTTAGGAAATCTACAGACACAATCGCGATGTGTACACTGCAGCCTGATGCTGAGGGATGTAGCATGGGTGAGGTTTAGCATGATCAGAAGTTATGGTTATAGGGGTTAGGGGTAGGTGTCATATATATATATCCTGTGTGTAGACATAATCAGATCGGGTTGCTCTCCTGGACTTTGTCTCTGCTCAGCACCGTATTTAGCCGGATCCGTCGCATTATCACCGCAGGGTTAGGTGCGGGGACCTTCAATAAAATAATTCTCTGTCACGTCATCACAGCCTCGTCTTCAATGGGCACTAGCAATCCCTCAAACACCACACTTCCACCAATCCTCACACTTCCAAACGAAATCCTACATCACATCCTCTCCTTCGTCGTCGACCTCGATGATCCGTTCGTTTCATGGCGCTTCGGTCGACACGTCTACGAAATGTCCCAAATTCTCGTCCTTCGTCACGTATGTCGTCACTTCCGCACAATCACATTAGACCTAAATTTCTGGTACGAAAGTGATTTCGAAATTACCTCCCTACTCCCAGGTTGGTCGAGTCTATACGATGCCTGGACTACTGCTTCTGATCGTCATTCAGAAGAAGCACAATTTCTAGACGATCTTTTTCGAGATAAAACACTAGTCGAGAGTCTAGGAAGCCGTAAAACGGAATGGATGTTTGATAGTGTTGAAGTATTGGATAGTGTTATGGATCGTGTACGATTATTCAAGCGAAATGCTCGCGGAATACATTTGGAGATCGTGGACGAGGTGAACGTGTATGATGAGGATCCACCAGAGCCAGGCGATTCACTTGCCCAAGGAATCAAGATGTTATCAAAGTGTTCTCATATCACATCACTCAGTATACGTTCGGGAGCTAATGTCAATCTCTTTTCAATTGCATCTTCATTCCCTTTTCTCGAAAATTTCACTTGTTCGGAAACAGATCATTTCTCTGGTTCACTGGGACAACTCACTCATCTAAAGAAATTACACATGGACAGCGTAGGAGACCATAATAAACCGGTACGATGGCTTCCTCTTCGATCTACACACAGTTTAACAGACCTCACTCTAACCTGTCGTGACGGAATCGACATTTCTTTCTTCGACATCCCTTCCCTAACTCAATTCACAAACCTTAAATCTTTCAACACAGGACCTTTATCTTCTCCTCTAGTGACCTATCTCCTCAGCGCACAATGCCATCTAGAAGCCTTCAAAATCAGTTTAATTCGCCGTCTTGCATCCATCGACCTCGTCACCTCTATGCTTGGAGCACCCTGTCTCCAAACCGTCAAAGAATTCGGACTATCTAATGTCCATGACGAAGCTTCTTCGGATCGGTCCCCCCCTTCATTACAGGCTACAAAACGCTATTGGACTCGTGTTTTGGATGCATTTACTTCGATGCTCTCTTCCGTTGAAAAAGTCCAATTAGACGTTCCATTAGACGTGGAATCTTGTGCGTATTTTAGTAGGATGACAAAGTTGAAGTTGCTTAATTGGGATGGTTCTCCGTATCCGTATTTTGGCGTTGCGAGTGGTGAGAACCCGAGAGAAAAAGGTGAAAAGGCTTTGGATATTGCGTTCAGCGGGTTTGTCGAGAAACCGCAATTTACAGTGCATTTAATTGAGCACTAGTAGGCAATCGTGGATGTATGAGATTGGTATTTTTAAAGTCGTGTTGGTTAGTCTTAATTATAAAATCTATGTCTGCTGTAAAGTTATGCTTGCTTTTTATTCCGATTCCGATTACGTTGAAGGCGGACCGGATTTTCGTGATTCTTTGATTGATCTGATCGCAGTGAACGGAATTTTGACTCGGGCGAATTCGAATATTCGAATATTCGACATCGAATCGGTGATGCATACCTCAAATATTCGAATATTGACATCAAATATTTGAATATTTGGCACATTCGTCGAACTCGAATCGTGCTTCTGGGACTCGAATATTCGAAATTCCGTTCACTGTCTGATCGCTGCAGTCCCATATTGCGGTCCACTGCCGATCCGTCGGAAAATTCAAATGTGATGAAGTGGGTATGGTGGGACTGAATTTTTGTGGTGGCGCAAAACCCAATTTGAGTAAACAGTTTTGGGTCATGCGACCATATTTCCGTGCCGGTTCAGGCTCAATTCTCTTGCAGGAAAAAGTGAGTTTCGGGTGAGACTGAATTTTCGTGGTTTACTATCCCAATTCCTCCAATAAATACAATTGTTTTGCATGATTAATCTCCGGCATTTTCCGATGTTCGATAGGGTTAACTGATGACGCGGCAGACCGTATCAAAGTTGGGGCCGCGCTTGTGGGTAAAAGCTTATATCGTTAAATTAGGTTCAAAACCGGCCACACGACCAGAGTCGAACCTTGCCCCTACTCCTCTTCTTGCAAAGAACTCTCGTGCTTGAATCAGCATCCAAACCTAGCCGTCTATGCCACGTAATCTCTGTTATGAATTATTTCACTGTGTTATTTTGTTTTTTTCAAAAACCGTCTTGGTCACCGAAAACGCTTTCTCAGAGAAAGGACGTTAGTTTCGTGAACTCAGGAATGGCGGGGAGGGAATTCATGTTGGTAGAGCGTAACCACTTTGTTGGAGCAACGGCAAAATACGACTCTGAAGGGAATATTGTTCAGCTTGCACCCGACGAATTGCTGCCTGAGAAGTACGCGCACCTCTAGTGTGGTAGCGGGACTGTGCTAATAGTTGTTTCAGCGTGGTGCCTAACTTCCAGAATCGTGAAGAACGACTCAAGAGGGCCGCTCAATGCACGTGTGCCATTGTCGGACAAGCAACCCACGACGGTAAAACGGAGACGTATACCGGCACTGCATTCTTCATTGGCCCCACAACACTTGTTACTGCTGGCCATAACGCTCCTACGAAACACGTCAGAATTGTGGCGCAATGTCCAGGGACGGCGGAAGCAGCAATGAACCCTTTTAAGGTGTTAGACGGTTCCATTGACAAATGCTTTAAATGTACGGTTGTCGCGACTTTGTATTCAGGTGAAGAGCAAATGGACACGGACATTTCCATCTTGGACTGCAGAAAGAGTTATAGAGCGGAGAAATGGCTTGCAATTGACCCAGCCACCGATTTCAAAGAAGGCATTGGAATTGATGTTATGGGTTATCCTGGCAACTATGAAGTCGCTTTGTCTGAGGATCCGGAAGTCTCAATTCCAGATGAACCGCGGGGACGGCGATTCCAACTTGCCAATGAAATACTTCCTAGGTGGCAACTCGCTATCTCTTTTGGAAGTGTCATTTCCGGCGGAACGAATCCAACGTATTACCTCAGTACCATAGGTGGAATGAGTGGAGGACCAGTACTTCTCAACGGAAAAGTCGTAGGCGAGTTTTCGTAACATTGAAGGCGCTAACCATAGGTGTTCACGTCGGGTTCAATGAAAGCAAGCATAATTGTTGTGTGCCGTTCAATAGGGAGGACATACGTAGGTTGTTGGAGAAAAAGGGGCATGGACACAGCAACAGTACTGCATGGTAGGAGATCGTGCGCAATATGCGGCTCACTATATGTAATCCCTGTCATACTGCATCCCGCGATTAAGCCTACTATATATTCTACCTGTTAAGACAGCCTCCTCTATTATACCCATCAGTACACCCTGAATTATTTCGTAAATGCACTTACTATATATATAATCTCATAACTGCACCTGCAGTTACAAATGAATACTAGTAAATCCTGTGGTTCTGTGGTGCCAAACTCGTGGTGGTGCTCGGCACCATTTGTGTGATATCTGCAGGGTAGCCCAATAATTGCAGGTTCCATAGTGTTTTTTCGTCAATATCTCCGCGGATATCTATCCGATTGACATGGTTTTGATATCTGTGTGTTCAGAATGATGAGTTCTCTTGGTGCATTATCGTGGTAAGTAAAAATTGGGGGTGGGAGGAAGGTCACCTACTCCCTGGATCCCGTTTTCAATGCTGATTCTAAAAAACTAAATCTTGTATCAATAGCGGAGATATTCATGGAGATATTGGGCAATTCTGATAGGAGTTTATGGTCGATGCTCAGTCCCCCACCGAGTATTGGGTAGCGGAATGGGAATTGGGTGTCCCTCCGAAATATAGTAACGAATTGGGTTGCCAAGCCTGAACGCGCAACACTATTGAAGCATCGGCAATCGACGTCGACTTTGCGTGGTTGCACTGTCCGTTGATTGGCTGCTGCAGTGCGCTTCGGACGTTGGGTTGTTCCGAGTCAGTAGTTCTGGTAGTCAAACACCCCCGTCACCCGTGGTGAGACCGTCGGATTGCATTGGTGAAGGCCAATTCAAAAGCGGATCACATGAATAAAGTTCTGATCATGGGACCAAAATTTTCGTCCAGAACGCGGACAGAAATAAGTTTACGAGACTGACTTTTCGTGGGGGCGACAACCATCGCATTACAATCACACAATTAAATTAACCAGATTGATCTCGCAATTCCGTTGCGATTGAAATGCGAAACCTGTGGACCCGCAGGGCGCGCTTACCCCGCCTGTCGCTTTTGTTGGTTTCAGGGGCGTACGGTTGGTCTGACAGAAGCAATTTTTCGAGAAACGAACCCTTCGGGTTCTGGGACATGTATCATGGTGGGGATGTATTTGTACGTACTGAGACTCGCCAAGTCGCAAATGTGTACCATCTACCAGTTCGCGTGCAATTAGAGTGGTTTTTATATCTGTTGAGGCATCCCAGAGATCAGCAATTGGAGGCACGGGCGTCATGGGCCAACATACTTAACTGCCTCGGAGCTTATTCCGCGAAATCCCTATTAAAACATAGTCGTCGAGCAGATATCATTCTGAGTGCACTCGACGCCCCTCCGCAGACTACCTCGTTGCACAATATAGGGATCATAACAATGGTTCTGCAGCGCTGTACTGTCCAGTCAACTTCGTGATCTCAGGAAAATCATCCGCTGGCCACACACATATAGTAATATGAGATGCAGAGAACAGACGGCCTCAGCAAATTAACTGTCCTTAAATCCGAGATAGAAGCTTACCGTCGAGTATCGAAACTTCAGAACCCTATTCCATTAAACGTGAAGTAGTGTCCATGGTTGGGAGTCGTCGATTTGTATTTATCGCGGCTCAATTTTGGGGGCCCCAAAATGTAAAAAATGAATCATCTCACTTAACTTCATTTGATCATATACGTACTGGCTCAGAAAAGTCAACATCCCCTTTTCCAATTACAAAATCAAATTTTGTCGAAATGCATGAAAAACATGAAATACAAAACAGTATAGAATTGGACTGTATTCACCCAGTACTGTTACTTTTTGCCTTCTCCACATGGAACGCGTTACGTTTTAAAGATTAATGGGGCTTGTCGTCATCCTGTAGATGCTTTTCAACTCGTGAACGACGTCCCGATAAAACGCATCTCGGAAGGTTTCGTCGCACAGATTCTTCCGAACTTTCTGTGGCTGAATGGATGCGAACGAACACTGGAGACACCGTTTGACGACAGCGTGATATGGCTCACCCCCGAATCTCAGCTTAGCGTTCTCGGTCAACCATATCCAAGCAGCACTGGCTCTGTCTTTGATGTCATGCGTCTGAATGTTGATATCGTTTCGTTCGCTCAACCATTGAAAGAATGTTTTCCCTTCCAACAATTCGAGAAGAATAATACCTAGCGCTACGAGATATGGATTTAAGGTGTCGTCTTGAGTACCAGATACTGACGATTCCCCAAAATTGATTATTACGTAGGGGTGATTTACGTCCAAGGAGCAGAGATTGAGAGGGAAGTAAATCGAGCTTTCGCACCAATTTTCAGGATCAATGATAGACGATCCCTCGACTCCTCCTGAGCACAGATAGCGAGTGAATGGCAGATATTCTCAACATGTTCAAGATATTCGTACTGAATAGCTTTCTTTTTGACTTCATTTGTTCCCCTCCCCCGCATCCTTGTCTCCTACAATAACGCAATTATGACATTTTACATTATCCAATACAAAAGCTACCAGTAGATGTCTTGTTCCTCTGCGCTATATATTAACTTTTTCGAGCAGTCGACCCCACCAAATTTCTGAGCCGCGCGATTTGACTCACCGTGGAACCAGGTACATTGTCGGGCTGTCCCAATTTCTCATAACCGTGTACCTCCAGTTGGTAATAATGAAGCGATTTACCCAAGTCTTCCCTTGCAGCGTACATCCATGCCATCCTGCTAGTCATCTGAACAAGGAGCAATTGCTCCTGACCGAGTATATCCCACATTTCCCAAAGCGCTTTTAGATGTTCTTCCGCCTCATCCAAAAATCCACGTCGCAACCCTAGTGCCTTAACAAGTTGAATGTGCTGGTGGAATGTCAACGGTAACCCTGTTTTTGCTATCCTGTAATATGAACGCCAGGCATGCTCATCGTCAGCACCCAAAAGATATAGGCAAAGGTTCAACGCCGCGATGTCCCTGTCCCTTCGAAAGTTCATTTTCTGAAAATAGTCAAAGACTTTCTGCGCCCAGGTTGCTGCCTCTTCAAACTTTTGCATTGAACACAAAGTGATACCCATTTGATGCATGCAATGAACTATAACTAGAGTGTCGCCGCGGCGACTCTCAAGGTAGTCGTAGACTTGCCGCTGCCATATAGCGGCTTGATTGAGTTTACCGCAGGAAGTGTAAATTTTGACAACTTGATCTAGTTTGTCCAAAATTGTTTTCCCATCGTCATTGTCATCCATAGCCCGTTGCAATATGTGGACCTCGTTCGGAGACTCCGCTTCCGTGTCGTTGGTTGGGTCGTCATGGATCGAGTTTTCTACTGGACTATTACTGAATGTAAACCAAATGACCTCAATAAGGAGTTTACTGTGGCAAAGACCTCGCTTGCTTGTTTATGGCAGCTTGAACCAAGCCCCTTAGAGTCCCTGAAACGATTCGGTAGTTGTTGTCTTCCTTACTTGCATACCGGACGATTGAAAGGTGATCTCCATTAAGAGGGACACGCACTTCATCGGCAAGCCCCAATGTTGCAGAGTACTCTGCCACGATTACCTGTAATACAGTTAACAGGACTACAGAACGTAGAACAGGTAGACCGTACATTAGTACTTTCCCAGAATGATGCTAATTCAATGCCGACTGCTCGTTCTGCAAAGGTATCATTGATGTCTTTTATGCTTTGACCATCTGGCGATAAGTCGTTTACAAACCGAGCCTCAGAAAATGATGCCCGTAGGACATTCTTCAAGAGATCCGCAAGCGTCGCCCCTCGGTGTGGAGTTCCTAAAAAGGCAACTGCAATTGTATTATAGTTGATTTGATTATATCTCTGAATAGCGTGTGCAGTAATAAGAGCCTAAATCAGTTAGCATTCTAAAAGCCGGATTACGGACCTTTTTCACCACAAGTCCACCCATACTATGGACGATAAAGATTGTGGAACCCTACACAGGTTAACAGCGAACCGAAATTGAGAATGTACGTTCCCATGATTTGCGTAATGTAGCCAAAGATCATGCACAAGTTGTTTTGCGAAGTCAGAAATATCCAGTACACTGTTAGGCTTCCATATTTTGTGCCACGCAGAGTTATATCCGAATGTCAAAATTCTCGCATCTTTGAAATCTGGGAGCTCAGAAAGCCAGAGAGGCCAGAAAGACCCACTATGACTATCGGTCCAGGTGCCCTTTGTCGACCCTCCCAAACCATGAACAAAAATGATATTCAAGGACGGATTAGATGGTTCATACACAGTTTGAAGGCCAAACGCAGTCTCAGGTGGTGCAGCGACAGCGATTGGTTTAGCAGGAGGGCCTCTTCTTGTCCATGGCAGTCTGATTCCATCCATATTTGTGTCTCGTACAATTTTATCAGTTTCTGGTTTGTCTACTTCAGTTAGGTGGGGCGGTAAAAATAGGTCTCCTGACTGGCTTTGTGGCTGGTTTCCTCCCGGCAGCCCAGCGTACACGTGGAGCAACCCTAGCCGCCGCCGGCCGGGTCTTATTACGGAAACAATTTCTGTCGGTGGAGACGGCACAGCCTCATTATTAAATTGAGTTTTCGCCAAGAAAACTCGAGGATGGGAGCCGGTCCGAGGCTAACCAATCATGAAACCATGCTGACCATGTGCCCAAGGTGTTGTGTGCAGACCGTCGGGTTTTCGTGGTGAATGGCCTTTCGGAAAATTAAGGTTTGGTCATGCATGGGACCATATCTCTGCCACGGCGGAATCCCAATATTATGCCAAACGTCTTCTTGTGGGTTAAGGGTTTACAGGAACTGCCCGGGACCATGAACGTTCAGGTTCGACCTCCGAGAGATTATAAATACACGACAGACGGCGATACGAATATATCGCATCGAAGAATCATCGGCATGGGAGGCGTTGGGGAGGTCCACATGGTACCTATTACTTTCCATGACACTAATGGCAGATGGCAGAGGCGAACGGACGTGTAATGACTCTTGCAACTGACTTACGGTTAGCTATTTGCCCGGAAAATCGTCCGTCCTTTTGGTCTGGTAGATGATCAACAGATCCAGGACGAGTTAATAGCCGTCGATTTTCTTCGGCAGTGCGGTGAACACCCAAACATTATTGGCATTCTGCGTCATGGTTGGTTCCACGACCCATACGATTATTATTTCATCGATATGGAACTATGCGATATGAGCCTCCATAATTATATTCACGATTCCACACTAGAGAGACTCACTGACCCAAGGACTCCGAATAATATAACCACCGTTGATCCAGCCGTTGTATCAAGCATAAGAAATGTTATAGGGGAACCAGATTTCAACCCCTCATTTGTCGTCGGAAATGCCACCTGGTCGATCAGGCTCTTCAATATATGGACAATTATGAAAGAGATAGCAGCCGGTTTGACATTTATCCATGAGCACGGCCAAGTACACCGAGACCTCAAGCCGAGAAATGGTATTATTACTCCAGATGGTCAGTTTAGCGCTAATTTCAGTGATGTACGCTTTGCCTCAAAACGTTTGGAAAATAGTAGATTTTGGGACTTTATCGCGGGCCACGTCGAATCGCGCGCATACCACATCCCTTGCCAGAGGTACCTCCGGTTATCGTGCCCCAGAACTACTGAATCAGAAATCTGCATACACGAATAAGGTTGATATATTTGGACTGGGCTGTATTTTTCACGAGCTTGTCTACAAATGCAAAGCCTTTGATGATGATTGGAATGTAATAGAGTATGCGACGGGCAGATTATTGCCGGAGAGACCGGTTCCCGGGCTCCCCGCCTTGATCCAGCAACACATTTCAGAAAGCATATGCCACATGTTGAGTGTAGAAGCGGTTCTACGGCCAAGGGCAACCGGTCTCCTGCTAATGTACAAAGCATATTGCCACTTCTATGAACAGTTCTACTTTCAAGCAGCCAGTAATGCTGTCTCCGACTTTCTGACATATAACGAATGGTCCGAAATCGGCGCGCTCCTTCCTAGTATCGAGGAAGTGGCACCTCGAATTGGTAGGGCAATTATGGGAGAATTATCCCCTTTTGAATTGTATCAATTGTGGAAGGAGCTTGTGTATGCTCGTCCTTCCTGTGTACCATTTCACAAGAGGCTAAGTCGGATATCTCGTGATGTCGGTGGTCAAGGATTTGGAATTGAAATTTACAAAGAACTAGCCATTAGGTTTCCGCAAGTATCAGAGGTATGGGATCAATTGCTAGACATCGTTTGCGAATCACAAATCGATCGGGGTCTCGCTATTAATGTGTGGAGGAACCTCGAGCTGGAGATGCCAGAAAGGCCGGAACCTCTGGCTCGATTAGCCGAATTCCATTCTCGGCAAGGGAACTTGCATGGTGAGTTCCACATTCGCAAAGAATTGGCATACAAATTTGCAAAGTTAGAGAACGTAATGAGAGAATTGGCGACCTCTTCTCTGTGGAGCTGGGAAAACCGATGGGCTTGGACGGAGGATGAAGTCATTGTATGGAAGGAGCTGGCTGCTGCATTCCCCTTATGGGAGCCCGTATTTGCCCGTTTCAGCGAAGCTTGTAAGAGAAGAGGAAGTGAAATCACCGAGATACAATTGTTGGTTGAACTACTCCTGAAAATCGGGCCTTCCAATATGCTTTGCCAATATTTGACAAGAGCATTTAAAAGAATTCGGAGGATCGAAGTTCCCACGGCGTGGCAATTGCTATGTCAGCTCATCCTTGAATATCCTAACCACTACCATGACATATTGTATGACTTTTGTGAATCCCATCTACAGCCTCTAGATCGGATGTGTCTTGGCAGCGAATTGGAAGAGATGATCGAAAATCGGAAAATGGATTTGCGTCAGTCAGCGATGATACATAAAGCGGAAGGGAATACTAGCGCGGAGAAGGCGGTATGGGAGAGGTATCACCAGTACTTTGACCTTACAATATTGGTTGGACGGTGCAGTGCTGTGACTGAGTCGATTGAAGTTGAAGATATGGAAGAAGGGAACTGATGAATTAATATATGCGGGTGTGAGCGAGTTCATGTCAGGAATTAGAAGCGAGACTCACAATTGGAAGCCAGGCAAACCTACTCTATATTTAACCCTTTGATGTACCTACTACTACTCTGTTAATGCACCCCCTATATATAATCCCATTAGTACACCCTGTCTTAATTTTGATTACTCAGGATTTTGGAGGTGCCGGAGGTGCTTTTTGTGTGGAGTCAACCTTATTTCGGGCTCCTGAGTATTCCCCAGTCAGTTCTTTTACATTTCGGCTCACTCTTTCGAATTGTCCTAATCGGCGACTTACATCCATAAACGGCAGAAGTCTCCAACCTTAACATCCACAGCTGTTTATCCCCGAAGCGAAGGACAGGGTCTCAGAAGAGATCCCGGAACGGCTCTTAAGGTCGTTCTGCCGAAGTGGACTTGAAATCGACTTGTTAAAATCGGTGACGAATCATCTCGAATTCCTTTCCCAGTCTCGCCTTCTTCCTCTTGAATCCCTTGAATTCTTGTCCCATTCCTCCAACTATCTCAATCCAAAGACCTCCTTTCGGTGTTGTACGATCATCAATTATGAGCCGCTCTTCCATACGTGGCACCTCCGGCAGCTCCACATTTACAAGTAAACTTTCTTAAGACGGGTGTTAAGGGATTACATATAGAGATGGCAGAAACAATTTATATTATAACCAGCGTATGTTATGTCAGGGCATAAACTACTATAGCAAA
>Ga0335072_10001754_pt1 | contig 34521 bp, 22 predicted proteins | sample Lox_Sample_21_FD_206725 | JGI IMG/M metagenome (GOLD analysis project Ga0335072, IMG submission 206725) | Soil microbial communities from Loxahatchee National Wildlife Refuge, Florida, United States - Lox_Sample_2.1 | ecosystem: Environmental > Terrestrial > Soil > Wetlands | place: USA... | reverse complement strand
GCCGCGCGCAGCGCCGTCCCCGTCGAGCTGATCGTGGACGTGCCGGAACGGCCGTCGGCGGCGATCGAAACCATCGCCTACTTCTCCGCGGCCGAACTGCTCGCCAACGTGGCCAAGCACAGCGGCGGGCGGCACGCTACGCTCGAGGCCGTGCACGTCCCTGGGCTGCTGCGGATCCGGGTCACCGACGATGGCCACGGCGGCGCGTCCCCGGTGCCCGACGGAGGGCTGCGCGGGCTCGCTGAGCGCGTCCGCACCGTCGACGGCAGCATCGACATCGACAGTCCCGCCGGCGGGCCTACGGTGGTGACCGTGGAACTGCCGTCTAGCGTCTGACCGCCCGCCGCCTGGAGACCGGACAATGCTGCGCATCGTCATTGCCGAGGACGCCGCCGTGATCAGGGCGGGGCTCGCCGAGATCCTCACCGACCGCGGGCACGAGGTTGTCGCCGCGGTCGGCGACGCCGAGGCGCTCAAAGCCGCGGTCGCCGAGCACAAGCCGGACGTGGCGATCGTGGACGTGCGGATGCCGCCGGACCACACCGACGAGGGGCTGCGCGCGGCGATCGCGATCCGCCGCGACCAGCCCGCTACCGGCATCCTGGTGTTCTCCCAGTACGTGGAGACCCGGTACGCCGCTGACCTGCTCAGCATGCGGCGCGGCGCGCACGCGGCCGCGACGGGCGGGGTCGGCTACCTGCTCAAGGACCGGGTCGCCAACGTCGCCGAGTTCACCGAGGCGATCGCCCGCGTCGCGGCCGGCGGCACCGCGCTCGACCCCGAGGTCGTCACCGGCATGCTGGGCGCCGCCCGGCACACCAGCGCGCTGGCCACACTGACCGCGCGGGAACGCGACGTGCTCACCCTGATGGCCGAGGGCCGCTCCAACACCGCGATCGCCGAGCGGCTGGTCATCTCGGATCGCGCGGTCGAGAAGCACATCAGCAACATCTTCAGCAAGCTGGGCCTGCCGCCGTCCGATTCCGACCACCGGCGGGTGCTCGCGGTGCTCGCCTACTTGGGGTCCTGACCTGGTCTTGAGCGCGGTCATCCGCGGCGGGTGATGACTATGGGCCGGCCGGCTGTGACGTTATGACTGCGAGGAAAGGAGCAGTCATGTCGACAGAGTTCATGCTGGGAGCGAAGGCCAACTGCATCGACGGATTCTGCGGCGAAGTCAGCCGCACGATCGTCGACCCGGCCGCCGGGACGATCACTCACCTGGTTGTCGAACCCCGGCATGAGGAGAAGCCTGGACGGCTCGTGCCCCTGGAGCTCGTCGACACGACGACGGATGGCGTCATGCTGCGCTGCACACTGGCCGAGTTCAGCGCGCTTGACCCGGCCGAGCAGGTCACGCTGGTCGAGGACCGCGACTTCGGCGGCGTTCGCGGGGCGCCTGTCGTGGTCAACCACGCCGTCCCGCTGGGCGGGGCCGAGGTGGGGCAGCACGAGCACGTGCATGCTGTCGATGGTGAAATCGGACAGGTACAAGGCTTCGTCGTGGACCGCGCCGACCATGTCCTGACCCACGTCTTGCTCAAGGAAGGCCACCTGTGGGGGCGTAAGCAGGTCGCCATCCCGGTCAGCGCCATCGCCTCCGTCACGGACGGAATCCATCTCAACATCACCAAGAAGCAGGTCGAGGAGCTGCCGCCGGCCCCCTAATCTTCGGCCGATCGTCGACTTCCTGTTTGGCCGCGATTTGCCATAGCTCACTCTCTTGACGTGAGATTGCTCTTGAGAAGAGCATGAAATGGCGGACCGTGGGGTGAAAGGTTCCTGGCAGGAATGAGGGCGAGCGGCGTGGACCAGCCGCCTGGCCAGACGGAGCACGCGGCCAAGGCGGGGTTCGACCTTATGGCCGCCAAGCTGCGCCGCCCGGCGGTGCGGCCCGGGACTGTCCCCCGTTCCTCGCTAGTCGGCCGGCTGGCCGCGGACAGTGCTCCGCCGGTGATCTCGGTGGCCGCGCCGTCCGGATACGGCAAGACGACACTGCTAGCCCAATGGGCTGAACGCGACAGCCAGGCGTTCGCCTGGGTCTCTGTGGACGAGCGGGACAACGACCCCAAGGTCCTGCTCAGCTACGTGGCGGCGGCGCTAGACGCGGTAGAGCCACTCGGTGACCGGGTGTTCGAGGCGCTCGCCTCCCCCACCAGCTCAGTGCCCGGCTCGGTGGTGCCGCGGCTGGGCTCGGCGTTCTGGTCGATGACCGTGCCGGTCGTGCTGGTGCTCGATGACGTGCACCTGCTGCGCGATCCCGAATGCCGGGATGCCCTCGCGGTGCTTGCCGACCACGTGCCGGCCGGATCGCGGCTGGTAGTGACGGGGCGCGACGAACCGCCGCTGCGCGCCGCGCGGCTGCGCGCCGAGGGCCGGATCCTGGAGATCGGTCCGGCCGACCTGTCGCTCAGCCGCCAGGAAGCCGCATCGCTGCTGGGCAACGCCGGCCTCGCGCTGGGCGCGAACGACGTGGCGGACCTGCACAGCCAGACCGAAGGATGGCCGGCCGGCTTGTACCTGGCGGCCCTGTTCCTGCTGGAAGGCGGCTCCGTTGACCGCGCGGTCAGCTCGTTCAGCGGCGATGACCAGTTTGTCAGCGAGTACGTGGAGTCAGAGTTCCTGGCGCGGATCTCGTGGCGGCAGCGGGAGTTCCTGACCAGGACCGCGGTGCTCGAGCGGATGTGCGAGCCGCTGTGCGAAGCGGTGCTCGACACGCCCAAGCCCAATGCCACGCTGGCCGAGCTCGCCCGGTCGAACCTGCTGCTGGTACCGCTTGACCAGGAGGGAGAGTGGTACCGCTACCACCACTTGTTCCGTGACATGCTGCTGGCAGAGCTGGAACGTAGGGAACCCGGCCTGCTGCCGGTCCTCCGCGGCCGCGCGGCGGCCTGGTGCCTGAGCAACGACCTCCCCGAAGAGGCGCTGGAGTACGCGATGGCCGCCGGCGATGTGGACATGGCCGCGGAACTGGTGGGCAGGCTCGCGGTGCCGACCCGGCGGCAGGGCCGGATCGCCACCTTGCTGCGGTGGCTGCAGTGGCTAGAGGACCGGGACGGAATCAACGAATACCCGATGGTGACGGCGCTTGCCGCGCTGATCTACGCGTGGCTGGGGCGGCCCGCCGAGGCCGAGCGGTGGATCGAGGCGGTGGATCGCTGGCAAGACGCGAACACCACTTCGCCTGGTGACGTCGCGGTAAGAGGCTGGGCCGCCCTCGACCAGGCCTTCATGTGCCGGCATGACATCGAGCAGATGCTCGCGGACGCCGAGGAGGCGGCTCATGCGTTCACCGCGGCAGGCATCGCGTCAGGGGCACCGGCGCTGCTGCGCGGGATCGCGTGCATTCTTTCCGGTGACCGCCGCGGCGCCGAGGCGTTCCTGGCCGATGCGGTCAGGGTCGGGCAGGAGACCAGCACGCGTGACATCGCCGCGGCGGCGCTGGCCGAACTGTCACTGACAGCGATGGCCGACGGCGATTGGACCGCCGCCGGCGGGCTAGCCGAGCAAGCACGGATGATGTTGCGCCTCGCCGGGGCCCAAGAGAGCCATTTCGCCCCGCTGGTCTGCGCGGTGCAGGCCCGCGTGGCGATCTACAGCGGCGACGTCGCGGGCGCCCGGCGGCAGTTGGCCAGCGCGCAGCGCACGCGGCGGCTGCTCACCTACGCCGTGCCGCACTTCGCCGTGCAGGCCAGGATAGAGCTGGCGCGCGCGCACCTCGACCTGGCGGACCCGGCCGGGGCCAGGACGCTGCTGCGCGAGGCCGATGAGATCCTCAAGCGCCGGCCTGGCCTGGGCACGCTGGTCACCGAGGCCGCCGCGCTGCGGGTGCGGATAGCCGCCCAGCGCGGCCCTGGCGCCTCCAGGGCCTCCTCTTTGACGGCCGCCGAACTGCGCGTCCTGCCGCTGCTGGCCACGCACTTGTCTTATCCCGAAATCGCTGCCGAGCTGTTCGTCTCCACGAACACCATCAAGTCGCAGGCGTACTCGATCTTCCGCAAGCTCGGCGCCTCCTCCCGCAGCGAGGCGGTCACCAGGTCCAGGGAACTAGCGCTCCTCGACGGGTAGCTCCGCCGGTTCCGCCGGCTCCGGCCGCTTCCGCAAGACCGCCGCCGCGACGATCGCGCCGACCAGGAGCCACCCCAGCGCGATGAACGGCAAGACGTTCATCAGCGTGTAGGGGCCAGGAAAGATGGTCCCCCACAGCGGGAACAGGAATACCACAATGGCCAAGGCCGGGATGAGCAGGTGCCGCCAGACGCTGAACTCGTCGCGGAACTCGGTGCGGAATGCGCGGATGACGGCGATGTTCACGGCGGTGTAGACGAGCACGACCGCGAGCCCGGCCGCGCCGCCGAGATAGCCGAATGTCCGCACTCCCCCATAGGCGGCGGTCAACGGCAAGCCGAGCGCCAGGGCGAGCACGGTGAGGCACCCGATCGCGACGACGGGCGTCCGCCGATCGGAGAGGCGGCTCAGCGCCGGGGGAAGCACCCGGTCCCGCCCCATGGCGAAAAGCACCCGGGTGCCCGCGTTGACCGTGGCGATGACGAAGCCGAGGCCCGCGAGCACGATGACCAGGTCGACGAGCCACAGCACCGATGGCGACCAGTACCGGCCGGCGAGGTAACCCAGCTGACTGCCGCGCTGCAGGAAGCCGGCGATACCGGCACGCCCGACGCCGAACACCTCGGCGCAGACGACGAGCAGGTAGAAAACGCCCGACACGACCACGATGGCGACCATGCCGATGGGCACCGAGCGTCGCGTGTCCCTGGCCTCCTCACCGAGCGCCGCGGCCGCCTCGAAGCCGGCGAACGCGGTAATGCCGTAGATCATCGCGTCCGTGATGTCGGTGAGCCGGTGGTTCGGCGACGAGGCCGGCGAGAATGCCGCCGCCGAGAAATGCGCGGGCCCGGCCTTGATCAGGACCGTGATGGCCAGTGCCGCGATAACCGCCATCTCACCGGCCACCAGAATCACGTCGAACGCGGCGGAGGTGCGGATGCCCAGGTAGGCGACCACCGCCATCGCCGCCGCGATGACCAGGAACAGCAGCCAGCCTGCGATGGTCACGTGCAGTGTGCTGGCCAGCAGCAGCGACAGAAAGGCGCTTGTCAGCCCGATCGCGGCGGGCACAAACAGCGCGTATCCGAAGACCATCATCCAGCCGGTCAGGAAGCCTCCGGTGCGGCCTAGCCCGCGGCTGTTGTAGGTATAGGCCCAGCCCGCCGAGGGCACCCGGCGGGCGAACTCCGAGATGCTGAGCGCGCAGCATAGGGAGGCAGCGAATGTAATCACCACGACGAGCGGAGAAGCGAAGCCGGCGAACGCCAGCACGAGAACCAGGTAGGCCACCACTGACGCCGCCGGAGCCACGATGCTCGTACCGAACGCGACCACGCGAACCGGCCCGACCGCCCCGGCGGCCAGTTCGCGGGTCGCCGAAGTCTCAGCCGAAGCACCAACAGCCATGCCCGGACCCCCCTCAGGGACATTCCATCACGAAGAGGGATGTGTCGTGCGCAATTGCGCTTGGCAATTTCTCTTGACGTGAGAATGGGCTGGAGACGAGCATGAAACGTGCGGACCGACGGGGAAGGTTCCTGGTGCAAGGGATGAAGGCGAGCAGCGTGGGTCAGCCGCCCGGCCAGCCGCGGCGCGCGGCCAGGCCGGGGTTCGACCTGATGGCCTCCAAGCTCCGCCGCCCTACGGTGCGTCCAGGGACTGTTTCCCGTTCCTCCCTGGTCATCCGGCTGGCGGGAGAACATTCCCCGCCGATCGTGTCGGTGGTCGCGCCGTCCGGCTACGGCAAGACGACGTTGCTGGCGCAGTGGGCCGAACTCGACGGCCAGGGGTTCGCCTGGGTGTCCCTGGACGAGCGGGACAACGACCCGAAGGTCATGCTCAGCTACGTGGCGGCGGCCCTCGACGCGGTGCAGCATGTCGATGACCAGGTGTTCGAGGCGCTCGCCTCGCCGACAAGCTCGGTGCCGGGCTCGGTGGTACCGAGGGTGGGCTCGGCATTCTGGTCGATGACCGTGCCCGTCGTACTGGTGCTCGACGACGTGCACCTGCTGCGCAACGCCGAATGCCGGGACGCCCTGTCGGTGCTGGCCGATCACGTGCCGCGGGGATCGCGACTGGTGCTGGCCGGCCGCGACGAGCCGCCGCTACGGATCGCCCGGCTGCGCGTCGAGGGCCGGATCCTCCAGATCGGCCCCGCCGACCTGTCGCTGAGCGAAAAGGAAGCCGCCTCGCTGCTGCGCGCCGCCGACGTGATGCTCGGCGACGACGACGTGGCCGCGCTGACCCAGCGCACTGAAGGATGGGCGGCGGGACTGTACCTGGCCGCACTGCACCTGCGAGAGGGCGGCTCGCTCTACGACACGGAAAACGCGTTCGGCGGGGATGACCGCCTGATGAGCCAGTACATGGAATCGGAGTTCCTTGACCGGATCTCGAAGCGGCACCGGGAGTTCCTGACCAGGACCGCGGTGCTCGAGCGAATGTCCGGGCCGCTGTGCGAAGCAGTGCTGCAATCGCCAGGGTCCGCCGCGGAGCTGACCGAGCTGGCCGGGTCGAACCTGCTGCTTGTCCCGCTGGACCGGCGCGGCTACTGGTACCGGTACCACCACCTGTTCCGGGACATGCTGCTGGCCGAGCTGGAACGCCGGGAGCCCGGCCTGCTGCCGGTGCTGCGGCGCCGCGCGGCCGCCTGGTGCCAGGCCAACGACCGGCCCGGGGAAGCACTGGAGTACGCGATGGCGGCCGACGACGTCGATGCGGTAGCCGAATTGCTGCAGCGCCTGTGGCTTTCGACCTACCGGCAGGGACGGCTGGTCACGCTCCAACGATGCTTCCGGTGGCTGGAGGACCGGGACGCGATCGCGGGTCACCCGCTGGTCGCCGTGTGGGCTGCGTTCCAGGCCGGCCAAACCGGACGGCCCGCTGACGCCGAGCGGTGGGCTGACATGGTCGATCGCTGGCAGTACGGGGACGCGACGCGGCCCGACGACCCGGTCGCGGAAGCTTGGGCCACGATGCTCCGGGCGGTCATGTGCCGGCGTGGCGCCGAACGGATGCGCGCCGATGCGGACGAGGCCCTGCGACGGCTCACGGCCGTGAACATCGTGGCACCGGTTGTCTCGCTCACCCGGGCCAACGCGCTTATCCTCTGCGGTGACCTCGACGGCGCTGACGCGCTGTTCGAGGATGGGGTCCGCCTCGCGGCGGAGACCGGCGCGTACGAGACCCAGTCAGAGATGCTGGCTGAGCGGTCACGGATAGCGATGGCACGTGGCGACTGGGGCCGCGCGGAAACTCTGGCCAGCCAGGCAGTCGACGCGCTCCGGTCGGTTGGGGTGGAGTCGCTGCTCCCCCACGCGGTGCAAGCCCGCGTAGCGATGCACCGGGGAGACGTCACGACCGCGCGGCGCGAACTTCTCGCCGCTCAGCGGGTGCGGCCGTCGGAGACGTACGCAGTCCCTTATTCCGCTGTCCAGGCCAGGATCGAACTCGCCCGCGTGCACCTCGTCTTGGCCGATCTGGCCGGTGCCAGGACGCTGATGCGGGAGATTGACGAGATCCTCAAGCACCGCCCCGACCTGGGCACCCTGGTCGCCGAGGCCAGGGAACTGCGGGCGAGGCTGTCGGCCGAGCGTGGCCCGGCCACCCCCGGCGCATCGTCCCTGACCAGCGCCGAACTGCGCGTCCTGCCGATGCTCGCCACCCACCTGTCGTTCCCCGAGATCGGCGCCGAGATGTTCCTGTCGCCGCACACCGTCAAATCCCAGGCGATGTCCATCTACCGCAAACTCGGCGCCTCCTCACGCAACCAGGCAGTCATCAAATCCCGCGAACTCGGCCTCCTGGAAGGAGTCGCGCCCTGATCCCCAGCCAGCCGCGGCGCGCGGCCAGGCCCGGGTTCGACCTGCTGGCCTCCAAGCTCCGCCGCCCGACGGCACGGCCCGGGACCGTGCCGCGCTCCGCGCTGGTCGCGCGGCTGACCGCGGAAGGCTCCCCGCCGATTGTCTCCGTGGTCGCACCGTCGGGGTACGGCAAGACGACCTTGCTGGCGCAGTGGGCCGAACTCAATGGTCAGGGGTTCGCCTGGGTGTCCCTGGACGAGCGGGACAACGACCCGAAGGTCTTGCTCAGCTACGTGGCGGCGGCGCTAGACAGGGTGCAACCGGTCAGCAAGCGGGTGTTCGAAGCGCTCGCCTCGCCGACCAGCTCGATCCCCGGCTCGGTACTGCCGCGGCTCGGCTCGACGTTCTGGTCCATGACCGTGCCGGTCGTGCTGGTGCTCGACGACGTGCACGTACTGCGCAACGCCGAATGCCGGGACGCGCTGTCGGTGCTGGCCGACCACGTGCCGCCCGGGTCGCGGCTGGTGCTGGCCGGCCGCGACGCTCCGCCGCTGCGCATCGCGCGGCTGCGGACCGAGGGCCGGATCACCGAAATCGGTCCTGCCGACCTGTCACTGAACCTCCAGGAAACAGCATTGCTGCTGCGCGCCGCCGACGTGACGCTGGGCGGCGACGACGTGGCCGCGCTGCACCAGCGCACTGAAGGATGGGCGGCAGGACTGTACCTGGCGGCACTCTACCTGCGGGAAGGCGGCTCGCTGCAAGGCGCGGGGGACGCGTTCGGCGGCGATGACCGGCTGGTGAGCCAGTACATGGAGTCAGAGTTCCTTGACCGGATCTCGGCGCGGCACCGGGAGTTCCTCACCAGGACCGCGGTGCTGGAGCGGATGTGCGGGCCGCTGTGCGAAGCGGTGCTGCAATCCCCGGGCTCCGGCGCCGAACTGGCCGAACTGGTGCGGTCGAACCTGCTGCTGGTGCCGCTGGACCGACGTGGCTACTGGTACCGCTACCACCACCTGTTCCGGGACATGCTGCTGGCCGAACTGGAGCGCAAGGAGCCCGGCCTTGCGTCGGTCTTGCGACGCCGCGCTGCCGCCTGGTGCGAGGCCAACGACCGGCCCGAGGAAGCACTGGAGTACGCCATGGCCGCCGACGACGTCGACGCGGCCGCCCGCCTCGTAAAGAGCCTCTTGCTCCCCGCTGACCGGCAAGGCCGGTACGCCACGCTTCAGCGGTGGCTCGGCTGGCTGGAAAAGCGGGACGGGATCGCGGGACACCCGGTGATCGCTGCCTGGGCCGCGCTGCACGCAGCGCAAACCGGGCGGCCGGCCGAGGCTGAGCGGTGGGCTGACGTGGTCGATCGCTGGGAGTACGGCGCCGCGACGCGACAGGATGACCCGCCCGCCGAGGCCTGGGCCGCCACCCTCCGCGCCGTCATGTGCCGGCACGGCATCGAACAGATGCGTGCCGACGCCGCCGACGCGGAGCAGAAGCTCGCGGCCGCGAACATCGTGGCGCCGGTGGCCACCCTCTGCCGGGCTCTCGCCCGCATTCTGTCCGGTGACCTCGATGGCACCGACGCGCTGCTGGAGGACGTAGTCCGCGTCGCGGCGGAAGTCGGTGGCCATGAGGTGCACGCGGACGCGCTATGCGAGCGGTCACTGCTGGCGATCGCGGACGGCGACTGGAGCCGGGCGGAAACCCTGGCCAGCCAGGCAGGCGACGCAGTCCGCCCGATCGGGCTGGAGTCACTCCTGGTCTGCGCGGTGAAAGCCAGAACGGCGATGCACCGCGGAGACGCCGTGGCGGCGCGGCGCGAGCTCCTGGACGCCCAGCGGCTGCGGCCACTAGCCACCTATGCAATCCCACACCTCGCCGTGCAGGCCAGGATCCAGCTGATCCACGTCCGCCTCGCGCTTGCCGACGTGGCCGCGGCCAGGACGAAGATGCGGGAGATTGACGAGATCCTCAAGCACCGCCCCGACCTGGGCACCCTGGTCGCCGAGGCCAGGGAACTGCGGGCGAGGCTGTCGGCCGAGCGTGGCCCGGCCACCCCCGGCGCATCGTCCCTGACCAGCGCCGAACTGCGCGTCCTGCCGATGCTCGCCACCCACCTGTCGTTCCCCGAGATCGGCGCCGAGATGTTCCTGTCGCCGCACACCGTCAAATCCCAGGCGATGTCCATCTACCGCAAACTCGGCGCCTCCTCACGCAACCAGGCAGTCATCAAATCCCGCGAACTCGGCCTCCTGGAAGGAGTCGCCCCCTGACGCGGTAATGGCGGGAAATGGCGACGTCACGGGCCCGTTCAGGATGATTTCATGCCGATCGCATGATGAACCGGAGCTCCGAAGGGCGTTGGGTGGCTATGGGGGGGTTATGGGAGTGATCCCCACAACGACCGGTAAACCAGCCCGGCCCGCGCGGGAGGTAATCCGATGGCCGCAGATTCCGCCAACCGTGTGCCGACAGGCACCAGGCACCCGACGGTGCCCATTGGCGATCCGATTCTCACGTCCAAGATCACGGCACCGCACGTTCCGGCCTGGGCCGTAGAGCGCTCGCGGATCACCGAATTGATCGCGGGAGGAACACGGTGGTGCCCGCTAACCGTGGTGACCGGCCCGGCTGGCGCGGGCAAGACAATGGCCGTCGCGATGTGGGCGGCGGCCGAACCTGGCCGGGTCGCCTGGGTCTGCCTGGACGAGTTCGACAACCGGCCGAGCGCCTTCTGGTCCTATGTCGTCGCGGCGTTGCGCCGGTCCGGCGTCGCCGTTCCCGAGGAGTTGCAGGCCATCCCGCAGGACCCGACTGGCTTTGACGGGTTTATCCCCGGGCTGACCGCGCTGATGGCCGCCCAGGACAGGCCGCTGACGCTGGTCCTCGACGACCTGCACGTCGTGACCGAGCCTGGGACGCTCAGGGGGCTCGACTTCATGCTGCGGAACGCCGGGGCCGGCCTGCGCGTCGTGGTCACCTCGCGGATGGACCCGCTGCTGCCGCTGCACCGCTACCGGCTGGCCGGGCAGCTCACCGAGATCCGGGCGAACGACCTCGCGTTCAATACCGGCGAGGCCCGCCTGCTGCTGGCACAGCACGGCAGCACCCTGACGGCCGACTGGCTGGAGAGCCTGACGCAGCGGACCGAGGGCTGGGCGGCCGGCCTGCGCCTGGCGGCGCTGTCCCTCGACGCTCATCCCGATCCCGGCCAGTTCATCAAGGAGCTGATGGCCGAGGACAGCGCCCTGATCTCCTACCTGGTCGACGAGGTGCTCACCGCGCTGCCGTCGGAGGTTCGCGAGGTCCTGCTGAGCACGAGCATCCTGGAGCACGTCAGGGCCGACGCCGCCGCGGAGCTGACCGGCGACGAGCATGCCGCGGGCATCCTCACGTCGCTGGCCCGCACGAACGCGTTCGTCCAGACCCTGGGTTCCGGCTGGTACCGCTACCACACGCTGTTCGCCGAGATGCTGCGGCTCAAGCTGCGGTTCGAGCACCCGGAGCGCGTGCCTATCCTGCATCAACGGGCGGCCCGGTGGTATCAGCGCGAAGGCCGGATCGCCGACGCGGTGCGGCATGCGGCCCGGGCCGGGGACTGGCCGCTCGCCGCCGCCATGGTCGTCGACGAGCTGGCGATAGGCGAACTGATCGAGCGCGGCATCGGGCATCCGCTGGCGGCCGAGTTCGCGGCCATGCCGATCGGCCGCACCTGGGCAGAGCCGGCGCCCTATCTCGTAATGGCGGCTCTCGCCCTGGCCGCTGGCCGTCGCGAATCGGCTACCTCCGCGATCGACGCCGCAGACGGCCTGCTCGATCGCCTGCCCGCTGGCGACGATGCCGCGAGCCGGCTGGCCGCCACCGTCGTCCGCCTCACCACCGCACTGCGCAACGGGGATCTAGGCCAGGCGGCAGCGGCGGCCGACAGTGCCCAGTACGTGCTCGCCAGGATCCCGGACGACAAGCTGGCCCGGCATCCTGAGATCGGGCGGATCGCGGCGTCCGGCCAAGCCGCCGTGGCGCTGTGGTCCGGCCGCCAGGAGGAGGCGGCTCGTCTCCTCCTGGCAGGGCTGGCCACCGCGGACTCCCCCGGCCAGGAACTCGAGGGAGCCAGGTGGGCCGGGCAACTGGCGCTGGTGGAAGCCCTGCGCGGCCGGCTGTCTCGCGCCGCGACGCTCGCCGAGCGCGCGACCCTTGTGACGGGAGAGGATCAGAAAGAGGACAAGCACCCGGACGCCCGGTCGCTCATCGCGCTTGCCCTGGTGCACCTGCAGCGCAACGAGCTTCGAGAGGCACGAGGGTTCCTCAAGCGGGTGGATGCCGCGCTCGGCGCACGTCCGGACAGGCTGCTCGGCGCGGCCGCATACGTGGTCGCGGCAGGGGGCGCGCTGGCCGAAGGCCGGGCCGCGACCGCAGCCGAGATCGTCACCAGGGCACGGTCCGGCGGGCCGCTTCCCGCGTGGCTGGACCAGCAGCTGAGCCTCGTCGAATCGCGGGCGCGGACGGCGGCGGGGGACGTCCGCGCCGCGCTGGCCGCCGCCGAGCAGGCCGGCGCGTCACCGGAAGCCGCCGTGGCCCTCGCGCAGGCCCAGGCGGCCGCCGGGACCAGTGACGACATCCCGCGCTTGCTCGCTCCCGTACTCGCGGCGGACAGCCAGGCGCCGGATCCGGCCCGGCTGCAGGCACTGCTGCTGGACGCCAGGCTGAGTTACGCCGATGAAGACGTGGCCCGCGGCCGCCGCAGCCTGGAGTCCGCGCTGCGGATCGCGGAACGCGAGCAGCTCAGGCTGCCGCTGGCGATGGAGCGCAGCTGGCTGGGACCAGTGCTGCGGCGTGACCCTGAACTCGCCGACGCGCACCGGAGCCTGTTGACCCAGGCCCTCGGCCACCAGCAGCTGCCGGCTCAGGCCAACGCCAGCGGTCAGGCACCGGTCCTGGTGGTCGAACCGCTCACCGCGCGCGAGCTCGAGGTGCTGATCCACGTGTCAGACATGCTGGACACGGCCGAGGTCGCCAGCGAGATGTACATCTCCGTCAATACCGTCAAAACCCACCTCAGGAACATCTACCGGAAGCTGGCGACGTCGCACCGCAACGAGGCGGTCCGCCGGGCCCGCCAGCTCGAGCTGATCTGACGGCAACCCAGCCGCGGGCTGACTCATCCTGGCCGGATGAGGTACCTCGGCAGGGCAACGGACACCATGGCAGTTGATCCAGGGTCTGCCGTCACGAAAGCCCGCCAAGGTGAACCTGACCGAGTACATCGTGCTGTTCGTCCTCGCGGCGACCACGGGTGCTGGCGTGCCGGGTCCTGGAGACGCGTCCGTGATCGCGGCGGGCACGCTCGCGGGCGAAGGCCGGCTGAACGTCGGGGTGGTATTCGCGACGGCGATGGCCGGCTGGCTGGTCGGCTCGGTTATCGGATATGAGGTCGGCCACCGCGGCGGGCGCTGGATGCTCGAGCGTCCTGGCTGGGTGGCGAAAAGGCGCATGAGACTGCTAGCCAAAGGCGATCACCTCTTCGGCAGCCACAATTTCATCGCCTCCGTGACCATGCCGGCCTTCGTCTCAGGGATCTTCCGGGTGAAGTTCCCTGTCTTCATGCTCGGCGCCCTCGTGGCCGGCGTCTGGTGGATGGGACTCTACGTCGGGCTCTCCTATTTCCTTGGCGCCGAGATCGCCGAGCGCATCGGAAACGCGGGGGCCAAGGCGGTGCTTGCCGCGGCGGTCGTCGCCGCCGCGGGCGTGGGAATCAAGGTCGGGCTGTCGAGGTGGCGTGCCACCAGAGAGTCCCGGGAAAGCGAGATGGTGTGACATGGACGGGACATCAGGGCTGAGCGGGCAGCTGGAGAGTTTCCGCGCGGCGCGCAGGGAAGTTGAAGAGTCCGTGCTTCCGCTCGCCACCTCGGTGGACGGGCGCCGGTTCAGCTTCCAGGCCTCGCTGCACGGGCTCGAGCTGCAGGCCGGCGGCTACGCGGTGCTCGAGGACGGCGACACGCGGCGTCTCGGCCAGGTGCTCTCCGTCGAACTTCACCAGCAGCTAGCCGGGGAGCTGACGCTGCCCGCGTCCGGTGCGGGCGGCCCGGAGGCCCGGACGGAGATCCAGGTCCGCTACGCGCGGGGCGAGGGCATCATCGTGGACGGCAGCACCGCGCCGTTCCACGACGCGCTCATCCACCCGGCCGCCGGGTCCGACGTCCTCGCCTGGCAGCAGCGCGGGACCGGGCACCACGCACAGCTCGTCTTGGGCGAGCTCGCGCTGGCCCCCGGGGTGCCCTGCGTGGCGGACGCCACGGGTTTCAGCCGGCACACGTTCCTGTGCGGCCAGTCTGGATCGGGCAAAACGTACTCGCTCGGCGTGATACTCGAACGGCTGCTGATCGAGACGGACCTGCGCCTGGTGATCTTCGATCCGAACTCGGACTTCACGCGCCTCGGCCAGGTACGCGCCGGCGCGGACCCCGCGCTAGCGGAGCGTTATCGCAAGATAGCGGATCAAGTCGCGGTCTTCTCCGCCGGTGCTCCCGGCGAGCGACGGCTCCGGCTGCACGCGGCCGAGGTCGAGCCGGCGGTCCAGGCGGCCGCCCTCCGGCTGGATCCGATCGCCGACCGGGAGGAATACGCCGCACTCGCGGCGCTGCTCGCCGGCTCGAGCGCGCCGTCGATAGAGACGGTGGCCCAGAGCAACGTTCCTGAAGTGGCGCGGCTCGGCATGCGCATCAGGAACCTCGGCGTGGACCGGTACTCGGTGTGGGCGCCGCACGAGACAGGCTCGATCCTCGACGCCGTGCATGATCAGAGCGTCCGCTGCGTCGTCATCGACCTGGGCTCGCTGCCCACCCGCGAGGAGCAGTCCCTGGTCGCCGCGACGGTGCTCGGCGACCTGTGGCGGCGGCGGGCGGAACGCGCTCCCGTCCTGATCGTGATCGACGAGGCGCACAACGTCTGTCCGGCCGAGCCGTTCGATCCGGTCGCCGCGGTGGCCGCCGAGCACGCGATCAGGATCGCCGCAGAAGGCCGCAAGTTCGGGCTCTACCTGCTGCTGTCGACGCAGCGCCCGCAGAAGATCCCGCAGAACGTCCTGTCTCAGGCCGACAACCTCGTGCTCATGAGGCTCAACTCACTCGCCGACGCGGCGTTCGCCGAAGCGGTGTTCTCGTTCGTGCCGCCGAGCCTCATCGAGCGGTCGGCAACCTTCCGCATGGGAGAGGCCCTGATCGCGGGCAAGATCTCACCGCACCAGCCCGCCCTGCTCCGGTTCGGTGCGCGAATCTCTGAAGAGGGCGGCGCCGACGTGCCCGCGACCTGGGCCGTCCCTCGCTGAGGGGCAGCCAGCCTGGGTCCTGCTTGACCTGATTTGCCGGTGCGCGGAATCATAGACCGGCGGATCGAGGGAGGGCGGGGACTGTCGGGCGATGAATCGCGGCGGTGTGGGTGAGCGGCCCGGCCAGCCGCACGATGACGGCGGCCCCGACGTTGACCTTCTCGAGTCCAAGCTGCGGCCACCGCAGGCACGGACCGGCGCCGTTCCCAGGGAAGCGCTGATCGATCAGCTGCTACGCGAGCACCCCCGTCCGATCATGTCGGTCGTGGCTCCGGCGGGCTACGGGAAGACGACCCTGCTGTCTCAATGGGCCGAGCGCAGCGGCCATGCCGTCGCGTGGGTGTCGGTGGACGAGAAGGACAACGACCCCAGGGTGCTGCTCAGCTACGTCGCCAGGTCGCTGGACGCGGTGCAGCCGGTCGGCCAGCCGATATTCGACGCGCTCGCCTCCCCCGTGAGCTCGGTGCCCGGCTCGGTCGTGCCCCGGCTGGGTAACGCCTTCGCCTCGATGACGGTGCCGGTGGCGCTGATCCTGGATGACGTGCACCTGCTGCGCAACACCGAATGCCGTGCCGCGCTGTCGGTGCTGGCAGATCACGTGCCCGCCAAGTCGCATCTCGTGCTGTCCGGACGGGACGAGCCGCCCTTGCGGCTCGCCAGGCTGCGTACCGAGGGCCGACTGCTGGAGATCGGCCCCGCTGATCTGGCGCTGACCCGTGCGGAGGCGGGCTCGCTGCTGCGATCCGCGCAAGTCATCGTCGGCGACGACGACATCGCCGAACTCCATCGCCGGGCCGAGGGGTGGGCGGTCGGGCTGTACCTGGCGGCGCTGGTGCTGCGGGCGGGCGGCTCGCTAGGCGGCGCGTCGGCCTCGTTCGAGGGCAATGACCGGCTGGTGGCCGAGTACATGGAGTCGGAGGTGCTGGCCAGGATCTCGCCTCCGCAGCGCACATTCCTGACCAGGACCGCCGTGCTGGAGCGGATGTCCGGGTCGCTGGTCGAGGCGGTGCTGGAGGTGCCCGGGTCGGCCGCGACCCTGGCCGATCTGGTCCGGTCGAACCTGCTGCTGGTGCCGCTGGACCGGCGCGGACAGTGGTACCGCTACCACCACTTGTTCCGGGACACGCTGCTGGCCGAGCTGGAGCGGCTCGATCCCGGGCTGGCTCCGGTGCTGCAGCGCCGCGCCGCCGACTGGTGCCTGCGCAATGAGCTGCCCGAGGAGGCGCTGGAGTACCTCATGGCCGCCGGGGACGTCGACGCGGTCGCCCGGCTGGCGGAAGAACTGTGGCAACCGGTTTTCCGGCAGGCCCGCGTCACCACCCTGCAGCGGTGGGTCGAGTGGATGGCGGACCGGGGCGGGATGGACAGGCACCCGCTGGCCGCCGTGTACGCCTCGCAGCTCGCCGCGACCCTCGGGCGCCCGGCCGAGGCCGAGCGGTGGGCCGACGTGACAGATCGGCTGCTGGGCCAGGACGCGGACCGGCCCGGCGACCCGTTCACCCGAGGCATGGCAGCCGTAAGCCGGGCCATCTTGTGCCGGCACGGGATCGAGCAGATGCGCGCCGACGCCGATGAGGCAGCACGAGAGCTGGCGCAGGCGGGCGTCGTGCGGCCCGCGGCCGGAGGCCTGCAAGGGCTCGCGTGCGTCTTGTCAGGCGACCTTGACCGCGGTGACGCATTCCTGGAGGAAGCCTTCAGGGCCGGCGAGCACATCGGCGTACCCGACACCCTGGCGCAGATTCTGGCCGAGCGAGGACTGGTGGCGATCGCACGCACCCGATGGGACCAGGCCGAGGAGTTCGCCAGCCAGGCACACGAGGTGCTGCGTCAGGTCGGTATGGAAAATGCCCTTGTCAGCGCGGTGCGGGCTCGCGTGTCCTGGCATCGCGGGGATGTCGCGGCGACGCGGCAGGAACTCGTCAGCGCGCAGCGTGCCCGGCCCCTCCTGACCTACGCCCAGCCCCACATGGCCGTCCAGGCCCGGATCGAGCTCGCCCGTGTGCACCTCGCCCTCGGCGACGTGGCCGCGGCCAGGACGCTGATCCGCGAGATCGATGACCTGCTCAAGAAGCGTCCGGACCTGGGCACCCTGGTCGGCGAGGCCCAGGCGCTGCGGGCCCGGCTGTCCACCGCCCGGGGCCCGAGCACCCCCGGAGCCTCGTCGCTGACAGCGGCCGAACTGCGTATCCTGCCATTGCTGGCCACCCACCTGTCCTACCCGGAGATCGCCGCCGAGCTGTTCGTCTCGCCGAACACCATCAAGTCCCAGGCCTACTCGATGTTCAAGAAGCTCGGCGCCTCCTCCCGCAGCCAGGCCGTCGCCCTGTCCCGCGAGATGGCCCTTCTGGAGGGCTAGCCGGGCGGGTAAATCGCTGACCAGTCGGCGGCCATATCGATCACGGTCCACTTGCGCGCCGCGGCGATGGCGTCCAGCTGGTCCGTGCCGGCGCCCAGGATGGGATCGCGGTCGTAGGCGTATTCGCGCTCGGCGTCGGTGTGCCGCACGACCAGCGCCAGGGTCCGGTGCGGGCTGGCGGAGGTCCAGTCGAGCATGGGCAGGTCACCGTCGGTGTTGCCGGCCGCGAGGATCGGGCGCTGCCCGATGTCGGCGTGGATCGAGGCCGGTTTTTGCGGGCCGTCGTTGATGACCTGGATGGCGGCGGTCTTGACCAGTTCCGGGCCGCCCGGGCCGACCCGGAACTCGGTACCGCCCACGCTGCCGATCACGCGGTGCGGCGGCAGGCCGTAGACCTCGGAGGCGAAGGAGCGCATGAAATCGGTGCCACCGCCAGAGAAGATCCAGCAGGAGAAGCCGCTGCGGTCTAGCAGGGCGAGCAGCTCGAGCATCGGCTGGTACACCATCGCCGAATACGGGCGCCCGGTCCGCGGGTGCCGGGCCGAGGCCAGCCACTGGCGGCACACGCTGTCGAACTCGCCCGTCGTGATCCCGGCGTGGGTGAGCGTGAGCAGGTCCATCAGCGCTGGCATTCCGCCGGCGTGCAGCTTGTCCAAGTCGGCCGGATGGCCCAGTTCGGCCGCCCGGTCCAGCGCGAACGCCAGCTGGGCGTACATGGGCTGCTCGGTCCAGAGCGTGCCGTCGTTGTCGAACACGGCAATCCGGTCAGCCTCGGCGACGAAATCGGCCGAGCCGGGATCGGTCACGGCGGCGACGAACTCCGTGACCGCGTGCTTGGCAGGAGTGTTGCGCCAGCTCGGCAGCTGATCGTCGCCCATCAGTCAGTCCTCTCCTCCGGTTATGGCTGGGTGCCTAGGGTTACCGTGGCCGTGGCCGACTGGCCGTCGCGCGAGTACTCGAGCGAGACCGTGGCGCCTGGTTTCTGGGTCAGCATCAGTTCCTGCAGCTGGAGCGTGCTCGTCGCCGGCTGGCCGTTGATCTTGGTGATCACGTCGCCCTGGCGCAGCCCGGCCTTGGCGCTGGGGCCGCCGGGTACCACCGACTGGACGTAGAGCCCCTCGGGAACCCCGGCCTGCGCGGCGGCCGAGGGCGGTATCGGCTGCGCCTGGATGCCGAAGTAGGAGTGGGTCACCGTGCCGGTGGAGATGATCTCGTCGGCGATGGTCATGGCGAGGTTCACCGGGATGGCGAACCCGAGGCCGATGCTGCCGCCGCTCGACTCGCCTGACGAGCTCGGCACCGACGCGCCGGCGGACGGTATGCCGATGAGCTGCCCCGAGCAGTTGACCATGGATCCCCCGCTGTTGCCCGGGTTGATGGCAGCGTCCGTCTGGATCGCCCCCACGAGCAGCGCCGTGGTGTCGTTATCCCCTGGGACTTGAATGGACCGGTCCAGCGCGCTGATGATGCCGGACGTCACCGTGCCTGACAGCCCGAGCGGCGCGCCGATCACCACGGCCGCCTGGCCGACGACGACCGACGACGAGGAACCGATCGCGATCTGCTGCAGCTTGGCCGAGGTGCTGACCTTGAGCACGGCGAGGTCGGTCAGCGGATCCCTGCCGACGATGGTCGCGGGTGCGGTCTGGCCGTCGGCGAACTGCACCTCCACCGACCCGCCGTTCGCGGCGATCGAGATGACGTGGTTGTTCGTCAGGATGTAGCCGCCATCAGACTTGATGACCTCTCCTGACCCGGTGCCGCCGCCGTCCGCGCCGCGGGCGGAGATCGTCACCACGGACGGGATGACCTGGTTGGCCACCGACGTGACGTTGCACACGCTGGCCCCGCCGGACGTGGGGGCGCTTGCCGTGGTGCCCGTCGCCGGCGTGGAGGTCGATGATTCCGCGGCGGACGCGATGCCCGCGCCCAGTCCGCCGCCGATGACCAGCGCGCCGCCGAGCGCTGCCCACGGCAGCCACCGCCGGCGATTGCCGCGTCCGTGCTTCGCCTCATTCATCTCAGCCACCTACTCGCGAACCAGCATGGCTTTGGCTTCGCGCGCCGAGTCGCGGATGTCAACGTTGATCGTTCCCTTAAACGGATCGCGCGTCATGCAGGGCCTCCGTCATGGTTCTGGTATCGGCTGTCAGCATCTGACGGCCATGGATCGGACGGCATCACCCCGGCCGGACGATGTCCGGCATCGCCTGTAATTCCTGGGTTGTCGGGCAGTTCGCCGGCGAGGCTGAGCTCCGCGTAGCTGCCGCGCGCGACGACCTTGCCGTGCCGCAGCACGACGATCTCGTCGACCTGGTCCAGGCCGTCCATGTCGTGGGTGATGAGCAGCGTGGCGCGCCCTGCCGTGGCCCGCAGGAGGTCCCGGGTGAGGGCCCGGCGGCTGTCGGCGTCCAGGTGCGCGGTGGGCTCGTCGAGGATGAGCAGCGCCGGGTCCGCGAGCAGCGCGCGAGCGAGCGCCAGCCGCTGACGCTGGCCGCCGGACATGGCCGTGCCGTGCGCGCCGGCCGGCGTGTCCCAGCCCTTCGGCAGGGACTGGATCCAGGCGAGCAGCCCGGCCCTGGCGGCCGCGTCGTCAAGTTCCTCGTCCGTGGCCGCCGGGCGGGCCAGCCGGAGATTGTCGCGGAGGGAAGCGTCGAAGATGTGCGGATCCTGCGCGCAGCCGCTGATCCTCGTCCGGACGTCGTCGGCCGCGTAGCCGGACAGGTCGTGCCCGCCCAGGGTGACGCGGCCCGCGGTCAGGTCCGCGAACCGCAGCAGCACGCTGGCCATGGTGGACTTTCCCGCGCCGTTGGGCCCCACGATCGCGACGCGCCGTCCCGGCGACAGGTCGAGGTCCACCCCGTCGAGTGCGAGCGGGGCCCCGGGCCTATAGCGGACTTCCGCGCCGCGCACCGTCACCTGAACAGGGCCGTCGGGCAGTTGCCGCGGGGTCGCGGGTTCGCGAACGGGCACGGGCGCGTCCAGCACCGCCACGATCCGCCGCGCCGATGCCCTGGCCTGGCCGAGCTGCATCGCGGCGGCGGGCAGGGCGGTAACCGCCTCGAAGGACGCGAGCGCGGTCAGCGTCAGTACCGCCAGCGGCACCCTGGTCAAGGCGCCGTTCCCGGTGGCGGCGACGCCGAGCAGCAGCACGGCCCAGAGGGTCAGCCCGGCGATCGCCGAACTCAGGCCCGCGGCGAGCCCGCTCGCGGCGCCGTTCCGGTCGGCCTGCCGGGTCAGCTCAGCGTCGGCCTCGTGCACCGCGGCCAGCGCCTGGTCGACCGCGCCGTACGCGTGCAGCTCAGCCGCCCCGTCGAGCGCGTCAGTCAGCGCCGCGGCCAGCTGGCCGCGGGCCGGCGCCACGCGCCTCGCCGCGCGGCGCGCCGTCGCGGCCGCGAGGACGGGGATGCCGATCCCGGCGGCCAGCAGCCCCGCGGCTAGCACGGCCCCGGCAGGCGCGAGGATGACCAGGCACACGACGACCGCCCCGGCACCCACGAGCGCCGCGGCGGCCGGCGGCGCGATGCCCTTGATGAACAGGTCCTGGGTGGCGTCGACGTCGGAGATCAGCCTGGCGAGCAGGTCACCGGAGGTGAACGCGGGCAGCCCGGCCGGGGCCAGCCGTTCCAGCCGCCGGTAGATGGCCACCCGGACGTCGGCGAGGACCCGGAACGCGGCGTCGTGACTCGCCAGCCGCTCGATGTAGCGCGAGACTCCCCGTCCCACGCTCAGGGCGCGGACCGCGACGATGGCTACGGTGATCGCCAGGATGCTGGGATGCTGCGACGCGCGGGCTAGCAGGAACCCGGACACCGCGAGCAGCGCGACCCCGCAGCCGGTGGCCGCGGCGCCAGCCACCACGGCGAGGACCAGCTGGCCGCGCCACGGCCTGGCCAGGCTGAGCAGCCGCAGCAGCGGATCACGGCCGACGGGGCTCACGCTGGCACCGCCGCCGGCTGCGGGATGAGACGCCCCTGGTCGAGGGCCAGCACCCGGATGGTGCGCGCCGTCGACGGCAGCGGCTGGTGGGTGACCAGCACGACGGTCCGGCCCGCCTGCCCTGTCTGGATCATGCTCAGCAGGTGCCGCGCGCTGGCCGGGTCGAGGTGCGCGGTGGGCTCGTCGAGCAGCAGGATGGGGGCCCGGCGCAGGAACGCGCGGGCCAGCGCGATCTTCTGCCGCTGCCCGGCCGACAGGGTGCGGCCTCCCTCGGTCAGCGTGGTGTCGTAGCCCTGGTCGAGCCGCTGGATGAACTCATCGGCCCCGGCCAGCCGGGCCGCGGCCACAATGTCCTGCCGTCGCGCGTCCGGCTGGCCCAGGGCGATGTTGGCTGCCACGGTCGCGGCGAACAGGTGCGGCTGCTGCGGGACCCAGGCGATCTGCTGCCGCCAGCGGTCGGCCGGGATCCGCGCGAGGTCGGCGCCGCCGACGCTGACCGTCCCGCTGACCGGGGTCGCGAAGCGGAGCAGCACGGCGAGCAGCGAGCTCTTGCCCGCGCCGCTCGCGCCGGTCACGACGACGTAGTCGCCGGGCCGGATGGTCAGGCTGATGTCATCGAGGGCGGGCCGACCGCGGCCCGGATAGGCCACGGTCACCCCCTCAAGCACGATGTCCTCGCGCCTGCCGTCGGCGCTGGCGCGCTGGGCCGGGACGACCCGCGGCTCGTCCTGCCCGTCGGGCGGCGGGGTGTCGAGGATCTCAAACGCCCGCTGTGCCGCGGCGGTGCCTTCGGTGCTGGCGTGGAATTGGGCGCCGGCGTTCCGCAGCGGCAGGTAGGCCTCGGGCGTGAGCAGCAGCACGAGCAGCGCCGTCTGATAGCTGACGTGGCCGGCCAGCAGCCGCAGGCCGATCTCCACCGCGACCAGCGCGGTGGCCAGCGCGGCGGTGACCTCGAGGACCAGCGCCGACAAAAACGCCACCCGCAGGGTAGCCATGGTCGCCGCGCGGTGCGCGCCGGTGACCTCCTCGATGACGTCCGCCTGGGCCTTGGCCCGGCCGAACAGCTTCAGGGTCGGCAGGCCCGCCACCACGTCGAGGAAGTGGCCGCCGAGGCGGCCGAGCAGCAGCCACTGCTTGCGGGTCTGCGCCTGCGTGTGCCAGCCGATCAGCATCGCGAACACCGGGATCAGCGGCAGCGTGACCGCGATGATCACGGCGGAGATCCAGTCCGCGGCCGCGACCCGCGCCAGCACCGCAACCGGGACCGCCACGGCCAGCACCAGCTGCGGCAGGTACCTGGCGAAGTAGGCGTCGAGGCCGTCAAGCCCCTTGGTCGCGAGCGTCGTGATCTCGCCGGCCCGCTGGCCGGTCAGCCACTCGGGGCCGAGCGTCAGGGCGTGCGCGCTGACCCGTCGCCGCAGCCGCGACTTCACTACGGCCGCCGCCCGCAGCGCCGCGGTCTCGCCGCCGCCCGCGGCCAGCGCCCGGCCGGCGAGCACCGCCGCGAGCCAGCCCAGCGTCCCGGCCAGTGCGGCGACCCCGGTACCGCGCGCCGCGCCGGCCAGCAGCCGCGACAGCATGTCCGCCTGCAGCAAGATCAGCACCGCGCCCGCCAGGCCTAGCGCGATCGTGACGGCCAGGTACGCGCGGGCCGGCCCCGCCTGCCTGAACAGGCGCGGGTCAACCGCCTTCACTGTTTCTGGGATGTGGGGGCCGCCGGGGCGGAGGCCGGGGGCGGCACGGCGGCCTGAGCGGGCGCGGAACCCTGCGCCGGAGTGCCGCCCGCAACGACCGACTCCATCGTCTGCCCGTATACGTCGTGCACGGTAGCGACGTCCCTGGTGGTGAAGGTCCGCTCCCTGCGCAGGTCGCGGGTGAACGCGAGCCACCAGGTCAGGATCGCTCCCAGGCGGTTACGGTAGCCGGTCAGGAAGGCGATGTGGATGAAGAGCCAGACCACCCAGCCGGGAAAGCCGCCGAAGTGCATGCGGCCGACCTCCACCACGGCGTTACCGCGGGACAGGTACGCGGCCGAGCCCAGGTCGCGGTACTTGAACGGCTTGTCGGCAGGCTTCCCCTCGACCTCGTGCTTGATGCGGTAGCCGGCGTAGAGGCCAGACTGCATGGCCACCTCGGCCACGCCGGGCAGCTTGTCCAGGCTCATCGTGTCCCCGACGACCATGATCTCCGGGTGACCGGGGATGCTCAGGTCCTTGCCGACTACGATGCGCCCGGCGCGGTCCTGCTCTGCGCCGGTGGCCTTGGCGATCTCCGTCACCACCGGCGGCGCCGCTACGCCGGCGGTCCACAGCACGGTGCCCGCGTCGTAATGGTCGATCTCGCCATCCGCGTTGCGGACGTCCAGCCCGTTGATGTCGATCCCGGTCACGATCGAGTGCATGTGCTGCTCGACCCCCAGCTTGTCGAGGGTCTTGGCCGCCTTGGCCGACAGGTGCGGGCCGAACGCGGCGAGCGGGGCGTCCCCGCCGTCGAACAGCAGCACCCGCGCGTCCTCGGGGTTGATGTGGCGGTACTCGCCGCGCAGCGTCTTGGTGGCCAGCTCGCGGATCTGCCCGGCCAGTTCGACCCCGGTCGGCCCGCCGCCGACCATGGCGAACGTGAGCCATCGCTGGCGCTCGGCCGGACTGCTCGCGGTCTCGGCCATCTCGAACGCCCCGAACACCCGGCGGCGGATCACCAGCGCGTCGGAGATTGACTTCATGCCGGGCGCGTAGCGGGCGAACTCGTCGTGCCCGAAGTACGACTGCTGCACCCCGGGCGCGAGGATCAGGTAGTCGTAGCCGAACTCGACCGGGCCCTGCATCGGCCGCCGGGCGAGGACCACGCGCCGCTCGGTGTCGATCCCGGTCACCTCGGCCAGCTGGCAGTCCACGTTCTCGTGCTTGCGCAGCACGTCCCGCAGCGGCGCCGCGATCTTGCCCTCGGACAAGATTCCGGTCGCGCACTGATACAGCAGGGGCTGGAACAGGTGATGCTGGCGCCTGTCGATGAGGGTCACCTGGACCGGAGCGCGGCGCAGCTCTCTGGCGGCGAACAGGCCGGCGAATCCGCCGCCCACGATCACCACCCGGGGCCGCGCGTCGGGGTTGCTCATGGTGCTGTCCTGTCAGCTCGCGGGGTCATGCCAGGTTTCCCGGCCGGTCAGCAGTCGGTTGGCTTCCTTGGGGCCCCAGCTGCCGCGGGCGTAGGGGTGCACGGGGACGACGTCGCCGAGTACCGGTTCGACGATCTTCCAGGCGGCCTCGACGGTGTCCTGGCGGGCGAACAGCCACCGGTCCCCATCCAGCGCCGCGCCGATGAGCTGGTCGTAGGGGCGCATGTCCGATCCGGGCTGCTGCGAGAACGAGAGCTCCTCGGCCTGCGGCTCGAACCCGGCGCCGGGCTTCTTCCCGTGCAGGGTCAGGCCGACCGCGGTTTCCGGCCAGATCCGGAACCGGAGCATGTCCTGCGGCGTCACCGGCTCGATGCCGAACAGGTCCTGCGGCGGCTCTTTGAAGGTGATCGCGATCTCGGTGGCGGTGACCGGCATGCACTTGCCCGCCCGGATCAAGATGGGCACCCCGGCCCAGCGCCAGCTGTCGGCGGCCAGCCGGACCGCGACGAAGGTCTCCACGGTCGACTTCGGGTCGACGCCCTCCACGCTCAGGTAGCCCTCGTACTGGCCGCGGACGGTGTGCTCGGGGGTCAGCGTGCTCAGCGCGTTGATCAGCTGGTGCTTGGAGTTGCGCCAGCCGTCCAGGCCTTTGCCGGTCGGCGGGTCGGCCAGCACGGTGGCCAGCACCTGCAGCATGTGGTTTTGCACCACGTCCCTGATCGCGCCGGTGCGGTCATAGAACCGGCCGCGGTCGGCGACGTCGAACGCCTCGGCCATGGTGATCTGGATCGACTGCACGTACTCGCGGTTCAGCAAAGGCTCGATCACCGCGTTGGCGAACCGGACGAACCCCACGTTCTCCACCGGCTCGAACGCCAGCCAGTCATCGACCCGGAAGATCGCGTCCTCCGGGAAGTACTTGTGCATGGTGTCATTCAGCTGCCGGGAGGAGGCCAGGTCGGTGCCGAACGGCTTTTCCACCATCACCCGGGCGCCGGCACTGCGCCCGGCGGTGGCGATGCCCTCGGCGATCCGCCCGAACAGCACCGGCGGCACCTCCAGGTAGTACAAGATGCGCTGGCCGGCGCCGATCTGGTCCGACATCGCCCGGTAGGTGGCCTCGTCGCCCAGGTCCCCGTCCACGTAGCGCAGCAGGCTGAGCATCTTGACGGCCGCCGGGTCGGTCGGGTCCATGTTGTTGAGCTTGAGCGAGGCGGCGGCGTAGTCGCGGAACTGCTCCAGTCCCCAGCCGCTCTTGGCCACCCCGATCACCGGGACGTCCAGCACGCCGCGCTTGACCAGGCCGACCAGCGCGGGGAAGGTCTCGATCTTGGCCAGGTCCCCGGTCGCCCCGAAGATCACCAGGGCGTCAACTTTGTCTGACATGTCATTACTCCTGAAGGTCGGTTCCGATCAGATCGCGCTTGGGTCCCGGCTCCGCCGGTCGCCGCCGGCCGCCGAATCGGCGGCCGGGGCCGACTGGAACTCACTAACCGTGACGCGCTTGCGGAAGACGTAGTAGGTCCAGGCCTGGTAGAGCAGGACCAGCGGCAGGAACACGACGACCACGATGGTCATCGCCGTGAGCGAGTAGTGGGGGGACGCGGTATTGGTGACGGTGAGGTTGTACGCCGCGTTCGTGGAGGAGACCATCACGTTCGGGTACAGGCCGGTGAAGATCGACACGACGCACGCCGCGATCGTGACCGTGGTCGCGGCGAAGGCGAACCCGTCGCGCTGCGCGTAGACCAGCCAGAGCGCGGCGATGACCGCCAGTACGGCGAGCAGCTCGACGGGGTTGAGGAAGAAGGTCGAGCCCGCCGTGACGTGCGTCCAGATGATGAAGCCGAAGACGGCGGCCGTGGTGAACGGCGCCACCCGGCGGGCCAGCGCCCGGGAGCGTTCGTGCAGCTCGCCGGTGGTCTTGATAGACAGGAACGTCGCGCCGTGCAGCGCGCAGATCAGCACGAAGGTAATCCCGCTGAACACGGCGTACGGCTGGAGCAGATTCCAGAACGACCCGGTGTAGTTCTGGGAGCTGTTGATCGGCAGCCCGCCGAGCAGGTCGGCGAGCGCCACGCCGAACAACAGCGGGGCGAGCACGCTTCCGCCGGTCAGCAGCCCGTCCCAGGTGCGGCGCCAGCGCACCGCGTCCCGCTTGCCGCGGTACTCGAACGACACGCCGCGGATGATGAGCGCGCCGAGCAGCAGCACCAAGGCGAGGTACATGCCGGAGAACATCGTCGCGTACCAGCCGGGGAACGCGGCGAACATGCTGGCACCGGCGACGATCAGCCAGACTTCGTTGCCGTCCCACAGCGGCCCGATCGTGTTGATCGCGGCCCGCCGGCTCGCGTCGTCGGTGCCGACCAGGCTGTGCAGCATGCCGACACCGAAGTCGAAGCCCTCGAGGACGAAGAAACCGGTCCACAAGATCGTGATGACGATGAACCAGAACGGGACGAGACTCATCGTGACCTCAATACTGGACGGCCGGCACGGGCGCGTCGGTGTCGTCGGCGGCGCGCGGTGGAGGCGGCTTGGCACGGGAATATCGCAGCATCAGCAGGAAGTCGACGGTGCCGAGGGTGCCGTAGAGCAGGATGAAGAAGACCAGGCTGATGGCGATCTCGGTGGTGCTGACCGTCGGGGAGATGCCGTTCTTGGTCAGCATGATGCCCTGCACGATCCACGGCTGCCTGCCGCTTTCCGTCAGCAGCCAGCCCGCGGTGTTCATCGCGAACGGAAGGATCGCGGCCCAGATAGCGACCCGCAGGAACAGCCGCGACGTGGTCAGCTTCTTGCGGTGCACGAGCCACAGCCCCCACAGCGCTATCAGCAGGACAAGGACCCCGGTGTAGGCCATGATGCGCATCGACCAGTACTGGATGAACACATTCGGCACGTAGTACCCCGGGCCGAACTGCTGGCTGTACTGAGCCTGCAGCGGGTTGAGCCCGACCACCTGGCCGTTCCAGTGGTTGGTGGCGAGCAGCGACAGCAGGTGCGGGATCTCGATGATCTGGGTCGGGGTCTGGTCGTTGTTGCCGCCGCCGATCTGGAACAGCGAGAACGAACACGGCTGGCAGGTGGTCCACTGCGCTTCCGCGGCCGCGATCTTCATCGGCTGGTACTTGGCCTCGATCACGCCGAGCTCGTCGCCGACGAGCATGGCGAACAAGATCGCCGGGACCAGCACCACGAGCGACAGCCTGGCTGACCGGCTGAAGACGCCGGCTTCACCGCCGTGGCGCAGCTGCCATGCGGATACGGCCAGCATTATCGCCGCGCCGGTGACGAGCGCGGCGAACAGCACCTTGGCGTACCCCCACACGAACACCGGGTTGGTGAACACCGCCCAGATGTCGGTAAGCACGGGCTTGCCGTTGGTCATCACGTACCCGACCGGATGCTGCATCCACGAGTTCGCCGCCATGATGAACGCCGCGGACAGCGCGCTGCCCGCGCACACCGCCCAGATCGTCAGCAGGTGCACCCGGCGCGGCAGCTTGTCCCAGCCGAACAGCCAGAGGCCGAGGAACGTCGACTCGAGGAAGAACGCCCCCAGGCCTTCCATCGCCAGCGGCGCGCCGAAGATGTTGCCGACCAGCCGGGAATAGGCCCCCCAGTTCATGCCGAACTCGAATTCCTGCACCAGCCCTGTGACCACGCCGATCGCGATGTTGATCACGAGCAGCGTGCCGAAGAACCGGGTCAGCCGCAAGTATTCGTCCCGCCCGCTGCGGTACCAGGCCGTCTGGAGCAGCGCGGTCAGGAAAGCCAGCCCGATCGTGACAGGGACGAACAGGAAGTGGTTGATCGTCGTGAACGCGAACTGCCACCGGGCAAGGTCGATATTCGCCACGGTTCCGATCATTCGCGCCGGCACCCCGCCGTGGATCATCCGCAGCGAATGGTGCTGACCCCTCCCGGCCGCTGTGGCGCCCCGCTTTCATCCCCTCCGGAGGAGGCGGCGGCGGCCGGCGGCGGCGACCATGCGGGAGACGCCCAGCGAGAGGAGGGCCGGCGGTGAGCCTGAGCCGTGGTCAGCAGCGGACCCTCCGCCGGATCGAATGCGACCTGGCGAGCTCCGATCCGCGCCTGAAAGATTTCTTCCTGCTCTTCTCCAGCGGGTTCCGTGGCTGTGAGATGCCCCGGGTGGAGCGCCTGCCGCGGTGGCCGTCCCGGCTGCTGGCCCGGCTGTGGCGCGGACGGCACGTCACCGAGCGGATGGTCGCCTGGTGCGCCGGGGACAACAATGCCGGGGACTGGAACAATCTGTGACGACCAATCAGGTGCTCCTCGGGGTTGGCCTGATCCTCGTCCTCGCGGTCGGTTCCCAGGTGCTCGCCAGCCGGCTGAAGATCCCGGCGCTGATCATCCTGCTGCCGGCCGGCTTCACGGCCGGCGCGCTCACCACCGACGTCAACCCGCAGCGCCTGCTCGGGGCCGCGTTCCAGCCGCTGGTGTCGCTCGCGGTGGCCGTCATCCTCTACGACTCCGGCATGTCGCTGGACCTGCGCAAGCTCCGCGGCCACACCCGGCACGTCGTGAACCGGCTGATCCTGCTTGGCGTGCCCGTCACGCTCGTCTTCGGGTGGGTGTTCGCCAGCCTGCTGCTCGGCATGTCCAGGCAGGCGGCGGCGATGACCGGCGCCATCCTGGTGGTCTCGGGGCCGACGGTGGTCGGGCCGCTGCTCACCTTCATCAGGCCCACCGAGCGGCTGCAGCGGGTGCTGTCCTGGGAAGGGTCGCTCATCGACCCTGTCGGCGGCATCCTGGGCGCCGTCGTCTTCCACGCCGTGGTAGCGAGCACCCGGCCGAGACTCGGCTACCAGTTCGGGCAGTTCCTTGTCGGCATCAGCGTGGGCCTGGCAGGCGGCCTGGTCGGGGTGGCGCTGCTGTGGTTCCTGCTACGCACGCTCCGGCTCGGTGAGGTGCTCGGCACCACGGCTCAGCTCGCCTCGGTCGTCGCGGTGGCCGCCGTCTGCGACGTGCTTCGCGACGACGCGGGGCTCATCTCCGCCATCGTCATGGGGCTGGCCGTGGCCAACCTCCGCGGCTTCGACGTGCCCGCCCGCCGGCCGTTCTTCGAGACGCTGGTGCAGCTGATCATCGGCGTGCTGTTCATCTCCATCTCGGCGACGGTGACCCCCGCCTCGCTGCGGCACCTGGTGCTGCCCTCGCTGGGGCTCATCGCGATCCTGGTGCTGGTCGCCAGGCCGCTGGTCGCGTTCCTGGCCACGCTCCGCACCGACATGACGACCGGGGAACGCGCGTTCACCGGCTGGATGGCGCCCCGCGGCATCGTGGCGGCCGCCACCGCCTCCACCTTCGGCGCCCAGCTCGTGGCCCATAACGTCCAGGGCGCGTCGAAGATCCTGCCGGTCACGTTCCTCGTCATCGTGGTCACCGTGGCCCTCTACGGCCTGACCGCCGTGCCCGTCGCCCGCCTGTTGCGCGTCACGCGGCCAGCCAGGACCCGGCCACTGCTCGTCGGCGGAGATGACTGGGTCGTGGACCTCGGGTCCGCGCTGCAGGCGCTCGGCCTTCCCGTGCTGATGTGGGCGGGGTTCGACGGGCAGCGCGAGCGGATCAAGGAGGCTGACCTGGAGCTAGCGTCCGGCGAACTGCTGGCCGCGGCCACCGGCGAGGGCGCGCAGCTCGAGGGGATCACGGCGGTGCTGCTGCTCACCGGCGAAGACGACTTCAACGCGCTCGGGTCAACGGTCCTGGCGGGCAGTGTCGACGGCCCGGTCTACCGGCTGGCGGCACGCGAGCCCAATCATGGCGTGGTCGCTCCCTTCACCGGCGGCGAGATTCTGTTCGATCCACGGCTGACCAGGTACGAGGTCAGCCGGCGCTACGCCGACGGCGCGCGGATCCGCACCCAGCCGGCGAACCGCACTGCTCCCCTGGATGACTCCCTGCTGTTCCTGGTCCGGGCGGACGGCGCGCTCGCCCCGGTCACCAGGAACGGCTCGCCGCCGCAGCAGCCGGGCGACACCATGGTGCTGCTCTGCCCGGCGCCTGGCGGCCCGTGATGCTGCACGTCCGGGTGGTCGCCCCGGCCACTGCCACCCAGTCGCTGACCGACCGGCTCGCCGCGGCTCCGGGAGTGCACAATCTCGTGGTGCGCACCGGCGCCGCGCGCCGGCCTGAGGGGGACGCCATCGCGTTCGACGTGCGCGACGCCGCCGCCAATCCCGTCTTCACGGCGCTGCGCGAGCTCGGCCTCGACGGCGACAGCGTGATCTGCGTCGAGCGGGTCGACGCCACGCTCAGCGGCCAGTCCCTGGTACCGCCCCGCCGCGGCTGGCTGCGCCAGGAGAAGGCCCCGGTGTGGGAAATGGTGGAGGCGGTCATCCGCGACGGCGAGGCGTACGCGCCCAGCTTCTACGTCCTGCTGGCCATCGCCGCCATGATCGGCGTCGTGGGCATCCTCACCAATTCGCAAATCCTCATCGTGGGCGCCATGGTGGTGGGTCCGGAATACAACGCGATCATCGGCGTGGCCCTCGGCATCACCAAGCGCGGCCGGGCGGAGATGCGCGACGGCCTGCTCGCGCTCTGGTGGGGGTTCCTCGCCGCGATCGTGGTGTCCCTGCTGTTCGGTCTCGCGGTCCGCGCGTCGGGCAAGACCCCGCTGCTGTTCCTGAAAGGGGTACGCCCGGTCGGAGCCCTGATCAACAGCCCCAACATGTTCTCGGTGATCGTGGCCGTGCTGGCCGGGCTGGTGGGCGTGGTGTCCCTGACCGAGTCCCGGGCCAACGCGCTCATCGGCGTGTTCATCTCGGTGACGACCATCCCGGCCGCGGCGTCGGTGGGCCTGTCGATCGCGTACGCGAGCTGGAGCGAGGCACGCGGGTCATTGCTCCAGCTATTGCTCAACGTCGTCCTGCTCATTCTCGTGGGGGCGGCCGGGCTGCGCGCCCAGCGAGCGATCTGGCGATCATCTGCTGCGGGTGATTCGCCGGCCCGCCGCTTAATCAGACGATGGGCTCGTGACCGAGCATTATGACGTAATCATCGTGGGCAGCGGCGCGGGCGGCGGGACGCTGGCTCATACGCTCGCGCCGTCGGGCAAACGGATCCTGCTGCTCGAGCGAGGCGACTTCCTGACCCGCGAAACCGATAACTGGGACGCCGGCGCGGTCTTCGTTGACGGCAAGTACATCTCCCCCGACACCTGGTACGACGCCGACGGCAAGCCTTTCCAGCCGCAGGTGCACTACTTCGTCGGCGGCGCCACGAAACTCTACGGCGCAGCGCTGTACCGGCTGCGACCGCAGGACTTCGGCGAGCTGAAGCACCACGACGGGACATCGCCGGCGTGGCCGCTGAGCTACGACGAATTCGAGCCCTGGTACACCAAGGCCGAGTGGCTCTACCAGGTCCATGGCAACCACGGCGAGGACCCGACCGAGGGAGCCTGGTCGCGGCCCTATCCATGGCCGGCGGTATCGCACGAACCGCGGATCCAGGAGATCTCCGACGCCCTGGCGGGCGGCGGCTACCACCCGTTCCATGCCCCGTGCGGCATCCTCCTCAACGAGGCCAGCCGGGCGCAGAGCCACTGCATCCGGTGCACCTGGTGCGACGGTTACCCGTGCCTCGCGCACGCGAAGGCCGACGCGGACGTCATCGCGGTCCGCCCGCTGCTCACCCAGCCGAACGTGACGCTGCTGGTGAACGCGGAGGTACGGCGGCTCGAGACGGACCCGGGCGGCGGGCGCGTCACCTCCGTCGTGGTCAACAGGGACGGCCAGGAGGAGGTGTACGAGGCGGACGTCGTCGCGATCGCCGCGGGCGCGGCCAACAGTGCCGCGATCCTGCTCCGGTCGGCGTCCGACCACCACCCGAACGGGCTGGCGAACGGCTCGGGGCAGGTTGGCCGCAACTACATGTACCACAACAGCAAGGCCGTCGTGGCGCTGGCCAAGGAGCGCAACGACACCGTGTACGAGAAGACGCTCGGCCTGAACGACTTCTACCTCGCGGGTGACGGGCGCGAGTGGCCGCTCGGGAACATCCAGATGTGCGGCAAGTCGAACGCGGAGGCGATGAAGGGCGAGGAGCCCAAGCTCACCATGCTGGCGCCGCACTGGAGCCTGGCTGAGGTGGCGCAGCACGCCGTCGACTTCTGGCTGACCACCGAGGACGTGCCCCAGCCCGAGAACCGGGTGACCGTGGACGGCGACGGCAGCGTGCACCTCGCCTACTCCCCCAGTAACAACGTCGAGGCCAAGGGGCTCTACCACGAGCTCAGGAAGATCCTCAACCACCTCGGGATGGCCGACCACCACGTGCTCGACAAGAACTTCTACCTGAGCATGGATATCCCCGTCGCCGGCGTCGCGCACCAGGCCGGCACCTGCCGGTTCGGGGACGACCCGGCCACCTCGGTGCTCGACGTCAACTGCAAAGCCCACGAACTGGACAACCTCTACGTCGTGGACACCAGCTTCTTCCCAAGCATCGGCGCGGTGAACCCCGCCCTCACCGCGATGGCCAACGCCATCCGGGTCGGCGAGCACCTGACCAGCCGCATGTCATAACCGCTTCCGCGCCGGAGGTGATAACCCTTGTCAGCGATCAGCGGTGAGCCGGGCCCGGCCACCACGCCAGAAGAACTCAGCAAGGACGAGCGAGCCGAGCTGGAACGACTGCGCGCCGAACGCGCCGAGATCCACAACGGCGAGGCCGCACCGCCGACCCGGCGCCGCTTCAGCTGGCGGAGCTTCTTCGCCACCATCTTGATCGTGCTCGGCTGCGTGCTCGCCCCGATCGCCGTGGTCGGCGTCTGGGCCGGCAACCAGATCACCGACACCGGCCGGTACGTGGCCACCGTGGAGCCGCTGATCAACGACCCGGCGATCCAGAACGTGCTGACCGACAGGATCACGAACGAGATCACCAGTCAGCTGAACCTGAACGGGCTCGTCAACCAGGCCTCGACCGAGCTGAACAGCAGAGGGCTGACCAGGATCAGCACGCTGCTCACCCAGTTCGGCCCGCAGATCACCGGCTCGGTGACCGGCTTCATTCACAGCACCGTGCACTCGGTCATCGCGAGCCCGGCCATGGCCAACGCGTGGGTGCAGGTCAACACGGTCGCGCACCAGGCGGTGGTCAAGCTGCTGTCCGGGCAGGGCGGTGGCACGCTCACCTCGGCCAACGGCCAGATCACGCTCAACCTGGGCCCGCTCATCGCCGTGGTCAAGCAGGACCTGGTGGCGCGCGGGTTCTCGCTGGCCGGCAGCATCCCCAACGTCAACCCGACGGTACCGCTGTTCCAGGCCAAGGAGCTCGGCAAGGCCCAGGCCGGCTACCGGCTGGTCTCCGACCTCAAGATCGTGCTGCCCATCCTCGTCCTGGTGCTGCTCGCCGCCGGGGTGTTCACCGCGCGGTACCGCCGCCGCGCGCTGATCATCGTGGGGCTTGGCGTGGCCGCGTCCATGGTGGTGCTCGCCATCGGCTTGCTGATCGCCAGGACCATCTACCTGAACAGCGTCCCATCCAACGTGCTGCCCAGTGACGCCGCCAGCGCCGCGTACGACGCGCTCGTGCACTTCCTCAAGATCGGGCTGCGGGTGATCCTGCTGGTCGGGCTTGTCATCGCCGCCGGCGCGTTCATCACGGGGCCTTCGCGCGCCGCGGTGCGGACCCGCGGGGCGGTGGTCTCGGGGATCGCGTGGCTCAGGAACGCCGGCGAGCGCCGCGGCGTGTCCACCGGCCCGGTCGGCCAGTGGACGTACCGGCACCGCAGGATCCTGCGGATCGGGGCGGTGACACTGATCGCACTGATCCTCGTCTTCTGGGGCCAGCCCACCGCGCTCACCATCATCCTCCTTGTCGTCATCCTGCTCATCCTGCTCGGGCTCATCGAGCTGGTCGGCAGACCCCCCGCGGCGACCGA
>Ga0335072_10001753_pt1 | contig 34523 bp, 31 predicted proteins | sample Lox_Sample_21_FD_206725 | JGI IMG/M metagenome (GOLD analysis project Ga0335072, IMG submission 206725) | Soil microbial communities from Loxahatchee National Wildlife Refuge, Florida, United States - Lox_Sample_2.1 | ecosystem: Environmental > Terrestrial > Soil > Wetlands | place: USA... | reverse complement strand
GTTTGGGAATTCAATAAGAGGTCAAAGGTCCGGCTAAACCGCAAAGGCTGGCTTGAAGTTTTCATCCAAGGTCATTTGCGACAGGAAAAGAGCGGGCGACAATCTAGCACTTTAAGTACCTAAACCAGTTCGTATCTGCTAGAAGTGCCAGCCTGATCACTGCAACTTCACAACACTAAAAAGACGCCTTGTCACACCTGAATTCTTCCAGTTGCCCTACCTTTTCAGGTCTTGTAGGAGCTGGCTTGCATGGACTCCGGTTTCAGTTTGTCACTTTTCTTCGTCAGCCTTGCTCCGCCTTGCTTCGCCTTAGGGGACATTCCCTTGTTCAACCAAGTACAAACACGATAAGCTAACACCGCCACCAGGTAGAGTTGTCGCTGGTGATTAGGAACCTTGTATTGAAGAAGGCGCTAATGCAAGAGTGACACTAGTCAAAGTGTCAGCCTTGTGGGGTCCGGTGAGAGAGTCTTTTCGTGATTGGCCGTCATCGCTTGTGGTTGAAGTGAGGGAATTTTTGTGATGACAAGTTCCTTGCGGCATACTCACATAGGCGTCTTGAACAATACTCGAGCAGCCCAGTTTGTGCGACTTGATTGTTATAAGTTTCTCTTCGCTGACCAATTATGGCAGGTAAAAAAGGTAAGGCTCGCCTGATTAGCACTAGCTCTCTACAGTGCCGTACTCAACTTCGGCTGCACTACCTGCAGGTGTCAGAGGCTCGGCAGGGTCTTCGGGGAGGGGTAGTGACTCGAGTCGTTTGTACAAGCCAATAAACGACCAGTTTTGCCGAGGTGGCTTCTGACCTTTCCCAGTTCAGCCGGATGGCTTTTCTGACCACTTCCCTCCAGTGCTCGCAAAGCAGCACCCATCCTGACCAGCGAGCCGAGTAAGCGCCTCGCAAAGGTGAGCGGTCTCGCCTGGGTGTAAAGTACCCTCTATCAATAGGATACTGGTGTACGGTAACACGTAACAGGCGGCAAGTTGACCGGAGTCTTCAGATTTGATCTATATTTAGCGATTAAAGTGTATTGGGGAAGAGCCTTCTTTGCCTGCAAACCTTCGGCTCACTGCGCGGCCTTACTCTAGGGGCCATATCAAGATTCGTTCACGGTGAACGACCCGTCAAGCCTCACCTGACCTTAAATTCTTCACGTTGAACGGGGCTTTCACGGTCGACAACCCGTCTGATTGGTTAACGTCAACGACCCACTAATTCCTCTAATCATGGCGATGGCGCAAGTACACGGCCACAGCGGCGGCGCAGACGCACAACCACGGCGGCAAGAAAAATAAAGGTGAACTGGATCCGATAACGCTCCGGAATGAAGATCAGGTTGTCTTGTGTCCAAAGGGTTTGTAGCAGTCGATAAACATCGCGTTTGGGTAAAAGATGTTCAGCTTTCTGATGTTGACCACGAGACCTTCCTCAGTCAAGACCTTTCGAACCCACTAATAAGGATGAGATCGGGCTCACCATGTGCAGCGGAGTGTACTTACATCGTAGACTTCGCTTCGGTCGTCGGCATCTGTCTTTGTGTCTGTGACACGGCTGAAGCCGGGCGAAGAACCACTCCGCAAACGTGTTGAATGAATCGGTGGTTATTTTTTCCTTGATCTTGCCCTTGCCCTTGCTCGCCGCCGCATGGAAGCGGAGGAAGTCCTTCCATGTTCTTTCTGAGAACCCGCTCCCGTATAGCGGCCTCGTCAGGAATGGGCAGTCCTATTCGGGAGGCATCTCCTTTTCCCTCTTCATGGTGCCAGCTGAAATCCCACGCCAGTATTCATCGTCTCAGGGGTGGAGACAAAGCCCCCCTCACAGGACATAACGATCCAACGCTGCATCTCGATCCCGCTTGAACTTGTCCACATGCTTATTGCGGTCTCTCGGTGTGCACCCCTCCGGTAGCCATTCGCTTTGACACGAGCGGCCAGCTCAGCTCCGGTAATCTTCTTTTTGGCCATGGCGGTGGTGGTGCGGAGGGAGTGGTGGTTGAAGAGGTAGCACATGGCAAGTAAAACACGTGCAGCCGGCAGACTTAAATACGATACCCATCTCGTGGGCAGTGGTAGGGACTATGGACTCTTAAGTAGGAAACCGGCGGCTCCACCATGGCGACACAACAGGAATCTCTAAAAGGCCACCAGAAATAGAGGGAGGCCATTTTGGGCTTCGAGCGAGGAGCGCGTGAAATGCGAGGCAGCCCCACAAGTCGACTCACCTTCTACTCACCTCTGCTCACCCTGCGCTCACCCTGCACTCACCTTCGCTCAAGGTAGGTGCTGGTAAAAGCGGCGTCGTGTGGGTGAGTGAAAAAGTGAGCGAGCTGCAGATTTCTGGTCTTTTTGCCGCCAAGACCCTGGGGCTGACAGTGACGTGACGTGACGGGACTGGGCGCAAAAGGTCAAACCTTCAAATCGGGTACTCGTTATTGGGGAAATTTCCAATAGTCATCAAGCCAAACGTATGGGACTGATCTATCCCCACCTCAATATGATTGACAGACTATTAATCTACTCGACTGATGAAAAGGCTGCTCTATTCACGGAGCAACATTGGGACCCGGAAGAATTACAGCTCCGCAAAGCCCAATCTCAACCAGAACAAATGACACCTAGCAGGCAGACGTATTCCTGACGGCACTCCCAAGGTTGACGCAGTCTGTAAACAATCTATTCACGACCTCAAGATGGCTTATTATACCTCAAATGGCAGAATTCGTTTACCTTCGACGCCACGAAGTGTCGAGCTGATCACGAAAGCTGCCGAAGATTATGACTACAGCTCTTTAGTCCCATTGCACTACTGGTTGAGGACAGCCAGGACACTGCTTAAAGAAGTATTATCGCTGTGATTTTTGGGCGGACTTGTCAGTTGACCTTTCTATTGCAGGCCGAGATTTACGAGCGAGAAGGCGACGACCAGCAAGCATACTTCCTCTTTTTCCGACATGCCCATCTGGTGCTTACACACCTTGTCGTACATCCTGACGCGAGAAAACCATTGGCCAGGGTCAGTCTTGCTGAAGCGCAAGGAGAGGTCCAGAAGAATCTGGAAAGGCTTGACGCCTTGAGGCCGAGGATCAACAACAAGTATGAGGAATATGTGAGACATACGCGGGAAGCTGAAGCTCGAAGAGCTGTCGTCCAAGCAGAGCGAAGAAATTCGTATGACAACCAACCTTACGATGCACTTGTACCATACTCTGGCCAGCATCTTGAAGCTAGCCAAAACAGTGAGTTGGCTATCAGCATGGCTCAAAAGGAAATCTCGAGACGTGCGGCTGCGCGATCGGTCCGGGAAGACAACGACGATCTTAGTCGACAAATTCAACAGGTGGCAGCACACGCGGAAAGACAAAGACGTGCGGCAGGATTAGAACAGCCTGTTTCAAGCAGAAAGGAGCAACCCTCCCAAGCTACAGGAAATTTCAAGTACCCTACAGTTCCCATCGCTCACGAAATATTCCCGCCAGAAAGTTCAATTACGCCACTCCAATCGACAGTTACTCATGTGTCCGATGAAACCGACGGCATGGTAGCTCCATTGCTGCCACCCAAACTGCCGCGAAATGAAGGCGACACTCCGCCTCTGCGGCCTGATAAGGGCAACCGCATATCTTCCACAGGTGTGTCGACACAACCACAAGCCTACACCTTCGCACCTGCTGCCTATCTTGAGAATGGCACTCCCCTTCGCACGTTGTTCCTGCCCCCAACCCTTCGCACGACCTTCCTCCGGGTTGCGCACAAGAACACCATGGCAAATCTGGAGACCTGCGCGTTTCTTGCAGGCACGCTCATCTCGAACGCTCTTTTTGTCAACAAACTTGTCGTGCCTGCTCAGACATCCACATCCGATACATGCGAGATGACAAATGAATCTCAACTCTTCGATTATGTCGATTCAGAAGCAGATCTCATGATTTTAGGCTGGATCCATACTCACCCCACGCAGACTTGTTTCATGAGTAGCAGAGACCTACATACTCACGCTGGCTATCAGATGATGCTCGCTGAGAGCGTTGCTATCGTCTGCGCGCCAAGTAAAGGCGATACGTCGCACGGGGGCGAGTGGGGAGTGTACAGGTTGACAGATCCACCTGGGAAGAGGATGATTCTGGAATGCGAGAAGCCGGGTATCTTCCATCCGCACGATGTTGAGAATATCTACACGGATGCTTTGAGACCTGGACACGTGGTGGAAGCAAAGGGATTAGACTTTGAATTGGTGGACTTGAGAAATAGTGATGCTGGCATGTGAATCGGCACGATAGGAGAACGTCTAACAGTCAGCCAGTCATACTTTAAGCATGCTCCAGGGTGACGGTGCCTAGCAGACATCCGGAATTGAGGCTCCAGGATCAAGAAGGTTTGCAGCACAACTCAGCCACAACGGGGTCAATACTAAGGTAGTGGGACATATGGTATTTGACTTCCGTTCCTAGGAAGGCATTGGTAACGTACTGATGAGACTCCAGACTCCAGACTTGACACGGACGAAGACGAAAGTCACTCAACGAGACTGTTTGAGATGATTCCCCGAGGCCATACATTTATAGGTCGATTGGATATTTCACACCTTCAAGATTTTCCAAGGTCGACCTAACTTCAAGGCATGTTTCTGATACGTCGATAGTGCGATTGATTGATCAAGCGCACAACGGGCAGGATTTTTAGCCGGTAGCCGCAACCAGCCGGCTTGCTGGCCGCTGTTGTATCGCGGGCAGTGCCTTTTGCAAGGAAGTGTCTTGCAAAACTGAGATTTGAGTCTGACACGCGTCCACCGTAATTTTGGGACAAAAGAGTCAGCATCCGAATATCCACTTTTCCGCTGCGATGGCGATCTGTTAAGGACATGAGACTAATGGGTATTGAGGAATAGAGTAGTTAGTTCTGTTGCCAGCAATCACACAGTAGGAATGAGCGTGTACGCAGCAGGGTCGACGATCACAAGTTGAATTGAGAATAGATTTTCGACCAGACTTGATTTGTTCCGAGATCCGCAACCCGTCGTGCCAGTTCAGGCTGCAACAGCTATCCTGCCTGGCAGGCTGAATGGAATGGGGCCTTGCATTGGTGGTACCTGAATTAAAAGTGGAGACCCAATTTCAAAATTCAGGGACCTGGCGCAAGAGGATTGGTGCGGCGCCGAGCCACCAGAAGCAAACAGTCGCTCTCCTTCACTCACTCTTCCGCCATCATCGTCGACATTCGTCTCACGATCATGCACCTCACGCTCATTATTTGCGAGCCTATCTTGTTCAGTTCATCTTGATCGTCGTTTTGACCATCTCCAGTCGCTCACGAGACTGTTTCTGTGTTGCACCCAACTCGTGTTTGAGCACGGGAACAGGGGCTTTACACTTTCGACTTTTGAAACACGCGAGCATTCCTCGAATCCTCCACCCACCACTTCCAACATCACCACCTCGACTTGGCCGGAACTCGTCGTGACTACCATTAGAAGCATCTTGACTGTGGCCTTTTCCTCTCCTTTCGACTTATCTGCAGCCACCTTCACACCACAGCTACCTCCAACATCCTGCTCCCTGCACATCATTTGCAGCACCAGCTACCCGCATCGACCCTTTTGTGTAACCTCAATAACGGCAAAAATAACCACCATCTGAGAGCTCTTTTGCACACGACACCTACAATCCTTTAGAAACAACCCGAAAACCATCGTGGCAGCACACTTGCGTCGACGGTGACGGCGGTCACACGTGTGACCACCTGATAGCCAGATTTGGGAGCGTCATACCCGAGCGACGTCTCGACTTCATTACTTACTTTATCCGCAATGTCTACAACGCTACGTGCAGCGATGGTAGCATCGCTTCTCATCTTACACGCCGCAAATACAAACACACAATCGACATGTCCCGTGGCACTGAAAACGATGGTCGACATCGGATGCTTTTCCTCAGGAGGTCTACTGGTTGACCAAGGATCATACACATACCAAACTGCTGGTTACTGCCAATGTCAGTGTGCTACTTTGAACAAGGCAGTCATGGCAACATTTAAAGGATCGGACTGCTACTGCGGGGATCTACTACCACCAACCGATACGGTAGCCTCGAACTCCAGTTGTAACAGTCCCTGCCAGGGGTACGATACGGCTGACTGCGGTGGTGATGGCTTCTGGTCTGTTGCTCTAACAGGCATCGAGAGTAACGTGGGCAATGCACCTGCAGGGTCGGGCTCATCATCACAAACATCTCAAATTCCAACAGTCACCCAGACTGCTGCACCCTCAGTCATCACCAAAGCTGGACAAACAATTGTTGTCACTGCTTCAAGCTCTGCTAAAACATCGGGCGGCGGCGGCGGCGGGAGCAACAAAGCTGGCATCGCAGCCGGTGTCGTTGTTGGCATCGTAGCCATCGCTGCTATTGTTGGGGGAATTTATTTCTTCCTTCGACAACGCAAGCGGAAGGCCGTGGAGGAAGAGTTCCGACAGAACGCCGTCAATTCATTCGTGTCAGGCAAACCCAAAAGCGAAGTAAGCTCGACCAACGATCAGCGACTTGATCCCAACATTACTGCGTTTCACCGACGCCAGAGCATTGGAAGTATTGCAGACGAGAGGGATTTCTCCAGAAGAATATTGCAGGTCAGTACCTTCGCTCCTGGGCAACTAGCATCCCAGTGGCCCCCCATGCTCGGATAAGGGACACATTGACTAACAGTATGATAGGTGCGGAATCCTGATAGCGTTTAGCATTGATGTCGTCATGCTACTGCAATATGTACCTAGCATGTGTGTGCAGGTGAAGATTTCGAGGCAGGTTGCCCACCAAACAGAAAGAAGATGAAGAAGAGGGGCTGTCTAGATCTTTTGAATTTGCCTTTCCCTTCCCAATTTACGACTACGACTCTAGCGAAGACTTTGGTTGCTACGATATTTTGGCGGTCCAGATATCTGGCTGGATCAATCAGGGTGGTACTATACTCTGACGGCGCAGTAAATACCTTGTACAATGAAATCATATTCTCCAACATGATTCACAGACCTTTGCCACTAGACATCCATCCGTTAGTGAGAAGAGGACTGCCGGTGCCGTCGCCAGAGGGAGATGGTGGGAGCCCATAACTAGCATATTGGACAGTTGTGTTTACTGCTTATGCATACTTTGCTAACCCTTGCGGGAAGGAAAGGACCTAAATGGCTGTTTCGAGAGTTGAATTGGCTATCTGATCTTTGTTATTGAGGCTATGATTGTAAGAGCGCGTGTGGTCACTATCATCGGGATTGGCATAGAGGGATTCTAGGAAGGAGTGAATATTCTGTATTGAAGCCAAGTCAAAGCAATAGAATCAAAGGTTGTGCGAAAGAGGCCCTTTGGGCCGAGTATGAGGCTCAGGGTAACGGCTACGTGATTCCGCCAATCAGAGATTCTTCCCATTGCCCGCTGGCTTTTTCGCCTGAGATTGACCATGGCGAGAGATCGAGCGATCTGAATTTAGGTCACATTCAGGGTCTCGTCTCGGATATTATATCCAGGGCTTTGGGGGCTAGCTGATTGATGGGAGCCAACGCTGGTCAGAAATTTTTGACAAGCCAGGGGGGAGGCATGGGGCTAAATCACCGATGCTGGCCCTGAAGAGCGATCGACGGAGGCTTTGGGGCCCTTTTGCCCTGGAGGCTATGACGCAGATTCCTTTTCAAAAGCTCGTCACACTTGCCTACAATTTACACAGGGGGCGAGCCCAAACTTTTGCAATCACGGGAGCAGGCTCGATCTCCATCTCACTTTCTCAGCAAGATCGAGATATTTGCACCGCATCCCACCACAGGACAGAAAGCCCAAGATGTCTCCTTGCGCTCTACGAGCTTTAGATTATGTCTCCACCCGCCACCCAAACAACAAACTTTTCAACCCACAGCATCTGTTACCAACACAGCACGTTTGTAGTGCAACTCCATCGAGATCACCTTGCACTTACCGTTGGGGTAGTGTGCGGGTGCACGCGTCCGATCATACGTTGGAAAGCAAGGCATGCAGTGAGAGGAGATGGCCCAGGATGTTTTCACACCATTCAACCTCGTCGGCGTGTCGACGACACGTGCCCGGGTGAACCCTCGGCGCTGTGCAGCCCGAGATTCTGTGTCAGTGCCTCGCAAACGACAGAAGTTGAAGCACCCTTCAGATGACAGTGGCTCGATTGCTGGCGTGACTAGTGCTTCTCAACTCACTCAGCAAACCGGTTTGCAGAAAAAGAACAGTCAAGAATCCGAGGAGGATTTGAGCGCTTCAAAGTGGTTTGATAATGCGAATACCAACCTTAACTGCGGACTGCAAAACATGTCCGATTATGACGGTAGGGGAGAACATTCAGATTCTTAAAAAGCCGTTACTGACTGGCCCTGTAGATGAACCACCTTTCTTCATCACTCAGAATATTGAGTCGGGCTCATTCGACCCTATTAGGCCCAGCCTCCTTGACAACCAGCCTTTTGGCGGATACACGCAACACGATAGTGAGAAAGAAGACCTACGAGATGTGATAGATGATCTTACAGTTGAAAATAAGAAGCTCAGACAGCAACTGAAGAGTCAGAAACGTCAACAAGATTCGCGGGACTGTGACAGGCTTTTTGAAGTTCGAGTCCACGGTTTGTCCTCAGATAAAAAGAGAGAGCTAGAGGTTCTACTGCATAACTTCACCTCGAAGCTCAACGTCACCGCGGAACTACCTCCTGGTACGCTGCATGGTACTGTTTCCGATGTCCAGGGACCCAGTGCCAATACGCTCTACAATACCGGCCCAACGAAGCATGTCCAGACAGATTCAGGCTATGTTTCTAATTCGAATTCGGGTCAAGCCTCCGCAACACCGTCTAGCCTAGGGAGGCTTACGACGTCTAACTCCAAGAAGAGCAATGGAAAAACCGTCAAGTCGTACCTCCACAACATTCCTAATGGTCTACTTTCTAGGCAGAGTCTTGCCATGAGTGAACGAGCCAAAATGTTGCTAGTGGTGCGCAGGTTAGAGAATCTGTTTACGAGCAAGAACGCAGCTCCTGGTGATCATAGCCAGCCCCTACAACAGCAGGAGGTGTCACGCTTGGCAGCGAATGTGAATAGGCAGTGTGGAAACAAACGGCGCCGTCATGAAGGCTCACGTGAAGCGCGCATTCTTCCTTTCGATTCTGAAATCAACATTGAGAGACTAGACTCAATGGAAAGCTCAGCCAGTGACAATAAGTCGCAGGATGCCGCTTACACAGAGGCATCCAGGAAATCCACCCCAGAAGGCATCAATTCTACTTGTAGCGGAACTCGATCTCCCGACCAACGTCCTACACGACCTCTTGACCTTGATGTTCATCGGGCGCAGGTGGCGGAAGAAAACATTGAGTACTTACGACATCTTGGCCTGACATCTGCAAAGCTGGACCCTACAGCCGATAGCGAAGGGGAAGGCTGGATCTACCTTAACCTACTGATCAGCATGGCCCAGCTACATACGATCAACGTTACACCTGCCTTCATTAAAAAGTCAGTCAAGAAGCTGAGTTCCAAGTTTGAGCTATCCAAAGACGGTAACCATGTGCGGTGGATAGGAGGAAATGGAGCAACTGATGTTCTTGGCCTACCTCGTCAAAACTTCGGTCTGATGGGAGAGAATTCGGCCAATGAGGCTGCCAAGATAGGAGTGCATCACAACGACAAGGAGTCTGAGAGAATTGCTTCTATCAACGTGCACATGTCTACCACGCCTCCCGAGGACAAATCAAGCAATCAAATGAACAATCAAGCGTCGAAGCAGCAACATCCAATTTCCACTCGTCCGACCTTTCCCACTTGCATTCCGAAGTCTCGATCGGAACCAGCATCCTCGTTTGATTACAAGCCAATCCTGTTCACTGGCAAACCTCTGTCGCTTCAGAACCTATCATACCTCAACGAGTGTACTGGAGCGCAATCGAATCTGGGCAACACTTCGACTTCTGAGTCGAACAACATTTCGGACGACGTCGCAGCCTGCACCGATGCAGGTCCCATCGTGTTCTACAGCAGCACGTTATTTTGCAGTGATTTCAGCGGTGATCGAGCCCCTACGAACATGAGAAGACCAAACTCGGAAGTATCGAACTTTACTCTTGGTGTCAGTGCAGCAACTAATCCTGATGAGACACGAGATCGAGATGCCTGTTACTTCATGAAGAGTGCATTGGCTCCTATCCCTGACCAGTCGTTTGACGGAATGGCGCTCGATTTACTACCCATTATCCAGTCATGCAATGCCGAGCAAGAAGTGCGGAATTTACCCGCTTCGGGGATTGGTGGCGTGACGCCGCAGGACAACTTTGTCATTTACGTCAAGGTTGCGAGAACTCGATTGGAAGCGCATGAGGAAGCGAAGATCGGTTGTGGAAAAGGTGGCGCGCAGCACTTCCATTATCGGGTCTGCGCATCCTCGAAAATGGAGTTGCCGCCGTCGCAATTGCCACCACCATCTTACATATTCCTCCCACTGACGTCCAGGAGCTCTTCTGGGTTGGAAGGTAAATGGGAATCATCTGATGATGGTGTTGATACTTCAATTGACAAACATGAGCCTGTACCTCCGGTATTTCCCACCCACTTTTCGACGGAAGAGTTTTCGCCTCTACATGGTTTAGATGACATGGATAGCGATTCGTCCATTGACATGTTAGCCACTGCCTGCGACGTTGATGCAAGCATGGTAGCGACGCAGGAACGAGGATTCGATCTGAATCGCAAGCCTACGCCAGAGGAAGAAGTGGTTGCGGGCAGTCTAGCTGCCACGGCCGGAGACGGAAGTGAAACGGACAGCGGTGTTGAATCAGACGTTGACGAAGTTGGCAGTTATATGGATAGCGATGATGACTTTTGAAGGCAGCGGCACAATGGCTGTGTGGAGCTGCTATTCTTGAATGGGGGAAGGGGGGGGTTTGGGATGTACTCAATACCTCCTGTATCATGATCCAGTTCAAGCGAGCGCGTGCGAAAGCGAGTTTCTGAGCATTGGCGCTACAGCTTCATAAGATCCACGGCAAGCTAGCAGTATGTTGTTAGGTTGCAATATCGAAATATGAAACTGTTGAAATGAAAATCCATCTTGTCCCAACCCTACGCCAGTAAGCATGAAATGATGCGGAAGAGGGCGGAACGGGCAGGGCTGTGGCAATCTTTCCGGGAGGGCGTTGGAGTGCGGTATCTTGCCGGTGCATCTTCCGTGGTGGGACGTGTGGGGAACGAGCACCCAGCACCAAAGCAACGTGGGCAAATTTCGCGGTTGAATGCTCTTCCATGCGGAGAATGGCCTCAATCCCCAACTCCAGTAACTTCGGCTTCGACCTTTGTCACGCTCGGTCCGAAGTCTGTGGTTATTTCTTCTCTTGCTAATTGATTATCTGATTTTCTGTTATTGACTCCGTCGTGTCTCCGTAGTACACATCTGCATCATCCCTCTCATAGCAATCCTCTCTCATCTCGTCCTTTTCCACCGTATATGAAAGTTGCCTCGTAACTTCAGTTGAGCTTCGTACAGCGCCATCAGAATCCTATTGCAATTCCTACCAGTTTCCAAGATGCCTACACAAGCAGCGACATGCTTGCGGATAGCAAGGAACTTCACATCGAACCCTGCGAAAGTGCGTTTAAGCTTCCTGCTTCATTCTTCACGAGCCCAACTACGCAAGACTGGCATCAGGGCATCAGTCACATTTTAGAGTCATGCCCTGTTGCTAGTAGCCTCTATTTCGCTCCTGACCTGTGCTATTTTCCATCCCTCGTACTCTGCAGCTAACGGCCAACTCTAGCACCAAACCATCCTCGCCCGCCATTTCTCCTCCTCTCTCCGCCGGCATGAAATCAACAAAGTCCTTCCCTCCGCCGCCGAAGCCATCAAAGACATGAAATCCGACTCGACCCTGCTCGCCGGCGGCTTCGGCCTCTGTGGCGTCCCTGACACTCTCATCAACCAAGTCCACGCCACGCCCTCCATCACCGGCCTAACCGCGGTGTCCAACAATGCCGGCGTCGATGGTGCCGGCCTCGGCCTCCTATTAGCGTCCAAGCAAATCAAGAAAATGATTGCCAGCTACGTCGGCGAGAACAAGACCTTTGAGCGCATGTACCTCTCAGGCGAGATCGAGATGGAACTGACGCCGCAAGGCACCCTAGCTGAGCGCTGCCGTGCCGGTGGCGCAGGCATCCCAGCTTTCTACACACCCGCAGCTTTTGGAACGGTAGTGCAGACTGGTGACCTACCGCTCCGGCACAACAAGGATGGCAGCGTGGCGTGCTACAGCCAGCCGCGGGACGTCAAAGTTTTCAACGGAAAGAGTTACATCATGGAAGAGAGTATCAAGGGGGACTACGCGTTTGTGAAGGCGTGGAAGGCAGATAAGCTGGGCAACTGCCAGTTCCGATACGCAGCGGCAAATTTCAACGGCGCAATGGGACGAAATGCCAAGGTGACGATCGTTGAGGCAGAGAACATCGTTGAAGTGGGCGAGATTGATCCCGGGGCCGTGCATCTGCCGGGCATCTACGTGAAGCGGGTGATTAAGAGCACGGCGAAGAAGAACATTGAGAAGTACACATTCGCCAAAGAGGAGGGCGCGGACATGTCTGCTCTCGGCCAGGGCGACACTGCTAGCAAGCGCGAGCGCATTGTCCGCCGCGCCGCCAAGGAGTTCAAGAACGGCATGTACGCGAACCTGGGCATCGGAATGCCGATGCTTGCCCCTTCCTTTGTCGACCCCTCAGTCGAAGTCCAACTGCAGTCCGAAAACGGCATTTTGGGCCTGGGGCCGTATCCCAAAAAGGGCGAAGAGGACCCGGACCTCATCAACGCGGGCAAGGAGACTGTCACACTGCTGCCAGGTGCCGCGTGCTTCGGCTCTGAAGAGTCTTTCGGCATGATCCGCGCCGGCCGCATCAACCTTACCATCCTAGGCGCGATGCAGGTCAGCTCCAAAGGCGACTTGGCCAACTGGATGCTTCCTGGCAAGATCAAGGGCTTCGGTGGCGCCATGGACCTCGTCAGCAACCCCAGCGAGACCAAGGTTGTCGTCACGATGGAGCACACCGACAAGAAGGGCCGGCCTAAGATTCTGAAGCAGTGTGAGTTCCCACTTACGGGCCGCGCGTGCGTCAGTAGGATTATTACGGAATTGGTGAGCCCAACCCCTCCATCCTCGTACTGATTAACCTCACTTGGAGTTTGTCTGTGTGTGTATTGAAACTAACATAACGCACAGTGTGTCTTTGACGTCGACTTCACCAATGGCCTAACTCTGATCGAGCTCGCAGAGGGAGTAACAGTGGAAGAAGTGAAATCCAAGACTGACGCGCCCTTTACCGTCTCGGATGATGTAAGGCCCATGTTGTGATTTGCCCTTGCTGTTTTCTGTTTGTTTTTCACACAGAAGCCTGGCGTTTTTGGGCATAGCTTGCATTGGAAGGGCACTAGGACCTAAAAAATGTATAATCCACTTGAAACATAGGAACATGAAATGGTAATTTGCCTGCTTTAGATGCATATATCACATTTACGATAGTTGAAACAAGACGCATGGAGGGAATTCCTCGTGTATTTCCTTAGGACTCTAAATCGATGCTCCTTTTTTCTAAGTAGAGAGGCTACTGCACCCAAGGCCGCGTCCAATGGTAATAACCCCCGAAGTTTGACTCATCGAGATAGCTTTTTACTTGTGTATACTTGTTCTCTTGAAGCCGAAAGAAAATGTCCACCCGCAATTTCCTTCATCTTGATTCCACCAACTTATGGCTTGGGCACGTGCAAAGTCTTGCTAACCATCAAACTCCCATTCAAAACAAACAATGCCACCAAAGGATGAAACTCCAATATCGTCCCCGGAAATACCACTCCAAAAGGCAGATCATCCAGTATCCACCCCTGCCACACACAGAACGCCATGATACTTGAGACGGTAAGACACGCAAATGGTATCGGCGTCCCCTCAAAGTACTTGCTTTTCCCTGTCTCATCCTTTGGTAGCATTGCAACCGTGACGTTGAATCTCGCCAACCTTGTCAGGCCGCACAGGACGAAGAAGGTTAACAGGAGGTGATCAACGGGGCTGCGGAAGCCCATAGCAAAAGCTGCCGCTGCGGGGGCGACGCCGAAGGAGACGAGGTCGGCGAGGGAGTCGAGTTCCTGGCCCATGAGGGAGGACTTTTTGCGCCAACGAGCGACTTTGCCGTCAAAGAAATCGAAGAAGAGGCCAAAGGGCATGAAGCCGAGGGCGAGCCAGAGGTTAGTCGTGTTGGTGGGGGGCCCGAGGCAGTAGCGCATTGAGGAGAGGATGGACATGACTGGGAGATGTCAGAAGGTCAAGCATGAATATGGAAGGGTAGGTTGGAAGGAGCTGACAGCCGCAGAAGCCGTTCAATTCTGTGATCAAGTCGGCAAGATGGAGGGCTCTGTGGGGATCCTAGTAAGTATTGGATCGATTCCGTGCGGCCTGTTCGGCACATACCTAATCATACTGAAATGCCCAGTGTCTGTTGAGAGCAGCATCTTCTGCTTCTCCGAGCCATCATTGCTCGGTGTGGCATTGCTCTGTTTATTCGGACTAGGCACCGCGCCCGATCTGCGTGACATCGTGATTTATCAGAAGTAGGACTGATCAGAGACTCGGATAGTAGAAAGGGGGTTGCAATACGGGAGGAAGCGAAAGAGAGGTGAATGAAGGACAAATGTGCTGGGATCAGTGGTATATAGGAGAGGTCGCAGGATCTTGAAGTTGTTTTGTGCTTTCCTTCCACGAGGCGAGACGTCATTTTGCAGCGGGAGATCGAACTCTTGGCAGGGCCAGGGCGATCAAAAGAAGCCCTTGTACAACCTAAGCGTGGCAGCAAGTACGTGGACTCTCACAGGTATTGATAGAGTGATAGATAGCACAACTTTTAGCACTGGCTATGGTTTTCCAGCGAGTTGAGCAATCCTCAGTTCTGGTGCTTGGGTATCTGTAACGCCACGACGCCTCCTGATGCTTATCAGGCCATTTTTGACCTGTGTCCTGTACAATGCGCAATCCAGACAGTTCATAACGGCCCATGCAATCTAGCCTCGCCCTCTGCCAAAGCCACTACCTCTCGAAGCTCCGCGGCCGCCCGAAAAGCCACCTCTACCTCGTGGTGCTCCCCTTCCACGATCTCCAAATCCACCACGTCCTCGCGGCGCTCCCCTGCTCCCACCTCTAGAGAAGCCTCCTCGTGCAGCGCCTCTAGAGCCTCTTGCTCCGCCACGACTAGTACCACCTAACCGCTTGACCTTCGGTGTACCTGGTGGTGGGGCTGGCTTAGGAAGGAACCTAGACAAATATCAGTCCTCCTGTTTCCAATAAGACTTGATTAATGACATACTTCTCTAGTGGTAACAGCTTGTCTCCTCCGATGTAGAATTTGTCTCCAGACTTGAAAGAAGTGGCTTGAATACCCTCTTGCGGTTTTATTGTGAAGTAGACTTGGTTGATTGGACCCAGTATTTCGTCCACCTTGCCTATTGACGTCTGCCATGAATGTAAGCCGGTTTTCGGATGTGGGATGGAACATTGAGTGTTCTGACCTTATTTTCGAGGTATATTGGGGCGTTGAAATATGGAATCTTGGGATTTATCGACTCGCACACAATTTCTCCTTCGGCAGCATGCAGGAAAGTTCCCATTTCTGTGAGTGATTAGACCTTGAATATCTGGCCATGAGACATCATAGGCGAACCTAGTACTTGCGCTGGCGGTCCATAGCTTTGTTGGTAGTTTCCTCGACCTGCAGTACACCAACGTATTAGATTTTGCGACACCTTGTGCGGCAAGGGATTTGCGCCAACCTCCGCGGTCTCCAAAGCCCCTTCCTCCTCCACGTCCTGCACCTGGAGCTCCACGACCTCTGAATCCGCCTCGAGACGCCATCGAGGAATGTTGTTGGGTGTTTTTCTTTTGGTAGAGTTGAATCTCCGAAACTTATGTTCCGCAGCTCATGCAGGAAATTCTGCGCTGAATCTCCGCCACACGTGACTCACCGCAACATCTCAAAATACAGTTTATTGAAGCGGCAGGCATTGGGACAACAGCACCTGCTCGTTGCATCAGACGGGCTTTCGAAAATGAGTCACTCAAAGAAGAACAGTCTCAATGCAGCAGAGTTGCCCAAAAAGCTCGCTGACATCAAGATTGGACAGAACGCTGTATCAAGTCCATCTGCGTCACCTGCCCCCAAGAGTCCAAAGACAAAAGCACCTTCAAATTCCCTCAATGCCAAAATTCAACCTGGAGCACCTAAGCAGATGCACACACAAGCTGCTCAAATGGCTTCAGATGCATTTCCGGAGATCTTTGATCAGAGAAACCAGTTCTATTCGGAGCTTAAGAAGCAGTATGATGAAGATCTTGCTCGAAAAGATAAGCCTGAGATCAAAATCAGCCTACATCTTTCCTCTGGCGACTCGGTGATCGACGGGAAGGCCTGGGAAACTACACCCGGACAGCTTCTAAAGCATGTTCCGAAGGACTTGGCCTCAGAGGTTGTCGTTGCAAAGGTCGATGGTACACTCTGGGACCTAGATAGACCACTGGAAAAGGACAGCAAAGTGTCTTACTTGAAATTCTCCGATCCAGAGGGCAGAGAAGTCTTCTGGCACTCTTCAGCTCACGTTCTCGGAGAGGCATGCGAACACGAATATGGCTGCTTGCTTTCTCATGGTCCACCTACACAACAAGGCTTCTTCTACGACATGGCTCTTGAGAAGGACCGGGCTGTCGTAGAGGCCGAGTGGCCATCGCTTGAGAACAAGGCTAAGAAGTACTTCAAAGACAAGCAAGCCTTTGAGAGACTAGAAGTGTCGAAAGAAAATCTTCTGAAGATGTTCGCATACAGCAAATACAAGACGCACTACATCAACAAGTTTGTTCCCGATGGTGAGAGCAGCACTGTTTATCGAAATGGCTCCCTTGTCGACCTGTGCCAAGGACCTCATATCCAAAACACGCGAAAGATTGCAGCCTTCAAGATCATGAAGAACTCCTCCGCATATTTCATGGGTGACCAGGCCAATGATTCCCTCCAGCGAATCCATGGCGTTGCCTTCCCCACGAAAGAGGGGTTGAAGGAGCATGAGCATATGCTGGAGGAAGCAGCGAAGCGTGACCATAAGGAGATTGGCAAGAATCAGAAGCTTTTCATGTTCAGCAAGCTGTCACCAGGCTCACCATTTCTGTTACCCCACGGCACGCGAATATTCAATGCACTACAGGCGATGCTACGAGAACAGTACTGGGAGCGAGGATATCAAGAGGTACAAACACCAAACATGTACGACGTTGACCTCTGGAAGACTTCTGGTCACTGGCAGCATTACCATAACGACATGTTCCAACTCAAGGTAAAGGATGATGCGACCGAACCAATGCCGCTAGCTGATGCGGCATCTGGCCCTCCCAAGGGTGTGGAACCTGACAAGGACAAAGGCATCTTCGCGCTCAAGCCTATGAATTGTCCTGGTCATTGCCTCATGTTCCGTGATGAGGAGCGCTCTTACCGTGAATTGCCATGGCGAGTCGCTGATTTCGGAGTTCTACATCGTAACGAAGCTTCTGGTGCGCTGTCCGGCTTGACGAGAGTACGAAAATTCCAACAAGATGACACACACATTTTTTGCACAGCCGACCAGGTTGAGCAAGAGATCCAGGGTTTGTTCAACTTCATGACATCTGTGTATGAGCTGTTTGGATTTCCCTTCAAGCTGAAGTTCTCCACACGGCCCGAAGGCTACATGGGGTCCTTGAGTGACTGGAATAAAGCTGAAGCTCAGCTACGAAAAGCATTGACAGACTTCCGTGGTGATGATTGGGAGATGAACGAGGGCGACGGCGCGTTCTACGGACCTAAGATTGACGTTACTATCTCAGATGCCCTTGGGCGCGAATACCAATGTGCAACCATTCAGCTCGATTTCCAAGGGCCGGCGAACTTCAAGCTCGAGTACATGACTGGCAAGGACACCCCTAGCGACGTCACAGAGCAGAGCACAGAGAAAGGTGCAGCCGAGAAGGAAATCAAGGACACCAATGCCCTTGCACCGGGCCGAGCCAGACCTGTCATGATCCATCGTGCTATCATCGGCTCCTTCGAGCGATTCATTGCTATTCTTTGTGAACACTTCGCAGGCAAATGGCCCTTCTGGCTGTCACCCCGTCAAATCCTGGTTATTCCCGTCATGAAAGCGGCCAACGAATACGTCGAGGAGATCCAGAGGATCTTCCACAAGGGAAGGATGTACTGCGATATCGACGTCAGTGGGAACACGCTCCAGAAAAAGATCAGGACTGGGCAGTTGCAGCAGTATAACTTTATTTTCGGTAAGCATTGACATTTGTAGAGATGGATTCAATCAACTGGCGTACTTCCCCCCACAGTCCTCAACGATGGTCCTGGGGAATAATGTTTGCAACCTGTGAATGTGGATGCTGATAAACAGTCGTTTAGTCGTCGGTGCCGAGGAACAGAAAACCCGCACGGTCAATATCAGAAACCGAGATGATCCAGCAACACAGAAGCATGGCGCCTTGATTCCGCTTCAAGATGCGCTGCAGAAACTTATTCAGTTGAGGGATGAGAGGAGGCTGAAGAATGAGATTACGCTGTAGGCCGAAGATGCAGCCGGGGGGGTATGAACCAAGCATCAGAGCAAACCTGAAGTTGGCGGGTGCCATCCTCGACCGCGGGGAGGACACTCGCTGATCATGATGCTGTGATGACTCTTTTGATATGGAGAAGGCGGAATGGCACCTTCCTGCGATATATTCGGCCTTTGATCCTTCTCGACACTGCGTATTCACGACCTGGTCTTCACTGTTAGAAGCAACATTGCAAGGCACCGATCATACAGTTCAGAAAAGAAATAAGTAGAATAGGTATCATTTGAGGAAGGCGTCCCGAAAACGTGCACATGACAGGTGACCCTTTTTAGATATCCTGATCTCGATGACAATGCCATAGTTACAGCCCGAGTCTTTCACTCAGATCGTTTCGAATCTCCTATGTCTCGTTGCATCGTATTCACTTCCCGCCTTCACCTCCAGCACCACCCGTGGCAAACCTCTTCCCCACCCAGGCACTTCCGTGTTCAAAATACTCGTCTTTAGAAACTCCTATCTGTCTCACCACCTCCCTATTCCCCGCCATTCTAGCTCCACCTAGCCACGTACTTGTCACTGGATCTTCCATCACCCGTACTCTCACCACGTACTCGACGGGCGCCAGCGTCCTGATCTCATTCTGCACTCTCCGCACGAAACCCTTCATCTTCGCATTGCCGCCCACGACCAAGATGTTGCTCAGCATGGAGGCCTGCAGGGCGGGTGGTAGGACGGCCAAAGATTGCATGACGCATTGAGCGATGCCTGGCTGCGTGGAGCCGGTGTCGGAAGGGGAGAAGAGGATCTCAGGAACAGTGAAGCGCTCGCTGTTGAGTGTCATGCTGACGTAGTCGTCGGCTTCCGGGGCCGCGGCATGGATTTTGCGTTTGTTCTTGTTGGATCGTGAGGCAAGGGGGTTGTGTGGGCGAGCGAAGCCACGTTTGATGTGTAGGCCGTCCGGGAGGATGTAGTCAATTGAGAGGGTTGGGTCCGAGTCAGAGGAAGCGGATGTAGGAAGGGGGTTGGGCACTTTGTCAATCTCCATTGCGTCTTCTTCCGAGGCTTCATTGTCTGGTGGTGTCGGTGGTCTTGCTTTGGCCACTTTCTGCCTGCCAATGTTGCCTTTCCAGGTCTTCTCCATATCTGCCTTGAAGTCCTGGCTCACGAAGCAGACATCTTCTTTGATGTCGTTGACGACTTTCACATCTTGGTGTAGGTCAAAATAACGCACTGAGATCACCTCCTTAAGAAGATTGGTCAAGTGCTTACCACCGAAGTCGAGGCGTCGAATGGCTCGCTGCAGTGGTCGGCCGTTGTACAGCGGTGTGACTATCGTGTGTGAGAAGCCGCTGTCTATGACGAGCAGGCATTCTAAGGGTAGTGTTGGAAGGTTAGGTGGCGCAGGTGAAGCGATTGTATCTCCGAACAGTGGATGAAGGTCGTTGTAGGCATTTAGAGATGGACCTGAAGCGTGGAGTCAATACCAGACAAACCATCATATCTGTTATTCCTGGACTCACCCACCCACTACCCTCACATATCCTCCAAAACCCCACTCTTCCATTATGATCTCGTCTGCGTTCTTCTGCAAGACTGGAATTGTATTTGGCGCCTCGGTCAGGATAAGGGTGGTGTCCTCTGGTTGGTTTATGAGCAAGTCCCGCTGAGCAGTCTTCTCATCGAAGAAGCTGTGATCCCATATCTCTTTCTCTGCTTCCCAGCTAACGAGCTGCCCGCGCTCTACAGGTCTCCGGAAAGTGGCCTCGTTCCATTGAGTGACTTGAGCGTCAAGTTGAGATGCAACGTAGGTGCGCTTTTCGCGGGTTCTGGCTAGCGCATTAGGTATGGTATGGCATCGTGATAGTGTCTCGGAGTCTGGTCTTGGAGAATCTGGTGCATAGCCAGCTTTCATCGAATAGGCTCCATTGTCAATCACGATGGTCGAGGAAGGAAGCAGAGAGTCGTGGGGGGCTGGCTTGGTAGCTTTGGGCATTATAAAGGGGGAATCAGATATCGTCAAGCCTCTGAGAAGTTCAAAGTCATCATGAACGGGAGTCCAGGCGAGACTAACTTAGTTCACAGTGAAGACGAAACCCAACCAGTGCTGCGAAGGCGATGCTTGGCAACTCTTTCGTCTGCCAAGCTTGTGGCGTCGAGGCATAATGCAGAGCCTCAGCGTACGGTTTCAAGGTTACTTTCCATGACAGCAGTATTCTTCATTCTGCGCACGTCTTGTACGCAAGCCTTGGAGAGTAGTTAACACAATGGCTTTGTCAACAGACTCTGCGTCGGTAAAGATAGGCAAGCCAATCACTGCCCGTTATGAAAAGTACACCGCCACACTAGCTTTGGACGCCCCACTGAAGCTCTGTAGTAGACCTGCCAGACACACAGATAGACTGCAATGGATCTTGGGATACGATTCGATGCATATGATTGACCCCAGGGGCTTCGATGGAAATCCGTGTAACACCGCCGGAACCTCGACGATCGCGCACCTCTTGCGCCACGTGACCCTGCGCCGTTTTTGCTCAGGCCGCCTCAGGCCTGGATCAACTTCGGCTCCAGTCCTGCTCACCCAGGGTTCCTCTTCAGACACCCTGCCTATAGAGATCTTCGAGCACCGGAGGTTCCTGAGGGTAGAGCGCAGTGCCAGTGTCCAAAATCTGGGACCAAGGGACCGAATATTGATTGCTCGACACACCGCGACTTGACAAATATCGGAAATACCCTATGGGCTTTGGACACTCCCCCTATACCTGCAAAGTCCAGAGTGCGAGAGGGTCTTCAGAAGTGCAAATACGCTACTCAGTCCGGAGAGAAATGCCCTAGCCGATAACGCTATTGAGGCATGCGAGTGTCTGAAAGCGTAGTGGAATCAAGGCCTTATCATGATTGCTGCATTCCGCTGGTGAACATGTAGTCTCGCCCTTGCAATGGCAATATCTCCGTGCTCTATGTTATCTTGGATTCACTAACATCCGGTTTCAGCTCGGATGTAATGTTCTTCTCGTCCTTCTGTGCTATTGCCACAAACTTCGTGTGACTTCCTCTCGCCACGATCTCATTGTCCTTGTTAACGAAATGGATCGATGTGTATGCTAGTGTCTTGCCAACTATGCTTTGGTCAGCACTGCGAGTGGAATTCCGCACCACTCCTAATCTCACGACATACATTTGTCACACACTACCTCTGCTCTGATCGTGTCTCCGATCTTTCCCCCGGAATTGAGATAGGTGACATTGAGATCTGTAGAGACGCCCGTTGAGAACAAGCCACGTGATGCGACCGCTAACGAGCCACCGAGGTCCACCATACTAGCTATCGTCCCACCATGGAGGATGCCGAGGCGGTTGGTATGCTCTTTCTCAATGTCCAGCTCGAAGTTAACTCTGCCTGGAGAAGCTGCAGTTACACGGAGCTACAGGATGTCAGAAATAGCAGGATGGTCACAGATAATGGTCGCCCTCGACAAAGGAACATCTATTGGAGATTGAAAGACGAAACTGACAACAAATGTAGCTATGAGATTTCTGCTTCGCAGTAAGGAGAAGGCGAAAGTGATAGGATAGGAACAGCGATGAAACAAGCTCACTTTATCCAGCAACCTAAACCATAGTTAGGATTGGTGTTGGCCGTGTAATCTTCGCAGACTGACCTGGGCTCGAGTCCGGAAGTGGCTCGGAAAGATTCCCACACCTTTTTGGAGGTAAGTCAGTGTTTCAACCTTCTTTAGCTATTCAATTGTTTTCACTAACAGAGCGCGTAAACTTCAGAGCAGCCATTGAGATCCTTTCACTATATCAACGGCGTGAACAGACAAAATCGAGCAACCGCGAACCCAAAAAATACTCACCTTATCCGCTGCTTTGCGCCAAGCCTTGGCGTCCCATGACACTCAGTTCACCATCCCGAGCTCCCCGTACCCCCGCTGAGAGCTATCGACCGTTCTGCCTCGCCCGACCATCTATTCCAACCGAGTTGGGATGGACCCGGACCTGCCCCTGACCAGACTGCCTGTACATAACCCCCCAGGCTGTTTTCACTCTGCTTCCGTTCATCACGCACCGTCTTTGATCCTTTACGCTACATAGCTAGGTCGTACGTTCATAGAGCTCTCAATTGAATTACTATTTCCCACTGCACCTACAGTTCCGTAACACCCATGAGGTACACGCCTATGAGGTGCACGCCATGAGGTACACGCCATGAGGTACACGCCATGAGGTACACGCCCATGGGGTGCACGCCTATGAGGGTGCACGCCATGAGGTACACGCCCATGAGGTGCACGCCTATGAGGGTGCACGCCATGAGGTACACGCCATGAGGTACACGCCTATGAGACATGCCCATGACATGCACGCTCACGAGTACCCGCCCATGAGATGTATGCCCGTGAGGTGCATGCCCATGACATGCACGCCCACGAGATGCACGCCCATGAGGTGTATGCGTATGAGATGTATGATCATAGGGTATAGGCCTATGAGACACATGCTGTGAGATGTAGGCCCATAAGATGTATACTCTATTAAATACACGCCCCTATAAGATGTACATGTATGGAACGCACGCTCATAAGATATATATCTAGTGAGATACACGTCTCGGCATTGGCAGCGGCAAGGTTGATGGAACGGCCGTGATGGAAGGTGGACAAGCTACAGTGGTATGCCCTATATAACTCTGTCAAGCAAGGAACATAGCCGTTTACCCGAATTGTGTACCCGACCGATAAGCCGTCCAATTGTGTACCCGGATACTTCCCGATTTCTATCGCTTCTTCGTACGAAGAGCTGCTTGGATTCAATATGCCGGTATTGTGGCCCATGTGGGCATCCAGTCATAAGGAGGCACATAATGACAAGGTCACTGAGTCTGAAGCACTGCCTGTGGACCATCCTTGGATCCTAGATTCATAATAACTACGTTTCGTACTGCGCTTGCACTTGAAAGAGAACTTAACATTGGGTGCTCGAGCAAGCCCTCTTAGCTAAGACTTGACTAACCCCTTCTTGTGCAGCTTCTACCAGCCGAAGCATATTGCGGCTTCTAAACCGGGATTGTGCGAAGATGCTTAGACGAGCATTCAACAAGTGACACATTTGTTGCTACCCATCTTTACTCACCAACGCCATACCTGAATTGCCTTGGGATGGCAGGCGGTTGGTCATCCGTGCGGCGGAGGGGGCGGATGATCTCGGCGTTGGTTGCCATCTTCCTGTCTCTGGCTTGCTCAAGAACATAGTCGATCAAGCTGTTCTGGCCACGCAGGATCCACACGTCAACCTCTTTCGTTTGTCCCATGCGCCAGCATCGACTGTAGCTTTGATCCTCGTCATTGCCATTCCACCAAGGCTCGCATTGAATAATTTTTGAGCCTGCGGTCAAGTTAATACCTACGCCGCCCGAGCCAGCAGTGATGAGGATGGGGGCGTTGCTGTTGGGATTTGAGAACAACTGCCTGATCCGCATCCGCTCCGCCGCATTGAGTGTGCCATCGAAACGAAGGGGAGTCACCTTTCTTCGTAGGTGGGCTGGGTTACGCTTGATGGCCTCGTCAAGGATATCCAGATATTTCAGCATCTTAGAGAAGATGACGACTTTCTCATCGGGCCAGGTGTCGTGTATGTGCTGAAGCAGTAGTATGTTTGCTATGAGCTTGGGCGTATACAATTCTTTGTCTGTCAATGCCCTGACTCGTGCCAGCCATACGTTACGATCTTCTGTTGGATGCAACAAGGCGTGCTCGGTCTCATACTCGGTTCTGCCGTCTTCTTCGTCATCCTGACCTGCTTGATTGGCTGCCCCTGGCAACCATTCTGGGTCAGCCAGATCTTAAGCGGCGGCACGTCAACGCGCTCTTCTCGCAAGTGCATCGAGAATTGGGCATACCCATAAGGCATCTTATCCTTGACGAAGCGCAGTACGTCAAGAATCCGATCACACACACACACAAGGCTATCAAGGCCTTATACTACGCTCGTGTCTTCTTGCTGAGCAGCACCTTTCTCGGCAACAAGTGGTACGACATATTTGGGTTGATAGACTTCTTACCTGGTCATCCTTTCAAGACGCGTAGGCGATTCATGAAAGCCTTTGCCCGAAAAGACGCAAGCGGAGCCTATTGCGAGCCATCCAGGTCGAAGCAGAACAGATTGGTCAAGTTTCTCCAAGCGATTGTTGTCTCGAGACCAGCTACTCTATTGAAGTTAAAAGGCATGAGAAAGCAGTACTACGACTTTGAACTCAATGATGATGATCAAGCTGCCGTCGTGTTTCACACAAAACCGCTTATCGACAGTCTGAAGAAGAGAGATAACTCCGATAGATATCTCGGAGACCTTTCGACAAATCATGCAAAGACGCGTGCCATGTTTCATGCGATACGTGCGCAGCAGTACTGTGCAAACCCATGTCTGATCAAAGGCCATGTTGAGCCTGCAGAGGACAGAGCACGCTCGCAAGGCAGGCGTCTGCTGGATCAGCTCTTGGCCCAACATTCCATTCAGGAAACGCAGAACCAGATGGAAGCCTTGTGGAATTCCATTATCGCGGCCCCTCCACAGCGTCAAGACATCCCCAACGAATCAGACGTTGACAAGCAGCTGCCCGGAGATCTGGAAGATGATCGCGTTTTCGAACCTTTCTGAGTGTTTCCTCCAGTCCGATCCTCTCAACTAGTTCATAGAACATATTATTCGCCTCATATGCACGGTAGCGATTCTCAATGAATTGATAGGTGCAAAGGATAAAATCATATTGCCCATCGAGCAACTCGTTGGCCGTCGTTGCGACATTCTCAAGAACAAATGTCCTGGCGGCAGCGGCCTACATATGACGAGGTCAGCAGATGAGGAAATGGTCACACACGATTTGACTTACCGGGCCAAGATGATCTTTGATTTCGGCAACCCATTGGGGGATACAAGTCTTGGTCGTAACTATGAGATTAAAGCCAAGATAAGGATAATTGCCATTCTCTTGAATCTCATCCATCATTGTCGTCAGCACTGTGAGGGATTTGCCCAAGCCCTGTTCATCGCCAAAGATTCCACCGCGGAACCTCGTCGAAGCCAAGTAGCGCAGCTTTGCGGCGCCAGTGAGTTGCCATGGGCGAAGTTCCGTGAGAAGCCAGGACGGTTGCTCTAAAGGCGGAATATTCTGTAGAGTGTACTGTCATTAAACGAAGGGTAAGCAGTTGCGTAGTATAAGAGGGTGATGCCTGCACAAAGCCTACAATTTGCTCAGACCACTCCTTTCCCAGATATTGCCAGATCGCAATTGGGCGGTGATTGACCTCGACGTATGCCTCTCCATATCCACCATGATCAGAATCTTCTTCTTCCTCTTCTTCTTCTTCTTCCTCTTCTTCTTCTTCCTCCTCTTCTTCTTCTTCTTCCTCTTCTTCTTCTTCTTCCTCCTCCTCCTCCTCCTCCCCCTCTTCTTCTTCTTCTTCTTCTTCTTCTTCTTCTTCTTCTTCTTCTTCTTCTTCTTCTTCTTCTTCTTCTTCCTCCTCCTCCTCCTCCTCCTCTTCTTCTTCTTCTTCTTCGTCTTGCTCTGCCGTTTCGACCTTATTCTTCCTGCTAATGGACCGAGTGTCCAAAAGGAAGCGTCCGGGCTTAATGGGTTCCAAAATCTCGATGAGAGCCTGATCGAGTATCTTTTGAGTGTTGGGCTTGATAGAATCGAGCGGTATCGATGGTTGAGCGCAGTAACGAAGGAAATCTTGCAGGGCGGCTGGCAAGGTAGATGAATTGTCAGCCATTTTGTGCTAGCTAGGGTTGTTGAACGAGTCTGGCGTTGACGACGATGAGGCGGACAAAGGATGGCGTAGCAAGTAGAGAATTTCATTCCAGAATATTAGAAGAAGCGAATTTGTTTTGGTGCGGCGTCATGTATAGTGAAGTGAAGGAAAGCCGAACACAAGAACACTCACTGGCTGCAGCCAAATCATCTTATCTATTGCCTGAGCCATCCTTTCTCTGATCAACTCGATCTCCAATTACTCACGTTGATCATTTCATCTTCTCATTTCATCTTCACATTTCTTTTACACCTCCAAAGGTAGACTTCACATCTCGATCACCATGGCTTTGCCGAAGAAGAAAGCAGCAGCTACGGAACCAAAAGTGAGTCTAGCAGTGACCCCCAATTCTTTCTTTCACGTCCATGTTTATTGACTGAAGAAAACAGAAGGCTGGTACCAAGTCAGGAACGATGAGTTGCTAAAGCCACGCCAACAAAACCAACAAAAACCAGAAGCTAGAGTGAAAGCCTTGACGCGATATTGGAGATCGGCGATTCCGGGCATCCGTGTTCTGCAGCTGGGTATCCGTCTTCTCCACCTTATCCTCCAATCTCTTCACCCTCCCCTTCAGGTCGATCTCTTCTCCAAGAGTTCCCGGCCTGCTAGATTCCCATAGATGGTCCTCTCTTCGGCCTCTCCGTAATCCGTGTTCTCGAAGGCGCTCTTCAGTACGTTCCGTGGGTCACTGTGAATTGTGAATCTGAGAAAGTGCCTTGTGTGCGGAGGGCCTGAGAGAGGGAGTTCCAAGTTGCCACTTAGCGCCAAAATGAGAACTGCGATACCAGGCCAGACTATCAAAGGCCGCAAATACGTACATACGACTAAGTAAAACGGCTGCATTCTGTCCGTGGTGAGGGTTATTGTACCTCATGAGCGTGCATCTCATGCGTGTGTCTCATAGGTGTGTATCTCATAGGCGTGTACCTCATGAGCGTGCATCTCATTGGCATGTACCTCATAGGCGTGTACTTCATGGGCGTGCACCTCACAGGCGCGCACCTCATAGGCGTGTACCTTATGAGCGTGTATCTCACAGGTGTGTATCTCATGGGCGTGTACCTTACAAGCGTGCATCTGATAGGCGTTCATATGGCAGGCATATCTCTCATAGGCGTGTACCTCATAGACATGTATTTCATGGGTGTGAATCTCATGGCATGAATCTCATGGGCGAGTGTTAGGCGGGTATCTCATAGCCTCATAGGCGTGCATCTCATAAGCATATGTCTCACAGGCCTGTATCTTATGAGTATGCATCTTATAAGCGCATATCTCATGGGCGTGTACCTCATGGGTGTGCACCTCATGGGCGCGTATCTTATGCGTTTGTCTCATAGGCGTGTACCTCGTGGGCGTGCTTCTCATGGGCGTGTCTCATAGACGTGACCTCACGGGTGTGTATCTCAGGCGTACATTTCACAGGCGTGCATCAGAGGATGCAGCCTTTTTTACTTAGTCGTACGTATGTACTTGCGGCTTTTGGTTGTCCTGGCCTGATGCCACATTTCTGGCAACTTGGGAAACCCCGGGCCTCTCCCCCACCGTAATGTCTCCATCTTGGCGCCAAGGATACGCCTAATAACCGAAGAGACAGGCAGCGACGACTATTTTTCACCAGGCTGGCCCTGAGCCAAAGTGGTCTCATGTCGGTTCCACAATCATTACAGTAGCACAATCTACCTCCTGACAGGTTGTAAAACGTCATGGGGGACGTTGCGCTTCACTCCTGGGAGCACCTTGAGTTGCTCCCGGGCACTGATTTCTACCGATTATACAAGAACCCTACATCAGCCCTGGCCATTTTTCGAAAGCGACTTTCAAGCCTCGCAAAGAGCTTCGTCATGTTCATGCTATACATGAGTGCACCCCTGACGGTCTCAGAGCTAGACCTGATGACCAACCCAAGCAGTCTGAAGGAAAAAGAGCACGCGCTCGACCTTCTTCATCGCTATCACATCTTCAGTGACACACACGTCAACGCCGCCAGAGCTTTTCAGCTGACGGAAAACTTTGCAAGGTCACTGAGACAAGCCTTGGAAGGCAGTGGGTCAAAGAAATCATTTGGAGAAGTCTCAACCGCGCCAGAAGCTTCATCCATCAGGATTGAGAACCTGGACAAGTTCGCTCGCGAGCAATGGGAAGGCATTCTAGGCTACATGGTTGGTTCCTCCGCCATTCCACTGGGCGAAGACGGCAACAGTGCTGCCGAACCTTCTCGGGGTGTCATACATCTCCTCCAAACTGGCCACCTCATCGAACTTTCCGGTAGCTCAAGCCGGGGCTACACCCCGAAAATCACAAAAGAAGGCTTCGCCTTCGTCCTCCAAGATGTCAACACCCAGGTCTGGGCCCTGCTCTTCCTCTATGTTGACCTGGCCGAGGAAGCCAGAGGAATGTCGAAAGTTGACGTCCTCTCTTTCCTCTTCCTTGTCTCTTCTATGGAACTCGGCCTCGCCTACTCCACCGCCCACCTTACCCCCAACCAACAATCCATGCTCCCAGATCTCCAAGACTTCGGCATCCTCTACCTCCCCCCAAACAACCCCTCCATCTTCTACCCGACCCGCCTCGCCACAACCCTGACCGCCGACTCCGTCGTCGCCCTCTCCCACACTGCCACTACCCTCGGTTCCTCCCTCGCACCCAGCCACAGCCACTCCACCTCCGGTAGCGCCTCCGCCTCCGGCTTCATCATCGTCGAGACAAACTTCCGCCTCTACGCGTACACCTCTTCACCCCTACAGATCGCTTTGCTAGCTCTCTTCACAAACCTCCGCTCCCGCCACCCCAACCTCGTCACCGCCAAGATCAGCAAACACTCCATCAAGCGTGCCGTCGGTGCCGGAATCACCGCTGACCAGATCATCGCCTATCTTACAACGCACGCCCATCCACAGATGCGCCGCAAGAACGCCAACACATCTACCTCGAGCTCACTGAATCCCGACGCCCCACCCACTATCACCACCAACGTCCTCCCCGCAACTGTAATCGACCAGATCCACCTCTGGCAACTCGAGCGCGACCGCATGACCACCACGCCCGGGTTTTTGCTCAAGGACTTCCAGTCAGAGACGGAGTACGAGACGACGCGAAAGTACGCCGACGAGATAGGCGTACTGGTCTGGCAGAACGATAAGCGGCGCATGTTCTTCGTGAGTCGGATCGAGGGTGTCAAAAGCTTCATGGCAGAGCGGAAACGCGAGAGGACTGCTGGTGATGGGTGACACGTTGATGCGACATACGGATCCGTCAAGCATTTTGGTGGGACTTGGAAACTGCTATCACTAGAAGGGAAAGGAAAAGAAGGAAAAGGAGCTGCATCGCCCTGGCGGTCTTGAAATGCATTTTGAGGAGATTGTCTTGTGGTTTAATCGACCACGAGAAATGAGGAAATCGGACGTCCATGACCAGGCGTTGTGTACAACAGAGATACCCATTTCCAGCTTGCACAGGGAATAGTAGATTAGCAGCTTGCGATGCGGTAATTTTTGAAAACCCCCAACCCGCCAACTGGGAAGCTTGATAATAAAGGGTTGTCACCCATACGCTCAGCGCTTACAGTCAAACTTCTGGGCGGCAATTCTCAACGGCGTGCAGATGATCGTGGGATCACAGGACTAATATAACCAAGATATCCTTTGAAGAAGGTAAATACCAAGGCAATGTTGGTTGCACACTCTGCTACACTTTCGCGGTTACCGTCTATCAACGTCCCACGTCTCGTCTCTTTCTCGATCGGCGGCAGCATCGGTCATATACACCATCCTCATGTTGAACTTGAAAGGAAATGGTCCTCACATATAGTCGCCTAGTCGATAATCCTGTCATTCCCGGATGCTAAGCCAGACCCAGTAATACTCCTCCTCACCTTCCTCATTCCCTTCATCGAATCTGAAAGTACCTTTTTCAAGCCCAACGACTCCGATCCCCTACTCTTACTAGAATGACCATCCTTTGCTACTGGATTCTCATCTACTGAGGGCGGCTCGTTTCTCTGCCAGCCTTTCGCAACACCAGTTCCCGCTGACTCTTCGCCGTTGGTAGCTGGGTCATTGGGTCCAGCCCACCGCCTATCAACTCGACCACTTGGACTGGCTGCTATCGTATTGGTCCATGCTTCACCAACCCCACTCTCTTGCCCACTTGCTTTCCGATACGTCTCCACCTTTGCAACGTCTCTCTGTTCACGAACCCGCTGGCCTTGAGCTTGTGCTTCCTTGACCGTGGGTCGCTGCCAGGTCGATCGTGGAAGGCTCTTCGCGTTGCCTGTTCTGGAGCAATTTGTTTCAAGCACCGTCATGGTTGCTCCTCTGTCTAATATGCCTGCAAGATTGCTTGTAGTCTTGCTCTTGATCATCACGGGTCTTTGCTTGCTAGCAATGGTGCTTCCTGTGGCTAGGCCTTTGTTGGCAATCTTGGACACCTGGCTCTGTCCGAAATGCCACCCAAATTTCGGTTTGGGATCTGGCTTGTGCTTAAACCCCCTTATAGCCTCCTCCGTGGAACGAATAACTGAACCTTGTGTGAGTTTCCTATGTGCTTCTCCACGCCTTTCCGGATGGCATCTAATTTGTGTCTCAAAATCTTCAAAGCTGCGCAGTGCTGCGTTTGTTCGGCAGTATGACCTCAGCTCCTTCAGTACGTACTCCGTCCGCCGACTTTCTGCGACTTCGAAGGGTTCTCCGGTGGCTGCTCTTTCTAGATGGCGGGGTAAAGAGAGGGTACCGCCGTCGTTTGGAAAGGCGAAGCGTCCGTCCGCGATCTTGAGACGATCGCAAAGAGCGGAGAAGCGGCCTGTCCAGTAAGGAATTTCCTGATAGAAATATACCTGACGGAAAATGTCAGGATCATTGAGAGCACACGGAGGTGGACTGCGATATCTTTTTACCAATTTTACATTGACCTCGTATTCCTCGTCCGAGTTTGGTTCAACACTCACCCAAGAGTCGGCAGCTGTCAGTGATGTTGGCGTTTGCCGAACCGTGTTGGTCAAATCGATATCGACCTGTAAACCTCCTGTTCCTGTGCCGTAGGAAGGCAGCCTTCTGCCACCCCTTCTGCGGCCACCATCCATACGCAGCAGTTTACGATCCATCTCTTCGTTCTTTGTCACATTGATCTTTCCAAACCTTTTTGGTGCGTCTGCAGGACTTGGGATGGGCTCAACCTGCGGGAGAAATGAATTCGCTATCTTGGAGAAAGAGTCTGGAAGCTCTTGGGTGTTCTCTGCTGAGTGTCGATTCTCTCTACTTACATTTCTCTGCATCCTCTGTTTATTCATCTGCACCTCGTTGGCCCCGTCTCTGGAAAAGTAGGATAGACTTCCCATTGCCTGGCTTCTCGGCAGAGGAGGATTGATTGGCTTCACCAATTTGTCGCGGGGGAGTCAGATTTAGTGACGGCTTTGCGAGAGATGTCAAAGTCTTGGATTTTGGCAGAAGAGTTTTCGTAGGCAAAGGTAGCGACGTTGAGGTTCGTTTTTCGCTTGACGATAGGGCAGCGTCGATGCTGGAAAGCTACTGTGTTGAGTAATTTCCAATATGCGATTGTTGACGAACACCAGAAAGGGAGTGAAGAGTCTGATCGAGGCAGTAGCTCTGGAGGGAATTCATAAGATGGAGGTGGTGGAGGCTTTCTAGACGAGATCGATGACCGCTTGGCTCGAGGGTAGCTTCGTGGTTGAACGGCTGAAGATGAGGGGCTCGTTATTGTACTACAACGAGGCTCCTTCGGCGTATGTGCAAGATTAGATGTTGGCCGTGGCAATGAATGAATGCCGGTGGTTGGTCGCGGGTCTTGATACAGTCTGCCTTTACGACTGTTAGGGAAGAGCTACCAACACAACAACTTCTCCAAACCTTCGTCCCACATTCACTCTATGTTGTACTGCGTTTGCTACTTTACATATTATCGATGATACTCGCTAGTTGTGACACCAAATCACACTCAAAACAAGCTTTTTACAGCCACTGATCTGTTCTGTCGACGGCCCTTCGGCTGCTCGCCGTCATGAGCTTGGGAAGAGTATGCCTATCAATTTAGTCTCCCGAGCGGCTCAAAAGCTATCTTCATCGACATCCATCACATCTGCTTCCTCAACAATCGTTTCAGTGATGCAGACAGCTGGTTTCCGTGCATCCTCCCAGAAATCTAAGATATATTCCTCGTCGGGTTCGATTCCGTAGCCGTCGTCGACCGTAGGATAGTACAGGAAGGGGTTGGCTGCACTCAAAGCGTGAGTCCGATTTTGGGGGACAACTACTTTTGTCTTGGGTTGAGGCAATTCTGCCATAGGAGGCATGAGCTTCAACACCCTATTCTCTGATACGTAATCTTCCCAACCATCCTGGTCAGAGAATCTCTTAGAGTCAACGACCATTCGCCGATTTTTGATGCTCAGTTTGAGAGACCACTCAGAGCGCTCAAAATAGCCAGTATTCCGGTGTTCGTACATGAGCTCCACGTTAAGGCTTGCCAAAGCAGATACAAAGTCTTGCAGAGCAAGTTGGTCAAGAATCACAACATCTACCATCGTGATCGTGATTTTTGAGTGCGGAAGACGTGGCTGGACCCAGCACCAGGCGAGGAGAAGGTCTGTATCAACCAGAACGTGGCCGAGTGTCAATTTTTCGAGCCTTCGGAATCGAACGAGGCCTAAGCTGAGGCGTGTTCTGGCCGCATCCGAATTTTCGACGGGAACTGGGCCACTCCGCCAAGCTCTGTCCGATATCCAGCCCCGATATGCGTCACACGAGTCTGGAGAACTCCATGTAGACTCGGATTGTGACATGGTGTCGTCGTGAGGGTTTTCGTGGAATCCGATGTTATTGTCACTGTGTAAACTTGCAGCATCGTCGGTTGACCTCTGGTCAACATTCCTGCTTCTTAAAGGGATAATCTTGAGAGTGAGATCAACGAGCTCTGGTAGCTCTAACGAGCCAAGATATTCCAATGATATTTCTCGAAGATAAGGATGGTAAAATATAGGCCTCTCTAGTATCATGCAGAGCGTGCGTACATTGCTGAAAGCCGTGCCATAACCACGCCACTCTGACTGGCGTCCGCGAAACCGGGGCGTAATAAGGACCGACGCGACCCTGTTCCAGAACCATTCTTGACAAGATACGGTAACTGTGGCTATCCTTCGGCAAAATTGCAGGCTTCCAATGGTTTCTATACAGCTTCCCACTATGAACTCGTTTACGAAGCCATCTATGAAGGGACCCCGGTCGAAGCCAAGTCGTGGTCTCGAAACCCATATCGAAGCTCGATGGAATGCCGGCGACTTTTGAACCGCAGATCTGAGTTCCGGGTCGCAGCAAGCAGACTCCATGTCCTTCAATCCATCGTGAATGGTAAACTGATGGCAATTTACAAGCTTTCCCAGCGCGGTAGCCAGGTCGGTGAGTTGGTTATCTGGGGTTTTATTTTTCTGGTCCCTGAACAGCCTACGGTACATTTGATGTAGTTGAACCAGCTCCGTATGCTTAACGTTCTTTAGTAGGTTTTCATAGGTTGACTGCCATCTCTCAGCTTCCAAACAGTCTGGCCACAGTGCCAGCGGAGACCAAATGATGTTCTTGACGAGAGGTGCGTGAGTCGATCCGGCGATTTCTATCAAGCCTGCCGCGGAGTGTTGGTGGACATTGAGATAGGCGGTTTCGAAGAGGTAGCGTACACCAATCGAAGCCCATTGGGGATGGACTAAACGGAACTTTTTGATCGAAAAGTTTCCAAGTGTTGAGAGAATCAATTCCCATAACTCGGGTGGAAGAGCTGGAGGCGGCTTGGCTGTGCTACGCGCATTAACGATTCCACCTGACGTGGAAGGAGACGCATTATCTCGACGTGCAGGACTAATGTTTGCTGAGAAGCTGAGTAGTGATTGGACGAGTCTTCTGGGACCATTATCCTTCGCCATGTAGTAGGATACTTTAGCAAGCTTCAAAAGACACCGAAAGACAGCTGATTGTTTTGGACTACAGCGCTATGGGTTACTGAGTGGAGCTTAAACCATGGAAGAAAGCAACATTAAGACCGAATCTGCCCAAGATGACAGA